>Ga0210401_10002142_pt1 | contig 22069 bp, 27 predicted proteins | sample IncBWH32MmetaG_FD_150866 | JGI IMG/M metagenome (GOLD analysis project Ga0210401, IMG submission 150866) | Forest soil microbial communities from Barre Woods Harvard Forest LTER site, Petersham, Massachusetts, United States - Inc-BW-H-32-M | ecosystem: Environmental > Terrestrial > Soil >... | reverse complement strand
TGAGCTCGCGTCGTGCGTGGCCTGCTGGGTGTAGTGAAGATAGCTCCAGACGCCCAACACCACTGCTCCGCCGGCCAGCATAAAGGATGGGGTCACGTTGATGTCCTGGGTCTCGGAGTCGAAATAGTCCAGGTAGGCGGCCTTGGCCTTGGGCGAAAGCTTCAAGTATTCCTGGGTGGCGGCGCCCTCGGGCATGGCGATGATCTCCAGCGAATCGTCCTGCTCATAGGGGGCGACCTCATCGGCCACGGACTTGGCCGGGGCTCCGCCGTCCGCGCGCAGGCCTGCGCTTGGAAGGCCCAGGACCGTGCTGGCCAATGCCGGCAACAGAAGTAAGCGAAGTCTTGATGCTATGGCCATGAGGGCCCTCCAGAAAAAGGGACAGGCATCATTGGCTGGCCCAAAGATTGGAAATTTTATCGCGAAAATTGGGGGCGAAAAAAGGGCATAGTTTCGCTGCCGATAGGGCAAAATGGGGCGGCAATATTCCGGTCATCCCGCCATCCGGCCTTCTATCCGCGGACTTTTCATGGACCTCCAGCTTTACTGCGCCGCCGCCGCGATCACCTTTTTCGCGGAAATACCGGACAAGACGGCCTTCACGTCCTTCATCCTGTCCACCCAGCGTAAGCCCTGGGCCGTCTTCGCGGGCGGGGCCGTGGCCATGGCCATCCACGCCGGCATCGCCGTGGCCCTGGGCACGCTGCTGGCCCTGCTGCCCCCCGAGCCGGTGCGCATCCTCTGCGGCTGCGTCTTCCTGTTCTTCGCCGGGGTCCTGTGGGTGCGCAAGGAGGAGGACGACGAGGCCGCGCAGGCCCGCAAGAAGCCCAAGGGCTTCTTCGGCGTGGCCCTCACCGCCTTTTCCATCATCTTTGTGGCCGAATGGGGCGACCTGACCCAGTTCTCCACGGCCGCCCTGGCGGCCAAGCACCACAGCCCCTGGACCATCTTCTTCGCCGCGGTCACCGGCCTCTGGGCCGCCATCGGCCTGGCTGGCTGGCTGGGCGGCAAGGCCGGCCTGGCCTTTCGCCAGAGGACCCTGCAGCGCGTGGCCGCCGGGGTCTTCCTGGCCGTGGGGCTTTGGACACTGCTGGGTTAGCGGCCCTTCCAACCAAAAAAAAGAGCGGCCTGCCCAGTCCTGGGCGGGCCGCTCTTTTTTTCAGGCCTTTAGTACTTCTTGTCCTTCAGCAGCAGCGCCACCAACACGCCGCTGGCGAAGATGATGGGGCCCTGGAAGGCGAAATCCCCGGCGTAGCCCATGCCGCGGGCCAACTGCAGGTGGACCAGGGAAAAGACCATGCAGGCGAAGACGCCGATGACGAAGTTGATGAGCGTGCTTTTCATGGCGGCTAGGCTTTCTGGGTCTTGATGTAGTCCGTCAGCGACTCGTGCCCGGTGCGCGAAAGCAGGGTGCCCAGGTGCGCGCGGCCGCTGATGTTGCCGCCGAAGTCGGCGCCGTAGGTCTTGCGCAGGGTGGCGACCAGGGTGTTGCTTTCCTTCTTGTGGACTTGGCCGCTGGCGTCGCGGTGGCGATGGTTTAGACCCGGCTGCTTGCGCATGGATGCCTCTGAAGGGGATGGACCGCGTAAAACGGTTCCGTGACCTGAATGTCTCCAAGCCGCCCCTTATTCCATCGTTCGAGGGCCCAAGCCCAGGCTTGCCGCCCCGGCGGCGGGCAGGGCAAAATGGCTCCACTTCGGAGGCTCCCATGGGCGACCACCCCGTCCTGAAAAAACTCTTCTACAAAGGCCAGGCGCCCGCCCTGGTGCTGGACGCCCCGCCCGAGGCCAAGGCCCTGCTGGCCGCCTTCAAGCCGGCCGCGCTTCAGAGCCCCAAGGGCAAGGCAGCCTTTGCCTTGGCCTACTGCGTGGACAAGGCCGCGGCCGCCAAGCTGGGCAAGGCCGCGCCCAAGTTTTTGGAGCAGGGGGCGGTGTTCTGGGTGGCCTATCCCAAGGGCACGTCGAAAAAATACAAGGCCGACATCCACCGCGACACGCTCAACACCCTGATGGAAGGCTTCGGGTTTGACGGGGTCTCGCTGGTGGCGCTGGACCAGGACTGGTCTGCCATGCGGTACAAATGGTAGGGAAGCCGGCCGCGGAACCGGTGAAGGCTTTTGCCACGGCCAAGGCCTGGGAGGCCTGGCTGGCCAAGCACCACGCCGTCTCCACCGGCTTGTGGGTGCGTTTCCACAAGAAAAATTCTGGCCGTCCCACGGTCGGCCGCGCCGAAGCCCTGGATGTGGCCCTGTGCTACGGCTGGATCGACGCCCAGGCCAAGCCCCTGGACCAGGATTCCTGGCTGCAGCGCTTCACCCCGCGCCGCCCCAAGAGCGGCTGGTCCAAGATCAACCTCGGCCACGCCGAACGGCTGATGAAGGCCAAGCGCATGCGGCCCGCGGGCCTGGCCAGAATCCAGGAAGCCCAGGCCGACGGCCGCTGGCAGCGGGCCTATGATTCGCCCAAGGCCATGGCCGTGCCCGAGGATTTTTTAAAGGCGTTGGGGAAGGACAAGAAAGCCAAGGCGTTCTTCGACACCCTCAACCGCGCCAACCTCTACGCCATCGCCTACCGCCTGCAGACCGCCAAGAAGCCGGAGACCCGGCAGCGGCGGATGGAACAAATTTTGGAAATGATGGCCCAGGGCAAAAAGTTCCACTGAGCAGCGGCCTCAGGCCAGCATTTTGTCGCCCCATTCACGGATCACGTAAGCCTTCACCAGCCCTTCCAGCATGAACGGGTCCTGCTTGGCGAAGTCCTCCGCCGCCTCCCGGCTGCGGAAGATGGCCATGTTGCCCCGGTCCGTGAACGGCCCAATGCCGATGACCTGGCCCTTGGCCGTGAACGCGTCCACCAGGGCCTTGTGGCGCGGGTAGACGGCCATGAGGGCGTCCATGCTGGCGCCGTTGGATTCGCCGATGACCACGTATTTCATGCCCACCTACCTTTCGTCAAAGCGTGGAAAAATGCACCACCATGGTCCAGAATGGATTTCATTTTAGCACCCCTTGGGATGGGATGAAGGGGCTGCAGAAAAAGAAAGAAGAGGGGGGACATGTTTGTTTGTGACGCTTGCGGAGCGGAGAACACGGACGGTCGAAGGCATTGCCATGCTTGCGGTCTGACGCTGTTCCACGAGGCCGAGCCCAAGGTGGAGCGGCCCGAGCCCGATCTGGAAACCCTTAAACGTAAACATAGGGCCTTGCCGCTGCCGGCATTGCCGGTGCAATTCAAGGTCGTATTCTGGCAGCGCCTATGGCAATTCGCCGCGCCGGTGACCTTTGCGCTAATCCTTATCGGGATATTTGTCCCCGGGGAAATTCAACACGATGATTTCGCTCAAGTGATGTTTATCGGCGCCGGAGTCATCTTACTTTTTGTCCCCTTTTTTCAGCACACCAGGCTGAAGGCCAGTGAACAGAATTTTTGCCTCGGAAATATTTTGAGCGATGGCCGGTCCATCGATTGGCACGCGGTGGAGGCGGCTAAAGTGGGTTACATCTGGCGATCCGGCCGTTCAGGCCGCTACCGGGTTTACCTCCTTAGAATCTATCCGAGGCACGACCTGAAGCCAGTCGACATCCGTTGGAAGGAATGGAAACCGGAGGACATTTCGTTGTTCCTCCGGTTCATGGAATACCGCGCGCCGTCAGCGCACCTGAATGATCAGGTTCACCAGCTAATCGAGCACGGCGATCTGAAGGATGATGCCCTGGCGGAATTGTCTTATAGCCTGATCCCGGGCCGGGACGACGCCATGCGCGCGAAGCGGGCAAGCATTATTGGCATCATCGTCGCCGGCATCATCGCGGCGATACTCTTAGTGTTGATCCGGGCAAGATAGGTTTGCAGAGGAAGGATTGGCCATGCCTTACGCCGTTGAACTCTTTTTCGACCCCTCGCTGGATAAGGCCGTTCGGCATGTCTGGATGGAGGCATCGGTGGGTGCCAGCGTTCCCAATAGGATGGCCGAGACCGGGAATCGGCCCCACCTATCCCTGGCCGCATTCAACGACTGCAGAGTTGAGGCGGTTGTAGGGCGTTTGCGCGAGCTGGCCGCCAGGTCGTGGAACATCAACATCGACCTGAATTCCATCGGCACCTTCGCCAGCCAGGAGGGCGTGCTGTTTCTGGCACCCGTGGTGACCCGAGCGCTGTTGGACATCCACCTGGACTGCCAGGCCCAATTGCAGGACTTGGCCCAGGGCATGTGGCCCTACTATTTGCCCGAGAAACTGGCGTTTCATTGCACCTTGAACACGGGGCTGAGCGCGGACGAGATCCATGCGGCCATTTCAGCGGTCAAAGCCACGGGGCTTCCCGGCACTGGCAAGGCGGTGGAGATGGGATTGGTCAGGATTCCGGAGATGGAATTCATCGCAACGTTCAAACTCCAATGATCCTCGGCGTGGACACGAGCAAGGCTCTTTAATCCAGGAAGGAATCCCATGGGAATCCGCGCTGCTGGTCCCGAAAACTACGAAGACTACTGCCGGTTACTGCACCCCTTTGACCAGCATTTTGCCCTGCAGGATCCCGCGTTCTTCCGGGTCCCCGAGAACCCAGTGCGTACCAAGGAGTTTTACCAGAGCCTGTTTGGGCCCGAACGGGGCGTGTTCATGGCCTTTGTGGACGGCCGGGCCGTCGGGCTGCTCAACTACTGGGTGGAAGGGCCGGCGGACTATCCCAGCCTGGTCCCGCGGCGGGTGCTCTTCATCCCCATCCTGACCGTGGAGCAGGACCACCGCAGGCGCGGCATCGGCACGGCGTTGATGGCCGAGGCCCGGCGCATGGCCGAATCCATGGGCTGTGTCGCCACGGAATTCTGCGTGCAGGAGTATAACAAGGAGGCCCTTGAGTTCTACGCGGCCCTTGGCTACAGGACCCGGGAACGGATACTGACGATGGCGGTGATATGACGTTGTTGTAGCTGGAGCCGCGCTAAATCGTTTTTTCAAAGAAGTGCATGGTGTACCCTTTTAAATAGTTTCGGATGACCCCGTACCGTTTGTAGCCCAGCTTCCTATAAAAGCCCGGCGCTTGAAAATCCAGACTGGAAACCAGCACGCGCCTGCATCTGCGCCGTTTCGCCTCCAGCTCCGCGGCCCGCATGATCTTGGTGGCGACGCCGGCCTTCCTGTATTTTTTGTCCACCCAGAGCCCGTAGATGGACAGCCAGCCCAACTGGGTATCGGCGTTCAGGGCGCCGATCAATTTTCCGTTCTCGTCGTTGGCCACAACGTAAAGGAACTTTGGCAATTCCTTGGGCGCCGGAAAAGATTCGAAAATGCCGTTCACGATCCGCTTGAACGCCGTGGCCATCCGTTGGGAGCGTTTGCTGAGGATCTTGAGCCGAACGTTTTCCTCGAGGATCCCTGCGTTCAAGGTTGGGCCGTCCGGATTGGCGAAAAGGCGATTCAAGGATAGGACGGTCCAATAAAGAACGCCACCCCCAGATCCAGGGTGGCGTTCTTTTGCGGGAGGATGTCAGGCCGCGGCCACGGCTTGGCGTATGTCGGTCTGGAAGCCGGCGAAGATGGCGCGGGTTTCGTCGGTCTCCATGGGCTTGCTGAAGAAGGCCTTGTAGTCCTTCACGTACTGGCTGTTGAGCAGCAGGCGCCCGCCGTCCCAGGTGCCGAAGGTGGCGATGATGCGCGAGCCCAGGTCCGTCACCGCCTCAAAGCCGAAGCCCATGAACTTGGCGATCTCCTCGGTGATGGCGTCATAGGCCGGCCCCAGGATGGTCCGCCCCGGCATCTGGAAGTTCTTGAAGATGGGGATGATCTCCTGGTAGGTCAGCTTGGGGTTGGCCTTGCGGTACTGGGCCACCAGCGCCTCGTACCAATGGAAGTGCCGCCACTCGTCGGCGATGATCCGGCTCAGCAGCACCTTCAGGGCCGGCTCCTTCACCTTTTTGGCGAACTCGCCGTAGAAGAAGGCCGTGAGCAGTTCCTGGATGTAGGTGTAGGCGGTGGCCTGGACCGGGTTCTTAACGTAGCCGATGGTGAAGGGCCGCTGCCGCGGCTCCAGCAGGTCCCGGGTGATCTTGGCTGGGTCCATGCCCATGGCCGTGAGGTAGTGCTTCAGCTGGTCCGCGTGGTTCTGCTCCTCGCGCTGCCACAGCCGCGTGAAGCGCTCGAACACCTTGTCCGGGCAGAACTCCTCGATCAAAAAGTCGGCGTAGATGTCGGCGTAGCTCTCCACGTAAAGCACCAGCTTCACCACGGTCAGCTCTTCCAGGCTGACCTCCTTCTTCGCCAATTTATCCCAGGGCACAGATCGCTCGCCAGGCCTGTCCCAGCGGATGAGTTCGGAGTTTTTCTCAAATTGATCGTAACGCCGGCGCACTTCGTCGCCGTCCAGCCTCAGTCCATCTACGATGTCCATGAATGGCCTCGGACGCAGTCCGGAACACGAACAATGAGGTTCCAACCCCCGGCTGCCGCTGATTTTTTGGATGCTAACCCCCATCTAATATACGCAGGGCCGGGGGCGGTGGACTAACGCGGTGGATTAGGGGGAGTGGGGTTCGGTATTTGGGGTTTTAAGTTGGGGCTTCTGGCGGCATCCTTTGGCTGCAGAATAACTTGGAGCCCAGGACACTGGGACGCTGAAGGTCTCTGAAATGTTGGCTGAGGAATGCATGACGGACCCTAGCACCATGATCTTCTTTGACCTCGATGCCACCCTGCTGGACCACGAAACCGCGGTCCGGGGCGGCTTGGCAAACCTGAGGGACGCCTTTGGCCCGGCGATCCCCTGGGACCAGGACCAGTTCTTTGCGCATTGGGAAACTGTGGCGGAGAAGTACCTGCCCTTCAGCCTCACGGGAAAGCAGCTCAGCTTCGCGGATCAGCGCCGGATGCGCATCAAGGAGATCTTTGGTTCCGACCTTTCAACGGAAGAGGCGGACCGCAGGTTTCAGCTCTATTTGGACGGCTACAACACCCATTGGACGCTCTATCCGGACGCGCTGCCGTGCCTGAAGGCGCTGCAAGGTCATCGATTGGGAATGATCACCAACGGGGACGGCCCCCAGCAGCGGGCCAAGCTGGCGACACTCGGGATAAACGAATTCTTTCCAACGGTCATCATCAGCCGGGAAGTGGGCTTCGCCAAACCGGACCGGGAGATCTTCGAGCTGGCCGCCAAAGCCGCGGGCGTGGCTCTGGATCAGTGCATGTATGTGGGTGATAGGCTGGAAACTGATGCCCAGGCGGCGGCCAAGGTGGGCATGCATGGCGTGTGGCTGAACCGGGTGGACGGGACCAAGGGACAGGGGGTCACCACCATCCGTGGTCTTGTGGAATTGCTGCCGCTGGTCCTGGATGCGACGCGGAAGAACGCATGATCGCCGGTTCGAGGTAGCTGTGTCGAATTTCGACGCAAAGATCAACCCCATGGCGAGCAAAGGCTTTCAAGCCGCAGCCGACGCCTATGAACGTGGACGCCCTGATTATCCTTCGGAAGCCATCCAGTTCCTGGCTGACACCTGCGGTATGCGTCGGGGAGCCAAGATCATTGAGTTGGGCGCCGGGACGGGCAAGTTCACCCGATTGTTGGTGCCGACCCAGGCGACCCTCCTGGCGATCGAGCCGGTGGATGCCATGCGAAAGAAGTTCAGTACCCTGTTGCCTGCGGTGGAGATCTTGGACGGCAGCGCCGAGAGCGTCCCGGCCGGCGACGGGACGGCGGATGTGGTGGTGGCGGCCCAGGCATTCCACTGGTTTGATGCGGAAAAGGCCTTGGCCGAATGCCATCGGGTACTAAGGCCCGGCGGCATGCTCGGGCTGATTTGGAACGTCAGGGACGAATCCATGGAATGGGTGGCCGAGCTAACCCGCATCATCGACGTGTACGAACGTAGCGCCCCGCGCTACAAAAGCTTTGAATGGAAACGGGCCATTGAGGGAAACAAGCTTTTCGGGCCGTTGGGCCAACGGTCGTTCAAGCACAGCCACCGGGGGACGGTGGACACCTTCATGGATAGAGTCGCCTCGATCAGCTTTATCGCTTCGTTGCCTGATGGCCAGCGGGAGTCGGTGATGAAGGAGGTCCGTTCACTGATTGAAAATCACCAGCTGACCAAGGGAAAAGCTGAGATTGAGACGGTGTACACGACCGATGTCTATTGGTGCAAAAAGGCCTAACGCGAGGGTCTATGACCGTTAGATTGGCCAAACTCAATGACCTAGCCCAGCTGCTGGAGCTGTACAAAGACCTGCACGCAGCCGACCAAGCCCTGCCGCCCCAGTCTGTGGTGGAGAAGGCTTGGTCCGATATCCTTTCCAACCCCTGGCAGCATATCTTCCTTGTCGAACAGGATGGCCAGCTCGTCTCGTCGTGCGTCCTTCAGGTGGTTCCAAACCTGACCCGAGGTGCCAGACCTTATGGGTTGATTGAAAATGTGGTGACCCGCAAAGACATGCGAGGGCAGGGCTTGGGTTCTCAGGTCTTGAAGGCTGCCTTGGATCTGGCCTGGGAAAAGGGGTGTTACAAAGTCATGCTGCTGACGGGGCGGAAGGATACGGAGGTCTTCAGGTTCTATGAAAAGGTTGGGTTCAAGGCAGGGGTGAAAACGGGGTATGTGGCAACTCCTCCCAGCCACTGAGGGTTTGGGCTTTTGTTCATGAATCGAGCTGTACCGGGTTGAAAGAATGCCTTCGTCATCGACCTGGGTGGATATCCAGCCGACGAATCAAGACTCATAAAATTACCGCACCGCGGCAACGACACCCCACTTGCTGCCCGTCTCCACGCTGGGAAGTCCAATGATTTGATTCCTTCGGCGGTGGCACGGACATTGCACTACTGGTCGCTGGGCCGACGAAGGCCCAACCTGGGGAGGGCAGGATGAAACGCACATCGATCATGGTTGCAATGGGCTTGTTGGCGCTGCTGGGCAGCGAACTGTACGCCGCGGACCCAACGCCAACACCTATGGAGAGCGCTGTCCAGCCACCTGTGATTGCTGTCAACGACAGCCTCACTGCCGAGGTTCAGACAGTGCCTGTTGGAGACTATGACGCCCGAGAATGGGGGGTCGTGGTCAAACAAAATGGGACTTACGAATTGGATGGATCCAACCCCTATTCCGGAAACAAGTCCCATCTCCATTTCACCCACGGGCACAGGGAACCAGTCATCTATTTTACGTCTAGAGATAAGAAGCCGTTTTCCCTCAAGGTCACCATTCCACATGGACGGATAACGGCTTATTACCCGAGCCTTACCGATACCAGCGGCAACTCGGTACAGTGGCAAGACGTAAACTTTTTCCCGCCCCAAGGAGCAGCGCCAATTTTCACGCCCAATTGCCCCAGCCTTGAAAAATATTTCTCCATTCTGAACAATGTCAGTTCGGACGAGTTCTATGCCGACAGTGTGCCTTCGAAATTTCTGTTCTATGAAAGCGCTATTGATTTCAAAGAGCCCGTGATTGCGCTCGTCAATTTGGCGGCTTTGACCGCGAAACTATCCAACCAAAGCGACTATCCAGTCCGGGACTTGATGGTCACCTTCGGAAGGAACCTGCGTGGATTCAGGGTGGCGAAATTGAATTTACTGGCAGCCCACCAGGAGAGGATAGTTCATTTTACCTATGAAACGCTTGCACCATTCCCAGACTTGACGGCGATTGGCTTCAAAAGGGATGAGGCTACGGCCTTTGATAACGTTTGGAATGGCAACTGCAACTGTCACTACAACTTGACCTATCGATTGTCCCCTCAGGCTTGCGATGACCTAAGCCGCTTGGACTTCACCCCGAGACCCAAGGGGCTTATTCGGGCGTTTTACGTCTTCGCCGATACCGAACCGGCGGAGATCGGAAGACAATCAATGCCAAAGTGACCAATCCAGGCAGACCAGCCCTATTGCAGCCAGGATGACTTTTGAGGGACGATCAGGGAGCTGAAGGCAGATCGGGCCTGGGCTGGAACTGGCAAGAGCCTGGGTATAGGATTGCGGCAGGAACCAAGTTTCTAAGCTGGCCACAAATGGGTGGGGGTGGGCTTGAAAAAGATACCTGGGAAGGTACGTCAGTTTGAAATTCTAACGGTTTTGACACTCTTGGGTGGGCTGGTCTATTCCTGGTTCAACTATGTTTCGATAGCCAGCAAGGTCAACGTTTCGTTCATAAAGTCCTTCGGCCCGTATACATTTGCTGTGGGTGCAATTACATCGGCATCCATGCGGCTGTTATTGGCATACGCAATTACTCGTAAAAGAATAGACCTAGCCAAATGGATCTACATCGTTCTGTTTGTTCTGGGCGTTCCCACTCTGTTGATGAAATTGGTTTCTCCCACGGGCTTTGAAACCGCCAATTACGTATCCGTGGCAATCGTGATGGTACAGGGCTACATGGTCTACCTGTTGTTCACCAATGAATTCAAAGATTGGTTGGACAAAGAAGCGACTGCGGCTGCCAAAAAGCCACGACGAAAGAAAAAGCCAATGGGGCTGTCAGGCAAAATGCTCATATCAGGACTCGTGTTAGTCATGTGCATTTGCATCATTCTTGTTGGACTTTGGCTTAAGCCATTGATGGACCTGAATCACACCAAATTCCCGAAGATTGAGGATAAGGTTCTTGTGGGAGCTGGTTTCTTTAACAAATCCCCGTTCTTCCAAGACCAGTCCTTTGGCAGGATTTCCGACATTGCGGTGGGGCAGTTGGATCCCGATCCGAGAGTCAAGTTGGGTGTCTGTGGCCAGTCGGATGCGGCCATGCTCGATGGGGAAGGCAAAGTCATCAAGACCGTTTCACCCGGCTTGGAAGCCTTTCGGGAGGGCAAAATCATACCCCGGCAAGACAACCAATGTCTTTTCCTGAACAGAGGTAGTTGGTCAAGCGCCCCCGCCCTTTATAGCCACGCCGGAGAAAAGCTGTGGCAATTCAAGAGGACAGCCAATGGAAGCGTAGCGGGTGATTTTGAAGGTGATGGCCACCTCAAATATGCGTTTTGCGACGAAGGCGACCTGCATCTCCTGGATGAGTCAGGGAAAGAGCTCTGGACCCAAAATCGGGGCTGGATCTGGCACGTGGAAATCGCATCTCTTGAACACGGGCAGAAACCCGAATTGATTTTGAATGGAAGAGATTCTGATGTGGTAGTCATGGATGAAGATGGAAAGGAAGTCAGCAGAAACAAAACTACAGCGCATATTTCGCATTTCAGTCTAATTCCTTGGCCCAACACGGGATCCAATCCAGCCATTCTTCAGGTGGAAAACGAATCCCTCGCCATTGTCAAACCCAGCGGCGAAGTATTGATGCAATGGGCTGCCCCAGAATGCAAAAGTGCTGTGGGTGGCCAAGCGGTTTGGTTTCAAGCCACGGCGACCAGTCCTACCTATTTGGTTGCTATGGTCGAAGTGGTGGGCGGGTCGGTTTTGATCGCCTACGACACAGCGGGGAAGATAGTCTACGAAGAGACCAGGTCAGCCAACAGTGGGGCGATGGCGGTCTATAACACTCCAACTGGGCTGAGCCTTCTTGTTGGGGGAAATGGCGAGGTGACCAAGTTTACTTTGGCGGCTCCCAGAAGCTAGTGAGCCAGCACCAGACCAGCGCCACTCATTCTAGGATGGCTTTTAACGGGCGATCAAGGAGTTGGAGGCGGCTCAAGTCATGGGCTGGCAAAGGTCTGGCCAGAGGGCTAGAATGGCTGGTCTCTGGGAGGGGTGATGTTTCGTTGGATATTCATTTGTTTAGGATTGCTGTCTGTCTCCCGTGCCCATGCTGATGGTTACCTGCCGACCAGTTGGGGCATCCGTGTCACCCTCAAAGATGGAGCGGTCAAAACTGGCTATGTTGACTGGTACGATGGTGGCGGACGGGACTTCAATTCCGAATTCAGACAAGCCACTCGTAACAATCCCTGGATCCTAAATTACCCGAGGAAAGACGAAATTCCCAAGGATAGCTGCGGGGAATGCAATGACCAGGTTTTTCTCCTCTGGACGGATTTCCATCTTTGGTTGGGCGATCGGTCTGAGGGTCCAGGAATGCCGCCAAATGATCTCGGTCTGTTTGAACAAATTTTTTCCACCACTTCTCCTGTAACGGTTACGGCCTTTGCGAAAGAAAGCATTGAAAACATACCTTTTGGAAAGATCAGGTCGGTTGAGATGGACCCGACGAAATCCGCAAAGATCGACATGTGTATGCCCTCTTATGACGCACAACAACGGGAAAACCTTTTACACGGCAAGGTATTGCATCGAATCGATGAAGGTGTCATTACCTACTTATTTTACGATTCTTCGTTCGGGCCCGTGGAATGGCTTAGCGATAAATTGTACGGCACAAGAGCAATTTTCAATGGCAAGGTGGACGGATTTTCTCCAGGGAAATTGAACGCTCTTGATCCATGGAACATCCATTCTAAATACATTTTTCAAAGAATGGATTGCCCTGACACTCCGATGTTCAAAGCTCTGGCTGGTCTTATGGAGAAGAAAGCGTTTCAGGAAAATAATCTCGGCAAAGATCGCAAGAAGTACGCAGACTACGACGATAAATATTTTAGCCAGCCCAAAACTGTACCTATTCCGGGGCTAATCACCGTTTGGTCGGGCTGCTTGGATGATGAATGAGACGCTGATCAAAGGTCTCTGGGAGGGGTGATGAAAAAACCGATTCTCCAAGTTGCTGTGTTTTGGGCGCTCCTGACATTGGCGCCTAGCCTATGTGTAGCATTCTGTTCCGACCGTCAAACTACAGCCCAACAACTGAAAGACAGCACCCTGGTTTTCATTGGCAAGGTCCTCTCACAGGAGACCACTGAAGGCTATGACGAGGTAAACGTCATCACTTACCACGTTAACGTCCAGTATTCGTATAAGGGCAATTACCCAGAGCAGGTTGACGTTATTACAGAAGACTCAAGTGCCCGTTATCCTCTCAAAGTCGGTGAGTTCTATCTCCTGTTCGCCCATTCCAGGGCAAGGTCCGAGTATTTTAGGGATTCGACCCCGGACCAACGAGTGCTTGTCATAAGCAGTTGCGAAAGCAATGCGCTCAGAAACCAATCAGACAAGACCAGAGCAGAACTGACTAAGACTGTCGATGCGGAGTCTGTGGCAGAGGCTCTCAAAGAACAGCCGGCGTTTAAGCAGGCGGCACTAGCATCGGCTTGGATCTCTACAACAGTGACAACCACTGTAGACCAAGCGAGGAGGGAGCCGGGAGATGGAACCGGAGGTCTGGCCAGAGTCATCTACGATACGGAGTCGTTGGACGGCTACTGCGAGATGGTCCAATTGGTTTCGTGGTTCAACGACAGTGCACCCGCCGAGACCGTGACATGGAACATCACCAAGCGGGGGAGAAAAATGCTCCCGGTGCTTGGCTATGCCTACAGCCATCCCAATGCCACACTCAGCCCCAAAGATGAGGACCTGAGAAAGGAAATCATTTGCGAGTGCATTAGAGCTATCTTAAAGGGCGAGAAGATAGGTTATGACGACTAGCCCAAACCCGGAGAGACGATGACGGATACAGCACAAGTACTAGCTAAGGCTACAGCGGAAACATTTTGGACATTTAATTTCGAAGATATCGCCCTGTTAATAATTTCGACAAGTTCAGTCTTCGTAGCAATACTTTCGTGGATAACTAATCGAAAAAAGTATGTCGACAGAAAACTTACTCTCTGGCTCAAGCTGGAGACACTCCGAGATGATACAAAAATAATGTTAGCGGAACTGAGAGCAGAAATTGAGGCTGTTAAGAGTGCAAATCCGTCAGGCTTATTCCAGACCGTATCATTGAATGTGAGGCCCAATGTATGGAAATATAATTCAATTGGAGAAGATGATGAAGCGGAATTGGCTATGCTTCAGTTAAAAAACTATAAGAAAAGTTCCTGGAAATTATCAACAATTAAAATTCAAGCCGAGACTTTCTATACAAGCAATTCAATCCAAAAATCTGTGGGAGGAGTCAGAGTGCGACATCAAGAAGTGTACAGGACCTTTGATGAGGCCGAATTAGCCTTCGGTCATATCGAAAGGCTTCATGGGAATGTAGCTCAAGCGAGAAAGCTTCTAAAGGGCGAACTTCCGATTCGCATAAGAAGAAAAATACATGACTAGCTCTTTTTAAATCTCATTGATATTTTCTGAGGAAACAATGGTTAACGGAAAATCCATTCTAAAAAAGCTAAAAGATGAGACCGTGACCATATTGACTGTCTCGATTTCGGCAGTCGGTGGCCTTTTCTTGGCGATGATTGTATTGACTTGGACCTATTCACTGGTGAATTTTAAGGACATATTGGGGACGGTAATTGGAGGAGCATTCGCAGTTTTCTCTTCGCTGGCCGTTTTGCTGGTTCAAAAGGAAATGGAAAAATCAGAAAGCTTGAGAAGTGAAAGAGAAAAATTAGTATCCTTCTTTAACTACTACAACAGTATTTTGGATTTCACCTTCACACAAGCAAAGGAACATCTGAAGGAAAGCGATAAACTCAAGATGACTAAACCAGATTTTGATACCTCGGCAATGGGAGGGCTTAGGGAAAAGTCATTTGAATTGCTTGGATTGAGAGCGGGAAGATTGGCGCAGGTAATTTACTATTTACTCATTAACATTGCGAATAAGAAAAATACTGTGAGTGAACTTGAATTGGAGATGAAGCTCAATCCAAAGCACGGTTCTGCCGCAATTAGAGATGCACTTGCAAAAGATTTGACGGAACAAATTGAAAAAATAATCAAATTTGAAGGAGCCTTTAAAGAAATTATGGAGGCTTTGCGCCAAAAACATCGAATCGGAATGTCGAATTCAAAACCACAGGAAGAAACTATGGAGACGACCGAGAGCACTCCTGCCTAAGGTTCATATGAGATTCGTGGCGTTTTCTTGAGGTATTCTACAAATATTTTCATACCCGCCGCCATTTGACCTTGCTGAAACTCCCTGGCATATACCTTGTGCATGGTTCGAATGTCGTCTCCAAGCACCCTGGCTAAAGTTTCCAGTGGAACCCCTGCCAGTAGCTTGTCAAGAATTCGGAGTTCAGGAACGACCGTGAAATCGACCATATCCTTTTCCAAACCGGCATCAGGCACTAGCCCAGACCCAAGCGCAGTTTCTGTAAGGCGAGGAACTGGCCATATTCAGGGGTGAAGGGGGATGCTGACCAAGCAGGTTCAAGGCCCTACTGTAGGCTGGAAGTTTGGGTATAGATGATTCTGGCACGGAGGTCAGGCGGAGTAAGCGAATGGTCTTGGGGCCGTCCTTGAGCAGAAGCCGCCCCAAGACGGGAAACACGGCATCACTCAGCTTTCCATTTATCGCCCGTTGAACGGCATTCACGGCAATGTCGGCCAGCTGGAGGCCGAGGTTTTTTTCCGAGTCAGCAACAGCGAAGCTTTCCTTCAAAAGCATCTTCATGTCGATTCCGGTAGGCTGTTCGTCAGGAGGAATTGGCAAGAAGTCAGGTGGTTTGGACTTAATCTTTGTCTCGAATCTCTTCATTCCCGAATAGTCCACGTTGGGCCATGACTGGACTCCTTTTGGAGCGTTGGCCAGGAGCGGCACGATAAGGTCGTGCCACATCTCTTCGAACTTTGTGGGAGTCTCGCCGTTTTTACCGTCCAAGACCCAATGAAAAGCCTCAATTTCCGACTGACTCCTTAGTGCCCAATATTGCGGAGCCATCGCCAGAATCTTCTCAAGCAGGTCCACAAGTAACATGCCCTGCACGAATAGGTCGTTGCTTGTCGCTGACAGCTTTGCCGCCATATCAGTCAGTTGGGACACAAGATTGGGATGGTGCTTGTCGGTTAGGTTGATGACAAGGCCGTGAGACTGTCCCTCCTTGAACACCTTAACGTGCTGTGGTTCGTGCATAGCCATATCGATAATTGATACGCATATGAAGCCATCGTACTTCAACAGTAACCGGACAACTTCTAAGATTTGCCTCTCATTTAGAGCGCTACCCTTGACCTCTTGCTTTCCACGCCTGAAGTCGAGCGCCAAAAACTCGGAGAATAGTTCTTCAAGGCGGGAGCTTGGGAGTACAAGTCCGCCCACCACGGCAAGCTTGTTTTGCCGCTGGCTGTCACATTTGAACGAACCCGACTCATCGATAAATATATGCACGTCAGCTCTTTTCGAAATTTGAAGCCACATTTTATCACGGGCGAATCTTGTTGGGGGTCACGTCGGCCCTAACCCTGACCTGGCCCCAATTGTGACGTGTTCGTCACTGAACGTGATGCAACCACCAGACGACCAAGGGTCCGAAAGGGCCTTAGAAAGTTCTTCATCCCCAATGACGCCTATCCCAAAAACGAAAAGCCCCACACCAATGTCTGGTAAGGGGCTATCGTGTTTTCACCCTTATATTATAAGGGCCAAGTGGTGGGCTTGGAGGGATTCGAACCCCCGACTTCCTCCCTGTGAACCTGTACCACAATGCGCAACAAAATGTGATTCCTTTTGTTTCCCAATGCTTATTCGGAACTCAAAAGATCAGGCGCTAACAGGGTGCTAACAAACCTGCGATCAGGTGTCCCTGGATCCTAATGTAAGGATTTCAGGGATTTTTAGACAGGTCGAGAAACATATGTATAGAAAATAAGAAAAACTATATATAAGGTGTGAGGGGTGCATAGAAAGACCAGTTTTGCATACATCTCTCGGAAACACTCCATGACCTTTGTCCTAGGCCCACTTCCACCTGCGGTAGACCTCGAAACCAAAGCGGTCTTAAAGAAGGCGTCTAGTGCCCATCGCTATCTGGCCGAACTAAAGGGGCTTTCCAAGACCATCCCTAACGAAGGGATACTGATCAACACCTTGTCTCTCCAAGAAGCCAAAGACAGCTCAGCCATCGAGAACATCGTCACCACTCACGATGCTCTCTACAAGCAAGAACTTTTTCCAGAATTCACGGGCAACGCTGCCGCCAAAGAGGTTCGCAACTATGTCCTGGCGTTGAGGCGAGGCTACGCCCTGGTCAGCAAGACGAAACTGCTCACGGCCAATCATCTTTTGGAAATCCAAGGGGAACTCGAAAAGAACGATGCTGGATTCAGGAAGCAGCCAGGCACCACCCTAAAGAATGAACAGACTGGCGAGGTGGTCTACACCCCTCCCCAGGATCCAGCTGTAATTCAAGTCTTGATGGCCAATCTAGAAAAGGTGATCAACGACGACGCATATTGGGACATGGACCCATTGATCAAGATGGCAGTTCTCCACTATCAATTTGAAAGCATTCACCCGTTTTATGACGGCAATGGTCGGACAGGACGAATCTTGAATGTCCTTTTCTTGGTGCAGAAGGAGTTGCTCGATATTCCTGTTCTCTACCTCAGCCGAGCGATTACCCGAAGCAAATCCGATTACTACCGCTTGCTTCAAAAGGTCAGAGACGAAGGAACATGGGAGGAATGGCTGCTTTACATGTTGAGTGCTATTGAAGTCACCGCCCAAGACACTATTAAGATCGTCAACGCCATTGGATTAGCCCTGAGTGAATACAAGCATCGCATCCGAAAGGACTACAAATTTTATAGCCAAGATCTAATCAATAGCCTTTTCAATCACCCTTATACAAAAATCGAATTCATGAAGCGAGATCTCGGGGTGAGCAGACTAACGGCAACTAAGTATTTAGATGAGTTGACCAAAGGCGGCTTCTTGAAGAAGCAAAAAATAGGAACGTCCTACTACTTCATCAATAAAGCCTTGTTCAAAATACTCAGCAAGGACTAAGGTATAAGCTATCTGAAGTGCGATTCCAAACGGAGTAAGTCATGAAATTAGCAACTCTCAAAGATCTCGTCTTAACAAAACCGCAGGAAATTTGGCTAAATTATGTTTACAAAAAGGGCAACAAGTTAGCCGAGGTCGAAGTGTTTAAGGTATTGGCAAAGGAGTTGCCAGACAACTTCGAAGTTTTCAAGGATCTTAAACAACTATGGCAGCACGATCATCTAACTATATTTGGAATCTATAAGGTAAATCCAAAAGACAAAATACTCTTGCTGCTCGACAAAATGTTGATCGCATTACGGGACGAATTTTCCACTGAAGAGGGACGAACTGCAGTAAGTATGTCCGATTTTTCCAGAGTATGTGGAATGCCTCTGGAAGATATCAAGAATATATTCAATGGAACTTATCTATATGATTTCTGGATAGATTCAAATAGCGGGTATGAAAGGCTAGACCAAAATCCACAAACATTAGAACTCGAATTCCGTATTGCAGACTATAGGGCGCTTAAAAGAATTTTACAATATAAGGATCTGGATACCCAAATCGAACTCAGATGGGAAAAAGAAAGCCAAAGAACTGGTGGCTTTCCAAGTTCCAATGGGATCTTTGACGAGGTAAAGAAGCCAAGTGACCTTATGATCGAGAATGAAATCGAGATTCCGACTTCAGAGATTGAAGTTAAGGAAGATCAAAATCCGAAGGTCTTTGTTTCCTACTCCCATGATTCAAAAGAGCACAAGAGATGGGTAATTGATTTTTCAAAGAAACTATTAGGAAGCGGAATTGATGTGGCTTTGGACGCCTGGGACCTAAGACATGGTGACGACGTTGCGAGGTACATGGAAACCTCGGTGAGGGAAGCAGATCGAGTTCTTATGATCTGCACTGAAAACTATGTCAGGAAAGCAAATGAAGGAATCGGCGGTGCGGGCTATGAAGCCATGATCATTACAGGCGAACTGATCAAGCAGCAAGGAATGGCGAAATTCATTTCCGTAATTAAACAGCAAGGGGATCCAATTCAGCTGACTTTTTGGCCTTCCAACAAAATGTATGCAAACTTGAGCAATCCCACTACCGAAGACGAAGAGTTCGAAAAATTGCTTAGGTCATTGCACGACTTATCCCCAGAAAAAAAGCCACCCCTAGGAAAGAATCCGTTTTCAACAGACCTGAAAGTGGAGCCACAGAATAGGGTCACACCTGGTCAAGAAATCACAAAGGCGCCTATCAACGCTGCAAAAAACATCGAAGAAATATCCTATTACAAAAAAAGCCTTCACCTTGCTCAAAGCGGAGATTCAGCAGCATGGAGAAGCTTAGTAATTGAGACCAAGAAGAAATCTGAAATTGAACTCAATAGCTGGAAAAGCACCTTTAAACCGAACTCATTTTCACAATTCGATGTATTCCAAGGACTTGAAATATATCAAAATTTATTTGCTGTCATACTTGGCGGCTTAGACAGCGAAAAAGATAAGTTTAGAAAACAAACGGGCCTGCTCAGCGATCTAGCACATCCAATCGGTTGGCCTCAGAGTGGACTTGTTAGCTTGATAGACTTTCCAAAGGTAATTATTTTTGCATACCAAAGTCTGTATGGCGCACGGTGCCTGGCAACACAGCAGTTTGACAATGCAATTGAATTGGCCAATGCAAAAATTGATGACCCAAGATATCCCCAAAGGTTCGATAAACCGATTTTTCTTCGTCGTGACCTAATGGGATCCATTGAATCGTTGCGTGGGATGTCGTTCCTAAGTTTTTTTGAAAGACTGGCCGATTCAAATCCATCGATATTTGAAATCTTCGGCGGAAAAAGCGAATGGCTATCATCTCTGGCCGCATATTACATTCTTATGAGTATGCTCGAAGTAGTGGAATTCACCAAAACGAGTCCGTTGGCCGACAAAAAAGGAGTGTATACCGAGGTTCCAATAGACTTTCTTCTCCTAGATCCAGACATTCTTAGGAAGGCAGTAGCACTGCTTGCTGATGAGAAAGACCAACTTCAAGAAATCCTCGATAAGAGAAAAATCGACGTTGGTATGTTGCAGGAAGCATGGCCAATGTGGTGCGAGAACTTCTATGCCATTTTGAGAGACAGCGACCAATTTCATCGAGATCGTCCGAGAGTTGGCTTAGAGAGAATATTTAAATAAGTTTGATATCCACAAGAACTATATTTAGATTGGCACAACAAAATGATTTGTCCATAATCAGAACACTTGGGGGTTCGGATGTTTGAAGGTGCGAAAGCTCTCTTGCGAGGTAAGAAGATGGCAGAAAATCCTAAAGAAGAAACAGCAAAGGAAGTTGCGGCGGAGATCATGGGCAAGGCCACCAAGAAGAAGCGTGGTCCTGGTCGTCCCAAGGGGTCGGGCAAGCGTGGCCGTCCTAAGGGCAGCAAGAACAAGAAGAAGGGTAGGATTGGTCGTCCCAAGAAGGTCGCCGCTGCCAAGCGTGGTCCTGGCCGCCCCAAGGGTTCGGGCAAGAAGCGGGGTCGGAAGCCTGGCCGCAAGGCCGCCGTGGTTCCCAAGGGGCTCATCAAGAAGGCGGAGGCCAAGCGCCTGGTCAAGGCGGCCGTGGCCAAGCTGAAAGCCACCATGCCCAAGGTGATCCGAAAGGAGCTGCTGAAGCTTCTGAAGTAGAGCTTGGGCCAACTCCAGCGTGAGGAAAGGCAGTCGCCAAGATGGGGCTGCCTTTCTTGTTTTCTCGACGAATACGAAGTTGCTATGATGAATACCTTAACTGGCATTCTTCCGAGGCAAAAATGGACGTAACCCCAATTCTATCGTCAATACAGGCCTCGGCTGCGGCCATGAAAGAGGCCTATAAAATATCGGAAAAGTGGAAGAGCTTGGAGATGAAAAAGCTTTTGATAGATTCTCAAAATGAACTATTGAATGCTGAAAGTGCTGCATTAAATTTGAAAAACGAGATAAATCGCCTCACAGAAGAGAACATGGATTTAAAGAGGCAACTAAAGAAGAGCTCCGAGATTAAGACTGCCAGTCCAGAACTCAAAGAAAATATGTACTGGTTTGGACAAGATGGACCTTACTGTGTGCCATGCTACCAAAAGAGTGGAGGATCACAAAGGAATCCACTTTTGGTATCGGAAGGAGCACGCCTTTATAAGGGCTCTCGATATTGCTCTGTTTGCAATCAAGATTTCGGCAAGCCCGCCCCCATGGCTAGTGCTAGAACTGTTCAGATGAAGCGTAGGTGGTAATAAAGGCGCTTGATATAATTGCTTCTCATAACTAAAACTCCATTCGGTGAGATATGATTTGGGATGACTGGAAAAGGTTAACAAGACTTCTAAATTGCATGCAAATAGCCTTTAAAAAGGAATCAAAATATTGGAGTGCATTTCAATTGAATGATCAGATTTCTACTAAGTTGAGCGTAATAAATAGCAGCAAAGGAAATTTTAGTACGAATATTCAGGACTATTTGAAAAGTATTACAGACGATGAAATGGTCATTTCAATTGGAATTATTTACAGTTATGCAATTGCTGAGGCGGCGGCGGAAGATATTCTCGGCACGGTTGATGGGGGAATTGAGTCTTGGGGTGAGAAATTACTTGCCAAAAACCAGAAGAATTGGTCGGCAGTAATGGGAGGTAAAGCTGGTTTAGTTGAAGTCTCGGTGATTCGAAATATTTTAGCTCATGGATCACTAGAATTTGATCAGCGAAGTATAAACCGACTTAAATCAGTTAACTATCAGGGCCCATATAAATTGGGTGATAAACTTGCTCTTAAATTTCTAGATCTCGAAGAATATAGATCCAGAATCAGGAGCCTTTTCCGCTTTGCTGGCCACAGGCATCCGAGCAGAAAATAAGATTGAGGATTAGAAATTTCTGAATTGTTAACGTTTTGTTCAAATCGTTTCCTTTTCCGATTCAGCTTGGCACCCCAAGGATGATCTGCACTGATGATTCCAGACCCCTTTTCGGGGCAACTGGGAGGTCATCATGAAGGGCTGTCGGGCGTTATCGGACGAGGAGATTCAACGGGTCTTGGGGTCGTTTAGGGGTAGGAATGCCATTAGGAACCGATGCCTGGTCCTCCTGGGCATCAAGAGCGGCTTTCGGATCTCGGAGCTGCTGTCCCTCAAGGTATGTGCCGTCTGGCAGATGGGCCAGGTAGTGGAGAGGGTGACCGTTGACCGAGCCCATATGAAGAAGAAGCGGGAGGGTAGGACGGTTCTCCTTCACCCAGACGCTGTAGTGGTCACAAAATGTTGTCCCTGTTGACATAGGGTTCTTTGTGTTCGCCCCGTGTTATCAGGATGAGCCCGGACTGTTCGA
>Ga0210401_10002141_pt1 | contig 22072 bp, 19 predicted proteins | sample IncBWH32MmetaG_FD_150866 | JGI IMG/M metagenome (GOLD analysis project Ga0210401, IMG submission 150866) | Forest soil microbial communities from Barre Woods Harvard Forest LTER site, Petersham, Massachusetts, United States - Inc-BW-H-32-M | ecosystem: Environmental > Terrestrial > Soil >... | reverse complement strand
TAAAATAGTGTGTCCCCAGGAGACGAGAGAAACTCCGGACGAAGACAAGTGGGATGCGCTTGACATTGCGATTAGGAAGCCCGAATTGAGGCAGCGGCTTTTTCTATGCCTAAGACGATCACACAGTTGAGCGGGCTTCTGGACTCAATGTCAGGATACATGATGCCAGAGGCGATGGCGGTGTGGGATACCCTGCTTGAGTTTCAAAAGACGAATAAAATCTCGGGTGGCATCTTGGAAATCGGTGTCTTTCACGGTAAATCAGCTGTCCTACTTGGACTTCATTGCGCAAAGGATGAACCGCTGGTGCTGGTTGACCTATACGATTTTGAGGCCAAGGAGGCGGTCCGCAAATTGACCGGGAAAGATCCCCTATATATTTTGAGCGATTCGCGGTTACTGGAACAACAACCTGAGCTGGTGCGGCGGGCCGGCACTTTCCGCTGGATACACATAGACGGAGACCACACGAGCCGAGGGATTCGGACCGATCTGGATATCTGCAACCGGCTACTGGGCGATGATGGTGTAATTTGTCTCGATGACTTCTTCACTGCTAGCTTTCCCCAGGTCACTAGGGTCACTTTCGAATTTCTCAATGACCATCCGGATGAGCTTAGACTCTTTTTTTGCGGATACAACAAGGGGTACCTGTGCCGGCCGAAGAAAGAGCGCGACTACGTAACCTTTCTCAAAACTGGTCTGATTCAAGAGCTAAAGGATCGAGAATTGACAGAATGCACGGTTTTCAAAACTGACGATCCTGCTGAGTGTAGTTGTGTTGGCGTTTCATTCCGGTTTGGTGACCAAGACTTCTACGGCGTTGACGGGGAGCCGCTCCTTTTGTAATCGGAGTGCGATCGGTTCAGCGTTTCAAACCGATCGTCGATCGCCTGACCTCGTTCCATTGATTCCCAAAGCCAATTTGAGAGCGCTTTCGTCGAAAACGTTGGGCTTAGGCTGTTAGCGCGCTCCCGGATTTGTTCGGAAGCGGCAGTGACCTCCTGCACGGCAGCTCGAAAACTATCTGCAGAATAGTCGCAAACGGCGCCCAGCCCTGTTTCCATCACAAAGCGGGCTGCAGCGGTCTCTGGATGGCCCATCACGATGATAGGGGTATTAGCGGTTGCCATTAGATAGACGATCCGGGACGGGAGACTGGCTCGAGCTAGCCAGTCATGGGTATCGGAGCCATCTAAGGTGCCGGCCGGAACGACTGCGAAATCGGCGGCTCGGGCCAATTCGATTAGAGACGGCTCCGGTAGATGCGACCGAAGGACAATCCCGTCTTTTTCCAATTCATCGGCATCCAAAGCAATGAAGGGCTTACCCGCATTTCCGCACCAATCGATTTGCAGGCCGGAAAGTCGCACGGTATCGCGAAATCGGCTCAATGTTTGGGAGCTCCACAAATTGCCAACCAAAATACCCCGAGGCGGCGCGTTCTGCTGAAAATGGTGCCCCGGTGGTACAAATAAATCCGGGTCGGCCGTGGGAGGAGCGAACCAGAAGCGACGCCCATACTTTTCGGTATAAGCGCGACAGAGAGCGGGTGAGATCGCCACACAAATTTTCGCCTGTTGAATCAATCGCCTCAGCAGTGTGTCCGGGATTTCCTGAACATGGATGTTTTGGTCGTCCATGAGGTACAGGGCAAGGGGAGCGCCGGTGCGCTCTTGAACCGTTAAGGCAGTTTGAACATCCTCTTTGTAAAACGGCACGCATAAGATCCGCCGGATTTTCTTGCGAGCGAGTAATCGCCGGATTGAACGCTCACCGTTATTAAACAGACCACCATAACGGATGTGGAAAGCGGGCACGTCAATGTCGTGGTTGTGGAAAAGCTTGTGAGAATAGAACACGACCAGAGAGGGTTCGGAACGAAGGAGTTTAAGCAGTAAAGCTCCGGTGCCATGGCGGCTGGACAGCTCAGCATGCATGACTACCAAAGTGGCGCCTTCTTCTGGGATCAGTTTCGTTTCCGCAGAATACCTGGTTTGTACCGATGCCAAGAATTAATTTATCCGCAGATTACGCAGATTACACAGATTTCTGTTGAGCCTAAATCTCAGTGGACTCCGTATCGCTGCGGTGGTCCAAGTAAACGCTTGGCACTTGGTGATCCGTCGGTAAGGTTCGTGAGCGGTGGAAAGCGAAAGCACTCCTTATTTTTGGCACGAGATCAATCTGTTCCGGGCCTTTAAAAAAGCCGGATTCGAACCCCGGGTATTTTTTGACATTGGATCATCGAACTCTGGTTGGTCTTTCCAAATGGCGGACATCTTTCCCATGGCGCGATTTCATCTGTTTGAACCTTTAGTGGATCAAAAGGATTTTTATCGGGAAAATACGGCGCTTATCCTACAGGAGAGACCTGATTTCCGGGTGCATAAGGTCGCGATTGGGAACTTCGATGGGAAGACGAAAATGGGGATGGACGAATCGGGTTACGGTTCGAGCATTTTAGTGCCCGAAAGAAACGCGACTTTCACCGAACTAATCGAAGTTCCCATGCGTAAACTCGACTCGCTAGTGGCCGAGCAGGACTTACCGAGACCCGAGGTTTTGAAGATCGATGTCCAAGGCGGTGAACTAGGCGTCTTGACGGGGGCCGCAGCGTCATTGGATACGGTCCAGTTGATTCAAGCCGAGGTCTGGTTAATGCGCAGGTACGGAAGTGGGACTCCGCTGTGTCACGAGATAACAGAATACCTTAGCACTAAAGGATTCATGCTGGTTGCTTTCGGAGATTTCTATTACGGCGAGCTGCACGAGCTATATGCCGCCGATGCGTTTTTCGCTCGGGCAGAACTCTTGAGCCGGTGCGCCCCCGAGCTACCAAAGTCGTCATTAACCGGAGATCGCTAGGACTTCGGCGAGCTCAGTCGAGCCGGCGAGGATCCCGAACAAGTCCAATCTGTTCGTGAAGCATACTCCGGTGGTTTGGCAGCCTCGCCCTGCCACTTACCTCTCAGTCCAATTCCGGAGGGGGCGCCTTTATTCCATGAGATCACCGAATACCTGAACGCTAAAGGTTTCCTGCTGATTGCTTTCGGAGGTCAGTACTGTGGTGACCTGCATGAGCTTTATGTCGGAGACGTTTTTTTGCGAGGACTGATTTGTTAAAGCGGCTGCCAGAAGCTTCGCTAACCGTTGATTAGCGCCAGCTAGTAAGGTATCTTTTTTGGGTCCTCATCCAGCCCGTAGTACTCGAAATCCCCCCATCGTCCTTTCACAACTCCAAATGCATTAACCACGTTCGGATAATCGGTCTTGAAAATCGTAAAGTCTGTGAAACCACAGGTAGTGATCGCGCGAGCCAAGTCTTGCCTTATTGCTTCTAGGTACTTTTGCATGGCCCCGGGACGCGCTAAGTAGCCTTTATTGTAACCGCAAAGAAAAAGTTGTAGCTGAGAGTGATTCTGTTCCAGAAAACGGCAGACGGTATAAGTTAGTTGCGGGTACCCTGGATTAAAAAAGTCGTCTACGCAGATGATACCCGTATCCGCTAAGAGATCGTTCGCCAGTAAGAGATCATTCCATACCGCCTGCGCTTTGTGATCTCCGTCAATGTGAACCCAGCGGAGGGCGTGCCTGTACCGGGATGTCAACGCCCAGCTGGCGTTGTCGGAAGATCGCACCTTGATAATCTCGAATTTGGCGCCATCAAACCTGGATAGGACCTTTCTGGCTTCTTCGACATAGTCACTGGGATCAATTAGCAGAATCGTCTCCTCGGCTTTGCAGTGTAGAGCAAGCATCATTGCCGATTGGCCATGGTAAACGCCGATTTCGAGCAAGGAAGCCGGCTGCCAAGTTTTCGACTGAAATTCCAGCAGGAAATCCCAAACGCACATGCTTTCAGGTATGGTGAAGCCGGAGAGGTGGCCGAAGTCATTTTGAAACCGTTCAAAATGCATACGTCTACACTATTCAGTTAAAACAGCAGGCGCACCACTGCAAAGCGTACAAGTGCCAGATTCTGGTGGTCTAATAGTAAGGTGCTGCACAAAGTGCGAGCAGATGGAATGGCACTTTAACCGCGTACAATCAATCCGTTTCCGCCAGTGAGGACGAGTAGGAAAGATCTTCGGCGCTTTGCTCTGGCTGGCGCTCGCGAAAAACGACGAGCTGCATCAGGAGAAAGTTACACATGGTAGCGCAGGGGATGGCACAGAGTTTTGCGATGAGAACGTTTGATGTGAACGTGGAGAGACAGATCTGGACGACGACGATCGTAATCACCCAGTTGTTAAGAATCACTCCTGCATATTGGACGAGTTGTTTGCCGTAATCTTTGCGCCGGCAACGGAACACCCAAAATTTATTCAACAAGAAGTGACAGGTGACACCGATGAAGTAGGCGATAGAGACCGCAACCAGGGGTAGCAAGAACCGGCTGAAAACCGCGACGCAACTGAAATCAATGACCGCGACACTTGCTCCTACCGTTGCAAAGCGCACGAATCGGAAAACCCGCTCTCGATTCAACAAATCCGTAATGTTCACTGCGCGTCCTCTAGCAGAAAATCTTGGTTGTGCAAATGCGAGGCTCCTTGGCTGGGATTTGCTAAGCCGTGAATTCTCTGGACGCTTTAACACGAAGCGACGAGGCGTTTTTTGGCCTTTAGGGCGGCTATTCACCTGCGGTCGAGTAGGAGAAACCTGCCGAAATCGCTGAGCCGCTTCGGAGCGGGTTGCGCCCCGTTGGTAGCGAGTTCTTTCGAATGGAGCGGGAACGGAATCTCGGCAATCCTATATTCGGGAATCCGACTAATTTGTTCTCCGTTGTCTTGAAGAATAATAAGATCACCCAGGTCCAGCGTCTCGCGTTTGTCTTCCCAGAAAAAAGGCTTCCAGGTCACTTGACCGTTTTCAAAGCGAATGTCCGCGGCCGGCCCCATCCCATCGTAGTAGAAAAAAATCGGAGCGGGCGAGAAAGTGAAAATCTCTCCCAGCACTAAAGGATCCGCCCAGGAATTCGACTGGATGAACTTGTCTTGCGCCGGCTCAATCCCCACCAGGATGACCCGTGTCTTTATTGTAAGGTCGGGGCAGAGTTCTACCACTTCCCGCCAGAACCGTTTTTCAATTGTCCAAGCGGCGGCAAACCCGTTTTGGATATGAAATGCATAAAGAATAAAGAGTGCGACCAGGCAAGTCATGATTCCGGTCGCTGTCGCTTTCGGGCGAAAATCCGCAAAAGAGCGGAAATAGCCAGTTACGGCAGCGATCGCGCAGGTAAGCCCGAAGACTGCCGCGAGGTGAGTCGAGGTCAGGCGTCCGGTCTCTTGGGTTGGAGGATAATTGGTGATGGTTAAGAAGTAAGCAAAGACCCAGCACGCTACCCCGGCGCAGAACAGCGTGATACATCGCAACCGAATTGTCGATGCTGCGTTGCCATCGAGTTCTCGAGGGAGGCGCAGTACCAGGAGGAGCAGAATCACGCCGAGGCCCGCAAAAAAGAAGGCAAACGGGCTGACCGAGTGTGGCGCCTGCAAAACCGCTTTTGCTAAGATTCTCAGGCTCGTCTCCGGGCCAAGCCAGAGAGAAGAGACCATTCGCCAGAGCGTGTCTGTCGGCTGGGAAACGACGCTCGTCGCGCGCGCGTCGCTAAGGTGCAAACGGATGCCAAAAACGGTCAATAGAACCGCCCCGCAAATGACCAGATGAGTCAGCCACTGGATTAGTCGTTTCTTTCGATCTACGAAGAATAGCGGGAATGCGATGAAAGGGAGAAACGCGGTTTCGTAACTAAGAAGTGATAGTGCTGCTATCGGGTAGGAAAGTAGCCAGAAGCGGGTTCGATTGATAAGTAGACCGACCAGGATATAAGTCAGTGACATGTGGAGCTGCGCGCTGTGCTCAAGAAAAATGTGCGTCGTATCAACGGGCAACAGGACGAAAAGGCAGCCGCCAAGAATCGCGGACCAGTGGTCTAGCCATTTTCTTAGCAACAGATAAACCAAGAAGGCGTTGAGCGATTGAACCAGAAAACCTAGAAAATAAATTCCTTGTAACCCCCCCAGGCCATAGCCAACCCTAGAAAACCACGGGGGAACGCAGTGGTTAAGCGGACGCCCTTGAGTCCAGGTCAGGAACTGCCGGTAGGTGTTGTTCCAAAGCTCTGAAACCGGTGCTTTAAAATAGGGCACGATCGCCCAGTAATCATCTTCGTAGAAGCCGTAGTCAGGGACCCGGATATAGAGCGAGATCAGGACAATGCAAGAAATGACCAGCGCCGCCGCAATGGTTTTAATCCCTCTCCAGCCAAAAGGCGGTTGGACCGCTGGAGTACTGCTTGACTCGGTTTTCCGGTTTAGATCGCGTTCTAGCGGTTCAGTCATCTTTTCCAGCCAACTTGGATTGATCTCCGAGTCTGTTTACAGAGGACATCCCGGGCGAAGCTCCATTAGCGCTAACTCAGGATTCGCCAGGTATTCGCTCAGGACTGCGCACCCAGACAAATGACTGAGCGAAAACGAAAAACTTGAACAGACAGAAGCCGAAAATTGTGCCGCAGCCGGTCGAAAAGACTTTGGCCGGAAACTGTGGCACCCCCACGTAGCGCGCGAGTTGGAATGCGGCAAAGCTAATACAAAACGTAATTCCGCACGACAAGAAGTAGCGGAAGAGCTGCCAGCGCCAATTTCCGTCCTTGACGGCAAACGTGATTCTTCTATCAAGCCAAAACCGAACTAGAACTGCTACCGTGTACGAGATGATGAAGGCCAGTGACTGCGATATGAAGCTCGAGAGCAGCATAAACGTCGCCCAGTCAAACAAAGTAATACCGCCGCCGATGCAGAGAAACCGAATGGCCTGTTTTGATAAAGCAACGCCTTCGATCAAGTTTTTCATTTCCTACTTATTCCCTCACGCAAGGTACAACCTGGTCCGACTTCCGATTGACGCGGCTGGACAGTGGCGCACAATCAAGTTTCGCGCGAATAAATTTACAGAGACGCTTGCTTGAACGACGAGTTGGCTACCAGACTGGTTACTATACTATATGAATGACCTTTCCCTATAAACGGCGCCCAACTGCTGTCAAATCGATTTTGCGACCCAACTTTTGGAAGAGATGGCGGTTTTACTAAAAAGGGGCAATCCATGCCCAGCTCAGAACTTGATAACGGCCGACGCTAAGCGTAACAGCGAAGCTTGAAACGCGAACCCTGATGAAGTTGTCAATTGTGATTCCGGCCTACAATGAGGCCAGGACCATCCAGACGGTGCTGGACCGGGTCAACCAATCCCTCGATGGTTTCCACGAAATCGTTGTGGTCGATGACGCGTCCAAGGATGAAACTGCCGCGTTGGTTAAGATGCGGGCGGACGCCGACCCGCGTATCCGGTCACTGCAGCATGAGCGCAATGCCGGAAAGACCGCAGCGCTTCGGACTGGATTCGCCGCTATCACCGGCGATGTCGTGGTGATCCAGGACGCCGACTTGGAATATGATCCGGCTGATATTCCGGATCTGATTGAGCCTATTCTGCAGGATCGAGGGGATGTCAGCCTCGGGTCCCGTTTCCTGGTGAAACGAAGCCGGCCGGATTCTGTACTATCGCCACTACCTGGCAAACAAGTTTCTAACGTTTCTCAACAACGTGCTCACCGATTTGAATTGTACGGATGTAGAGACCGGCTATAAGGCCATGCGAGCCGATATCGCTCGCCGGATGATTATCGATTCATCCGGCTTTGGGTTTGAGGTTGAGTTCGTTGCGAAATGCAAGAGTTGGCTATCGCTTTTACGAAGTGCCGATCGATTATTTCGGCCGGACTTATGAGGAGGGAAAAAAGATCACGTTTTTCGACGGCGTTGCCGCGGTCTATTTCATCTTCAAGTACAACCTATTTGTGACTCGCAAAGGGTCGTTTCGAGCCGACCTAGCTGCAACTGACGAGAAAACCTAGATCAACCGCGAATGGACACGAATTAACGCGAAGAACGGTCGGATTATAGGCGTCGATGCGCGTCCGTTCGCGGTTGATGTCTGCCCGTTTCAAACTCCGGGAGGGTTCTGCCCTCTAGTGGCAACCAGATTACAGAATTGCCTGGGGCGAACCCAGTCTTGGGCCCGATAAACAAAGGGCTCACAGCTTGCCGATTGGAGAAGACGGAAGAGTGAGAAGCCGGCTTGATGCAAGATATCCAGCAATTCTTCGGGACCTTGACCCGCGAGTCGCAGACCGTGCGGCCAAAACTCCAAAAGAATAAGAAGGTGAGGATTGGCTTGGATTAGTCGTTCCGCTCCGCGCAAGACTTCAACCTCGAAACCCTGAACGTCCACTTTCAAAAGGTCGATATGCAGGTCCGACACGGCGTGATCAAGCGGTATGGCATTGACGTTAACTGTTTCTACGCGGGCGGTCCTTTCCGATACAATGCGGTTATCTCCTCGATTGAAGCGGCCGGACTGGAGAGCGAGCGTTGCTGGCCGGCTAGCGGCGGCAGCGTTGAATAAAGAGACATTCATCACGCGGTTTCGCCTAAGATTTTCATCCAGGTTGGCGAACAGTTTCGGATCTGGTTCAAAAGCATAGACCCGGCCCTCGGTTGCTTGTCGCGAGAAATAAATCGTGTAGATGCCTTGGTTAGCTCCGACGTCGGCGATATGCCAAGTTGGCCGGATCGATCGTTCAAAAAAAAGGAGTTCAGCCTTCCCCATTAGTCCGAAGCGGTAGGCTTGCAGAGCGACCCAACGGTCAAGTGTGGGAGGTAAAAACGTCAGCCCGCGAAAGGAAACGGGCTGTCTCCAAAGCCGCGACTCGTTGAGATAACCTAACCATTGACCCAGCATACCTCATTAATCACCGCAAATCGCGGTTACTTACAACTGCCGGCGCAGAAAATCTGAACAAACCTCGATTTAATGATTTAACTGTCCAGCCCGATTTTAGCTTTGATTGTCGGGGCCGAACATTCATGATCTTCGCAGTGCTTGCGGCTCCAATCGTGATGTATTAAGAGTTCTTCGGCATCGTGAATCCAATCTCCGTCTCTCCCAGTGAAAAAGAGCGCCTGAACCGGATCCGTGACTTTTACGAACAGCGCACCGGCGTCACTAAAGCGGCAGAGACTTATCGCGATATGCTGTCCCGCTACTATAACCTATTGATTCCAGCTGCCTCGTCGGTCCTCGAGGTTGGATGCGGTGGCGGCGACCTGCTCTCGCGCTTGCATGGGAGCAGCAAGTGCGGTGTCGATTTATCCCCGGCACAAGTTGAACAAGCGAAAGACAAAGTCCCTGGCGGCGAATTCTACGTGCAAGCTGGTGAGGAATTGTATCTTCCCGGGAGAACCTTCGATTACATCGTCCTCTCCGAAACACTGAATTTAGCGGTCGATGTTCAATTAGTTTTGGAGCGGTTAAAAGCCGTTTCAACCAACCAGACCCGGCTGATTGTTAATGTCTATAACGCGCTTTGGCGCCCATTGATTTCGTTGGCCACCGCGTTGGGGTTGAGAGCGTCTCATCCCGAAAGCAATTGGCTTTCGCGGGACTCTGTGGCGGGATTGTTCTCGCTCGCCGGCTGGGAACTGATCCGGAGCGAATCGCGCATTTTGTGCCCAGTAAAACTGTTAGGGTTAGAGAATTTAGTGAATGGCTTTGTCGCTCCGTTTCTTTCGCCTTTTTGTCTCTCTCTGTTTGTCGTGGCCCGACTGATACCGGACCGGCGACCGAGCGAAAAAAGTGTCTCGGTGGTTATCCCGGCTAGAAACGAGGCTGGTAATATCGAGGCTGCCGTGACCCGAACCCCAACTATGGGTACGTGGACCGAGCTGATCTTCGTTGAAGGACATTCGACCGATAACACCTGGGAAACGATTCAGCAGGTCAAGGCAAAACATCCAGATCGAAACATCAAAATCTTGCAACAGCGCGGGAAAGGAAAGGGAGACGCAGTCCGCGCAGGTTTTGCAGCCGCTGAGGGGGATATTTTAATGATTCTCGATGCGGATTTGACCGTCCCGCCTGAGGAACTACCGAAATTCAATGACGCCGTAGTTACCGGCGCCTGCGAGTTCGCTAACGGCAGCCGGCTCGTCTATCCGATGGACGAAAAGGCTATGCAGTTTCTCAATCTATGCGCGAACAAGACTTTCGGAATCTTATTCAGCTGGCTGCTGGGGCAATCGCTTAAAGATACGCTTTGTGGGACGAAAGTATTAACTAGGGAGAATTATCAACGGATAGCCGAAAATAGAGCTTACTTTGGCGATTTCGATCCTTTTGGCGATTTTGATCTCCTGTTCGGGGCAAGCAAACTCAATCTGAAGATTATAGATCTGCCCATCCGGTACCGGGAGCGGGTATACGGTCAAACCAATATCCAGCGTTGGAAGCACGGTTGGCTGCTATTGGAGATGCTCGCCTTTGCGGCAGTTAAACTGAAATTTGTACGATGATCTCTAGAGCTTGCATGTTGATTCTGCCTCCCTGAGAGCTCGTAGCTAGGAATCTGGGCGTTTTACTATTTCATCGTCATCAGCGGGCTGGTTTCCGGGTCCATTTTTGCAGATAATAATCGTCCGCGTGATCGATGGTCTCGAATGTCCTTGCATCGAGTCCGTCGATTTTTGGAAAATAAGATGGAGCTCCTAAGAAATAGAGGTGATCGTACTTTTTCAAGATATCCTCTGGCATTATCCACTCGGTAAAAGTCTGAAACCGATCATTGAATATATTTAAGAAAAGTTGGTTGGGATATAATGATAACAGGATCGGCCCAAAGGCTCCCCCGGCCCAATCGTTTCCGTAGCAAAGAGGGTATATCGGTGAGTCGGAAAAAAAATAGTCCACTCTCACGTCGTTCTTGGTGAGTTCCTTTGCGTGTTTATAAAGACGGAGTCGATTAACAGCTTGTTGCCGCTGTCGGATATAATTTTTCGGGGTCAAGTCAACAAAACATCCAAATCCGAGAAGCAACAATCCGGTGAGGGCGGTCCACCCGGCAATTCTCCTAATGCTCGAGGCCCTCGTCATTTTCAGGACGTAGAAAAGCGAAACGAGGTTAAGTCCAGTGCTCAGATACAGGGGTATTAAGTAGTGCACCCCAGGATGTTTGGCGATTGCCAGGAACGTTAACAGCTGCAGTCCGGCTACCGGGAGAGCGATTCGGCAGACGGCGGCGCGGTGTTGCCTGCTCTCGCTTGCTCCCACCGAGAGGATCAGGATCAGGATCGTAGTGACGATCGGTATGACTGCGATTAAGGGTTCGGCCTCGATTAGACTGACAATATCCTGGACGTATTCGCCGAGTTGAGGAAAACCTACGGGCCCGCTTCCGTAGTCGCCGGCATGGATACCGAGGTTAACCATCCAAGTCATTAGAAGCGGTAGTTGCGAATAGATCGGTGTTAGTGCGACAATCACACCGAGGACAAACGCGATCGTGAAGCTAATTAAGTTGCGTCTACTACCGCAGCAGAGAAGGGAAATGAAAATAAAAGGGAAGAAAGTCAGCTTCGTGACAATGCCCAGTGCGCACACGATGCCGGTCAGGACAGCAACCAAGGAAGTTCGAGGTTTTGGGGTAGAGTTAGAGATGGCTGAACCAAAGCCTTCGGCTGAGAATACCTGACCTCGGTTCGGAAAAAGTAAGGGAGAAACCAATAATGTGCAGCAGCAAACAGCCAGAATGCTGAACGGTACCAACATCAAGTCGGGGCCAAACATAATTCCGTACCAGAGCAACGTCTGGTAGAACAGGCTAGAGGCCTGGATGAATAGGGCGGGCAGGTAGCTTCTCAGGGAAATGGCGGTCATCCAAGGAGCAATCCACAGGACCAGTGTGGTAAAGATCAAGAGATACCAGTGTAACTTTCGAATCTGCTTTTCGGGATCTCGGAGTGTGGAAATGATCAAGTCGTTCGTAGATTTGGTGCTGGAGCTCCGCAAGATCATCGCTCCGAGGACTTGAGTAGTGGTCCCTGGATGCTGGAAGGAGTGAGGCGATTGACCTTTTATTGCCAAAAGCGAGTTGAACAGATAGTTGTAAGGATTTTCAAAGGAATCTGGCATCCACTGAGGTCCATTCGCCTTTGTCAGTTGGGCGACCGCGATAATGAATAAGATCGGGATGATCAGAAAAAGTGCTGCCGAGATTACCAATCGCCCGCCAAACCAAGATCGAATATCACGACCAGAACTCACTTCCGAGTCCATCTCTGAAGACTGTAATTTCCCGCTTGATCGATAGTCTCTAATGTTTCCGGCTCGAACCCCTTTATTTTCGGGAACCATTTCGCATTACCGAGGAAGTAGAGGTGATCGTACTTTTTCAAGATATCCTCTGGCTTTATCCACTCGCTAAAAGTCTGAAACCGACCATTGAATATATTTAAAAAAAGTTGGTTGGGATATAATGATGACAGGATCGGGCCAAAGGCTCCCCCGGCCCAATCGTTTCCGTAGCAAAGAGGGTATATCGGTGAGTCGGAAAAAAAATAGTCCACTCTCACGTCGTTCTGGGTGACTTCTTCTGCGTGCCGGTAGAGCCGGACTAGATCACGTTTCTGTTCCTGAAGACTTGCGTAGAGGTCCGTTGTTCTTTCAAAAGAGCTTTTGCCTACGAATAGGAGCAGTCCTATCAAAACAATCCACCCTATGGTTCTTTTCACTTTTGAACGGCTAACGCTTCTGCAGGCTTGAACTAGGAAAAGCAGATTTAGACCGGTCGTAAGAGATAAAGGAATCAGATAGTGAACTCCCATCTCCTTTGCGATCGCAAAAAAAGAGATCGCCTGTATCACGAGTAGGACAAGAGCAGTGCGCCAAACGATGATGTTTTCAGATGTTTGTTTCCTTGAAGATAAGGACAACCCCAACACCGTTAACGTTGCTACGATAGGAATAATGACGACGAGTGGCTCGGTTTCGACAAGGGACCGCAACGCGGATAGATAGACGCTGGACTGGGGGAGACCGACATCGCCGGTGTCGTATCGCCCGCTATGAATGCCGAGGTTAAAAGCCCAGGTCATCAACTGCCCTAGTCGCGAATAAATAGGCAAGAGCGCAACGGCCAGCGCCGAGATGAACGCGATCGAAAAGGCCAGTAGGTTCTTCCGGCTGCGGCAACAGAGCAATGATATTAAGACCAATGGGAAAAAGGTCAGCTTCGTGGCGACGCCCAGTGCGCAGATCAACCCGGTAACGGTGGCGGTGACAGGGATTCGGCGTAGGTGAGTCGAGCCGGTGGCGACTTGGTCGTCCCCGATGCCCAGGAGAAACGTGAGATGTGCTGACCGGGATGGAATCGCTAGCAGCGCACAGCAGCAGACCGCAGCGACACTGAAGGGAACCAACATCAGGTCAGGGCCAAATAGCACGCCGTACCAGAGCAAGGTGCTGAAAAACAGGCTAGGCGCTTGAAGAAGCAGTCCGACGAAGCGATTGCCCAATGCCTTGGCTGTCAACCAAGGAACAAGCCAGAGCACCAGAACGGTAAATGTTATAAGATCCCAATGGAGGATTCGGATGTAATGCTCAGGACGCCGGATCACGGTCTTAATCAGATCTTCGTTGGACGCCAAACTAGATGCTCTTAAGACTATCGCTCCGAAGACCTGGGTTGTGGTTCCGGGGTGGTCGATGCTATACGGAGCCTCGCCTTTAACCAACAGAAGCGAATTGAATAGATAATTGTATGGATTTTCGAACGTGAACGGTAACCATTGCGGACCTTTCGCTTTGGTCAGATGGAAAACGGCGAAAACAAACACCAGTGGAATGACAAGAAAGAGAAGTGCTGATACCGTCGATGACCACCAAGCGCGGAATTGAGCTCTATGGCCGGAGGTCATTACTGAGTTAGCTTTTGTAATGATATTTGCCTGCATGATCGATGTGTTGCCGAAAAGCGCTCGCCAATCTGCCCCGATTCCCTTGCTATACGCCACGTTCTTATCGGGAAGTTACGTTGACGCCAAAACATTGATGCCGGCGCCGTCAGGAATTTTCCGTTTGAGTCTACCCGTTGAGTCGGTGATCGGTGATCCGGTTAGATCGAACAGCTGGTAGCCGCTATCATGCAGCTCGTGCATTAGGTCAGCCGACGAGGTCCCCCGTTCTTGCAACACGTACGGCGAGAGTTCCATGCAGATAAGCGGGTGATAGCGTCTGAGGGTGTTCCTGCCTCCCTTGATCACTTCTACCTCGAACCCGTCTACGTCCAGTTTAACTAAGTCAAGCTGGCGGAGGCCCGTTTTTTCCCAGTACTCGTCTAGCGACGTCGCGCTAGCTCCATCGATCGATTTGGCGATTCCCAAGTGTTTCTGGTGTCGGGATTCTTGACCTACGACTTTCCAGCTGGAATAGATTTCGCCGGGGTCCGTTGCGCCGGCATGGGTTAATCTCATTTGCTCGGCCACTATCCGGGAAGCAAGTTTTGGATTGAGGTTTAGATTTTGCTTTAGCTTGCCAAAGGCATATTTCGTCGGCTCAAATGCGTAGACCTTTCCACCAGGTCCAACCAAGCGCGCGAGCGGCAACGTATGAGCGCCGATATTTGCGCCAATGTCCAGCACAGTTGCGCCAGGTCGCACCAAGCTCTTAAACGACTTAGCCGTCGAGCTTTCAAACTGACCAAATACAAAAATGGCCAAATCGATACCCTCCGATAGATCCAATTGCCAACGCAGGCCGTTACGCATGACGCAAACTGAGTCGTTGGCGCCGACCAGCTTACGCGCAACGGAAATGGTGCGGTACATCCAGGCGGCTGCTTGCATTTTAGTGACTGTTTTCATCGGAGAAACCTGTAGCTGCGATCCTTCGCTTAATTTTGACGACGCTAGAAAAGTTTGTTTGAAAATCAATTGTCGAAGACTTCGTCTTCCGATTTTTTACTGAGCACGATGTTCTTCAGAAGACCAGCGATGAAAAACACGGCTGGCTCCTGTTGCAAATGATGGTTTTCGCCGCGGCGAAGCTGAAATTCGTTGCCTGACCGCTGATTTTTCAGAGAAAGAGCCCAACGACGGATGATTACTCTCTTCCAACTCGAAGTTCGGCGTTTTCCGCCAGTAACCAGGTTTTGTTCTTTTTCTTCCTGGCCGCTGGTCATGCGAGAGTGAAGGTGGAGTGATCCGGCAAGTCAAGCGATTGATCGGTCTTGGGAAGCTGGGCATTCCACCGAGTATCCTCCCGAAGTTCTGCTTTCCTGTGGCTTTGACCATCTGCTACCGCCAACACATTGATACCTGCACCGTGAGGGATCTTGACTCTGAGTTGCCCCCGGATCGGTGACCGGTGATTGAGCGCTAAGGTCGACGAGTTTGTCGCCGCACTCCCGCAATAGGTCGAAGAGCTCGCTTGACTGAGACGGTTTGTCGGGGAAATGGGGTGCGCAGACCCAGCGACTCGGGCCTTAGAACGAATAATGAAGCTGTCGATAGTAATTCCTGTTTTCAATGAGGCGCGAACCATTGAGAGAGTGTTCGACCGCATTAACAAATGCCTGAACGATTTTCATGAGATTATCGTGGTGGATGATGCATCCACGGACGAGACCGCTGAGTTGGTAAAGCGAATTGCGGTTTCAGATCCACGTTACCGGCTGTTGCAGCATTCGCGAAACTCGGGAAAGACCGCCGCCTTGCGCACAGGATTCGCCGTTGTCACTGGGGATCTCGTGGTCGTCCAAGATGCGGATCTGGAGTATGATCCTGCAGACATCCCCGATCTGATTGAGCCCATCCTGCGTGGCCGCGGGGATGTCAGCCTTGGTTCTCGTTTCCTGGTGAAGCGGGCAGGGCGCGTGCTCTACTACCGGCACTATTTAGCAAACAAGTTCCTGACTTTTCTCAGCAACGTTTTGACCGATCTCAATTGCACCGACGTCGAAACCGGCTACAAAGCGATGCGCGCAGACATTGCCCGTTGTTTGATTATCGAATCCTCCGGCTTCGGGTTTGAGGTCGAGTTCATCGCGAAGTGTAAGAAAGCCGGGTACCGTCTCTACGAAGTGCCCATCGATTACTTCGGACGCACCTATGAAGAAGGTAAGAAGATTACTTTCCGCGACGGCTTGGCCGCCATCTATTTCATTTTGAAATTCAATCTTTTTGCGACTCGTAAAAGCTCGTTCCGGGAGAACGCGACCGAGACAACGGAATAGCCGCAACAGACGTCGCCAAGGCCATGTCGGTCAAGAAAGAGCGCAAAGAACGCAGAAGAGGACTTCAAGACTAAAGCCTAGGCGCTAGCAGCCACAAGTCGAAAGGAAGGAGTCAGAACCTCCTCTACGTAGCCTAAGGGCTTGCCTCGCGTGTCCACTTTTGCAGGTAGTAGTCGCCTGCGTGATCGATTGTTTCGAAAGAGGCCGGATCAAACCCTTTCATCTTCGGAAAAAACTTTCTGTTCCCCAAAAAGTACAGATGATCATAGTTCTGGAGTTCCACTTCTGGTTCGATGGAGCTCGTGAAATCCTCGAACTTGGCGTTAAACACATTAAGAAAAAGTGCGTTCGGGTACTTCTTCGCCAAGAGCTGGCTGAAGGCACGGTCGGAATAGTCGTTGCCGTAACACAACGGGTAAAGGGGTGAGTCGGAAAAGAAGTAATCGACTCGCACATCATTTTTCGTGACCTCCAGTGCGTGACTGTAGAGACGGAGTAGCTCGACCTTCTGTTCCTGGAGTTCTGCCACGGATCTAATCGTTTCTGAAACAAACCTTTTGCTTCCGAGTGTGAGCAAAACGAACAAGCCAATCCAGCCTGCGGTTTTTGTAAGCTTGGAACCATCAATGCTGCGGCAGGCTTGGAACAGGAAAACCAGACTCAGACCGGTGGTAACACACAAAGGAATCAAGTAGTGGGATGCCATCTCCTTGGCGATGGCGAATAATGAGAAGACCTGTATAGCGAATAAGGCGAGAGCAGTCTTCCAGGTGATTTTGCTGGCAGGTGCTGGTTTCCTGAACAACAGGGAGAATGTCAACAATAGGACGGTAACGACGATAGGAATGACGAGAATCAGGGGTTCTGTTTGAACCAGGGCTGATAAAGAGGATACATAGACGTTTGCCTGGGGGAGACCAACCTCGCCGGTGGCATATTTTCCGCTATGAACTCCCAGACCCACCGCCCAATTCACTAAGCGCCCTAGTTGCCAGTAGATTGGTAGCAGGGCGAAGGCGAGCCCAAAGATGAAGGAGATGCTGAACGCCAGCAGATTGCTTCGACTTCGGCAACAGAGCAATGAAATCAAGATCAGAGGAAAAAAAGTCAACTTAGTGACAATACCGAAGGCACACACTAGGCCGGTCAAAGCTGGAACCAACAAGACGGGAACGCGTCGAAGCCGAGAAGAATTAGCCTCCGGTGAGGCGATGCGAATGGCGAACAGAAATTCCAGCTTTTCTGGAACCGAAGAAGGCACCAACAGCAAAAGACAGCAGCAGACCGCCGCAATGCTAAACGGGACGACCATTAAATCGGAGCCAAAAAGAATCCCATAAAAGACCAGCGTCTTAGAAAAGAGGCAGGGCGCCTGAATCAAGAGTCCGGCGATATGGCTTCTCAGAGCGAGAGCAGTCAGCCAAGGCAGGATCCATAGAATGAGGGCGCTAAATATTAGCAGGGCCCAATGTAACTCCCGGATCTGTTTTTCGGGATGGCTAAGAGCAGAATAGATTAAATCTTCACTCGGCTTAAGGCTAGAGATCCTCAGAACGATTGCCCCGAACATTTCGGTCGTAGTGCCTGGATGATAGGTGTATACCGGTTCCCGTCCCCCCACGACTAAGAGGGAGTTCAACAAATAAGCGTATGGGTTCTCAAAAGTTGCCGGTAACCATTGGGGCCCTTTTGCTTTCGTCAGCTGGCAGACCGCGATGACGAAGATAGTCGGAATTGCGAGAAAAAGCAGAGCAGAGCCCGCGGTCGCAGGCCAGGAAAACAAAGGCCGAGACCCGCCGCCAAGCGTCCGCACTTGCACGCTCTCTCCGGTGGACACGCGAAGAACTAAACAACAGCCGCTAGGTCGTCAAGCTGAATAGAAGTTAACGAGGGATCGGAATGGAACGGAAAAGAGGGAATAGCCGAAAGAGAGCGCAAAAAAAATCTCACGCAAAGCCGCAAAGAACAGACGGCAAACAGAAGATCAGATGACCGCATCGAAAATTGGTAACCAATCTTGACCTGACCCTCTGTTAATCTGCGTAATCTGTGAAATCTGCGGATCTTAAATTCGGTTTTTGGGTTTAACTTTTATCGCCCTGTTTTGCGTTCTTTGCGCCTTCCGCCTTCGCCGAGCCTGCGGCGCGCCAGGTTTTTGCGGCTATTCCTACCTGAATTCCGCTTTTCGACGCGTTTGGTCGCTGCCTAGGCCCGGCATCCTGGATGGTTGCTCTTCTCCGTTGCGGACTTCCTGCACAATGTAATTGGGACGGTCTTTTACCGTGTCGAAAATCTTAGCGATGTATTCTCCAAGAATTCCGATACCGAACAGGTTCATACTCCCGAAGGCAATGATGCATAGCAATAGACTGGTCCAGCCGGATGCTAGTTCCATGCCGAGGACGAAGTGCCGGAAAAGGGTGAGAAAAAGGTAAAAGAGAAAAGGGATGGTAGCGCAAATCCCGATCACATAGGAAAACCGGAGGGGCGCGCTAGTAAAGCAGGTGATTCCATCGATAGCGAACCGCAGCATCTTGACCAAATTAAACTTTGTGGATCCGGCTTGACGTTTTGGGCGATCATATTCCACCCGGGCAGTGCGAAAGCCGATCCAGCCTACCATACCGCGCAGGTACATGATCTTATCGCCCAAGGTGAATAAACCATTTAAGGCCCGCCGGCTCATCAGCCTGAAATCGCCGCAATCCAACGGTGCGGAGATGTTGGCTAGCCGATTGAGCAAGCGATAGAACCAGAATGCGGTTAACCGCTTAAAAAGCGTCTCACCGTGGCGATCTCGTCTAACCGCGAAGACGATGTCAGCTCCGTTCTTCCACTCTGCCAACATCGCAGGAATTAGGTCGGGCGGATCCTGCAGGTCTCCATCCATCGAGACAATGATGTCCCCATCAGCAAAATTGTACCCGCAGAAAAGGGCGCGCTGGTGACCGAAGTTTCGAGAGAGAGAAACGCCTTTCACAAAACGATGTTGATCGGCGAAGGCTTTGACCATCGGCCAGGTGTTATCCGTGCTCCCGTCATCGACCAATACGATCTGGATTGCGTATTCGGCTCCAATTCTAGTTTGGAGCTCTAGTAATCGAGTTTGTAAGGCCGCGAATACCTCATGTTCGTTAAACAAAGGAACAATGATGGAGAGGAGCGGCTTATCTGATGTGCCATTTGAGCCGAGGACCCCAGTCGTCAGATTGGTTTCTTCATAAACCATAACAAAGGCGCCATGCTACTCCCCGCAGACCGGCTGAATCAACCATGGAATTCGAATCGGTGCAACGGAGAGGAGTAAACACACGGCCGTGAATGGAGGGGAGCCGCTTTGGACCGTACCCAAGGGAGACCTCGCGATATTTGTCTTGGCGCGTGCCTGACCGCAAACTTTGTTAAACAGGCGGCTCCCGAGAACGTCTCAACGCGTGATAGGTCTGTCGGGAGGTAACGCGAATGGATCATCTCCGAGCGGAACGGTGGGTGAAACATCACGTGCGGTAATTCCCGCGAGCCGCCCGTTTAACACGGTATTTAGGCCTTTTTCGCGTTGGAAAGAAAATCACGAGATCTTGAGGCACGGTCCGAAGCGGCTCCCCAGTTGACCGCATCGCGTTCTTTGCGCTCTGTTGCGGCTATGCTTAAAGATTTAGTCCCATGGCGGACACCGTAATCTCGATAGTAACTCCGTCCTTCAATCAGGGACGTTACCTGGGTGAGACGCTCGATAGCATCTTATGCCAGGGATATCCGAGTCTGGAGTATATCGTGATGGATGGTGGCAGCGCCGATGAGAGCGTTGATGTGATCCGCGCCCGGCAAGAGCGACTTGCTTTCTGGCAGTCCGCGCCCGATCGCGGACAGCCTGCGGCGATCAATGAAGGTTTTGCTCGAGGAACGGGCGTTATCTTTGGCTGGCTCAACAGCGACGATTTGTACACGAATGGCACGTTACGCACGGTCGCCAACGCGCTAGCCGAATGTGTGGGTGAAGCGGTTGTTTTTTATGGTGGTTGCGAATTTTTCCGGGACGACGGGTCTGTAATCGAGCGCCGGTCCGCTGTTCCGTTCGATCAAAGTCGCCTCCAAACCACTGACTTCCTCGATCAACCCAGTGTGTTTTTCACGCGAACAGCGTGGGAGCGAGTGGGTCCTCTGGATGAATCTCTCTATTATGCGTTCGACTGGGATTGGTTTCTGCGAGCCGCCAGATGTTGCCGCTTTCAACGCTGCGACCAAGTACTGTCGCGTTATCGGATTCATCGCCAGCACAAAACGGGGACGGGCGGGCTTCGACGCTGGGAAGAAATGGCCGAGGTCGTCCGGCGGCATTCGCCGGACGAGATAATGCGTCACTATCAATACCTCTTGGCATGCCCCGATGCGCGCTGGTGGTTGAACAAACGCATGCGGTTGGCCCAGATCTTTCAACAAATCTTGCCAGACACGATCAGCGGTAAACTAGGAACTCTTTGCGCGCCGCCCTTCTGGTTCCTGCCGGATGGGATCTCCCGAGCGATGCTTTGGAAAATCTCCGGCATTCGATAGAAAAGAAGGATATCCTTCTTTTCCGTCACGCAACGAGTTGATGGTTGGCGACTGCTTCCGCGGCGCGTAACTCAAGGAGGTCGGACGAGAGCGGATGAGTGATGGGCTCCTCTATGTGGTGCGCTTTCCTGGACCAATAGAGACGTGCCGAATTGACTACTGATCCTGTTCCGGTACCCCAGCCCTCGCTGAACGCCTCTTTAGCGTCTGTCGCCGCCGGTTTAAATCCTAACCAACGGCGTTTCCTGAGATCCCGATGTGAATTCACGAGTTTTTTTCGAAAGAAATCGTATAGAAGTCCGTCGTTTTTGCTTGCAGCGAGTACTCGCCGGCCGACTTCATCCTCCGGCCTAAGCCACCCCGGCCTAGATGTTTCCCGGCTCGTATTCAGCTTCAGATTATGATCGAAATAGACCTTTGTTCCCCATTGTAAGAGCCGATCTGCCAGCACCTCGAAGCTTTTCTTCATTTCTTCCACAATCCCAACAAAATGGAACCCGGTTAAGATTTGGCGAGCCATCTCGTAGCTGTTCACCCCGTTTCGGTTGCCGTCCAATAGACCGAACAAAGCTCCGGCGTCCGGATTGCAAATAAACCTGGTCTGTGGACACAAATCCCCAGTAACCGACTCCTGATCCAGGTATTGTCGTGCGAGTGCTCTGAGTGGTAAGTAAGGGGTTTTCGCTGGCCACTGACAACGCACCGGCTCCGGTAACGACCAAAATGTGCGTTGGATATATTTGAGTTGTGAAATGAAAGCGTCTTCCGGTTTCCGCAAGAAAGTCACCAGAAAGGCAGGCCGAGCGCCAATACTCAATGGGAAACTCCTCAAGTGATGTGACGAGATCGATCGTAAATCGGGATAAATTTCGAGAAGCGTTTCCAGCGTCTCTTTGCTCAGAACGTAAAACGGGTCGGGATGATAGTGATGGAGATGAAAAGATTCGAACGACCTCCTGAAGCCGGCGCTCAGGGTTGTTCCAGCTGTTTTCGGGATATGGCAATGTAAGATCAGAGGTGTGAGACGATTTCCTTGAAAGCTCATGGTTGTGCTGTTTGATGCCCGCCCTGGTATAAATACCGAAAGGCTCCTTCCAGAGCGGCATGGCTTGTACCAAGACAACCAATAGAACGTTCGCTGAACGAGGAAGGTGTCTTATCGCCTCGAACAAGAATGCCGTCTGTTGGGTTCAGGTCTCGTTCAATTGCCCGGACCATGCAAGTGAAAAAGTGGCGGATACATGGGGCCGCATATTTTTCAGCTCTTAGGATACTAGGAGATCAGTGGACTAAGTCGGCGGGCAGGCGATTGGCAACAACTCGGGCGGCACGCAATTCCAGCAGATCTGAACATGGCTCCGGAACGGCCGGTCTTGGTGGGCA
>Ga0210401_10002140_pt1 | contig 22081 bp, 23 predicted proteins | sample IncBWH32MmetaG_FD_150866 | JGI IMG/M metagenome (GOLD analysis project Ga0210401, IMG submission 150866) | Forest soil microbial communities from Barre Woods Harvard Forest LTER site, Petersham, Massachusetts, United States - Inc-BW-H-32-M | ecosystem: Environmental > Terrestrial > Soil >... | reverse complement strand
TCGATCTGATACGGCCCGGGAGCGCTGGCCAGTTCGGGATAGCCGACAAACCACGCGGTGCTGTGCCCGGGCATATCGAACTCCGGGACCACGCGAATGCCGCGGTCCCACGCATAGGCGATCAGACCGCGCACTTCGTCTTGCGTATAGTAGAGGCCGTCAGAGCCCATCTCCTGCAGCTTGGGGAATTTCTTGCTCTCGATGCGGAAGCCCTGATTCTCCGACAGGTGCCAGTGGAATACGTTCAGCTTGACCGCCTCCATGCCATCCAGATTGCGCTTCAGAACATCCAGCGGGATGAAGTGGCGGCCCACGTCGATCATTAATCCGCGCCATAGAAAGCGTGGCTGGTCCTGAATCGCAATGGCCGGTACGGCGAAACCATCGGAAGTGGTTTGCACCAACTGCAGAAAGGTCCCCAGCCCGCGCATGATCCCGAGCGTCGTCGTTGCATCGAGCTTGGCGCCTGCAGGGCTGATCTCAAGCGAGTAGGATTCATCCTCACCGAGTTCTTGTACAGTTTTACTTGCGTGTTCACTATGAACGACCAGCTTGGGTTGGGTTGCATCCGTCACCTTCATGTCCAACGGTGGCATGCCAGTCCGGCGTCGAAGGCTATCCAGAAAGCGTTCGATCGCGTGCTGCAGTTGCAGGTCAGTGTGGCCGCTGATTCCGACCGTGAATGAAGCATCAATTACAAGCTGACCAGTTTTGCGTTGTACATTGGCCGGCATCGGCATGAGACTTAGTGGCCGTGGCTCAGCTGCGGAGGAAGACACAAACACCGAACACAGGATCAGAATTATAAGAATAGCCCGCACAAAGAATTCTCCTGGCTTCGCATGTGAAAGGGGCAGAATAGTGGAATCCCAAGCAGTCCGCAAATTACCAGTAAAACCTGGCGGAGAATCTTCGCGGAAGAAGGAAAGTTGTACGCTGGTAAGACTGAAAACCAATAGCGGGGAACCGCTCCTATCCTTTTCCCGCAGCCTGAGCGCATTGGAGCAGATTTATATCCCAGATGAAAGGCTCTGAAGAAAGGCTCTCGACGCCGATTTCACCTTGTCTTCGCGTGCCTGGCTTGCCTACCCACACTACTCGAAACTGAGCCTGATCCTCCTCATGCTGGAGCTGGAGGATCGCGCCGGCCCTGACCGGACGGATCATTCCCTGCAACACCGCTCCGCGATCACTGATGTTTCTCACCTGAGCATGCTGCGTGAAGGGCATGGACCTGGCATCGACACCCCAGATGCGCACCGTCAGGAATGCGGCGACACGTCGATTGCGACGACGATCCATAGGACCCGTTTGAATCCGACTCCTGAGAAGGTACGGCATATTCATAGTTATCGAAACTTACTGCGGTCACCCGAAAACGGGTACCGAAAGTCACCCACGGCTGGCCTAGGATGAAGATCGAGGCGGGCTTTTGACAGAATCAATCCATGTCGGGCATCGAGCAAGCGCCGGGGCCGCGCGGATCGCCGCAACTCCCGCATGCTCCCACCGAAGGCGATGCGTCCGCGGAACCTTTGGTCGACATCGCAAAAACCGAAAGTTGTTGTGCCAGTTTCTTGCTCTGGCATTTGGGGCATTCGGCTTTCCTGCCGCCGTAGATCAGCGCTTCAAATGGATGATCGCATTCCTGGCAAACGTACTCGAAGATGGGCATGGACAACTCCTGACGGTTTTACAGACCTTATCCATTTAAAATCAAAGTGTGGGAACTACGCAAACGGTAGCCCGACAATTTGTGGCACGGCGTGGACTGCGTGGCGGACATCGCCAAACCTTGGCTAGTTTCTTTCTCCGACGACGTCTCAGCATCCCCCCAGCCGAAAAGCGATTAATCGAGGTTGAACCTGGCGTTCAGGTGCTTTGCCACTGCCATTGGCAGACAGACCGGGAAAGCGCCCTGACTGTGATTATTGTACATGGCCTCGAGGGTTCGAGTGAATCCCAGTACATGCTGGGCATTGCAGCGAAGGGCATGGCCGCGGGCATGAACGTGGTGCGCATGAACCAGCGCAATTGCGGCGGGACAGACGCGTTGTCGCCTACTCTGTATCACTCGGGGCGCTCCCAGGATATTGCTGCCGTCGCCAAGAATCTGCAGGTCCAGGACCGGATTTCCCGGTTCGCTCTCGCTGGATTCTCCATGGGCGGCAATCTCGTGCTCAAGCTCGCAGGAGAATGGGGAAAGGAAGGGCCACCCCAGTTCCGCACAGTTGCGGCGGTCTGCCCGTCCATGAACCTCGCGGCCTCGGCTGACGCCCTGCATGTGCCCGCCAATCGCCTCTACGAGTATTACTTCATGTGGCAACTTCGCCGTCGTCTAAGAATGAAAGCGCGTTTGTTTCCTAGAGTATTCGATACCTCCCGTATGCGGGGTGTGACCAGCCTTCGTGATTTCGACGACAAGGTCACGGCTCACTACTGCGGTTTTGACGGCGCATCGGATTATTACGAACGCTCGGCCGCCGCCAACGTTGTGGACCGCATCGCCGTGCCGACGTTGATCCTGCACGCGGCCAACGATCCTTTCATCCGCATTCTTCCGGAAACGCGGCGGAAGATTCTTTCCAACCCTCTTATCACTTTTGTCGAAACCGAGGACGGCGGCCACTGCTCATTCCTTGCCCAACCTGATGGCGACGACGGCCGCTGGGCGGAGCGGCAAGTAGTGGAATTCTTTCGTGCATTCTGAGCACGTGGGGACAGCCGCCCTCGGCTGTCCGTCGAGCGCAAGCTCGACTTCTCTCCTATAATCACTCTCGCATGAAACTCGGCGCCAAAATCACAGCAATCGCAATTGTTCTTCTCGCGTTCACGCTGACCCTCCGCGCCGAGCCCGTATCACAACTGAAGGCCACAAATTACGTCAACGACTTTGCCGGCGTTCTCAACCCGAACACCGTCGCCCAACTCAATAGCATCTGCCAGCAAATCGACGAGAAGGCGCACGCGCAGATCGCTGTCGTCACCATCAAGTCGCTAGACGGATCCGACATCGAAAGTTATGCGGTCGCTTTGTTCAAGCAATGGGGTATCGGCAGCAAAGCTACCGACCACGGCGTGCTGATCCTGTTGGCCACACAGGATCGCCGCTACCGAATTGAAGTTGGCTACGGGCTTGAACCGATTTTGCCCGACGGCAAAGTGGGTGCCTTCGGACGCGAAGTTGTTCCACTGCTCCAGCAGAATGACTACAACGGCGCCGCGGCGCTCTTGACTATGCGGGTTGCGGATGTGATCGCGCAGGACGCGGGCATTCAGTTGACCGGCTCCCGTCCGGCCACCCCGACGGAGAGGGAAGAACCGAACAAGGGACTGTCTGTTGTTGGAATCATTGTTCTCATTATTATTTTTCTGATTTTGGTATCTACGCCTTTTGGGCGGTTGCTCCTCTTCAGCATGTTGTTAGGGGGTCGCGGCAGTGGTGGTGGATACGGTGGTGGTGGAGGTTTCGGTGGCGGGGGCGGCGGGTTCGGAGGCTTCGGCGGTGGCAGTTCGGGCGGTGGCGGAGCGAGTGGAAGCTGGTAGGTTGAAGCAGAAGGGGCATTATGGTAGCGGAAAAACAGATTAACGAATTCATCAGTCGGTTGCGTGCGGCGTCCGGAGAAAATCTCCTGAGCGTGATCCTTTACGGCTCCGCTGCGGACGGAGAATTTCATCCCGAGTTCTCAAACGTCAACCTGCTCTGCGTATTGCGCGAGACCACTTTCGCAACCCTCGCCGCAATGGCACCAGCGGTTGAGTGGTGGACCCGCCAAAAGCATCATGCGCCGCTCGTCCTCACTCGCGAGGAGATGGAGCGTTCCACCGACGTTTTCTCGATCGAGTTTCTCGACATGAAGCAACGCCATCGCGTGCTATTCGGCGAGGATGTCCTCAGTGGGCTACAAATTCCCATGCATTTGCATCGCGCCCAACTGGAGTACGAGCTGCGCGAGAAACTGATTCTTTTGCGCGAACGCCTGTTGCTTGCCACCGGCGACAAAAAGCAGTTATGGGACCTGATGCTGAGTTCGTTATCAACCTTCACGACTCTTTTCCGCCACGGGTTGATTGCGTTGGGCGAGATGCCTCCCAACGCGAAGCGAGATGTGGTCCAGGGGCTGGCCGCGCGAACTCCGTTCGATGCTACCGCTTTCCTGCAATTGCTCGACATTCGCGAGCACAAAGCGGAGACTAAGCAGTTCGATGTAACCGATACTTTTGCCCGCTACCTGGCCGCGGTGCAGCAGGTAACCGCCGCGGTGGATAAAATGCTGGACTCCCCGGGACCACGCGGCGTGTGAGTTTGATAGCTTTCTTACAGGAGAATAACGATGAAAATAGGGTTGATCGTGATTGTTGTCTTGGTGTTGATCGCGCTGGTCGTGTTCGGGCAGTACGTAGGCGTCCGCAATACGCTGGTGACCAAGAATGAAGCGGTCAAGGCCGCGTGGTCGCAGGTCGACATCGTGCTGCAACGGCGCGCCGATCTGATTCCTAACCTTGTGGAAACCGTAAAGGGCATTGCGGGTCAGGAACAAAAAGTCTTCGGTGATATCGCGGCCGCCCGTTCCAGGCTGCTCTCGGCCAACGCTCCCGCGGACAAGATCGCCGCCAATCAACAACTGGACGGCGCAATCGGCCGCCTGCTGGCGGTGGTCGAGAACTATCCGCAATTGAAATCGAATGAGAACTTTCTGCGCCTGCAAGATGAGTTGGCGGGCACGGAAAACCGTATTGCGGTTGAGCGCAAGCGTTACAACGATGCACTGCAGGACTACAACACCTACGTGCAGCACTTCCCCAACAACATTTACGCTGGCTGGGCTGGGTTCAAACCCAACGAAGCGTATTTTGCCGCTTCGGAGGAATCGCGCCAGGTTCCGAAGGTGAATTTCTCGACACCGACCGCAACCCCGCAGGCGACTCCCGAGCCTGCGCCAGCGAAATAGCGTGCAAGCCGACTTCGCCGTCGAACTCGGCGCCGACGATGAAACCCTCGAAATGCCTTGGGCCGCCGAAGCAGGCGGCCCACGTTATTATGATCTGAAGCGCCATCCCGAGCTGTTGTCCAATCTAGAAGAGGTCGTGCGAGCGCCGGAGCTGGGCGAGTTCCTTTCCAAGGTCAATTCGCTCCGCAGCCCGCTTGAGACCGCGAAATGTGACGTCTGGTCCAGCACAGAAATCAATCCCGAAGAGGAGATCTTCGAATCGACCCACAAGTTTGGCTCTTATGTCGATCTCTTTTTTTCTGATGCGCCGTCCCGATTTTCGTTCCCCCAGCACCAGCAACTCGCGAAGCGGCTTTCGAACCTTTTGCAGCGAGCCCCCGAAATGGCGGCTGCCGCCGAGTTTTTGATCCGCCGCTGTTACTACTACGGGCAAGAGGAAGTACCCGGACAAGAAGAAATTCGCGATGGCTTTTACATCACGTTTTATCTGTTCGGGTACGGCAAGGATGAAGTCCGATCCCGCCAGAATTGGGCCATTGGATTAAAGCTGATAGGCAATGCGATCCGGCAGATGTCGGCGGGTTGAAACTAGCTGGCCTTGGCCGGCGGGTAGAACCACGCCCAAGCTTCGGCGCCCCGGCCTTTGAGCCGGGTGCGTAGCACAGACAACAGAACCATCGAAAGGAAAATCGCAAGCAATCCAAAAGAAGCCGTACGAATATCGACGGCTCGCTTCGGGAGAATGGAAAGCCGGCCGTAAACGAATTCAATGTGCACCCAATAAACGAGCAGCGAGGTCTGCCCGAGTTGTATCAAAGGGCTGAATCCCCATTGCCCCGCTCCCCATCTGCACCACAGATAGGCCGCGGCCAGGATCGCCTGCAGGAGACCCACGCGAATCAGAAAGAAATTCGGGCTGGTGTGCCAGAAATCATCAGTCGCATAAAGCTGCTGGGGACGTGCGTCCAGCCATCGTGCAACGTAAATCAGCCCGATTCCGCTGACTCCAGCCAACAGAAAGGCCGCAGCGCCCCATGTTCGTGCCCGGTCGCTCAGTAGAAAAAATCCTACGGCGAGGCCGATGAACGCAAACGCTGCCCACGGAAAAATAGGAAACAGCCAAGCCTGTGGCTCTCCAAGGTTGTGGACGCCGTCGATATAAGATTCAAGCGGCCACGGTAGCCAGCGCGGACGCCAACTCGTCCAAATCAACGGCGACAAGAGGGAAATGCTCATCCCGACGGCGGCTGCCGTCATTCCGAGCGAAAACCGCACATGCGATCCGGGGTTGAATCGTAAGACAATCCAGCAGACCAATCCCAACAACATCATCGAAAGGCCAATCGTATTGAGGATATCCACGCGTAACAAGTCACTCCACGGCGCCCAGCCCCAGGCGATGAGATATTCCTGCAATCGAAACAAAATTCCCAGTCCGAAAATCTCCGCACCACGGCGAATCGTGGTGCTTGCAATCTGACCGGCGGGCACGCCTTTCTGCCTCAGTCTGTCAGTAACCAGCGCGAAGGAAATTCCCGCGAGAAACAGAAACAGGGGCGCCGGCAGAGTCCCGCCCAGCTGAGACCACATAAAGAAGGTACTCTTGCGCGTATCACCTCCTAACCAGGAGTCGTAGCAATGTGTCTGGAACATCAGCACGCAGGCTAGACCCCGCATCCAGTCGACATACCCAAGCCGGGATTGAGGGGACGGATTCATGGCTGGCCAGCAGGCACGGGGGCAGTATACAAAACAACCCCGCCATTGATAGCGCTCCTGCGATTGGGATTTGTTCCACGCGACGTATCCGCCGTCGAATCGTGTGTGAGCCCTACGCGGGAGATCCTTCACCCGGCTGAAGCCCGGTTCAGGATGACGTCTTCGGAGAATTGTATTCATTCAAAAGTTTCTAAGTCCCTGAGTTTCCCCGCAACGTATAGAGGCTCAACGCCCTGGAACTTTTGCCGTGGTTCAGGGTTTATATACATCGGATAGGCGCTTCAGACGAAACTAACTAAGATGCCTGAAGGCCTCCCGATCTCGATCTTTACGGAGATCACAGATCGGAGAAGGGGGTCAACAATGCGTTATCTAAGGTATCTGGGTTTGCTGAGCATCTTCGTGCTGCCGGCGGCTTACTCGCAAGCGCAGGTCGCGGTGGGAATTCGAGTCGGCCCGGGTTATGTCGGAACTGCGCCCGCATGCGCTTATGGTTACTACGCATATTATCCATACGCCTGTGCGCCCTATGGATACTACGGACCGCAATGGTTCGCGGGCGGCGTATTTATTGGCGCGGGCCCGTGGTATCACGGCTATTACAGGCCCGGATACGGCTACTACGGTCGCGGCGGGTATGGTTACTACGGACGCCCCGGATATGGCAACTATGGTCGTGGATATTACAGGCCGGGTGCGTATGCGTACCGGGGTGGCGGGGTCGGTTATAGCCACGGCTATGCGCGCGGCGCAGTGGGAGGCTTTCATGGTGGTGGCGGGCGCCGGTGAGCGACCGCAGTACTGAGCTGAAAAGGCTGGCGGCTGTGGCTGCCAGCCTTTTGTTTGTTGGCCGAGAGTTTGAATCCTCTGTAAATCTTGCTGCGGATGGCGCGGTGTTATCCTAAATTAGGCCGAATCCCACAGCGAGGCTGTAAGCTTTTATGTCCAGTCCTGACCGTCCTGAATCTCAACCTCTGAACCAGCCTGAGGAGTCGTTCCAAGACATTCTCACCCAATTCGAGCAGAGCAAATCGCGCAGGCCCGAGGAAACCGGAAAAGGGCGCGAAGGCACGGTGATTGCCGTCACTGTCGATTCGGTCCTCGTCGACATCGGTTTCAAGACCGAAGGAATCCTGCCGCTGTCAGCGTTCCAAAGTGCGCGTGAAGCAGTGAAGGCCGGCGACAAACTTGTGGTCTCGATCAAAGGTCGTGATCCTGAAGGCTATTACGAACTCACTCTGGGCAAGAGCGAGCGGCCCAAGGATTGGGCGGCCCTGCAGAAGGCATTTACCGAGAAGACGACGATTGTGGGCACGGTAACGAGCGTAGTGAAAGGTGGCCTGAGCGTGGACGTGGGAGTGCGGGCTTTCATGCCTAACTCACGCAGCGGCGCGCGCGACGCCGCCGAGATAGCTAAGTTGGTGGAACAGGAGATCCGCTGCCGGATTACCAAGCTCGACGAGGCAGAGGAAGACGTCGTCGTGGACCGACGCATCGTTCTCGAAGAAGAAGAGCGCGCGGCGAAAGGACGCCGTTACTCGGAGGTCCAGGAGGGCGCCATCGTGCACGGCACGGTTCGCAGCCTGACCGATTACGGTGCCTTCATCGACATCGGCGGAGTGGACGCGCTGCTCCATGTCAGTGACATCTCACGAAGCCGCATCAGTAAGCCTGCGGACATACTCTCAGTAGGGCAAGAGGTCGATGTCAAGATTCTGAAAATTGATTCCGAGAGGCACCGTATTTCTGTCGGCATGAAGCAGCTTGAGCCCGATCCGTGGGATTCGGTGGCAACAAAATTCAGACCGGGCGAGCGTGCTCGGGGCACGGTAACCCGTGTGCTCGATTTCGGCGCATTTGTGGAACTCGAGCCCGGGATCGAAGGGTTGATCCACATTTCGGAAATGTCGTGGGCAAAGAAGGTGAGGACGCCCGGCGACGTGGTTAAGCCAGGCGATACCGTCGAGACTGTGATTCTTGGCGTGAACGTGGGGGAGCGCCGCATATCTTTGGGCTTGAAGCAGGCGCTCGGGGACCCATGGGCAGACGCGGCGCAGAAATTTGCCGTGGGGTCGTTGATCGAAGGGCCGGTCACGAGCCTGACCAAGTTCGGCGCTTTCGTGCAGCTTTCCGAAGGCATCGAAGGCATGATTCATATCAGTGATATGAGCGCCGAGAAGCGCATTCATCACCCGCAGGACATCCTGAAGGTTGGGCAATCGGTGAAGGCGCAGGTGCTCGAAGTCGATAGCGAAAAGCGGCGGCTGAAACTGGGGATTAAGCAACTTGTTCCGACGAGCATCGAGGAGTACATCGCCGAACGCAAGGTAGGCAATGTGGTCTCAGGCCGCGTGATGGAGATTTCGGGCGAGCAGGCACGCGTTGAACTGGGCGAGGGCATCCATGGCACTTGCCGAATCGCCGCACAGCACGCGGCGAAGGAAAACCCGCCAGCTGAATCGAAGGCGGATTTAGGATCGCTAAGCTCCATGCTGAAGGCGCACTGGAAAGGCGGTGCTTCGGCTGGAGAATCCAAAGCGGAAGCCGTCTGTGCGGGACAGATTCGCAGCTTTAGGATCGCGAAGCTGGATCCGGCTGCGAAGAAGATTGAATTGGGGTTAGCCTGAGGCCGTCAGTTCCTGGTGAATGGATTCCCGCTGCCCTTGCCAAATCCGCCAACCGATCGCCTGCCAGTTAAGGTTGCCTTCAGCTATCCGGCGTTAGCATAGGTGGTCTTCAGAACCGATTCTTCAACAACGAGGATACAAACATGAGGCATTCGCGTTCAACTTGGCTCCGCTTGGGATTATTCATCTCTCTGCTGGCAACACTTTCCGCTGCGGTCGATCCGGGCTATCACCTCATCAAGACCTACAAGCTGGGCGGTGAGGGCGGCTGGGATTATCTGACCCTCGACAGCTCCTCGCGGCATCTCTACATCTCGCGGGCCACGCACGTCATCGTGATCGATGCGGATTCCGGCAAGCCCGTCGGCGATATTCCGGACACTCCCGGCGTTCACGGCATTGCGCTGGCTCCTGAACTCGGACGCGGCTTTGTCAGCAATGGCCGTGAAGGCACGGTCACGATTTTCGACATCCAGACGCTGAAGCTGATCTCGAAGGTCAAGGTCGGCGACAATCCCGACGCGATTCTTTATGATCCCGCCACCCAACGAGTCTTCACTTTCAACGGACGGAGCCAGGACTCGACCGCGATCGACGCGGCTAAAAGTACGGTGTTAGGTACGATCAAGCTGCAGGGCAAGCCGGAATTTGCCGTCAGCGACGGCAAGGGACAGATTTTCGTCAACATCGAAGACAAGAGCCAACTGGACGCGATCGATCCCGCAAAGCTGGAAGTAAAATCGCGCTGGCCGCTGGCCCCGTGCCAGGAACCCAGTGGCCTTTCCATGGACCGCAAGAATCGGCGCCTGTTCGCCGGCTGCGACAACAAGATGATGGCCGTGGTCGACGCGGACAGCGGGAAAGTGATTGCCACCCCCGCAATCGGCGAAGGAGTGGATGCCACCGCGTTTGACGAAGGCACCAGCCTCGCCTTCGCGTCCTGCGGAGAAGGCGTACTGACTGTGGTGCGAGAAGAGTCGCCCAGCAAGTTCACCGTCGCGGAAGATGTGAAGACTCAGGAAGGCGCCCGCACCCTTGCTCTCGACGAGAAGACTCATCAGGTTTTCGTGGTGACGGCGAAATTCGGTCCGCCACCCGCCCCGACCCCGGAAAACCCGCATCCCCGGCACGCGATTCTGCCCGACAGTTTTGTGGTCCTGGTCCTGGGCAAATAACTACGGTTTCCCGGAACCAGGCAGGGAACGAAGAACCAGATCGATAAAAAAGATAGGCCGAATAGATTATTTGGATTGAGGAGAAGTTGAGTGGCGGCGCACTTCCTGTAAACTATGCCAACCCTGGGCGGGACTAGACCCCGGGGTTATCTTTCATGAGCGGCAGCGACACAGAAAAATTTCACCGTGCGACAATCACCAAGCGTGTGGACATCGCCCCCGAGCTGTGGATGATCCGCATCCAGCCCAACCGCGAGTTCAAGTTCGCTCCCGGCCAATATGCCACCCTGGGCCTCGAGGGTCCAAATAAGCGCAGGGAGCGGCCGTATTCCATCGTGTCTGCGCCTCATGAGAACGAACTCGAGTTCTTTTTCGAACTCGTGCCCCCCGGCGATCTAACCCCCCTGCTATACAAGCTGCAGCCCGGCGACGAAGTGCTCATGCGAAAGGTTCCTAAAGGGCGCTTCATGCTCGATACCCAGAGCGGCCGCACCAATCACCTTTTAGTGTGTACGGTAACCGGCGTCGCTCCCTTCGTCAGCTACGTCCGCACTCTTTATCGAGGCTGGAAAGAAGGGAAGTTCACGGGGGAGCACAAACTGTTCTTGCTAAATGGGGCAAGCCGCTCGGGGGAGTTCGGATATCTGGAAGAGTTGCAGAAGTTCGCGCAGGAAGTGCCATGGTTTAAGTATGTGCCCACAGTCAGTCGTCCCTGGGACGATGAAAAATGGACGGGCGAGACCGGACGCGTCGATGACATTCTACGCAAGTACACCGACATCTGGGGTCTGGGGCCGAATGCGGTCGCGTATTTGTGCGGGCATCCGGCGATGGTCGAAAACAGCAAAGGAATCCTGAAGCGTATCGGTTTCACCAAAGAGGGTTTGAAAGAAGAGATTTATTGGGTTCCATCAAAGGAGAAGCATGCCATTTCTCCGGCTTAGCTTTTGAAACCGTACTAAACACCCACACTCAGGCTTCGGCGTTCAAGCAGAAGGACGTCCCTCCAAATGCCGCCTCGCTGACCCAATTTCCTGCGTAATCCGACTTCGCGGAATCCGCAGGACTTATGTAACGCAATGCTGGCAGCATTCTCTGGAAAGATTCCGGCTTGCAGCGTCCACATCCCACAGCGCTCCGACTGTGTGACCAGCGATTGCAGCAACATCTTTCCGACTCCACGACCTCGCGTTTCGGCAGCCGCGTAAACCGAAACCTCAGCCACACCGGAATAGACGGGTCGATTGGAGATTGGACTGAGCGCTGCCCAACCGAGAATCCTTTCGCCGGCCTGCGCAACCAAGCGGCAGTCTTGAAGATGGCCCTGATCCCACTTCGCCCACTCCGGAATTTCCGTTTCGAATGTGGCGTTACCTGTAGCGATGCCTTCGCAATAAATGTTGCGGACCGCAGGCCAGTCATCACTTCGCATGGTTCTGACGTCGAAGTCCATATTTCGATTTGACCCTGACTTGCTGACAAAAGTCGAGTCGAAGCAGGAAAACTTTCTGGCTATTCGCTTTCGGCTGGGGCGAAAAATACGAGCACCGTTAACTCCTCCGTGATCTCGTAGAAGCGGTGCTCCACTCCAGCCGCAACAAAGATAACGCTGCCTTCGGTTACTGCCTGATTTTCAGAGCCGGCTCGTATGCGGCCTCTGCCGCGAACTACGTAGTACATTTCGTCTTCTTTGTGTGGCGATTGAGGATCGGTGCTTCCAGTGGACAACACGTAAGCTCCGGCACTCATCGCCGGGACACGCAAAAACTCCAAGTAAGGCTTCCCGGATTGCTGGCGCTGTTTGCCTACATCCGCGATGTTAAAGAAACTTACCAATTGCATGATGGCCGCCTCCAATTTTGAGCAGGCGCTAAACGCCTAAGAAATCACCCGCCAGCAGGACAATCAGAAACTTTCACCCATCGGACCGCTCAGAGCCACGGACTCGGGCCAACAGCATAGCATCCTGGCGATGGAACCAGTCCTACATGAAAGAGTGTATTGCGTTATTGTTGCACGCAAGTCAGACTCTATTCAGCGCCACGATCCGATGGGGGTGAGTTTGGATCGTACGCTTCGTTTGATAGATGTTCGTCAAATCGGGCCGGATAGCGAACGAGGTATTTCCGGCCGATGCTGTGCGTGTGGTGTGGTTCTGATCGCCCGGCTTGACAACCCGGAAGTTCTAACCTGGCGGCGCTAAGAAGTAAGCTCGAAAAATTGTTCGCTCGTAACCTAACCGAAACAGCGTACGGCAAGGGTCAAGACCCTCCACGGAAGCGCGCAAGCTCCACGCGGCAGTCGAAATTTTTACCGCAGGTATGACATTCCTCCCTAGTCGTCCGTCCAGTCTGCAGACTTTCCCCTCCTGCCGAGCTCTTTGATTCAATAATTTAGGGACTCTGGCACGCCTGCTGCTCTACCTACATCGAAGTAGTGAGAAGTATTTAAGGAGGCTATCGTGAAAAAAGTATTCCGAAGAGTTACTCAATTACTGTGGATGCTGCTGGTGGTTTCTCCATTCTTCCTCGGCTCTGTATTCCTAACCCCGGCCGCATATGCCGAAAACCAAGTGATGGGTGAGATTCAGTTTGAAGGAAAATCCCATGTCGAAAAGACATCCGGAGTTTGGGTTGACGGACAGTACGTGGGCTATCTGAAAGAACTCAAGGGGTCGAAGAAAGTTCTGCTTTTGCCGGGCGAACACGTAATTACCGTGCGTCAGGACGGCTACCAGGACTTCACGCAGCGAGTTATGGTTGAGCCTGGACAAAAGCAGGTGGTTGGCGTGATTATGCAGAAAGCGCCAACTGGACCGATCCCTCAAGTGACCGCCGAAGTCAAATTAGCGGTCAACCCGTCACGGGCTGCGGTTTTCCTGGATGGACTGTTCGTGGGACACGTAGGGGAGTTCGAGGGCGCAGGTCGCGGGATGCTGGTGGGGCCGGGACCGCACCGGATAAGGATCGCGCTTCCGGGCTATCAAACTTTCGAGACGGACATTAATCCAACTGCCAACCAGAAGGTTCAAATTAAGACTGAACTGGCCAAGAGCGATGCGCCTCCGGCAGCTCCGCTGGTCAAAACGGAAACAGGTGAGGCCATACCGCCGGCTCGAGACGCGACTATGGCTCCGCAGCATTGAAGCACAGACCGGGCCGTGCGATGCGGATATAATTGCAACGCATGCCCATTGCCTCTGGCACGAAGCTTGGACCGTACGAGATCCAGTCGGAACTGGGTGCTGGCGGGATGGGCGAAGTCTATCGGGCGCGCGACACTCGTCTCGATCGGCAAGTTGCGGTCAAAGTTCTTGCCGGTCGTTTTTCGTCTTCTCCGGAACTAAAGCAGCGGATGGAGCGCGAGGCGCGCCTCATCTCTTCTTTGAATCATCCCCATATTTGCCAACTCTATGACATTGGTTCGCAGGATGGAACCGATTACCTGGTGATGGAGTTGCTCGAGGGGGAGACGGTTGCTGAAAGAATCCGCAAGGGCGCTCTGCCTTTGAATGAAGTGCTGAAAGTTGGCGCCGAAGTAGCCGATGCCCTGCAGGTCGCACATCGCGCCGGCATTGTGCATCGCGACCTGAAGCCGGCAAACATCATGCTGACGAAGTCGGGCGCGAAGCTGATGGACTTTGGCTTAGCAAAGCCGTTCGGCATGACAGCTACGGCATCTGGCGCGGCGCCTTCGTTCACTGCTGCGGCGACTTTGACCGGACTAAGTCCGGCAAGCCCATTAACCACTGCGGGCAGCATTGTCGGCACGATTCAGTACATGTCGCCCGAGCAGATCGAAGGAAAAGAGGCGGACGCGCGCAGCGATATCTTCGCGCTGGGCGCAGTGCTCTACGAGATGGTCACGGGAAAACGGGCCTTTGAGGGTAAGAGCCAGATCTCGGTGGCCTCGTCGATTTTAGAGAAAGATCCGGAACCGATCAGCGCGGCCAAACCGACGATCCCATCGGCTTTCGAGCATGTGGTGAAAACCTGCCTGCAAAAGAATCCTGAGGAGCGTTTTCAAACCGCGCACGATGTGAGGCTGGAGCTGAGATGGATTGCCGAAGACCATCCGTCGACGTCTGTGCCGGCTTTGCCGCCACGCGCTCGCCATCCCGGCGAGCGTCTCGCCTGGGTAGCGGTTCTGCTGGTTGCGATTGTCGCCGGCGTAATTTCGGCATTTTTCATCAGCCGTCCCAGTCCCGCTCGGGTAATCCGCACCGTCATAGCACCCCCTGAGGGCACCTCGTTTCGGCTGACTGGCGACCTGGCCGGTCCTCCGGTGCTGTCGCCCGATGGAGCCTACGTGGCGTTTTCGGCTGCGGCTTCCGACGGCAAAGTCGTGTTATGGGTTCGTCCCACGGACAAGCTTGAAGCGCATGCCATGGCCGGCACGGACGACGTGATATTTCCTTTCTGGTCGCCGGACAGCAAGTCGCTCGGCTTCTTCGCCGATGGAAAGCTCAAAACCATCGATCTCAACGGGGGCTCTCCTCAGTCAATCTGTGACGCGCCGCAGGGCCGCGGAGGTTCTTGGGGACCGAACGGTGTGGTCCTCATGACCGCTGACACACAAGCGCCGATCGTGCGCGTCAACATCAACGGCGGAGCGCCGATCGCGGTTACAAAACTTGATCGCACCCGGCACACCTCCCATCGCTGGCCCTTCTTTCTTCCTGATGGCAAGCACTTTCTTTATCTCGCCATCAATCACGATTCCGCCCAGTCCGAGAAAGACGAGGTGTACTTTGCCTCGCTCGATGGCGCGGAGAACCGCCCCTTACTCCGTTCCCTATCAAGCGCCATCTACTCGAGCGGCCTTCTGTTGTTCGCTCGGGGCAGCCAGTTAATGGCGCAGAAATTCGATTCGGCATCGGGAAAGCTGAGTGGAGAAGCACAGGTGTTGGCCAATGGGGTGGCCAACGACCTGAGCACGTGGCACATCGATGCCTCCGCCTCCGGCACCGGACTGCTGGTGATGGGCAGCGGCGGAACACCCGATTGGCAACTCGTCTGGGTTGATCGCACCGGAAAACGAATCGGCGTGGTAGCCGACAAACTTTCGAACCTGCAATTTGCCCGTTTGCCAGCTCAGGGGGACAAGGTCGCCCTAGTGGTCGATACTGGGGCGAACGACATTTGGGTACTCGATCTGGCCCGCGGGATTCGCACCCGGCTTACTTTCGGTCCGGTTACAAACGACTTTCCAGTCTGGTCACCGGACGGCAAGTGGATCGCCTACGGCTCCCAGTCGAACGGAAAAAATCATCTCTACCGCAAGCTCTCCGACGGCAGCGGTGCCGAGGAACTTTTGCTCGATGATGAGCAGACCCTGATTCCGGGCGATTGGTCAAGTGACAGCAAATACCTGCTTTATTCGCGGGGGCCGTTTTTCAGCAATGGCGCGGAGATCTGGGCGTTACCTTTGGAAGGTGATCGCAAGCCTTTCCTGATTGTGCCCCACAGCGCCAGTTCATACGCGGGCGCTGGGCGGCTGTCGCCTGACGGGCGCTGGCTCGCCTACTCCTCCAACGAGTCCGGTCAAACGGAGGTGTATGTCATACCCTTCCGCGGCGGACAGGGAAAATGGCAAGTCTCGCAGAGCGGCGGTGATCGGCCGTTGTGAGGGAAGGATGGCAAGAGCCTCTATTACGCCGATCTCAACTTTACGGTTTTCGCAGTGCCCGTGAAGCAATTGAATGACACGCTGCAATTCGGGAGTGCGGAGCAAATCGTCTCGAACCTTGCCAGCCAAATCTTCTTCTACGATGTCTCGCCTGATGGCAAGGAGATACTTCTCAACGTAATCTCCCAGCAGGTAAACCAATCGATTACTGTAGTCACAAACTGGACCGGCGAACTCAAGAAGTGACGCTGGCAGCTGGGGTTGTAAGATGTGTGGCGCCAGATGGTAAATGGTAAATGCTGACTTTGTCACTGCCAGGCTTTGCCGCGGAGGTCGCAAACTCGGGGTTTGCGACTTCTGAAGCTACTGAGCATCTAATGGAAGTGTTAAGATTTAGTGGGCCCATCGGAAGTCCATTATTGTTATGGATGGATGGGCTTTTATACTGTTTCGCTGCGCACATGCAAAGCAGGCGCCAGTGGAGGGAATCATGGCAGGCAATGGAATACTTGAAGTAACAGACTCGAATTTCGATCAGGATGTTCTCAAATCGGAGACTCCAGTCCTGGTCGACTTCTGGGCCGTTTGGTGCGGGCCTTGCAAAGCTATTGCTCCTATCGTGGAGCAGTTGGCGCAGGACTACCAAGGCAAACTCAAGGTCGGCAAAATGGATGTTGACCACAACAGCGCTACGCCCATGCGTTATGGTGTGCGGGGCATCCCCACCCTGCTGGTGTTCAAGGGTGGAGAAGTGAAGGAACAGATCGTCGGTTATGTTCCCAAGGAAACGATTCAAAAGGCCATTGACAAGCATTTGGGGTAAGAGGCCGTTGGTCGTTGGCTAGAACGTTGAACGCCCGGCTTAAATCCGGGCGTTTTCTATGTCGCCAACCCCGAACAAATTCCTAAGGCGATGCTGGGTGCTCAACGCTAAGTGCCGAATTCAGTACTTTCTCAGCACCCCAATCACTCGTCCTTGGACCTCGACAGACGATGCCGGCACGATGATTGGCTGCATGTTGGCATTTGACGGCTGGAGCCGAATGTTGTCGCCTTCACGATGGAAACGCTTGAGCGTGGCATCCGATCCCCCGACGAGCGCGACCACAATATCCCCGTTGTGCGCAGTCTTTGCTTTTTCGACCAGCACGTAGTCACCGCTCATGATGTGTTCGTCCTGCATGGAATCGCCTCGCACTTCGAGGACGAACACTTCTTTCGAGCGGACGAAGTCGGCCAGAGAAATGCTTTCCGGGTTTTCGACCGCCTCGATGGGCTGACCGGCTGCGATTCGCCCCAGGAGCGGTAGCACCATCGTAGTATTCACCGACATGGCCTGCTTCAGGCGGCCTTTGGGCGGGAGCAAATCAATGGAGCGACTACGGTTGTAGTCGCGCGTTAGCAGGGCTTTCTTCTCGAGATTGGAGATGTGCTTGTGCACCGTGGCCAGCGAACTCAGTCCGAGGCCTTCTCCAATTTCTTCGAACGAAGGAGAATAGCCGTGCTTCTGCACGAACTCCGAAATGAAGTCGTACACTTGCCGTTGTCTTCTCGTGATCGCCATGACGCCATTGTAAGCGAACGAAAGGCGAAGTCAAGAACTTTGCAGTTCGCCACCGAGGCACAGAGACAGAGGGGGCGAGGGCATGAGGCAGAATCAGGTGAAATCCTAGAAAGACCTTAGTTGAAAAGTTTGTCCGAACGTTCTCTAGGGTGAAAAAGGATTTTTACGCCGTAACTTTTGCACGTATATCGTGATCCAATAACTGAATTCATAAGGAGAATGTCATGGCCGAAAAAATTATGAAGTCTGAAGAAGATTGGAAAAAGCAGCTATCACCTGAGCAGTACGTTGTCACTCGCAAGGCGGGGACCGAGCCGGCATTTACCGGCAAATATTGGAAGACGAAGGAACCCGGTACTTACGCGTGCGTTTGCTGCGGGCAGCCGCTGTTCAGTTCGGATACGAAGTTCGATTCAGGCACCGGCTGGCCGAGCTTCTTTAAGCCGATCGATCAAACCGCGATCGCGGAAGAGACCGACAACGCTTACGGCATGGTGCGAACCGAGGCCCGCTGCGCCAGTTGCAACGCACATCTGGGGCACGTTTTTCCCGATGGCCCGGCTCCAACCGGTTTGCGCTACTGCATGAACTCGGCCGCGCTTGATCTGAAGCAGGACGAAACCGGAAAAAAATAACAGAGGTATTTATAACAGAGGTATTTAAAGGATAAGAATGACGCGGGCACTGCGGATCTGATCCTCAGTGCCCTTGGTTTTTCGGCGTGCTCAGTTCGATTCGTCGTACATGACCTTGCTGCCGTGGGCCTGGGTCACCGATGTCCCTGCTCCGGCTGCGGCCGCCGCTACTTTTGGGGGCTCGGCAGATTTCACAGCTTCGACGGACTTCGACGGCGCTTTCTCGTTCTGGTGCTGTTCGGCGCGAACCTCAACGGCACCCTTCAGTACCGCTCCGTCTTCCACGCAGATGCGTGGGGTTACTACGTCGCCGGTAAGTGAGCCTTCGCTGCGGATGTCCAAACGATCCGTGCAATGGATGTTACCGGTCACCGCGCCCATAATGACCACTTCCTTGGCGCTGATATTGGCAACAACGACGCCGCTACGACCGATAGTTACGCGGCTGTCGGCAAAATTGACGGTGCCTTCAATGCGGCCGTCGACATAGAGCGATTCGGCGCCGCTGACCTCGCCCTTGATGACCACCGAGCGTCCGATCGTGGCTTGTTCCATCGAGGAAGTTGCGTTTTTGGGTGGTGTGTACGGGTTCGGGCTCGGGGAATATTTGGGTGCGTTGGTTGAATTCTGCGTTGGCTGCAACATCGATTTGGGCCTTCCTTAGGTTCCGTGCGGCTTACTTCGAGCGCAGCCGCATGCGGCGCGTGTGAGATGGTGGCCATGGGCCAAATTCACTATCGCACGGGCTTTGGTAATAGAGGAGGTTACGGAAGGACTGCGACCTTCGTCTGCAAGTCCTTGATTCTAAGTAAGTACATTATTTTTCATTTCGCATAGTTCGCAGGCTACTTCAACGACCTGACGATGGGTCGAGGCTCTTCCACTCGAATCGGATTATCACTGTGCAACTAGGGACTTCCGCGAAAAGCGGAAGGCAATGACCAGCGGCGCTCATAGGGACAGGCCCGATCCACAAGATTCGGGCCCGTGCTGTGCCAAGTACTTTTCTTCTGTAGATCAGTTCATATGCATGTCTGCCATGGTTTGCGAACTGAAGAACAGGAAGAAGTTGGATGGGACTTCGACGGCCTGTTTGGCCTTCTCGGCCTTCCTTAGCGCCTCCAACGAGGTGATCCCGCTGCTGCCATCTTGTGGCGGCCAGTCACTTTGCTTCAGGACTAGCGCGGGTATAACCTGCCACCAAATAGCCTTGACGTTAATGTCCTGGTCGATGACGACGTGACTGTGGTTAGGGGTTGGCAAAAAGACATTGGAAGTTGGCGGTGGGATGATGCCGAGGGCTGCCAACGCCGGACCAAGATCAAGGCGGGAGGCATGCATGGTACAAGTGCCGGGCCTCAGCTTGGCATCCGGGCACTGCGTGAACACCATCGGCTTGGCCTTGAACGCTTCAGGAATCGCGCCGAACAGTTTTATTAAGGTCTTGCCCAGCGCAGGGCCGCAGAGAGTACCCTGCACAACATCCTTACAGGAAATAGCGTCCTTGGGATTCTGGTCGTTATTCACTGAGAACATCGGAACTAAAACGTAGAGTGGCGCCGTCGTTTTAGCAGGGTTCCCTTTTTGTCCGGGCGGATTGATCGAGGGCTGCGTGCCGACGACGCAGATGGGAGTTTGCATTTCTCCCGGATCGGATGCCGCTTTTATCTTGTTGTAATTCAAGTCGTCGTTTGGTTGGTCGATGCAATCGAAATTCTGAGTGTAGGTGAACTCCAGTACTTTTCCTTCGCCAAATCCCTGAGTTTGATTGGCTTTCATTGAGGCCGGTTGTTGCGCGGCCACGGATCCTGTGATTAAGGCGAGGGCTGACAGCGTTATCAGCCGAGAAATTAGGGTCTTCATTAGTTCCTCCACGCACTCCTGGGAATGCCTCACTTGTAGAACGTGCCCCGTGGCAAATCGGATTGCCTCGGACACAAAATAAAGGGCACCGCATGCCCGCTGAATGTGGCGGCGAACGTGCTCTCGCTGAAGCGGTCCGGAGAAACCGGCAAAGCAAAATCTCGGGGATAAAAAACAGTTAACCGGAAAGACCCCCGTGTAGTACAACGCATACTAGGGTGTATTTATTCGCGAATGCTCAGTGTCCAGCTTAGTCGCAGGTACCCAAAACCTTCTTGATATTTGAAACCGTCAGCGTAGGGGGCAAGGTAGCGAGCACTCTGGACGGCGACCATGCCGGCTTGCGATAGGCCACGGTTCCGGCTATGCGAACTGTTTGGCCGGCATACCGATGGAGCGAAGAGTTGCTGCCGATCACCTGGTAAAGGTCGCCGGTATCAGCCCCCCAAAAGTATCCTTCCTTCGCCCCCTCCTAAGGTCTGCGATCAGCACCATCACTGGCGAAATTGCGCAATTTCCCCTGCGGAGATCGAAAGGCGCATCACACTTAAGGCTGGTTCAGATAGAGTATGTCCACCCACTCCAAGGCCGAGTTAGAGTTCTCGGACGATTACCGAACCATCATCTTCAAGGGTCAGCCGCTCTACCACCTCACACCACAGCAGGCAGCAATCGTGAAACTCCTGCACCAGAGTCGTTACTACGAGGCGAGCACGCAGACAATCAGAAAGCAGATGAAGTGCGGCCCAATACACAATTCTTTTAAAACGGGCGATGGTCCCAAAATTTGGAAGAATGTCTTCGTTAACCGCCCCAGAGGCTTCTACCGTCTGAACCTCACACCCAAGAACGACTAGCGCGCGTGGTGGCTGTTCTCTCAGCGCTGAAATTCGGGCCCGCGGCTATTCCCCACTGTTTCAGCAGCCGTTCTGGAATGTAGCAACGGTCTTTGTTGCGATGGCACCGCTGCTTTAACCTTTCCAAAGTTGCACAAAGTCTGCTCGTTCAATCCGAGCTTCTTGGAACAGTGAAGGCTTCGTGGGGAAGCCGCGAAGCGGCGCAAGAATGCAGCCCACGGCGCAAGCCGCGGGTGGGCAAAGAACGAAGAAGAAGCCCCGGCACGGGGGGAAAGACGCTCAGATTTTCCTCCCCAATCCGGATATGGAGTCTTCAGCATCAACGTATCGAATGTCGCACCCGTCCCAAAATATATCGCCACAAAAAGCAATCGTTTCAGGAGAAAATCTTGGCGTTTCTCAAGAAGAATAAAGTGGTCTACGATGAGAGATATATCTGGGACTAGTTTCTTTCGTCCCGTTTTGAGTTTGTGAACCAATCTTCGCCTCTGGGGGCTCGGTGTTTTCCCAGTTTCTACCCACGGCTTGCGCCGCCGGCTGCATTCTTACGCCGCTTCGCGGCTGACTTCGCAGGCTCTGTGCCAGATTCGAAGCACCGTAGTGTCGCAGTAGGGTTATCAAGCCTTGTCTCCAATGAACGGCTCTCTCAACCGACCGACGCTAGTGTTCGATGGAGCATGTTCGTTCTGTCGAGTGTGGATCGAGCACTGGCAGCGGCTTACCGGTGACCGGGTACTGCACACGTCTTATCAGGAAATCGGCAGCCGCTTTCCTGATTTTCCCCGAAAAGATTTTGCCTCAGCTGTAACGCTCTTCCTGCCCGGTGGGGAAGTGCGGAGCGGGGCGTACGCGGTGTTCAGCCTGTTCGCCCTCTTGCCCGGAAAGAGCTGGATGCTTTGGTTGTATCTGCATATTCCGGGCTTTGCGCTGATTGCAGAACTGGCTTACAGAGTGGTTGCACGGCATCGCTGTTTTTGCTATTGGGCGACGCGCCAGCTTTGGGGAATCCCGATTGAGGTGGAAACCTTTGGCATCGCGAGCTGGCTTTTTCTAAGGACGCT
>Ga0210401_10002139_pt1 | contig 22081 bp, 24 predicted proteins | sample IncBWH32MmetaG_FD_150866 | JGI IMG/M metagenome (GOLD analysis project Ga0210401, IMG submission 150866) | Forest soil microbial communities from Barre Woods Harvard Forest LTER site, Petersham, Massachusetts, United States - Inc-BW-H-32-M | ecosystem: Environmental > Terrestrial > Soil >... | reverse complement strand
GATTACCGATCGTTTGGAGCTGGCATGTCCGTGGCAAGAAGGGTGTAGTTCGCCACCTCCGTTGAATCTCGGAAGGCTCTTGTTCGCCTGCTCCAACATGCTCAGGGACACATGTGGCAGGCCAGCCGGATTGGCAGCAGAAATGGACATCGTTTAGTCTCGGGGATTCTCTAAGTATCCTTAGCTGAACGCCTGGTCGGCCCGGAAACGCACGATAGTCAGACCGAGAGGGTTGACGGCAAGCTCATTGTTTTTCACGTTCTCGCGAAACACATAGGTGATGCTAGCTGTCCATCGCTCCCGCTTGAGTTCGGTGTGATCCGCGGGGTTGATGTACACCTTCTCGAGCTCGATGCGTGCTGAATACGGAGACTGTCGCAGGTCGTCGAGGATGACGTTCTTGATCTCGACATCGACATACGGCAACGTGCTGTCTTTAGTGTAGTTTTGAATGCTGTTGTCTTTTCGTTCCTGGTCGATCACGGCCCGTTGTACGTCGCTATTGAGGAAGTAAAGAGACTGTGTTTGATCGCGCTCGATCGTGAAACGATTGCGGCTGAAATACAGTTCCGCCCAGCGGGTCAGGTAATACTTGTTCTCCGCCTCCTGCGGGCGATACTGAAAGTTCCGATAGTCGATCGCTTCCGCGTGGCCCACGTCGTTGATCCGCACAATCATTGGGTGCATGTTGGCTATCGCTGTCCGACTCTTGTAGGTGAGCCCAGCCAGGCTGACACACGCAGCGGCCAGCACAAGAATGGTCACTTTCAAGTAAGTATTCATCACCAGTGGGTCGCCGTACTGCTCCAGGTAACGCTCTGCGGCTCGGGTGATTTCCGGGGTGGCTTTGGTTTCTACGCTCGTCGTTTCTGCGTGCATCTTGACCTCGTTTTCTTGTTGCGGTTTACATCGCGCCCCGTATCGCCATCATCGCTATGCCGAGGCCCCCACCGTGTCCGCCGGTACCGCCAGTGAATAAGGTGTGCGTCATGGTCGGAATCTTGAAAAGGATGTAGATGTTGACGAGCACCAGAAGAACAAGAAGTGGCAATGTCTGGACTATCAATGAAGGGTCCGACAAGCTCTGGCCCAGTTGAATGTAGTAATTGGTGAGAACATGAGACAGAACATTCAGCGTGGCCGCGGCCACGACCTTGTAAAAACTGAATCCGAGATAAGCCTTGAGCCACCCCCAGAACAACCAGTCGAGCTTGTCGAAGACAAGGAATGGAATAAAGATCGGCCCGAGCAATCCGATGATCGTTGCTGCAATTGCGCCGTAAGCCACGATTGCAGAAACGATCGCGGCCAACAGCGCTAAAAGGAATTGCACCGCAAAGTACACGATCGCGTAGTAGGGGGACATCATCGTATTCAGCAGCCCCGGCCCTGTCTTGGAAGATGCAGCATTGATCTCGTTCAGCATGGTGTTGGAACCATCTGATCCAATCAGGTTCACAAGATTGATAGTGCCGCCGTCAATGAAGCCCTTGAGCGAAAAGCCAAGTCCAGGGATGGAGCTGTCGTAATAGTTCACCATCGCATAAGCGAAGGTAAGCAGCATGAAGAGGTTGAGAAATCTCCCCATGCTGAATCCGGCGTCGCCGTGTGCCGATGCAAGTGCTTCCTGCACCCCGAACCAAACCATCACGATGGTGGCCAACGCCAGGACGATGTGAATTCCCATCGCCGTGATGGAGGGTGCCACCGAGGTTGCAAGCGACTGGCACGCTTGAGCGATAAACTGGAAGAGACTCATATTTCATCCCCTTGTGTTTCTTCCTGCTCAGTACGCCTGCGTAAGGAGATTCCCCGACCCGCTGCTGGTTGTGGTGATGTTGGCGTTGTAATAGTTTTCGTATCCTGCCGAGTCACGGAATGCTGATTTCAGTGCGTCTTGTTGTTGTTTTTGGGCAACGATCTGTTGCAGGGAAAGATTGGCATTGATCTGGTTCGCGTCCTGCTGGGTGCGGAGTTGCAAAAGCAATGCCTGGTTGATGCGCTGCAACGTTGCCATGATGGTCTGCTGGGACGCGTCCTGGGTTTGCGTTGCGGCCTCAAGATTGGCGATGTCGGTTTGTCTTGATGACTGATTCGCACGGATGGTCCCGAGAGCCTGCAAGTTGTTGGTCATCACGGAGTCGTTGATGTCAACGGTCGCGCCCTGCGCGGCAATCTGCAACTGGCCGGCAACCGTAGCAGTGCTGTAGCCAGGAATTGGGTTGGCGGTATTCGGCACGCTCACTTGCTGGTAGGAGGCTGCGGCCCCCTTTCCGGTATTCGCCGAATTCAGCCAACCCATCGAATTACCGTAGGTATTCGAGATCTGCTGTAGCAGCAGCAACTCAGAAGTTGGCGACAGAAACCGCGAATAGAGCATTCTTGGCGCGAGGATCATCTGGTGCACGAGGTCATATTGCTGCTTGGCGACGTTGTAGGCTTGAAGCGCCGTGGTGGCGATCTTGACGGTATTGGTGAAGATTTGTTGTCCCTGCTCGATCTGCTGAACTTGGTTGGAGATGGATCGTTCTTCGTGTTCGATCTGCGTAATGGCATGGGCCGACTGCGTAGGGTCGTAGACGATACCGGGGCCGAATTGCGCGTGCGCGGCGGGTTGCGATGCGGCAGCGAGGCCGATAGAGAGTGCGGTAATGATTAGGTTCTTCACTTTCTTGTCCTTTCGTCTGCGGTTGGTGTGGCAGGTTTTCACAGTAATGCCGCGCTACTGCTGTGCGGCAATAATTTCCTTCTGAATCTGTGCAAGGCGGTCCGCTTCTGGCTTACACCGCGCGTCTCGTTCTTTCTTCTTGGTTTCCAGGGCCGCGATCTGCTCCGGAGTCAGCTTCTCTCCTGTCAGAAGCGCTGATGATCCGGCGGTCGCTGGATCGATGCAGTCCCTGGCATAGGCTGGGTATTCTGCGTTGTATTGATCCTGCAACAGTTTCACCTTTGCCGCTTTGCTCTGACAACCAGCAAAGGTGAGCGTCCACAGACCGAAAAGGGAAAGAGCAACTTTTTGCATTGGAAGGCTCCTTAAAAAGTCTGTGGAATCGTGTGGTTCGAGTACGCAGGAAGAAGCACGTCCTGCGTGAAATAGACTTTCACGCGATGTCCTTCCCGAATCGTGATCGTGGGTGGTATCTGAATGAAGCGATCAAGGATAGTAACCGCAGACTGCGAAACACTTCCTGCAGCCCCGTTCGTGAACGCCTCGGAGCCGCTCGTGGTAATGGTGCCGCCACCCTGCGTGATTTGGCTCGCGCCGGCGACCACACCCAAAGCGATCGAGGTGCCGAAGATCTGAAGGTAGTGATTGTTGACCTTGTCTTTTAACCCTTGCTCCCCGATCTGATCGAGACCCTGAAACTGGTCGAGATCGACGGAGTAACCGTCCGGCATGATGAGGCGGTGAAAAACAACGGCCATTCGTCGCTGTTGGCCAAATCCTGCCGCTCCAATCTTCTTTGCTTCACCGAGAACCACCGTCCCCTCGGGAATGATTACGTGTTGATGATCGTGCGAATACAGCGGACTTGAGACAAGAACTTTGACCGGTCCTACGGCGTCCCCATCGAGGCGGTTCATCAGAACGGTGTCGAGCACTGAGCCCTCATAAATCAGATACGGTTGGCCGTCGGCTGAATCGACATTGGCCTCCAGTGGGCGTTTGTAGCCTCCCTGCGTGTCTTCTCGCTTGGCGTCGGATTCCGGCGCGCCGAGATTACTGTTTGCCTGTTTTTCGGTGGCGCCATACTGGGCGGGCATCGCCTGGCCTTGCTGTTGTTGCGGCTGTCCGCTGGCGCCGGAGTACACAAGGTTGGAAGCGAAACGTGAGTTATTAGCTCGTTCGTGCTCTTTGGCGGCGATTAGCTGCGCCTGCTGTTGTACAGGCGTTAGTTGCATCTGCATGTCGCCCTGCTTCAATTGCGAGCAGGGCTGGTCCGGAACGCAGGGGGCAGCAACGCCGGTCGGGCCGTAGGCCGCGGCGGTGGTCCGCTGCGCGGGCGTCGCAGACGCGAGCGCCGGATCTCCCGTTGCGGCAGCGGCCATTGTTGCCTGCCGCTCTTTCTGACGTTCGGCCTGGATCTGATTCTTCAATTCCTGCACGTTGCTGTCGGTGTTGTCCTGTAACGTCGGTTGCGGCGGCTGACCTTTGGCGCTGGCCTGTTGCGCGGGCGTCTTCTTTCCGGACGAACTGAAGAGCGCCGCCACAATCACGAGCAACGCCGCACCCAGATAAACGAAGGTCTTGAGGTTTTTCTGCATGACTCCTTTCGGCAGCTCCAGGTTGCCACGCAACGTGGGATCGCATGGGAGCTCGGTCTGCGCGTCGGTACGGGTAGTAAAGATGTTTTCGGTCATGACGGCTATCCCTTGCGCGTGAAGTCCATTTTCTTTTTGCCCAGCTCTACATATCCGCTGTCAATGATCTTCGGGATGATGTACGTCCCTTCCCGGAGGTCGTAGGTGACGAGGTTGGGCCTGCCGTCCTTCATTTCATACACGCTGAACTTTTCAGGGGCGTTCGTCTTGATGTAGGTGAACTTGTCGTCGTGATAGATCGACTGGATATCGAAAGGCGCTTCGTTCGCTTTGTAGACGTAATCGAACTTGAGCTGCGCTGGATAGGCGCTCTTGTACTCGTCAACCGCCTGCTCAAGGTGCGATTGAAGCGCCGCAAGTTGCTGCCGCGACTGTTCGAGTTGGGCAGCGGGCACAAACTGCGGTGGACTACTCGCGGCCACAATGGCGGAACGGTCAGCAGGTTCGACGATCACTTTTAGGTCAGGGCTGATAGCAGGGGCGGAGCCCGAAATGTCTTGGAGTGTGAAACTGTAGATGTTGCCCTTGTCGGTGATGAGGTTCAAGTTGGAGCTGATATTTTGTTTTGCCGGATGCACAAAGCAGAAGTTACCAACCACGTCCACAATCCAGAAATCCTTGTCGCCAGTGGCCGCTTCCATGATCTTTTCGGTGGTGGGCAGCTCAATAAGGGTCGTGTATTTCAACTTTGCGCGGATCGGAATGATGTCCTGGGAGTGATACTGCACCGTGCGCGCGGAATCTTGTGCCACGACGCCGACGGAAGAAACGATCAACATACAATTGATAATGAATTTCAGACGGTTCACAGCATTTCTCCTTTGTTGTTCGTTGTAGGGGTTGCTCCGGCCAGCGCACGTGGCTGGAATGGATGATCTTCCGCAAGATGGCGAAGGCCGTCGGCAACACCGAAGCGGTCGAAATACTCCTGCTTCTTGAGGTTGTCGCGAGCGTTATTGGTCGCCATCCAGTGCGAAACAGAATCGACGTTCAACTGGACTTTCTTTGAGGTCTGCGCTTTCCGAATCAGCATTTGGCCCGGCGGGATGAGGCCGCCAATGATGTCCAACTCTGTGTCGTTGAGATGAAAAGCCTCACGGTAGACTTCGCGGTTCATCTCCGGGTTGGCCAGGAAGATCTTTGTGGGGCAACTCTCGGCCACTCTCGCCAGCATTCCCGATTCCTCCAATTCCTTGATGGATTGCGTCGCCAGGATCATGGCGGCGTTGTGCTTGCGCCACGTCTTCTGCGCCTGCACCACGTAATTGCGGATCGTTTCGTTCTTGATGAACAGCCAGGCCTCATCGAGCAGGAAGATTTTGAATGTGGCGAGTCTTTTTTGGTCCGCGATCTCGTTCGACGCGCGATGCAAAACGTAAAATAGGAGTGGCTCCAAGACTTCCGGCGCGTCAGTCCAACCATGGAAGTTAAGGGTCTGAAAGCGGGAGAATGAAAGTGTGTCCTCGGCGTTGTCAAAAAGGAAGCCATACTGTCCGCCGCGCGTCCAGCGGTACAGGCGTTCCTTCAACTCGCCAATGATGTTTCCGAAATTAGAAATCGTGCGTTGGGTCGGCTCCAGCACGTATAGTCGCTCGACCGCATCCCACAACCGGCGTTCTTCCTTGAAGTGGAGCCGGTGGCGTCGCTCGTTGCCCTCAATGAGCACTCGAAAGAAGCTGAAGAGAAATTGCAGGTTCTCTTTGGTCTGAGGCAGCGAGAATGGGTTGATGGTGAAATCCTGCGCCTCCTGGCCGACGTTCAGGTATGAGCCGCCGAAAATCGTTGTAAGCGACCGGAAGCTGCCGCCGATATCGAAGATGAAGGTCAGCGGCGCATACTTCTGTGCGTTCTGCAGAAGAAAATTGCAAAAATACGATTTTCCGCTCCCCGTCATACCGAGAATCAGCGTATGGGCAACTTCACCGTTATGCAGGTTCAGAAAGTATGGCGTGCTGTTGTCGGTTTCGAGCGCAGCCAGATACTCCGTACCGAGATGCGCATTCGTCTTTTCGCCGGGCAGGATCGTAAAGAGAAAAGACAGGTCGGCGTAGTTGGTGTTGAGCAGATACATCTGGCGAAGGTTCATTGCATAGTTGCCCGGCACAGTGGCGAAATAGGCGTTGAGCTGGTTGTAGCTTTCCGCGAACAGATTGCCGTCGGCGTTGGTGAAGACGCCAGTAAACTGGGCCACGAGTCGATCGAGTTCTGTCCGTGATTGGCCATACAGCACAATCGTGAGCGAGAAATCGCCAAGCGATTGACCGTCACCCAGGGCGCGCAGGCAATCGCCAAGATTTTCAATGTCAGCCTGCTTGGACTCATCCACCAGCACATCGCGCGGGTTCGTTTTCGTGGCATCGTTGCCCATCTGGGAGACAAACCCTGTTTTGGACATATTGAAGTGGCGGCGACGCTTGTTCACTTCTTTGCGGGCTTTGTCGGCGGGGAGAGGCGTCCACTCGGTCACGACATAGAAGTTGGCCGGGATCTTCAACAGTGCGTCCAGGGCGAGCGGCCGCGTCTCTGTGATGGCCTCTTTCATCGTCAACACGCGGACGATGTGATCGCCGACCCGCAAATGGTCTCGTTCGGCTTCGATGTCGGAATTCACTACCTGATAGTCGAGAAACTGCGTCGACTGCGGCCTGCCGGCAACCCGCCAGTCGTGGTAGTTCAGCAAGCGCCGGAAGAACGTAAACTGTCCCTGCTGATTCAACACCTCGATTTGCATGAAGTCTGCTAACTGGCGGGCGAATGCCTGGACGTGTTGATCGAGCCGTCGAACCTCGTGCTCGACATGAGTGCGCAAGAAGGTCTTTATGCTGTCATTGGTGAACTGCGCTCGGAGCTCCTCAACAGCACCCGCGGGATTGCGCAAGAAGCGAGCGAGGGCCCTGCCCACGCCGGTCTTCGACCGGGCGCTTTCGAGCAGGACGCAGTAGAAGATTTCAACCTGATAAAGATGGTCCCGCCTTGCTGCAAAGAACTTCCGCCTCTGGTCGATAGCTGCTTCCACAATAGGATCGTCATACGTCGCGAATGGTATGTCGGGGCGGTTCGATTTGAAGAGGTACTGGTAAACATGGAAGCCGGGGCCAAATGCTTTGAGCGCTGCTTCCAGCCGCTTCACCGCATACTCCTGTTCGGAGCGGTCAAGACTCTCGTAGTCCACGCCGGAAATACTGAGAACCATGCCTAGATCACCGCTCTTGGTGAGGAAGGTCATCTCATTCCAGAAGCCGTAGAGATTGATGTGGTCGTTGAGAGCTGCGCTTTCTCTCCACGGCTTGATCACTTTGTCGAGGCGCAGCATCAGACAACCTCCAGGCGCGGGACTTGCTGCTTGGCCGCGTCGTAGCGCAGCTTGTAGCGTTCCGACTTCGCCAGGATGCGGAGAAATACTGGACCGCTGTTCGTCGCCCAATGGCCGAAGGCAAAACCGGCGATGAAGACGGCGACTCCTGCGAGGGGGGAATTGAAGAGGTTGAAAGCCCCCACCGCGCCGACGCAGACGAAGTAGAACAGCGTACGTTCTACGCCCAGGTACGTGAGCGGCTTATGCAGACTCTTGAAGACTCGATTTTTGCGATGCTTGTGCTGTATTTTGTCCGGCATAAACCACTCGCCTAAGCAATGCTTGCTACAGGATTGAAGGTGACTGTTGGAAGGTGCTACACGCCCCAGAGCCAACTCAGGACATTCACTGCGAGAACCGCAATGCCCGTTCCGGCGGCAACGCCGGCCAGAGCCTTTTTGGCACCGGGTTCGCCGTGCGCGAAGCCGTAGCCGCCGATCACGATCGCAACCAGACTTGCAACCTTCGCAATCGTGCCAGTGAAGAGGCTTTGGATGGCGGTAAAGCCGGTGTCGAACGGTGAACCCTGCGCCAGCGCTGCCGCAGGAATGACTAGAAGAAGGGGGACAAGAACGGCGCTTGAACGCGCCCAATTCGACCGAAGACGGAGTTCGACTGTGCGGATCAAATGGACTCGGCACCAAAGTGTCATTTGCGCCTCCCGCAGCACATCAAATCGGCTGCTTGTGGCGCAAACGTAACCTGACTCAATCACCATGTCCAACAACTTCCCGTCACTCTGTTATTCCTGGGAGGAATAACAGACGAACATGGTGTCGCGACCAAGTAGGTCGCGCCGTTCGGCTCGATACTTTCCGGTAGAGAATTCTCCTCAGAAGGCGCTTGATCGGCAAATTCGACTCGGCTACGCCGCACAAGGAAGCCGTTTGGTTAGGCGTCCCTGAGATGCAGTGGTGGTGCTGGGCCGGTGGTCGCCTTCCCCGCAAATCAGGGCCCAAGTGCCTGCCGATGAAGCAGATGAGACTGTCGTTGTCAGCTTGATTCGGCGCGTTTGTAGCGACCGCTCGGCTTCCACGAAGCGATTTGCTCGAGGACGTTCGAGGTTACGAGTCCACTTGGCGCTGCCTGATATTCCGGGCAGGAATATCGCGCGGACGAAAAGTTGTTGGACACGGCGGAAGGAATGAATCAAATTGCTTAATCACCAGCCCTGCGGAAACTTGGCAGCGGTGAACAAGGTGCAACATGCGAAATGCTATTTTGCCTTAACCTGGGGCAAACGCTGCAACTCGGGATGATTGCAGCGGGCCTTCCAACGTCAACCCCTCGGGGATCGTCCTTCCTTTCCAGTTGCCAACGGGCCGGGTTGAACCCACGGACCGACGTTGTCGCCGGCAACTCGTCAGCACCAAGGAACTCTCCGAGATCTGGGGTGTCCCAGAAAGCACTTTGCGCTACTGGCGTTGTGCGGAGATCGGTCCTACCTATGTGAAATTGGGAGGACGAATCAAGTATGATCTTGCTGACGTTGAACGTTACGTCAGAGCCAACAAGCGAATGCCGTCCGTGCGGGCACATGGAGGCTAGAGCAATGGCTCTGCACAGACGAGGTGGAATTTACCATTATCATTTTTGGGTCATGTATGCCGTGCTCCTGAAAACGGATCTGATCCCAAGCCCCTGGACCTGCAGTCTGCTCTTGCTGAGATGCCCGCGCTTGCGTGAAGAAAATATTCGTCTACGCTATGCGCTAGAAGGCTCCGTCGATTAAGTGCCAGCCGCCTGGCATAGCGGCGAGTGGCTGGCTGCGCGGCGCTTGTTTCGCGAGAAGGGTCTCCCAGTCATCCAACAATCCCGTTCTTCGATATAGACTAGTATATTAGTTGTAATGGTTGCATGTCAATCAGATGCCTACTATATTAGTCTCATGCTGAAGCTGCATTCTGTTGGCTCTCAGATCGCGTCTCGGCGGAAGGCTCTCGGGTTTAGCCAATCCGACTTGGCCCGCAAGGCGGGTGTCAGTAGGGCAACGCTGGACGCGTTGGAAAATGGCCGATCCGGCGAACTTGGCTTTTCCAAGGTCGCCAACATTTTGTCGGCGCTCGGACTAGAGTTGAAACTACAAGAGGCAAACCTGCAACGGCCCACTCTGGACGAGCTCTTAGAAGAGGATCGTGATGATAAAGGTCTGGACAGACGTTGCTGAGGCAGGATTGCTAGACAGGCAACAGGATCGCGGGAGCGCTTTTGCTTACTTGCCAGAAACAGCCCCACAGCGCGCCGTCTCCGTTACCATGCCTGTGCGACTTCCCTCCTGGGATGTGCCCTTTGGCCTTCCTCCGATCTTCGAGATGAATCTCCCGGAAGGTGCGTTGCGGGAACGGCTGCGACTGGCCTTCGCGAAAGCGACTGGAACATTCGATGATTTTGACCTGCTCGCCATTGTTGGCCGCTCACAAGTAGGCCGCATACGGTACACCGGCGACAAGGAGCGGCTCAACGAGGATGTTCCTTTTCAATCGGTAGACGAGATTCTGGCGAGTCGTCGCGACCGGGACTTGTTTCGCTACCTGATTGAGAAGTTTGCAGCCTTTTCCGGTATCAGCGGCGTCCAGCCGAAGGTTCTTGTGCGCGACGAGAACGCGTCCCGGACATTGACAAACGCGCAACCCCGAATCCCACCGAGCTGTAGGGGTGCAACTCACATCGTGAAGTTCTGGGAGCCGAACGAATTTCCTCAGCTCGCTGCGAACGAGTACTTCTGCCTGAAAGCCGCTGAGCGTTGCGCTCTGGACGTACCTCGGTATCGGCTCGCAGAAGACGGAATGGCCCTTGTCGTTGACCGTTTCGACTTGCGCCCAGATGGTACCTACCGGGGCTTTGAGGATTTTTGCGTCCTGAACGCCAGACGAACGGATGAGAAGTATCGCGGCAGCTATGAAACGTCGGTGATGAAGCGATTTCAGCAGTTCGCAAACTCACCCGCTGTACTCGCGGATGCTGAAAAACTATTCACGCTGATCGTGCTGAATTGCGCATTGCGCAACGGCGATGCTCACCTCAAGAATTTCGGCATCGTTTATGACGACGTGCTCGGTGAAGCTCGACTCGCACCGGTCTACGATCTCGTAACCACTTCCATCTATCTGCCGAAGGACAGTCTGGCGCTTACGCTCAACGGAACAACCCAGTGGCCCGACAGCAAAGTTCTCCGTCGCCTCGGCGAAACTCGGATGACGGGCACACCCGCAAAAATCCGCGCGATCCTTGAGCGGGTCTCGGACGCTCTTTCGCAAACCCAAATCGATCTTCGGTCCTACATCAACGAACATCCCGACTTCAAAGAAGTGGGTGAGCACATGCTGCAGGAATGGGTAAAGGGTCGACAACTCTCACTTCAAGCCGGTTGAGATTCGAACCTACGACCCTTCGGTTAACAGCCGGGGAGTATACGAAGCGTACACGTACCCTCAATGATCAATGTTCGCCGAAACTCTGGATCTCACAACGAGCTTTGTGCTAAGGCTCTAGCGCAGCCTGCATGGTCGGTACGTCGAGAACAATCTCCAGTCGGACAGCCAGTCCGTCCTCGAATCCCCAGAGGTGCATGATGGGCACATCGAAGCCGCGGCCAGTGCCCTTGATGGTGCCGTGAGCTCGGCCGATTACCGCGATACGGTCACAGCCGTCGACAACGCGTTCGATGGCCACATGGTCTTCAAGGTACGTGTTTACTTTTCCGAAGAAGAGCCTTTGCCTCCTCAAGTCCATGGAAGACGCCGCCCCATGGAACCTCCGGGCATTGTGTAATATGAATTGTAGGAGATAAAAGTTTGAAGAACTTGAGAAAATCCCTGGTTTCAAACGCTTCGTAGATTCGATCGATCAGGTTTATATTTTCACATGACATGTCTGCTCCTTTCCACTAACTATGCTGACCTTAGGTCGTGAAGGGCACCGATACCGCCATCACCCAAAGAGATCTACAGTTGTGTATGGTGGGCCCATGCGGCGTCAGATTCTGATTGCATGAGCCGGGCCGCGTCATTTCCACACCGCACTCGATCAGCTGTAATAGAGACTATCCGCCGCAAATCATGTTTTCTTGTCTGGGAACGCACTGTTTCTTGAACAACTGTGGACTTCTCGAGCACCGACGCAAGAATCCGAATAGTTCTGGTTGAAAAATCGGCTACCCCGGGCGGTCGTTAGTTAGCCGTGACTCTGGAGACAGGGAGGGTCGGATGTGCTCAGGGCTACATGTGGACGAGGTTGTCGAACCTGAACGGCAGGGGCTCAGCATCCGGAGATGAATTAACATCACCCGATGGCGATGTTTTTGCACGACGAAAAGCGCTTGGAGAGATGCCGAAAGCAGCCTTGACGGAACGGCTGAAATGGGCGGCGTCGCTGAATCCCCATTTCATTCCAATTTCGGTTATCGTTCGATCATTCCGAACGTCAGTCAATGCGACGCGACACTGCACAAGACGGCGCAATCGAACCCACCCTCCAACGGTTACGCCACACTCGCTGAAAAGCAGATGCAGATATCGAACCGAAATTCTGTGTGCCTGGGCAATCGTTGAAGGAGATAAATCCGGGTCCTCGAGTCTTTTTTTCAACGAATGCCCGAATGCGCTCGACCAAGCTCGTCTGGGGATTCTCCGTCCAGCGATTCCTTGTTCTTTGTCAGCGCCGCACCGAGCATATCTAGCGTGACTTCCACGGCGGCATCGCCGGGTTCTTCATCGCTTGTGAGCACGTTATCGGCAAGAGTGCTGAGACGGGCTCCCAAGTAGTTTAAACAGATTTGTGCCTGCCTTGAAATGAGCTCCCACATGGAGTTCGGAATCTGGCAGCACGCCTTCGAAGCGCTCCATGGGTACAAGTAAACACAACTTACGAAACCGGTCCGGTGAACTTGAGTAAGTGAAGGCTACGGACGCGCCGTCCGCTGCAAGCCGGCGGACGATGCCGGCTCCGATGCCTCTTGAACCACCCGTGACGAGAGCTGCTTTGCCTTTGAGCGATTTTGTCGCTATTCCAGCCATCAACTCCTCTAAACCTTAGTGATCTACATTGTGGATGAGTCTGTCCAGAATGAGATTCAAAACGGGAATAAATTCTTTGGCTGGGTGTTTAACCTAACAAGCGCATCGTAGATCCTCAGCCGCACGCATGAGGACAAATATGCACAAAACAAACACGGAACTGGCCGACTCGCTTCCCCGCACAGCCAGCACAGCAGTTCGACAGTCCTATGTGAGTTCGCATTGCTTTTGGCACCAAGGCGGTTGGGCAGAATCGCCGATTTCGAGCCGGGCCAGCTTGCACACTGATTGACGGGCCGGAAGTCATTTTGGAGAACAATGCAGATACCTAAGGGAGGGCTGGCAATTCTCATCGCTCTAGCGATGGGCGGAATCGGCAGGGCGTGCGCACAGGACGCGATGAACAAGCTTCAGCCGTTGGTAGAAACATCGGCGCGCAGGTTGGCAATCGCACAACAGGTGGCGCTTGCAAAATGGGATAGCCAAGTTCCGGTCGAGGATGCGGCCCGCGAGGCACAGGTCATAACGGCCGCCGTCAGGGACGGCAAGTCGAGGGGCCTGGACCCAGCGTTTGTTTCACATTTCTTCACAGCTCAGATCGAAGCCAATAAACTCGTTCAGTATTCTCTATTGGCAAACTGGCATCGCGTGGGCAAGGCGCCAGCCCACGGGCCGATCAATCTGGCTACAACGATCCGCCCGGAACTTGATCAATTGCAAAGGGAGTTAGTCCGAGAGTTGGCGGACGCTGCGGCTATCGGCACAAGTCCAGCATGCCGCGCCGACACAGCCAAGGCGGTCGGGAGATACCTGGCAGCCCATAAGCGGGATGCCGGGCCACTCCAGGAAATCGCACTCCGCCGAGCGATGGCTGCTATCTGTACATGACGCGCAGCGAGAAAATGCTGTGTCCGTGTCCAAGGGAATAATCTTGGATGCTAGATGTTCTAGACTGTGAAGTCCTCACTATCAGTGCCCGAGCGGCTTTCTGAATGAACTCCTGCGATGATGCTGTCAACGTCCTGCATTATCTCGACGATGAACTCAGCGGTCAGGAACTGAAACGTTTCCGTGCACATCTGGAGAGTTGTCCGAGTTGCAGGGTGCGACTTGAGGAAGAGTGGGCATTCTCCAGTGTTTTGCACCGATTTCGTCCGCTGTACCGGGCACCCGAAACGCTTCGAAGCCAGGTGTCCGAGATGCTCCAGCGGCATCCTTCGGCGAGCGGCGTACCGGGAGTCTACGAACGTCTAATAAGAATTCTGCAGCGGCCATTCCTGAACCGTTGGCCTCATCCTCGAAGGTGGGGCATGTGGGTGGCCCCGCTTGCGGTAGTCAGCTTATGTCTCATTGTTGCCCCCAATGTGGTGCGGCGAGTGCATGCTGCAAGGTATGTGGAAACAGCGGTGGCGGCCCATCGAAGCTATCTCGAAGGCAGCCTCGCGCCTGAAATTCGATCGGATTCTCCGGCATTTGTTACCGCATGGTTTGCGGGCAAGGTTCCGTTCGACTTCCGACTGCCCGCGGCTCGCGATAGCAATCCTCCCTACCGCCTTGCGGGCGCGAGGCTGGTCAACTACCGAGGGCACCACGCGGCGTTGGTCATTTACGAAACGCAACGAGAAAAGATCACTCCTCTGGTGACTTCAAACAAGTGGGCCGCTATAGCGGGTGGAGATGAGGTCGGTTCCGGTAATCTCGTGTTTCACTAGTTCGGCCGGGAGAATCTCAAAGTGATCAGATGGAGCAATCATGGTCTTTCCTATGCTCTTGTGTCCTCACTATCGGCTTCGGCGCGAGAGTTCTGTCTTGTCTGCCATCAAAACATGTCGGACCGCGAGGTCTTTCGGACGCATCCGTAAGAATGGTCCGCACCCAGTGGTGAAGTATGACACCGGTTGTGGCCATTCATGGCCAAAGCTTTCGCGGAAGTCTTGGATGGGGTGACAGGACATACGCGCAGAAGATTTATTCCTGAAGAGTATTCCTGAAGAGTATTAAAGATCGCAGCAAGGAACTTTGTGTGCGGTTTTCCACTTCTCACTCTCGGAATAAGAAGGCGCTGACGGTGTCCTTACAGTGAGCGCGGAAATAGCAGCCGCAAATTTCAAGAACAGCAGAGATTCAGTTCAGCGCACGGTCGGTCTCCTACAGCGACGACCGTTACGATGAAGCGAAACAAAACGTCCGCCTTCGCCGTCCCGGTCGGCCGGCACGGACGATTAATAAGCGCGTGAAGCAGTGCTAACAAATGCTCCCAGCGATTGATAACAGAGGCGATCTGGACCTGATTGGCCTCAGACGTCACCAGTACGAACGAACGAACGAACGAACGAACGAGAGGATCGATCAATGTCACTACAGTTCACTGTAAAATTTCGCATGAACGAGAACATCCCCGGCAGGAATTTGCAAGAGGATTCCATCCTATTTGAGGAGCGGTTTTCACGATGCTGTCCACTTCTCCATTTCCTCGCATTCCGCATACTCGGTAGTGCTGAAGAAGTTGAGGATGTGGTTCAAAGCTGCAGGATTACCGCGTCTCGGAATCCGCCAAGATTCCAGTACGAAGGAGCGTTCCGTCGTTGGCTCGTAAGAGTTCTGATGGACGAGGCCTTGGCCGTTCTCCGTCAGAGGAAGGCCGCCTTACCACTCTCCGTAGAATTCGCCAGAATCGAAAGGTAGTTTTGGATACTTGCCCTGGGGATAAACGGAGAGGGCGCCTACCCCAAGCAGGGGAAGATCGTGCGCGGCATCGCGTTACCCCGGCAGACTCATTTTCTTGAGAAGTTCGGAGTATCTTCGGTCCTGGCGGAGGCTTTTCATCAGCGGATCGGATTTAAGTTCGGGTGTACCCGGGTCGCGCTGTCGATAGGCACGATCGAGCCATTCGAATGCTTTGTCAGCCTCTCCCCGATATGCGTAGACCTCGGCAATTTGATAGGCGCAATCGTTTTGGTGGGTGGCAATGAGTTTTTGCAGAGTGCCGTCCGACTCCTCACGACGGCCAAGCGCGTAGAACGCCAACGATTCACCCGATAATTTCTGCCACTCGCCGATATCGTTTGCCATCTCCGCCAGAGCTTCCCGTTGGCGCCCTTCGGAAAGGAGAATCTGGCCGCGAGTGAGATGCAGGGAAGAAAGTTGGGGGTTCAAGTCCTGAGCCCTTTGTAGCATGGCCTGGGTTTCTCCATATCGGGCCCCCACGTACAGCTCGTATCCCAGAGCCAAATAAAAATTGGCCTTTAGCGGGTCGAGCCCGATCGCCTGCTGGTATAGCTGAATTGCCTCGTCCACGCGGCCCAGCTCTCTAGCCAGGTATGCTCGGCTGCGTAAAACCTCAGCGCTACCCGGTTCCAACAGTCCTGCTCTCTTGAGAGACGTATCTGCCCCTTCCCAATCCCAATCGTGGTTCATCTGCACCATCGCCATCGCCAGGTAACCGGTGGCCAGTGTGGGATCGAGGGCGATGGCCTTCTCCGCGCTTTCGCGTGCGTGCCGATATCCCTCGGCATTCTCGCTGCGGCCGATTCTGGCCATCGTTTCCAGCACCTGCGACCGCTGTGCCCACGCCGAGGCGTAATTCGCATCAAGTTTGATGGCCTGATCGGCATAGGAGAGCGCCCTATCGAGATCTCGCTCATCTTGCCCCCGAGCAATGAAGTACTGGCCCTGCAGGTAGGCCTGATAGGCTTCAGGGTTTATGCTGCGTGAGCCTGGAGAAAGTTCTGGGCTGCTCGGGCTCAGGAGCTTTATTTGCAGAGCTCCAGTCACGGCTCGGGCGATTTCATCCTGTGCTGCGAAGATGTGATTGATCTCGCGATCGTAGGTCTCCGTCCAGAGCTGGAATCCATCGTCAACTTTGGTGAGCGCCACAGTGATCCGAACGCGACTGCCTTCTTTCCGCACGCTTCCTTCCAAAATGTTGGCAACTCCGAGTTTTCGTCCCACACTGCGCAAGTCTTCGTTCTTGCCCTCGAACTGAAAGGCGGACGACCGCCCGACGACTTTTAGGCCTGACACTTTGGCGAGGTCATTAATCAGCTGTTCGGCAAGTCCGTCCGAAAAGTACTCCTGGTCTTTCGCGGGACTCATGTCGGCAAAAGGCAACACGGCGATGGACGTATTGTCCGACCAGGAATCATTCGCTGCACTTCGTGCGGGCCGGAAGTACGCGCCTATTGCTACCGCCGCAACTATCGCCAGAACCAGTATGATCGCAAGCTTCCACAGCGTGCGTTCGCCGGAAGAAGTCTCCACTGCTAAAGGAGTCAATTCGGCTTCAACCGTCGCTTCGGTTGCTTGTTCTACGGGTGGAAGTGACCTAGCTAACTCTTGCGGTTCGACTCCGCTCTCATCTGTGACAGGAGCAACAAACCGGTATCCGCGCTTGGGCAATGTTTCGATAAATTCTGGGTTGTCGGGGCGGTCCCGCAAAGCCTTGCGGATTTCCTGAATGTACTTTCTGAGAACCTCTGGATTCACATACGTCTCTGGCCACAACGCCTCAAGAATTTCGTCCTGCGTCATTACCTGCCCCACGTGCTCGACCAGGTAAGCCAGCACGTCAAAGCCCTTGGGAGCTAGGGGGACACGATCTCCATCCCGCCACAGGAAATGGTTCGCCGTATCCAGACGGAACGACTTGAATGACTTCACGGCTCGCACCTGCTCCATCTCTTGTAACCAGTAAACTCGCTGTTATCTGTCGGTTGTGGCGTCCTCACGCTTGTGATCCCGCTCTCGGAAAAATTTCACGGGAATCTCACCGAGATTTCACACCTGAAATCCTTCGCTTTCGTATTTTGGCAACACGATGAGCGAAGCTTTGTCATTTCGGCTCTCAGCTGAGACAACTTGGGACGAGAACATGAAAGCACGGCCGATTCTCAGTTTGACATTGCCGACGGCGCCGCGGTCTTCGGGGGGCGTACTTGCCACAAACGAAGCCGACACTCACCGCCCGGGATTTGTGAAGTTAACTGCTGGCGGACTCTCCGACAGCGTAATGCCGAGTAGGGTTCAAACCCACGATAAGACATTCGATGTTTCCCCGGCTTCGGCGCTTCACAATTTTGTTGTGGCTTCGACGCGTTCAGCGGCGGAGGCAATTCATCGTCGATTTAAACAAAAGGAGAGTAGTGGGACTACTGGAGAGAAGCACCGAAAACCTAAGCAAGCTTGCCTCAGCGAGAACGAAATCGCTGCAATTCTGAAGAGCCAGAGCGCTCGCCGCGGGGCGCCTTCCCCAAAAACAATTCTATCCAAACCAAAAAACAATAAGGAGCATGAACATGAACATGAACACACTATGGCGTTTTGCCGCGAGTACAACATTAAGCCTCATCCTGGGTGTGGCTTGCTTTGCACAGAACTACACCCAAACCAATCTTGTTTCCAACAAGGCGGGAGTCGCTCCCGTCACCGATCCCAAACTGATAAACGCTTGGGGCCTGTCGCGAGGTTCCGGCAGCCCTTGGTGGGTCTCTGACCAAGCAAGAGGCGTCAGCACGCTGTACAACGGAGCGGGCGCCAAGCAGTCTCTGATTGTCACTATCCCCCCAGCCGATCCCGCGAAAACCAAGACTGGTTCTCCTACTGGCACCATCTTCAATGGCAGCCAGACAAATTTCTTGCTTGCACCAGGCAAACCAGCCGCATTCCTCTTCTCAACGATTGATGGGACGATTGCCGGATGGAATCCAAACGTAGCTGCCACGCGTGCTGTGACCGTGGTCAAGACCACCGATGGATCCAGCTACACGGGCCTCACCAGCGCTTTCATAGACGGCAAAAGCTATTTGTACGCAGCTAACTTCACCAAGGGCCGGGTGGATGTTTATGACAATGCATTTCACCTTGTAAGGCTACAGAACCAGCACTTCGAGCAGGACTCCTCCGATCAGAGCGGGCCCTCCCCTGAAACCCCTTTCACGGATGACCAACTGCCGCAGCACTACGTGCCTTTTAACGTGCAAGCTATCGGCAACGACATTGTCGTCGCCTACGCGCTCCACGAAGAAGGTTCGCGATTTGAGACCGACGGGCCAGGCCTTGGCTTCGTCGACATTTACAGTTCGAGCGGCCGCCTGCTCCGGCGCCTGGAACATGGTGATTGGTTGAACGCTCCGTGGGGCGTAGCTTTGGCTCCGCTCGATTTCGGACGCTTCAGTCACGACCTGCTGATCGGGCAATTTGCCGGTGGTGGAGATACCCAGTCCAGCGGCTTTATCGCTGCTTATGACCTGGCTACCGGAAAGTTTGAGGGACTGCTTCAGAACGCTAGCGGGAAGCCGATAGCCATCAATGGCATTTGGGCTCTAAGCCCCGGGAATGTCAGCCCGAGTAACAGCGATCCCGCCGCCGCGCCAGCGGCAGAGGTGTACTTCACCGCCGGACCTCACCGCGGCTCGGGAGGGTTGTTTGGTTACTTTACGGCGGTTTCGACAGAGCTGACGGAAGGTAACTCGCAGTAGTACGGCCAGTAATTAGCGTTGTCAGGTGGAATGCATCGTCCAAATCGATGCCTTCCACCTAATTATGTATAAACAAAAATATCAAAAGGGGTTTTTCAGAATGATTTCTGTATTGAGCGGAACAAGATCCAGCAAGGTGCAGCGTCGGCAAGAAGCAACTACGTTTCAAGATACAGGCAAAACCCTTCGCGCTCGTTTGATAGCCGGGCTACTTGTCGCGGCAGCGTTTCTCGCAGTCACAGCGAACATTTCGGTAGCTCAAACGGCAGCTCAACCGGCCTTTGAGGTTGTGCATGTGTTTAACAAGCCGGGTGACGGTCAAGCGCCGATGGCAGGTGTGCAAGCGGACGCTGCGGGCAATCTGTTCGGCTCCGCGGAGTTCGGCGGAGTGAATGGCTTCGGTGCGATTTTCATGCTCAAGCCACCTGCCTCCGGAAAGACAAACTGGATTGAGACGGTTATCTTCTCTTTCGCTGATGGTAATGATGGCGGGTTCCCCAGTTCGCCCTTGATCGTTGAAGGCAATCGCGACCTTGTCAGTTCCAACCTCATGGGCGGCACAGCGAACCAGGGAAACATCTTTCGGCTGAGTCCTCCCACGAGCGGTGATAATTCGTGGACTGAAAAAGTGCTTGTCAACTTTCAGGGCGCACCCGGCGATGGATCAGGTCCGCTTGGCCCCCAGTTGATGTTACAAAGCGGGACGACCTTCGGCACGACCAGCAGCGGCGGAGCTTCGAACTGCGGCACAGCGTATCAACTGACACCCGGTTTGAATGTCAATACAGTCGAGGAGAAGGTTCTCTTCAACTTCACTTGTGGCGCGGATGGCGGACGTCCGCAGGAAGGCTTGGTCACGGATGGCAGGGGTAACTTCTTCGGGACTACGGAGACCAACGGAACCCTCAATAACGGTGTAGTCTTCGAACTCACACCGGCCGGTTCGAGCGAGCCGAAAGAGAAGACCATCTTTGCGTTCAACGTCACCGATGGAGCTCAGCCCGTTGGCAATCTGCTCGCTTTCAATGGCTCCTTGTACGGAGTCACGTTCCAGGGCGGCCAGTTCGGACAGGGAGTCGTCTTTCGGCTAACGCCTCCTGCCCAGGCCGGGGGAAAGTGGAAGGAAACCGTTCTGCACTCCTTCAGTGGTGGGACCGATGGAGGTGAGCCGCAATCCGGCCTAATTCCCGATGGGAAAGGCGGCTTTTTCGGAACAGCCTCCCAAGGTAGTACCACGGGTAACGGCAACTTCTTCCATCTTGTGCCTCCAGCCCTAGCTGGCGGTACATGGAAGCTGACCCCACTCCACCAGTTCGCAGGTGGAAATGCCGGGTCGGTCCCCAGCGGAGACTTGTTGAAGCATGGCGGCGCAATCTTCGGAACGACGCAAGGGTCAACCAGCGGCCGGAGCACTGTATACAAAATCATCCCCTAGCTCGCCTTGTGCAGAGCAATTGCCTCGGGTGTGTCTTCTCGCAGAGAGCGCGGTTAATGCCGCAAGGGATATACCCGGTAAGCTTCTGCAACTGCTTTAGATAATTATTCAGGATGGGGAATGCATCCAAGATCAGCCCTTTAATGAGCGGAACGGGACCGGGCAAGGCGCCGAGCCTCGCTCACCATTGATCACCCGAACCGCAGCAATAACCAAACAATTAAGGTTGTGCAGAAATGCAAGACACGACATTGTCCGGCTACATCGACGGGCTCTATGGCTACGCTATGGTTCTCGTGCGCAATCCGGCGGAAGCAGCGGACCTCGTTCAGGAGACCTACGTTCGCGCTCTAAAAGCAAAGGAGAGCCTGCGGCCCAGCAGTAACGTGAAGAGCTGGCTGTTCACGATCCTACGAAATATCTGGCTGAATCAACTGCGCCATAAACGCCGTGCGCCTCCAATTGTGGAACTCGAGGCGCGGGAGGCTATTGCGGACGTAGCGATCGAAACATCCAAAGATCCACATGCTGAGTATGAAAGCAAGATGGAACAGGAAAAGGTGCGCAATGCCATCCAGCAGCTTCCCGAAGAATTTCGTGAAATCATCCTCTTGCGCGAGTATGAAGAGCTTTCTTATCAGGAGATCGCGGCCATGTTGGACTGCCCGGTAGGTACCGTGATGTCTCGCCTGGCTAGAGCGCGCGTCAAGCTTCGCGCGTTGCTTTCAGCGAATGAACAATCTTTCCGGGGAAACGAGCGGTGGAAGCCAAAAAGATATTGCCAGGAAACGTAGCGCGCCAGGCAAGCCCTTTTCCGAGAGTGACTGTGTGCTTCCGCAAAGATGAGGATGCCGTGCCCAGGGAAATATTTTTCGAGCGTCGGTGTTTCTACACTGTGAGTCTCGGTACTAGTCCCCGCAGAACAAGTCAGTCTCGGTAATTGAGTTACAAGAAAGGGCCGACAAAGAGGTTTCTGCGGATTGTTCAGGTGTTGATAGGAGGGTCGAACCACATGAATATGGGACATTGGTTGAGTGCCTCGGCGGAGCGAAACCCTTTCGCGGCTTAGGCTGCCCACGAGGATTCGCGGCTCTTTTTCATCTACGATGTGGAGTCACGCCATCGAGCAAGACGAATGGATCTAATTTGGCACGAACTTCCGCCGGACATCCCGATGCCTCGGACGTCGAATAGGTTTGTTGTACAGATATGCCAAAGGAGATGCCTTTTATTTCGTCACACTTCCGCACCAGTCTGGCTGCTATTGGGTTCGTACCAATGTTTTCTGCGAATGTCTCTGTCGTGAGAGCCGAGCGGAAACTCAGGCCGCTGAGCAGACTCAAATCGTAAACATAGTGAGCACTATATTCGCTGCCGCCCGAACAGACGATATTGCGAAGTTCGACTCGGTGATTGCGTCAGGCTTTTAGATATTCGACGGAGGCGCCCGGTTCGACGGAGATGCCATCATGACCTT
>Ga0210401_10002136_pt1 | contig 22093 bp, 26 predicted proteins | sample IncBWH32MmetaG_FD_150866 | JGI IMG/M metagenome (GOLD analysis project Ga0210401, IMG submission 150866) | Forest soil microbial communities from Barre Woods Harvard Forest LTER site, Petersham, Massachusetts, United States - Inc-BW-H-32-M | ecosystem: Environmental > Terrestrial > Soil >... | reverse complement strand
GAAAGATTTTAAGCAGAATTGGGTTGGTAGCGCTGGTAATCACGGTATTCGCGCTGTTGACGCCGGTGGACCAGCATGCCAATGCGGCGGGGCAGGGACAGGCGGCCCTCAGCGCAGCAGTCAAGATTGACAATTTCAGTTTCGGGCCGGCGGCGGTGACTGTTCCGGTGGGCACTACCGTGAGGTGGACCAATCAAGACGACATTCCACACACGGTGGTGAGCACGGACGGAGTGTTCAAATCGAAGGCGCTGGACACGGACGATAAGTTTTCGTTCGTGTTCAACAAACCCGGCACTTATTCGTACTTTTGTTCGATTCATCCGAAGATGACCGGGCAGATCATCGTGCAGTAGGGAGCAGTCAGATGAATCCGTTTGATTTGAAGCAAATGATGATGGAAAAGCACGCGCAGCACGTAGTGCTGATCCATTTTCCGATGGCGCTGTTCATTGCGGGAGTGGGGCTCGACTTTGTGGCGCAGTGGACGAAGAAACAGACATTGGGTTACGTGGCCTACGTCAACTTGCTGCTGGCGGCGGTGATGACGCTGCCAGTGGTGGCGACGGGTTTGGTGGCATGGCAATGGGCGCTGGAAGGGCATCGCATTCGGGGAGTCTTACGTTTGCATATCGTGTTTGCGTTGGCGTCAGTGGCGGTGATCTGGATCGTTTGGTGGATTCATTTCCGCGCGCGGCGAAATGGCCGCACGACCTTGGCGAATTACCGGCTGGTCTTGGAATTTGTGGGGGTGACACTCCTGGCAATCACTGGGCACCTGGGTGGATTTCTTAGCGGAGTGAACAGCTAGCTTAGCCGGGAATTATTCCGAGCCGGCGTTACGTGCCAGGTGTAACAGCACCGGTCGTGGTACGAGGCGAGACAATCAGCTTGTTTAAGTCGCTCACAAGGCTGCTCATCGCTTCATCAAAGTTTTTGCGACCAGTTGTTTCTCGCGCCCATGGCTGCACGTGCTCGGTGATTCGCCAGAGCAAAATGCTGGTCTTGGGATCCAGGATCGCCAAGCGAAGCAGGTACCATCCCTCGGCTGGAGGCAGGGTCTCGTAGCGGACCTCGAGAACCACATCAGCGTCCGCGGGAGTCTGCACCAACTCGTATATTCCCGAGCTCTTGAGGGACGCGAAGAACTCGCTGTAAGCGAGGTTGGGGATTCCCAGGACTGGATCGCTATCGCCGTTAGCGATGAATATTTTCTTGGCTGTGAGGATTTGGATTGGCACTGGAGCCGGGGGCACATCGGGTGTTTTTTGCGCCGCTGCGAGCTGAGCAGCGACCAGCAGAATTGCAGAAGTGAGGCATATCATCGCTAATCTCGCGATTCTGATCATGGCTTCTCCTTAGCGAACCAACTGAAAACAACAGGCGTCGTTTGCCTTTCTTGACTGATTGGAAACTCTGCGGTTCCGTGTCCGAGATGATTTTCTAAATCCAGTACGTGAATAGACGAGTATACCGATCCATGCGTTTTACTAACATGCGGAACTTTGTGAATATCGCAGTTCATCCGTGGCTGCGTGGCCGGATCAACTTCGCTGATTCAGCACAGGCAAGATTGCCTACCTACGGCGGACAGGCCTATGCCACGAAACCTTTCGCCTTCATTTCAGCTGTCTTTATCTGGGTTCGTCGATGGTGCCTTCCGCCGTTCCGCGTGCTTGGCTCTCGTGCTAAAATGCCGCGATCAATAATTTCGAATCTTGCGGAGGGATTCATGAAGATTACGCCTGGCAAACAGAAAGGGCTGAAAGCGGTAGCGGATGCGCGTGGCGTGATCGCTGCGGCGGCAATGGACCAGCGCGGCTCGCTCAAGAGCGCGATTGCGAAAGAGAAGGGAATTGACAAGAAGGATGTGCCGGCGCAGATGCTGGAAGAGTTCAAGACGATTGTGACTCGGGTGCTGACGCCGCATGCCAGCGCGATTCTGCTGGATCCGGAGTACGGTCTGCCTGCCGCGAGAGCGCGCTCATCGAACGCCGGATTGCTGCTGGCTTACGAAAATAGCGGCTATGACAATACGCGTCCGGGGCGCTTGCCGGATTTGCTGGATATATGGTCGGTGCGGCGGCTGGTGGGAGCGGGAGCGGATTGCATCAAGATTTTGCTGTACTACACGCCGTTTGATCCGCCGGAAGTGAACGACATCAAGCACGCGTGGGTGGAGCGGATTGGCGGGGAGTGCACAGCTTCGGACGTGCCGTTCTTTTTGGAATTTGTAGGCTACGTGGAGAACGGCGACGAGAAGGGGATTGAATACGCGAAGCAGAAGCCGGAAGTGGTGCGCAAGAGCATGGAGGAATTTTCCAAGCCGCAATACGGCGTGGACGTGCTGAAGGTGGAGGTGCCGGTGAACATGGCGTTTGTGGCCGGCACGAAATCGTGCAAGGGCGAATCGGCGTACACGCGCGATCAGGCGAAGGAACATTTTCGGCGCGCTGCGGCGGTTGCGAAGAAACCGTTCATTTATCTTTCGGCGGGTGTGAATAACGATGTGTTTGCGGAGACGCTGGACCTTGCGGCGGAATCGGGCGTGGAGTTTTCGGGAGTGTTGTGCGGCCGCGCTACTTGGAAGGATGGGATTCCTATTTACGCCAAGCAAGGGCCTAAGGCGCTTGAGGATTGGCTGGGCGAGCAGGGAGTGAAGAACATTAATAATGTGAACTCGCGGCTTACGGCGGCGAAGCCCTGGTACAGCTTTTATGGCGCGACTTCCGCGGCGGCGCTGGGGGATTAGGTTCGCGCGGCGTTGCGGTGGTCGTGGCGCAGGCCGCGGGCTGTGTGTTTGCGAACGAGCTGCGGGAAGTGTGCTCAGCTGTTTGCGAGCGCGTGATATTGCTCGCTTGTTAATTGCACGACGCTCAGCCTGCCTTGGCGGACCAGGGGCGAGCCGGCGAATAGTTTGTTGGTTTTGATTTCCGCGAGTGAAACTGGGCGCGCGAGGGGTCTTCCAGCGGCAATCTTCACGCGGGGATTCTTGGGATCGGAAGCGTTTACGGATTCGACTGTCGCCCTGCCTACTGCGCTTCTGACTTCGCCGGTTTCGTAGATGATCAGCTTAGCGCCGGGCAGCATTTCGCGCAGATTTTTTACCGCAGCTGGATTGGAGACGCCATCCCAGACCGTTTGCTTATCGCGCTTCAGATCCGCGAAGGAATATTCCGAAGGCTCGGTTTTCAGCAAATAGCCTGAAGGCATTTCCATCGCTCCTGTGTTTTGCGGAGTTCATTCTACATCGCTCTTGGCCCTGCGCTCGACATCAATTCCTAAGCGGGCGGTTGGCGAGTTTGACGGAATCTTTTGCGCGACGCTTGGCTCCTCCGGTCCACGCGCCACAATCGCTGCACCGCTTCAGAACCACATTTTTGTAACGGCTGCTCCTCTCTTCAGTCTGTAGCCGTACGCGCGAATGGCGCGGTCCAATTTCTTGTGGCGATCATTCTTTGGGCTCTTCATTTTCATAGGGGGAGTAATGACAGAAATCGGAAACGACGCGAGGATTTCAAACGTGCTGTTGGTGGAGGACAGTCCGGGAGCTGTGCGGCTGACGCAAGAAGCCTTCCGCGCCGCAAATTCATCGGTTTTCTTGCACGTGGCCAACGACGGGGTGGAAGCCATGATATTTCTGCGAAACCAGGGAGGTCAGGCGCACGCGCCCTGTCCGGACATGATTTTGCTGGACCTGAATCTGCCGAAGATGAGTGGCCTGGAAGCGCTGGGGCACATCAAGACAGATCCCGACCTGCAAGCAATTCCCGTGGTGATTCTGACAACTTCCGAGAGGCAGGCAGACGTTACGAAGGCTCACGCGCTGAGTGCCAATTGCTATGTGAACAAGCCCGTACAATGGGATGGGTTCAGCACAATTATTGCAAGCCTCAAGCGATTTTGGGCGCCGGAGATCACGGCCAAGTTAGCGGCGCAGAGGGTTTGACCGCGATGGCGGCGACGCCGCAGAAAGCAGATCCCTCTGTGCTTTCCACGCCCACCAAATCGTGGCGAGCGAGAGAAACCGCGGGACTCCCTGTTTCGAGCCCCATCCTTCCGAGTTAGGCATCTATGATCTGCCACTAGTGAGTTGCTTTGCTCAAGGGCCGGCTCGCGGACGGCGCCGGCGCCGTGACGGTGGCGGGCGATTCAATTATCTTGAATTGAGAGACCAGGGCATTAATTAATTCAACCGTGCCGTCCTGGAAGATGTCGTTGTGATCTTTGATCAGCGTGGAGGGAACGCGCATCACGTAATACGGCGTGTTGTTCCAGGGAACAGGCGCTGGAACAGGCACTTTTGGTTTTCGGCAATTCGAGTGCGCGGCGGTTGATTCGCTCTCTGCCAGAGTTACGATGAGGAAGCATCTGCGCTGGCCGGATACGACGGCATGGAAATGAGGCCATTCGTCGTTTCGACAAGCCGGTTGTGATTTTGGATCCGTGTCGTCCGCCACTTCATGCGTCTCCATCTCCGGCACGTTGCCGTCATTGTGGCGGAAATAGTAGGTCTGCCCGCGGCTCCCCAGTTCGCCCAATTTGCACGCATCTTCGTCATATTTGCGGAACGATTTCCAGGGGATGGAGAGAGTCTGGGCGAGAGGCATTACTTTTCCGGTGGCCCAATCGCCGTCCGAGGTGATGGAAATCATCAGAGGCACTGGAAAGGAGAGAGGGGAGCATGCCAGTTGATCGCCGTCGATAGCAGAACCGGCCGATCCGCAAAGATTGGAGCGCTTGAAGGCTTCGATGTTCGCTTTTGTTTCGAAGGAATCATTCGCGGGATTCAGGAAGACCACCAGATCAGCGGGCGGCTGGAAATTAATCGTTTTCAGTTGTTCTTCTTTCGAACTACGCCGATTCCACGCGACGACGCAGGACTCCGCTTGCGACTGCCGTTCTAGAAGCATGGTGAGCATGGGCTGGCTGATGGCGTGTTCCAGGACGCGCGCACCGAAGGAGTGGCCGATAATTATGAAGCGCGATTTCTGGTCCATGGCCTGTTGCGGATCGTTGGGGTCGGGGGCTTCCAATATGCATTGCTTGTTTGGGTTCGGTAACAATGGAGCGCCCTTGGTTTCAAACATGAGGCGCGAGATGACTTCGGTCATGGAAAGGCCGCCGACGAGCCTTGCCGCGTCTCTGCGATTCCAATAGGACGTGAAGAAATCCGCTGGGACTACTTGTCCGCGCCAGGAGATGAAAATGCCTAGGACCACGGGCGGGGGTTTGTGGTCACTGGTGGATTCACGAAAGCTTAAGCGCTGGAGTATTTGCTTGAAGCCCAAGAGATTTTTATTGCGTTCATCGTAATCCGATGCGTTGTTGTGCCAACCGTGGATGAACGCGACCACGACCAATTCCGTGCCTAGACTGGCGGCTTTCTCCTTGGCGGTGCGGATCGTCAATATGGCGGTTTCCAGCTGGGATTGTTTCGCCGGCGCAGGTTTTATGTCGTTGGCGTTCAAATCGCCGATGGACCAGAGTTCGCCCATGTCGTCGAATTCAATGTAGGAGAGATAGAAACGCTGTGGCTGGAGGCCTGCGCTGCCCGCCGGGATGCAAGTTTTACTCGCTATGGTACAGGTTGTTGCGTTGGGATCGGGATCGATTTTCGTAGGCAGTTGCTTCTCGAGCTCCTTCTTCGAAAGAGCCTCGCCGCCACGGCGATAGGCGCGGTTGGAGACGCATCCACTCACGAGGGTGGAGATACACAAGGCGGTGTGGAGCAGAATCAGGCGGCTGCGAAGTTTGCCGTGCGTCTTGCGCAAAGAAATGAGGGTCATGGGACAAAGCTCCGATGATTTGGACGTGAAAGCGCACATAAAATACTATGCGTATACGTTAATAGCAAAGTAACAGTGGCGAGCATGAATCGGGGCGCCGGACGACTTGCGGGCCACAAATTGACTATAAATTTACTATTGATTCGGCGCCCCTGTGGATTGGCACGAGGCTTGCGGCTCTACGGTAAAGGAGGGGACAAGGCGGACAGCTTCGTCCGTGGTAAATATTCGCGAAGATTGCGGGTTGAATTCGATTTCGAGGTTGACGGCGGTATCCGGAAGGACGCGAAAGAAGCCGCCGGAAATGTGATCTGACGAAATTTGAAATTGCGACGAGAGGCGGTCCAGCACGAGCGGCCGGATTGCACCGTCGGATGTTACCACGCAGTTGAAACCCATACTCCCGCAGGCGTTTTCCTCTGGTACAGACTCGTCCGTCGCTGGCTGATTGGATGACAGGCGCAGACGGATCTGGCGGTACGCGTCGGCAGGGATGGCGACGTCATCGAGCGCGCTTCTTTCGCATGAATCAGCGCTGTGCGCGAGCAGGTCGAGTTGTTCGGGTTGGGTTGCGAGCTTCGGAGCCAATTCCCGCCAGTCGGGCGAATCGTCGTCGGGGAGGATGCTAGGACTGGCCTCGATGCCACGCAGCGTCACGAAAATATGTTCGATACTCGCTGGCGTTGCTTCCGCAGATGGCGTGGGTGGGGCGGTTACACGCAGGCGAACTGTGCCGTTGGCGCTGTTCAACTGGCAGCTTGGGGTGTTCGTGCTGGTCGAGATTGAGCCGCCGGGGTTGGAGACAAATTCAAAGCAATAGTTGTTGCAGCCAACGAAGCTCAAGCAGAAAAGTAGTATCGTGAAAAAGTATGCGTGGGACGTTCTCTTTGCCTGCCAGAACGAGCAGCAATAATGCATGGGACAGCCTCGATGGCGGGATTATGGGCGCGGAAAACCGGGCCGTCAAGTCACCGGCGCAGGTGAGGGGAGCAAGCGCGGCTTGCGTTGTTCGTTGCGCGGGGTGCGGAACGAATTGTGGTCTGGGCGGATGCTGGGGTCACTTCCATTCGAAAGTTTGCTTTAGGCCGCCAATTTGCACATCGAAGAGGCCCGACTCGACGACGGGTTTGTTTTCGGCGTTGATGAAGGACAAGTCTTCTTTGCTTAATTTGAAGGTGTGGCGGTGAGTTTCGCCCGGTTGCAGCTGTATTTTCGCGAAGCGCTTCAGGCGTTTTAGCGACGGAGTGATGCCGGCGTCCTGTTCGTTTACCAAGAGTTCGGGGACTTCCTTCCCGGCGCGATCTCCCGTGTTTTTCACTGTTACCGCCACTTGAATCTTCTGGTCGTTTCACGCTGTGGACGGCGTTACTTGCAAATCCGAATACGCGCAGGCGGTATAGCTGACGCCGAAGCCGAATTCGAATTGCGGGGCCTAGAGCGGGGCGTTTGCGCCTTCGTCGCCTTCCAGCGTCTTGTGATCGTAGGCGAAAAGCATGTTGGCGTAGCGCGGATAGGTAATGGGAAGTTTGCCGCTGGGATTTACGTCACCGAAGAGGATGTCGGCGATGGCTTTGTGAAGCTTTTCAGGATTGATGTGGATGTCTTGATCCTTGCCGTCAACGATCGTCTCAATCGTCAGCTGGGTAATCTGGCCGATTTTTTCTTTCAGGGTCATTTGCGTGAGGAGTTTTTCGACTGTGGGAGCTGATGCGCTGGCGGCGGGGCCTGCGGGCTTCATGTGCGTTTGCAGGAAGCTTTGGCTGTCCACGATGTCGTCCGCGGCGCTTGCCGCGGTGCGATTCGCTGCAAGAGGCAGAGTTCGCGCGCCGGCGAGCAACAGAGAAATAACGATTATGTAGAGGGCCAAACGAGGCTTGGTCATCCGAATCTCCGCCGGGCATGCTACCTGCGTGCGGCGGTGAGTTGCACGTGCGATTTGGCGCGGTGCCGCGTCGCGCTGCGCGGAATCCCTTAGAGTTTCGCTTTCTTCGAAGGTTTCGACTTGGCAGAACTGTTGAGGGCGACCGCTTGGCGAACGAGCGCCTGAAAGGCGGACTGGTTAACTACTTCTCCTTCGTGGATGTCTATTGCGCGGCGGGTGTCTCCCTCGAGACTCGAGTTGAAGAGACGGGCCGGATCCTTCAGAGACGCGCCCTTGGCGAAGGTAAGCTTCACGACGTTCTTGTAGGATTCGCCGGTGCAGATTATACCGTTGTGCGACCAGACCGGCGTGCCCCTCCACTTCCACTCCTCGACGACGTCGGGGTCTGTTTCCTTGATGAGCTTGCGCATTTTGCTGAGAGTTTTGCCGCGCCAGTCGCCGAGTTCGGCGATTCTTTTCGAGATGAGCTCGGATGCCGGCTGGCTTTGGCTCGCGTCTGACTTTTTCATGTTCTTGTCCTAGAAGTTTCAGAATGTTTATACCGCCCTGCCGTTTGTCGCTGGAATGAGGATGCCGATGGTGCGGCTTGGGGGTCGCAGCGCCCACGATGCCACAGTAAGACCGGCAATCAAGAGCGGGGCGATCACGTGAAAGCCATAAGCGCCGTAACCGCCGACTGCGGCGCAGGACGCGGCCGCACCCGTCAAGTCGAAGAAGATGCCGGCATACGCCCATTCCTTGAGCCGCGGAAAACGCGGCACGAGTATGGCAATGGCCCCAAGCACTTTCCAAAACCCTAGGATGGCAAAGAAGTACATCGGATAGCCAAGCTGGGGCACCACGCCATGGGGGTTGCCCTTAAATTGTGCTATCTGCACAATACCCCCGCTCATAAAAAACGCTAGGAGCAAGGTAGTCGTCCAATACGCAATGTTTCGCGCTTTCATGGTCAGTCCAGCCCTCCAGCGATACGCTCCATGTTGCCGATGAACTTCGTCCAGCCGTACTTCGCGCCCTTGTAAGCGGCATCTTCTTCCGAGCGGAAACCGCTTTGCTCCATGCGGACGTGCGTGCCGGACTTGGTGGGCGTCAGCGTCCACGTGACAAGGGTCGTAGTGCCCATGGTGCCCCAGCTATACGAGAGCCTTGAATTCGGCTCGATCACCAGGACTTCACTGTCTATGACCCCGTTCCAGCCGGGCACAGGCGTCGACCGGAAGCTGAAGTGGTGGCCGACGACGGGCTGGAAATCATTCTTCATCAGCCACTCTTCGATCAGCGGGCCTTGCGTGAGCGCGCGCCAGATTTTTTCCGGGGGATGCGGCATTTCGCGTTCGATTACGAGGGCGCGTGAGGCGGCGGGTTCGGTCATTGGTCCATCCTTTTCAGAAGAGACTCGAGGTGATCAAAGCGGTCGTGCCAGAAAGCGGCGTACATGCCCATCCAGTCGAGCATCGGCTTCAGGGCTTGTGGTTGGGCGCTGTAGTGGGTCTTGCGTCCCTCGCGCCTGTCACGCACTAGCCTGGCATGCTTCAATATCCCCAAGTGCTTGGACACTGCTGGTTGTGACACGCCGGCGCGAGCCGTAAGGGCGCGGACGTTCTGTTCGCCGTCGCGGGCGAGGTGCTCGAAGATGGCGCGACGGGTGGGGTCGGCCAGTGCAGCGAAAACGTGGTCTGTTGCGACTTGGGCGGGCATGGCGGGAATCATAACCATCCGGTTATTGGTTGTCAAGAGCAAATTTGCGCAGGCTGCGCATTATTTTGTGAGCCACAGCGGCAAATGCGGCGGCTGCGACTGTCTATGAGTGTTTGCGGAAGTGTGCGCTTTCCGCTAAAATGAATGTTTCAGCATATGCGCGCAAAGCGTCCTGAGGCGTAGCGCGCATTTGTGACTCGTAGGGCACCCGGACACCCAGAGGGAATGGCGGAAGAAAACCACAGCAGCACACTAGCCTTCGACGCCGCCGACGAGTACCGCCCGGAAGCACCACCGCCCCCTGAAATTCCCGCGTGGAAAGACGGCAGCATCCGCATTGGGATACACACGTCCATAGCAGGCGATATCAGCAGTTCGCTGGAGATCGCGCATGGCCTGGGCGCGAACGCGCTGCAGATTTTTTCTTCGAGTCCGCGCATGTGGAACCGTGGAGGCATGCGGATCGCGGAAGCTGAAGCCGCTCGTTTCCGCGCGCGGCGAAAAGAGCTCGGACTTGGGCCGCTGGTGATCCATGATAATTACCTGATTAATCTGGCTTCGCCGAATCCCGTATTGCGGACGCGCTCGGTGCAGGCGTTTCATCAAGAACTGGTGCGCGCGATCGCTTTGGGCGCGGATTATCTGGTGGCGCATCCCGGCAGCGGGCGGGAGAGCACGCCTTTGGCGGCCGTCGCCGCGATTGCGCAGGGATTGAAGCAGGCGGCGCGCGGGTTGAAGCTGGGCGACCTGAAAATTTTGCTAGAAAATACCGCGGGGCAGGGGACTTCGATTGGTTCGCGCTTTGAGGAGTTGCGCGCGATTTTGGATTCTTCGCCGGATCTGCCGCTGGGGATTTGCATAGACACGGCGCACACGTTTGCCGCGGGTTGGGATCTGCGCACGGCGGAAGGGCTTGAACACACCCTGCAGGCACTGGATCGGACGGTGGGCCTGGATCGCGTGTACGTGGTGCACGTGAACGATTCGAAGACGCATGTGGGTTCGCGGGTAGATCGACACGAACATATTGGCAAGGGCAAGATTGGGCTGGAAGCATTCGGGCGCATTTTGAATCATCCGTTGCTGGCCGCGCGCGCGTTTATTCTGGAAACACCGATCGATACGCCAGGCGACGATCGGCGCAACGTCGCGGCTTTGTGGAAACTGTTGGGGCGCGTGGTTACGGCTACCGGCGAGGGCATGAAGCCGCGGCCGCATCGCGCGAAGAAGGCGAAGTCCGCGAAAGCGGGGAAATCGCGGCGCGCGAAGACGACTTCCAAAACCAAAAAGAAAGCAAAATCGAAATCACGCTCGCGAGGGAAGTGAACTTGGCCGATTCCGACCACAAACATGCAAATTATGATCCCGCGCGAATCGAAGCAAAGTGGCAGAAAGTGTGGGAAGAGCAACAAGCCTTCTACGCTGTAGATAACGACGCCTCACGCCCGAAATATTACCTGCTCGAGATGCTCCCTTACCCTTCCGGCACCATGCACATGGGACACATGCGCAATTACACCATCGGCGACGCGGTGGCGCGCTACAAACGCATGCGCGGATTCAACGTGCTGCACCCGATGGGCTGGGACGCGTTCGGATTGCCTGCGGAAAACGCAGCGATCAAGAACGGCACGCATCCGCGACAATGGACCAGCGGCAACATCGCCGAGTTTCGCCACGTGATGCGCCGCTTCGGATTCAGTTACGACTGGCGGCGGGAAATTTCCACTTGCGCGCCGGAATATTATCGCTGGAACCAGTGGTTTTTCCTGCGCATGTACGAGAAGGGCATCGCGTATCGCAAGATGAGCAAGGTGAACTGGTGCCCGGAATGCGCGACGGTGCTGGCGAACGAGCAGGTGATTGACGGCTATTGCTGGCGACACGAGACGACGCTGGTGGAAGTGCGCGAGCTGGAACAGTGGTTTTTCCGCATTACGCAATATTCCGACGAGTTGCTCGTGGACATGAAGCTGCTGGAAGACGGGTGGCCGGAACGCGTGCTGGCGATGCAGCGGAACTGGATCGGCAAATCGCAGGGTGCGCGGGTGAAATTTGCGGTGGCGCAGATGGCGGGCGTGGCGCTGGAAGTTTTTACCACGCGCATTGATACGATTTACGGCGCTTCGGCGCTGGTGATTTCGGCGGGGCATCCCAAGCTCGACGAACTGCTTACTGGAGTTCCGGGGCAGGGCGCCATGAACGCGCAATTGAAAGCGATGCGGCAGAAAAGCTCGCGCGCGGCGGACATTGCGTTGGCGGATAAAGAGGGATTTTTCACCGGGCGATTTGCGGTGAATCCATTTTCGGGAGCGCACATTCCCATATGGGTGGCGAATTTTGTGCTGGCTGAATATGGGACGGGCGCGGTGATGTGCGTTCCGGCGCACGATGAGCGCGATTACGAGTTCGCGGAAAAATATCATCTGCCGGTGAAGATTGTGGTGCAGCCGAAGACCGGCGTGCCACTGCGCATTGACCGCATGAGCGAAGCTTTCACGGAATACGGGCGTGTGGTGGATTCTGGCCCTTACGACGCCTTGTCCACCGAACAGGCGCAGGAAAAAATGAGCGCGGACGCGCAGGCCAAAGGCTTCGGCGCGGGAGAGACGACTTACCGGCTGAAGGATTGGGGCGTTTCGCGGCAGCGTTATTGGGGCACGCCGATTCCGATCGTTTACTGCGAGAAAGATGGGATTGTGGCGGTGCCGGATGATCAGTTGCCCGTGCGTCTGCCGGAAAACGTGACGCTTACGGGGCAGGGGCAGTCGCCGCTAGCCAGTTCGCCGGAATTTGTGAACACCACTTGTCCGAAATGCGGCGGCCCAGCGCGGCGCGAAACGGACACGATGGATACGTTCGTTGATTCGTCCTGGTATTTCTATCGCTATACCGACCCGCACAACAGCGCGGCGCCTTTCGATAAAGAAAAAGTGCGTTACTGGTTTCCGATTGACCAGTATGTCGGCGGAATCACACACGCGATTTTGCATTTGCTGTACTCGCGGTTTTTCTGCAAGGTGATGCGCGACATTGGTTTGGTGAATCACAACGAGCCGATTACGCGACTGTTTACGCAGGGCATGGTGCAGAAGGGCGGCGTGGCGATGTCTAAATCGCGCGGCAACGTGGTGGGCGCGATTGAGATGGCCGAAAAGTACGGCTGCGATACCGGGCGTTTGTACACGCTTTTTGCGGCGCCTCCGGAAAAGGACTTGGAGTGGAGCGAAGAGGCGATCGAAGGCTCGGCGCGCTTTCTGAAAAAGTTATACCGGTTGGTGACGGACCACGCCGAGCGGCTGTGCGGAATTCAAACAGATTTCACGCAGCAGACGGATTTGAGCAATGCGACGGCGAAAGAAAAGTTGTTGGTGCGCAAGGCGCACCAGACGTTGAAGCGCATCACGAATGATTTTGAGGTGCGCTGGCATTTCAATACGTCGGTTTCGCTGCTCATGACGCTGGTGAATGAGATTCATGCGCAGGAGCCTCTCGACGCCGAGCTTAACCCGATGATTTTGAAGCGCGTGCTGGAAGCGCTGGTGCTGATGCTTTCGCCGATGGCGCCGCACATCGCGGAGGAGTTGTGGCAGATGTTGGGGCACGAAACGAGCCTGGCGCGCGAGAACTGGCCGGCTTATCGTGAGGAGCTCGCGCGCGAAGAGCAGTTCGAGGTGATTATTCAGATTAACGGACGGCTGCGTGGGAAAATTCTGGTGGAAGACGACCTGAGTGAGGACGAAACTCGGAATCGCGCGCTTACGGATCCGCGCATTGCGGTGTTGATTGCCGGCAAGGAAATCACGAAAACCATTGTCGTGCCGAGGAAGCTCGTGAATATTGTTTTGCGATAGCAGGAATTCGAGGCAACAGATGACCGCGAGTACCGGAACCGCAGCGCAGCAGCAAGCCGGAGGCACGGTGAGCACGCGACAGGGAATTGTGGTGCTGGATTTCGGCGGGCAGTACACGCAGCTGATCGCGCGACGGATTCGCGAGCAGCAAGTGTTCTCCGCGATTCTGCCGTGCACCGCGAAGCTGGAGGAAATCCGCGCGCTGGAACCAGTGGGCGTCGTTTTGTCCGGCGGACCCAGCTCCGTTTACGACAAAGACGCTCCCCTGTGCGATCCCCTGGTGCTGGAGTTGGGCGTGCCGGTGCTGGGTATCTGCTACGGCATGCAGTGGCTAACCCATTCACTAGGTGGTAAAGTCGCGCCGGCTGCGCGGCGTGAGTACGGTCCGGCGCAGTTGGACGTGGCCGGCGCTTCTAAATTATTCGCTGACATTCCCAACCAGCTGAAGATTTGGAACAGTCATGGAGACCACGTCATTGAAGTTCCGGCGGGTTTCGCGATCACCGGACGCACCGACAACGCCATCGCGGCTGTGGAGCACGTCGATAAGCGGATTTATGGCGTGGAGTTTCATCCCGAAGTAAACCATACCGACCGCGGCACGGAGATTCTGCAGAATTTCATTTTTGCGATTTGCGGCGCGAAGAAAAACTGGAATCGCGCGGGATTCATTGCTGCTACCGTGGACGCGATTCGCAAACAAGCGGAAGGGGCGCGCGCCATCTGTGCGCTTAGCGGCGGAGTGGATTCCGCGGTGGCCGCAGCGCTGGTGCATCGCGCCATCGGCGACCGGCTGATCAACGTGTTCGTTGACACCGGCATGCTGCGCGGCAACGAATATCGCGAGACGCTAGAGTTGTTGCGCGACCGCATGGGCTTCACGGTTATTGGCGTGGATGCTTCCGAGCGTTTTCTGGGCAAGCTGGCGGGCGTAACCGACCCCGAGCAGAAGCGTAAAATCATCGGCAACGAATTCATTTCCGTTTTTGTGGAAGAGCAGCGCAACTTACTGGCAAATTCCGCGGGGCTTCCGGTGAAATTCCTGGTGCAGGGCACACTTTATCCAGACGTGATCGAATCCGTTTCGGTTAAGGGGCCGTCTGCGGTGATCAAATCGCATCATAACGTAGGCGGACTGCCTGCGGATATGCCGTTTGGCCTGATCGAGCCGTTGCGCGATTTATTTAAGGACGAAGTGCGCCGGATTGGCCGCGAATTGGGCCTGCCCGAGGAAATTCTGGTGAAGCATCCATTCCCGGGGCCGGGCCTGGCCGTGCGCCTGCTGGGCGCGATCACGCGCGAGAAATTGGAGACGTTGCGCGCCGCCGATGCCGTGGTGGTGGAAGAAATCCGGCGAGCGGGGCTGTACGAAAAAGTGTGGCAGGCATTTGCGGTGTTGCTGCCGGTGCAAAGTGTGGGAGTGATGGGGGACGGCCGGACGTACGGGTACACCATCGCTGTTCGCGTCGTGGACTCGCTGGACGCGATGACCGCGGATTGGACCAGACTGCCGCGTGAAGTACTCGAGAGGATTTCGGTGCGCGTCGTGAACGAGGTTCCCGGGGTAAACCGGGTCGTTTACGACATCAGCTCGAAACCACCGAGCACCATCGAGTGGGAATAGAGCAGGCGAACGCTGAGAAATCCCGCACGGCGGATTCTTAGCGGTTAGCCATTTTCTGGGCCATGTACATCAGCAAGCGACGATCGCCTTCGTCAATACGGCCAAGCAAGCGACGAAAGCGTCCGAGGGCCCGGGCATCTTTCCCACGGCTTCCCCACGCGATATCGTCCGCCGACTTCCGCTTGGGAAGATTCGGCAGCACGGGCGGTTCTTCGCCGTCGTAGAAGAGCTGGTAGAGCGGGACTTCCATGGCCCGCGCCAGCTTTTCCAGCGTCTCGATCGCCGGAACGGTGTGACCGTTTTCGACGCGCGAAATGTAACAGCGCAGAAGCCCAGTGCGCTTCTCGATGTCGCCTTGGGAAAGTTTCTTTGTTTCACGGAGCAGACGGATGCGTTCTCCAATTATCATGTGCGGTATTGTCACATGATAAGCTATCTCCCGCAACAAGCGAATTTCAAGGGAGTGGTAAAATTCCAGGTGTAACCAAAAACGCGTGGCCAACGTCCCAAAGAACATGGCAGCCACAGCTTCCGCGCTATCGCTCCCGGTGAGCCGGCGAGAGAAGGGCGAAGAAGAAAGGCAACTGGTCCGGCTGGCCCAGAGCGGCGAAGAGGCCGCTTTCGAGGAGCTTATCCGGAGGCACCAGCAGCGTGTCTTCGGGCTGGTGAGCGGGATTTTGCGCCGCCGGGAAGACGTGGAAGACGTGGTACAGCAGGTGTTTCTGAAGGTATTCGTTTCGCTAAAACGATTCGATCAGCGCGCCGCCTTTTCGACCTGGCTGTATAAAATATCGGTTAACGAGTGTTGGGATTATCTGCGCAAGAAGAAAGTGCGCCCGCTGGTCTACGAGGCGGACCTTTCGGAAGAACAGGTTTCGCGGCTGGACGGAGTGGTTTCGGCAGACCAGCCGGCGGCAAGCTCGAGCGACCGCGCGGAAGCGCGCGATCTGCTTGAGCGCATGATGGAAAAATTGCCGGAGCAGGACCGGGAGTTGCTGGTGTTGAAAGAAGTGGAAGGATTTTCGGTGCAAGAGCTGGCGGAAATTCTCGACCTCAACGTGAATACCGTGAAGGTGCGACTGTTCAGGGCTCGTGCTCGTTTGATGGACGTGTATCGGCGTCGCCTCCATTCCAAGCCGGAGCAGCAGGCGGAAGGTAAGGAAGGATAAGGAAAATGAGCATGAATTCAGAAAACAGGAACAGGGAAAGTGATTACGTAGCTTGTCCGCAGTACGAAGCGGGGCTGGAAGATCAGTTGCAGGGCACGCTGCGCGGTCCGGAAGCGGTGACGCTTGCCGAACATTTGGCGACCTGTGCGGCATGCCGCACGGCTCTGGAAGACGCGGCGGTCAGCGCGCGTTTGCTAGCGATTGCGGAGCCTGCGCCCGATCCCGGCGCGGGTTTCAGCCGTTTGGTGATGGCGCGCATTCGCCAGGAATTGCTATCGAGCGAAAGCAAATCCATTTGGCGTCCGCTGGTGTCGGTGGCCTGGCGCTTCGCGGCTTCCGCGGCATTTGCGCTGGTGCTGCTGGTGTCCTTTGATTTGGGGCGGCACAGCCAGTTCGTATCGGATCAGTCGGTGATGGCGGAAAATCGCATGCCGGAGATTGTGCCGGAGGGGCCGTCGCTTCCGGCGAATCGCGATGACGTGCTATTAATGATGGCGGATACGAGTCATGGAAAACAGTAAAACGCGGCGCGAAGCGGCACTGCTGGTGCTCGTGGTCTTTTTGCTGGGCGTGCTGCTCGGCGGATTGGGAAATCACGTGTGGGGTGAACGCGTGTGGGGCCGGCAAAATCCGCCGGGCTCACCGACGCGCGACCAGCTGGTGAACGATCTGACCCACGAGCTACAGTTGACGGCTGAGCAGCAACAGCAGCTGGGGGCGATCGTGGACGACACACGCGCGAAAATTCACGAAGCGTACGCGCCGTTCGATGCGCAGCGCGAGGAGCTTCGCCAGCAGGGCCGTACCAGGGTGCGCGCGATCCTGACGCCCGAACAGTTGCCCAAGTTCGAAGCGTTCATGCAGCGCCTGGACGAGCAGCGCAAGAAGGACGAGGCGGAGAAGCTGAAGCACTGAGCGATCCGCGCGCTCTTTTCCTGCTGCAGCCCCCTCTCCGCGGCCGTTCTCCCGGCGGGCAAGGAGCAATATGAAACCCTTCCTGGTAATTTTCCTTTTCACTTTTTCTGTATTCGCGCTGAATCCGGCGGCACTGGCTAACCCGCAATCTGCCTGCGGGCAGAGCGACGTGCATTTCGACATCAAGAAGGACAACGGCGAGCACGTGGCGCAAGTAGAAGCGGGCAAGGCGCTCGTGTACATCATTCAGGATGAAGATCATCCCGACTGCCTGAAGTGTGATGTGACGACGCGAGTGGGGCTGGACGGATCCTGGATCGGCGCGAACAACGGAGATTCCTATTTTTTCTTTTCCGCTGACCCGGGCGAGCATCATCTGTGCGCAAACCGGCAGCCGGAGATTGGCGTGTCCACCAAGCCGATCGCGCTGATGGGTTTTACGGCGGAAGCGGGGAAGACTTACTACTTTAGGGTGCACGCGATTTATGGGGCGGACCGCGGCGCTAGTTATTCGGATTTTGCGCCAGTGGATTCGGACGAGGCGCAGTACCTGATTTCGATTTCAGCGTACGCCAGTTCGCGTCCGAAGAGGTAAACTTCGACCTCAGCGCGAACGTGTCGCGTTTGGTGTGTATGCTGGCTTGCTGGTCTTGCGTGGGCCGGCTAGAACGGGATATCTTCGTCGGAGATTTCCGGACCGTGACCTGCGGATTCATCGCCGGCGGGGGCTCCTTCCATATCCGGATCCGCGGAACGGCCTCCGCCTCCGAAACCGCCGCTGTGCGCTGAGGCGCCCGCACCGGCCCCGGCGCCGTCGGCGCGGCCACCGAGCATGCGAAAATTGCTGCACACAATGTCATAGCTGGTGCGCTTCTGGCCTTCCTTATCCTGCCATTCGCGCGTTTGGATGCGGCCTTCGATGTACACCAGTGAACCTTTCTTCAGATATTGCTGGGCGATTTCCGCCTGTTTGCCCCAGACGGTGATTTTGTGCCATTCGGTGCGCTTTTGGCGCTCACCGTTCTTGTCTTTGTAGGTTTCGTCCGTCGCCAGTGAGAAATTGGCGACGGCTTGCCCGCCGCCGGTGAAGCGCGTTTCCGGATCGCGCCCGAGGCGCCCCACGAGAATCACTTTGTTGACTGACATTGGTTTCCTGCCTGTTTTCGAGGATTTCCCTGAAGGACCGAGTATAGCTGAACTGGCACAGCGCAGCGCGAAAAACTGTGCGTCGAGAAGAAGACTGGAGATTTGGCCATTCGAGCTGGGTTGATTCGGCGGCGGCGAACCGGGCGCGAGCAAAGTTTGCCAGAATCCAACCGCGTTCACAGGATGTTGCGTCCAGGAGGGGATCAGGTGGCCCAAAATTTTCAGAATCATGCGAAGTATGTGCCGGTGCTTCATTTTTTTGTTTTGCCGGTGCTGTTGTTCAACGTTGGCTGGGCCAGTTATCGGGTGATACGCACTCCGTCGGCGGATGTGGTCGTCGCGCTCATCGTCGCGGTTGCGCTGCTGCTGGCAGCGCCGTATGCGCGGATGTTCGCGCTGGCTGTGCAGGACCGGTTGATCCGGCTGGAAATGCAGCTGCGGCTGCAAGGCTTGCTGCCGGTGAATCTGCGGCCGCGCATTCCGGAATTCACCGTGAACCAACTGGTTGCGCTACGGTTCGCCAGCGACGCGGAATTGCCGGAGTTGGCCGGCAAAATTCTGGCCGATAATCTGCAAGATCGCAAAACCATCCAGCAACTGATTCAGAATTGGCGGCCGGACAATCTACGCGCATAGCGATGCTATTCCAATACAACTACGGTTGAGCTGACTGGTGAAGATATCGGCGATTTTCGAATCGTGGTATATATCGGACGGGAACTACCCGCCCTTGCGCCAGGGCGAGTTCGTCAACCTATCGTTCGAGCTTAATCCTATCCGGGTTATTCGCGTCTCTGCGGGCGAACCGGAAACGATGGTCCATATAAACGGCGCGGAGTACCAATTGTGCGCAAAGGTACTAAAAATTTATGAGGAGCCGACAATCGTAGAGGCCGAGGGCTTCAGATTTCATATCTGCTACTTCCCAGAGAAGCCGAAACGTCTTGAAGAGGGTGACAAAATTTGGGGAATTGAAGTCGTGTCGCTCGATGGCTATCTGTCGGTCGAATTTTTGCATCAGTACTTAGATGCTCCTGATCTCTTCTATAAACTCAGGATAACGGGTATTTACGAGTTTCCGGAGCAAAAGCAAGTCAAGTCCGTGGCACATAGTGAAGCAGCCGACTGGTTAGTGAATTTTGACCGCGACGGCGTCAATGCGGAAGCTATTGCGGAAACCTTCAAATCGCACTCTACCAAAGACCGAGGGATGTAATGTTACTTGGTCAATCCCCGAAACGCACTAGAGCCACCAGCACTATACCTTCCTAGTGCGGCGCGGAGGAGCGTGATGGGCTTGCGGTGGCGCCGACTTCTCTCAATTTGGCTTGGGCGCGGCGGGTTTCGTCGGAGCTGGGGAAGCGGCGCTCGACTTCGCGCAGGTCTTTGGTGCCGGTGGCCTTCATGCCGAGTTCGAGTTCGGCGAAACCTTTCTTCAGGAGAGCTGCGGCGAGTTTGTAGCTTTGCGGATAATTTGCCAGGACCAGGTTGTACTGCGTGATGGCGTCTTTGAAGTCTCCTTGCGCGTAGGAAATCTCGCCGAGATAGAATTGCGCGTTCGAGGCGAGATCGGTGGAAGGAAAATGCAGCACGTAGTCGCCGAATTCCTGGCGCGCCAAATCATATTTTCCGGTGGTGAAATCCCGCAGGGCGTTCTGATACAGGTTGTCGGAAGAAACCCCCGGCAGGGAAGCGGGGCCGCCGCCACCAGATGTGGGTGCGCCCGCGCCGCCCGCTGAAGGAGGAGCGCCCGCTCCACCGTTCGGCGCGCCCCCCGCAGGAACGCCGCTGGGCGAGATGCCGCCGGCCAGCCGGCCGTCAATACTTTGCAGCGTGCTTTGCATGTCGTTGATTTGCGCGGCGACTTTGCCGACGCGCGCCTGCACGTCCTGCAGATTGTCGGAGATCCCCTGCGTCTGCGTGGACATGGTGTCAATCCTGGACGTGCTATTGGCCGTCGCTTCCTGGACATTTTTCTGCAGTGTGGCCATCTGCTGGTTCAAGGCGTTCACCGAATCCTGCGATTGTTGCACCAGCGTGCGCATGGACGCGTTGTTCGCGTCAATCGTGCTGCGCATGGCCTGCTGGCCTTGCAGCAGCTGCGAGACGTCTTCCTGCAGCTGGATGATTTCCTTTGAAACGGCGCCGGTGGGCCGAGGATTCAACATCGAGCCCAAAACCACGCCAACGACTAACGCCGCCACCGCGAGCACTGCCGATCGTGCGCGCATGCTTGCCTCCTGGACCGAATTCGATCGAGTGAAAAGGACTGGGAGCGGCGCGGGCTCACGCCAACGCCGCTGAATTTTCTGATTTGCGGGGGCGGGCTCGGAACGCGTCATCATTATCAATGATAAATGACGCGCCGAACGATGGTGCGGCACCCGCCCCTACATCACAAACAAGCTTACCCCAGCCATCTATTGCGCCGCGACGAAATGCGCGCGACGATTCTGCTGCCAACATTCTTCGGTGTGCTCAGTACAGAACGGCCGTTCCTTGCCCCAGCTGACGGTGTCCATGCGACCCGCGCCGATGCCCAGCGAAATCAAATAATTCTTCGCCGCTTGCGCGCGCCGTTCGCCCAAACCGATGTTGTATTCGGTGGAACCGCGCTCGTCGCAATGGCCTTCGATGGTCACACGGACTTGCGGATAGGAGCGCAGGAATTCCGCGGTCTTGGCGAGCGCGTCGCGCGCGTCGGCGCGAATATCGGCTTTGTTGAAATCAAAGTAAGCGTCTTTCACATTCTGCTCGAAAAGTTCGCTCATGCTTTGATTGTTTGCAGGAGGAACTCCGGGAGCGCCGGCGCTGACAGTCACGCGTGTGGTGGCAGTTGCAGTGCCGCCCGCTCCGGTGGCGGTGATGGTGTAGGTCGTCGAGCTGGTGGGGTTCACCGGCGTCGAACCTTGCACGGCGACTTTGCCAACGCCCGGCTCGATATCCGCATCGGTGGCGTCGGTGGAAGTCCACGAGAGAGTTGTTGAGTCGCCGCTATTGATCGTCGAAGGAGACGCGGACAGCGTCACCGTCGGCTGCGCCGCTGATGCGGGCGCGCCATGCGTCGGCGGCGCAGTGGCCACCTGTTTCTTACAACCGCCGATGACTGCGAAAACCGTAGCCACTCCCAGCAAGAGCGTGAACTTCCGAATGGTACCCGCCTGCATAAATTTCCTCCTTCCGCGATTTCCGGGTTTCCTTGCGGAAACTGCCGGGATATTGAGTGCTGTTGCTTTTCCTTAGTGGTACAGGGCCTCAAAAATTCGTCGCGCCGCCGGCCTGGAGTAAGCCGCGCGAGACCCACGCGCCAGTCCGACTCGCCAACTGGCGACATCTATTTCGGCGACCAGTTGGGCGATTCGTTCTGGCCTTGGAACGTCAATTGCCGCGGCAAGCTGCCGTCCGCTAGCATGGACCAGATGTGCCGCGTGCCGGTGCGCGTAGATTCAAAAACGATGTGGCGCCCATCGGGCGCCCAGCTGGGACGCTCGTTGCGACCCTGGTCGCGCGTCAATTCCACCAGCTGCCGGGACACAATGTCCATGATATAGATATCGAAGTTACCGCTCGGGCGTCGCCAGCTAAATGCGAGCAATTGTCCATTTGGTGACCATGACGGATCCACAACGTAGCCCATGTCCGGCATGTCGAGCTTTTGCACGTCGGTGCCATCGGAATTCGCGAGGTAGAGGACGGGTTCGCCACCGCGATCGCTGACGAAAACTATTTGCTTGCCGGTTTTGGGATTCCACGCCGGGGAAGTGCTGACGCCCGCGGCAAAGGTGATGCGTTTCAAGCCGCCGCCGTTCGCATCGGCGAGATAAATCTCGGGATCGCCATTCTGGCTGGACATGAAGGCAATTTGATTGCCGTCAGGTGACCAGGCCGGCGAACTATTCGAGCCGCGGTAGCGCGGAAACGAAATCAGCCGGTCGGAGATAGTTGAGTACAGGCAAATCTGCGGCGAGGTGATGCCGCGAAAGGGAACGTAGCAGGTGAAGGCGATGCGATCCGCG
>Ga0210401_10002134_pt1 | contig 22102 bp, 16 predicted proteins | sample IncBWH32MmetaG_FD_150866 | JGI IMG/M metagenome (GOLD analysis project Ga0210401, IMG submission 150866) | Forest soil microbial communities from Barre Woods Harvard Forest LTER site, Petersham, Massachusetts, United States - Inc-BW-H-32-M | ecosystem: Environmental > Terrestrial > Soil >... | reverse complement strand
GAGGCCGTTTTGCGGGACTTGAATAGGACCGGCGACGTAACGCTCATGGAATCGCACGGTCGGATTATAGAGGCCCAGAGAAGCCGTTGAGCCCGAGTTTACCCCCACACCGCCAGGATCGCGCCCATCGCCAAGATTGAAACCAACTGGTAGCCGTTGTTTAGCAGGTACAGCTTGACCGGCTTCCGTTCGTAGGTCACGGTGCTGACGGTGGCGACGGCGACGAAGCCGAGCCAATTGAGGAAGCCGACGAACAGGCCTTCGACCACAGTTTGCGCGCCGGACCAGCGGATGGTGTGAAACAGGACCAGGGGAATGAGAAAGCTGCCGATGAAGTCGACCACCAGCGCTTTGGGGAGGCCCTGCTTTACTTGCGCCTCGGTCATTCCGGACAGCCGGATCCAGGGCTTGAAGAACAGGACGTTGGAATACCACAGGGCGCCGAGCGCCATTTTCGCCACGGCCGCTCCCAGAATGGGGAACAAGAGAAGATGAAGTTCGCGCATCATCTGGACTCCGGGCGCCCATTGTATCAGCCCAGGCGGTGGCAAAAACCGCTTTCCCGCGGGTCGATTAGAAAATGTACTTCAGGGCGAACTGGATCTGACGCATGCTGTTGTTGCCGTTGATGGTGGACGTAATCTTATTGAAGGTGGCCGCTGGAGTCGCACTGCTGTTGCCCCATGAGCTGCCGGTGGTCATCTGCCAATTGGGGTGGTTAGAAATATTGAAAGATTCCACGCGCAGCTGCAGCCGCTGATTCTCGGTCACCCTGAAATCCTTCAGCGCCGAAAAGTCGAGGTTGGTGAGGGCAGGTCCAGTGATGGAATCTCGTCCCATGGTGCCGTAGGTTCCCGCAACAGGGTTGCTGAAAGCCGCTAGATTAAACCACGCGTTGGTCGACGGATTCGAAAGGTAAGGGCTGACTCCGGTGGCGTTGAGCCGGTTGGAGGGAGCACTTTCGCCGGTGCCGGCCGAGTCCCATGCGGTGGTATTAATCGGCGGCCCGGTTTGCTTGGTCAGGATTCCACTGGCCTGCCAGCCTCCCACTATCTCGTTGACGATCCCGCCACGATTGAGAAGGCGTTTGCCTTGTCCGAACGGCAAGCTGTAGAGCACCGCCGCGGTAAACCGCTGGCGAACATCGAATTCGGAAGGGCCGTAGCTGCACAGGACACACCGCGGATTCTCCGGATACTGATCGTTGGTGACGCCACGGATGGCGCTTCCGTCATCCAGCGCCTTGCCATAGGTGTAGCCCACCAGCGCGCTGAAACCCGACGAAAAGCGCTGGTTGAGTTTCAGGCTGCCCGCCTCGTAACTGCCGGCGCCGCCAGCCATCAGTTCTTCGATGGTATTGAATTCCGGATAGGGCGAGCGCAATGCGACATTGCTGGTGCCGGGTATGGGCGCGTTGGAATTGTTCAGAAACAGCAGATGCCGATCCAGCACGCCGGTGTACGCGGCCTCAACGGTTGTCGAATTACCAAACTGCCTCTGGACATTGGCCAGAAACTCCTCTGAATACGTGATGGGCAGATTGTACTGCGTGCCCCAAATGGTGCCTGGTGCGATCTGAATCGGGAATGCTGCCGTGCTGATGAAGTTCTGCATCGTGAGATTCGGGGCGCCGGTATTCTGCCCGTAGTTCCCAATCGAAGTCGCACGGCCGGCCAAACTGCGCTCCATATCGAAGATGGAATTCTTGCTGTCCTGGTCATAGAAAATGCCGTAGCCCGTCCGCAAAACCCATTTCGAGTTGGGGCTGTAAGCGATGCCGATACGGGGAGCGAAATCGAGCCAGTCGGTTCGAATCATACGGCTTCCCATCCGGCCGTCTCGCGCGGTTTGAAGCGGCGCGATGGGGAATCCGGGAACGGTGGCGCCCACGTAGACGAAATTTATCCCTTGATAGAAAGAGCCGTTGCCCTCTCTCACCAGGACGGGATGATCGGCGGGGTTGGGGTCATTGGCGATATTAGGTATACCCGGAAAGTTGATCTGAACATTGGTTTCATTCTGGGCTGCATCATAGAAAGGCTGCTCCAGTTCCCAGCGCAGGCCCAAAGTCACCGTCAGCTTGGGAGTAACTTTCCAGGTATCGTCGAAATACGCGCCCACTCCATTGGCGCTAAAACGATCGGTGGCCAGAGTTACCGGCATGTTGGACTGATAGACCGCGCCCATCAAGAAGTCCGCCGCGCCGTTTCCGCCCGCCAGCGTGTTCGGATTGGCGGTGAAATACCCGTTGTAAGCGAACTGCCCGCGTGTATATTCGTTGCCCGTTTGCGGATAGGTGTCGTATCGATAGTCGCCTCCCATTCGAAGCGAATGTTTACCTAACGTCCACGAAAAATTGTCGATTCCCTGGACGATCTTGTCATTCGTCACGTAGGGACCGTTGTTATTGTTTCCAAAACCGGTCAGACCGTTGGAAAGCGTAATGGCCGGGACTCCCCATCCGGTGGAAGGCGACACTGGAAGCGGAATGGCGAGTTCCTTGTCGACATCCTCGATACCGCCCAGTTGCTGACCAAGCAGGTTATAGAGAGTACTAAATCCAAATCGCGCTTCATTCACCTTGGTTGGCGAAAAGATCCGCGTATTCGAGACCATCCATTGACTGGCGTGCGTGTCCAGAGTGGAACCGTCCACGGTCATCCCGGGCGTTAAGGAGGTCTCGCCGGTCCAGCTGTATCGGCCGAACCATTGCGACTTCTGATTCTGCGCCCAGTCGATTCTCTCGTTCACCTGGTTCTTGTTGACCGGCATCTTCAAGGGCTCTTGAAAATTGTTCTGCAAGCCCGCACCGGGAATATTAGGAACCGGGTCATATTTCAGCATGGAAACGGTGTACTGATTGAATCGAGAGGTCGGGATCTGGTTTCCTGGAAATGCAGTAGCGGTGTAGGTCCCGTTGGCCTGTTTCACGCGAGTCGTGGGGTCCAAAAGCATCGGCACGGCCGAAAAATCGCCGTTGCGAAAACTTTGCGGAATGGTGGTGAACAACGCCTCCTGGGTCAGCCGAGATTTGAAGCCTTCGAAGTTGGACATGAAAAACAGCCGGTTCTTCCCGTTGAAGAGTTTCGGGATCCAGACGGGACCGCCTAGCGTGTACCCGTATTGGTTCTGGCGGTACGGTGATTTCTGGATGGCGGTGGAGGAGAAATTATACTGATTTGCATCCAGTACGTCGTTGCGGAGGAACTCGTAAGCGGTGCCGTGAAAGCTGTTGGTTCCGGGTTTCGTACTGACATTGACCTGTCCCATGTTGCGGCCGAACTCGGCGGGGTAAATGCCGGTTTGAACTTTGAACTCCTGCAGCGCGTCGATGGACGGAAGCACAATGTAGGTATTGAAATTGACGTCGGTATTCTCAATGCCGTCCAGAGTGTAGTTGCTCCAGGTCTGCCGGGAGCCTGAGAGCGACATGGTGACCAGCGATCGCGTACCGCCCTGGCGTGACGATTCTATCGACGCAGCGGTGAACCCGTAGTTCACATTGGGCGCCAGCGAGACCAGCTGGAAAAAGTCGCGGCCATTCAATGGTAAGTCGGTAATGTCTTTTTCCTCGACGACCGTGCCTACAGACGCGCTGTCGGTGGTCAGCGTGGCGGCCAAACTGGTGACTTCGATTGTTTGCGATGACTGTCCGACCGTAAGCGCGAAATCGACCCGGGCCGTCTGCTGCACCTGAAGTTCTATGTTGGTTCGGAGGGCCGTATCGAAGCCGGAGGCCGCCACTTTGACCTGGTATCGGCCGGGAGGGAGCGAAGGGACATTATAGATTCCCACATCGTTGGTCGTGGTCGACCGGGCGACGTTCGTATCGGCGTTAATCACGGTCACAGCGGCGCCTGCGACGATGGCCCCGCTCGGATCTTTCACTTCTCCGATGATCTCGCCGAAGGTCTGGGCGAGGCATGGCAGGGCGGATAGAACGGCGAACAAAACCCATATTCGAAGAAGGGTCCTGTGCATTGGGTGCCTCCCGTTGAGGGTAGATAAGAACAGCGAAGAAGTCTATCCAAACCTCAACTTGGAGTCAAGGGGTCGACGCGCTTATGTTGACGGGCTTATGTATTATGCGGCTTAGTTCTCGGGACGGGTCTCGACGGCAACCACTTGCCCGTTGTCGAGGCGGATGGTGCCAAGCTGCCTTCCATTGGCCCAATACTGGCAGGACTCGCGGAGGTGTCCATCGTCATCGGGAACGCTGACACGGGAGGATGGCTGACCGAGCACGGCCGCCAAGGCCTCCGCCGTGGTCCCGATCTTGATGCTCGCGATTTCTGCGACAGTCGGCACTTTGACGACGGGTTGGGCGATCGGCATTGCAATCGGTGTCGCTGCCAGGGGGCTGGACAGTGCCGCCGCTGTCGCGTCCTGGGGAGCGGTCTTGCGCGCTGCTCGGCTGCGGGACTGTGAGGGAGAGTTGGAACCCGACGGCGGCAATGGATAGAGCGCTTCATCACCGCCCGCTGTCAAAGGAGGGCGCGGCTTGGCCGCCAATGGGTCCGGTGCGGAGGGGACCGGTTTTGATTGCTTCTTCGTGTCCGGATTGGCGGACTTCGCGGTTTGCTTGTCGGTGTCGCCGAAAATCTTCGTCATGGAGTTGCTGAGGCTTTTGCCGGCTCCACTGCCTACCACCGCGCCGGCGGCTGCGGCGGCATGTTCGGTCAGGGCCTGACCGTGGACACTGACGACGAGTATAAGACTTGCAGGTAATACGAGTGCGAGCGAACGCATGGATGTCTCCCTCTTCCATGCTAAGAGGTGGGATCGCGCGGGGCCAGCATGGAAAGACCTTAGTCCTTCCTGGAAAAAGTACTGCCTGGCGCGTCGGGCCTAGCCGGGCTGGGCCAGGAAATCGGTATTTGAGTGCACTGTCCCTAATTTTCTTTGCCGAGCCGGCGCATCTCCTGAACCGTGAAGACAGCACCTCCGGTGAGCGCGGCGGCAGACAGAGCGCCTGCAAGACAGGCTTCCCAGCTGAGCATCGCGATCAAGCCGAAGATGCACACGGTGGTTACCGCGGCAATGACTATAAAAGTTGCGTAGAGCATGTGAATCGCCTCTCTTTTCTTCTGACGTATATACAGATGCACGCCGGATGGAAGCGAAGGTAACAGTGTTGTAAAGATTACGTGCGTATCACCTTTATCAACCGGATATAATCGTCGAATGACACGGCATTGGATAGCAGCGCTGATTTTGCCGGCGGTGATTCTCGCCGCAGACCTCAACAATCCGACGGGCTCGCACGGACTGGTGCTGATCGACAAACGGGGCGCGCACGTCCGTTTCGTCGATCCATCCACTTATAAGGAGCTGTCCAATCTCGAAATAGGCAACGCGCCGCACGATTTGGCCATATCGCCCGACCACAAGACGGTCTACATCCCGATCTATGGCGACGGCGTCTATGGCAAGAACCCGCATCCGGGACACACCATCGCGGTGATCGATCTGGGGACGCGACAGGTCACGGCCACCATCGACGTATCGCCCTACATCGCGCCGCATGGGATTCAGGTGGACTCGCGCGGCAAGCTGTACGTGAGCTGCGACCTGAGCCGCAAGCTGCTGGTGATCGATCCGAAGACGCGGGCCATTGAATCCGCGATCGACACTGAGGGTACGGGGCACTGGGTGGCTGTGCTGCCGGATGGGAGCAAGGCTTATGTGCCGAATAAAAACGACAAGCTGTTCATCAGCGTGATCGATCTGAAGGCGCGTAAGATGACCGGGCGCATTCCGGCGCCGAACGGGATTCAGGGTATTGCTGAGTCGCCCGACGGCAAGCGCGTGGTCGCGTCCGATTTAGCGGAACCGACGCTGCTGGTAATCGACACGGCCACCGACAGCGTGATCGATCGGGTTGCGATCCAGGGAATGACCCGAGGCTCGTTTAAGCCGCGCTATACGCCAGATGGCTCGAAGATCCTGATATGCAGCATTTCGCAGGGACAAGGGCAAGTGAACATCATCAACGCGTCAGACCTGCATGGGAAGCAGCAGGTGCTGGAAGTGGGGAAGAATCCCATGGGATTCGCTTTCGCGCCGGATGGGCGCACGGCGTTAGTGGCGAATGATGGAGATGGGACAGTCACGGTGATCGATCTGGATCAGAAGAAAGTGGTGTCGAGCTTCCAGGCCGGAACGGGTATCGAGACGGCTGCGTATTATTAAATATCTTCAAAGCGCGTGAAATTCTGCATTTATGGCGCTGGTGCAATTGGCGGCTATCTCGCCGTTGAACTGGCAACTGCCGGGCACGACGTATGCGTCATCGCGCGCGGCGATCATCTTAAAGCCATTCAAAAGCGCGGACTGATACTGCGAATCGCAGGACGCGAAAAAATCGCGCGAGTCGCCGCGGACGAGAATCCACAGCGGTTTGGTTTTCAGGATGTCGTGATTTGTACCCTGAAAGCGCATCAGGCAAACATCAGCGCGCCCGACTTCGCGCCGCTGCTCGGGCCGTCGACTTCGGTGCTTACAGCGATGAACGGAATTCCCTGGTGGTATTTCTATAAGAACGGCGGACGCTTCGAGGGGCGCCATTTACAGTCCGTTGACCCGGCCGGGCGCCAATGGCAGTTCATCGGGCCACAGCGCGCGATCGGCTGCGTCGTCGAGCCCGCGTGTGAGGTCGCCGAACCTGGCATTATTCTGCATCATCGGTTCAATCGGCTGATCATCGGAGAACCGGATGGCAGTCATTCCACCCGAGTGATGGCAGTAAGCAAAGCGCTCAATGAATCCGGCATAGACGCGCCGGTGCGTGACAATATTCGTTGGAACATCTGGTTGAAGCTGTGGGGTAACGTCTGTTTCAATCCCATTAGTGCGCTCACGGGAGCTACGTTGGATCGTATTACCAGCGAACCCGGGCTACTCTCGCTGTGCAGAGCGATGATGTTGGAGGCGAAAAGCGTGAACGAGGCGCTGGGAATCCAGATCCCCCTGGAGATGATGGATCGCAGGCTGGCGGCTGCGGGCTCGGTGGCAGGGCACAAGATGTCAATGTTGCAGGATTTGGAGCGGGGCCGCAGCTTGGAGATCAATGCATTGGTCACCGCCGTGCAGGAGATCGGACGGCTTACCGGTGCGCCGACTCCAATCATTGATGCGGTCTTGGCGCTGGTACAAGAACGCGGCCGAACCGCACACCTGTATGTATAGGAAACTTCGCTGGCGGTTCGCGCCCAGCACCAGGGAGTGCGCCATTCCGGGCAGGCTCGCCAACTGGCGATCGCCCGAAGGCGGGCCTTGAAGAAATCGGACAGATCGTCCACGGTGGCTATGCCGTCGTAATGCCAGCGGGACGTTAAATGAGTCCCAAAGGCGAACTCTCGAATACAACCTCGACGCCCTGAGCGCGCAGCTCGGTGACAAGGTGCGCGTCCTGCGGCTCCTTGTAGGCTGATCGAAAAGGCCCACGCGCGGAGCTTTCGCCGGTGATCACCTGGTGATCCTCGATGATGACTTTGCGAACGTGACCGGCTCGGACCTCGGCCAGCAATTCGCTCCGGGAAAGCTCAGGAAGCGGTGCTGGAACATGAGAGTAGGCGAACCAGCCCGCGATCACAGCCAGAATAAACGCAACCGCCAGCCTGGGCCTGACTTTCATAGCTCACTCTTAAGATCGGCGGCGAACGGCGGCGAGATTAGAAAACGTAGCCCACCGAAGCTTGATAGGTGCGTGGAGCAACAAAGTGCGTCCCGCTGAAAGTGGACAAGAAGTTGTACAGCGACGTGGTGTTGGTCAGGTTCTCGGCTGTAAACCGGAGCGTCACGCGAGGGCCGGTTTCCTTGTGGAACAGGTTGTCTGTCCCGATACCGACGCTAAACAGATTGCGAGGCTTCACGCGATCGGGGTTGTGGTCGTCGTTCTCGGTGCCGGTCTGCGGCAGGGTCAACAGCGTCGATTTGCCGATTCCATTGCAGACCGTGATGGGGTTTTGCACGATCGCATATACGCCGTTGCAGGAGAATCCGAGGTCCACTTGCTGGTTGGGCGTCAGCATGGTAGCGGCAAGCACATCCGGCACTCCGCTGACTACCAGTCCGCTGTCGTAACGCCAGGTGAAGTCGATCCACTCCGCGTTATGCGGCCGCTGGTAACGTAACACGGCAGTCTGCTGAAGGGCCTGATCGTGGTCGATGCGGAACACCGCGGTTGGAAGGCCGCCCAGCGGGATCAAGCCGCCGTTCTCGGGCGGGAAGAATCGGGCGCGAGTGTGGCCGAGATTCAAGTAAGCCTGGAATCCGTGCAGGTCGATGGTGCTGATGCGGCCGTCGACGCCGTCCAGTTTGGAGTTATGCCAGGCGATGGGAAAGGTGATGGGCGTGTTGAACAACACGCTGAAGTCGTAGGCATTGTGAGTGAACTTCCAGAAATAATCGGCATCGATGACAATCCAGCGGCCGATACCCTGCTGGAAGCCGGTATTGAACTGATTTCGGGCGCCCGGTTTTATGGGCGTGGAAGTGGATCCGAAAACGTTTTCCGCCAAACCGCCGCCCCCGGTGCCGCTGGAGAGGATCAGGTTTTCATTGAAGGGCGTTTCAAAAGTGCGCGAATAGGCGGCTCGAAGCACGGTGTGGGTCTTGGGAACCAGGTAGGAAAGTCCGAGGCGAGGCTGGATGCCGTTGGCGGAGGATAATCCGTTGTACTGATCGTCGCGCAAGCCGGCATTGATGCTGAAATTGCCGAATTTCATGGCGTCGGTGAGGTAGAACGCGTATTGATTGATGTTATGTTTGCCGCGAAAGAAGAAGAGGGAGCCTCCGCGAGTCAAGTCGTATGGCACCAGTCCGGGCTGCAGATTGGGATTCGCGGTATAGGTTGGATTCAGGGTGGAGCATTGGTCCGGGTTAGTTACGCCTGGCAACAGAAGACCCTCACCGGTTGGAGCGAGGCACACCGGATTATACTCGGGATCGGTCACGCCGAATTGAAACTTCTCGTCCAGGCGGGTCTGCTGAAGCTGTGTACCGAATTTCACATCATGCTTGCCGAAAGTGGCTGCGATATCGGCTTTGACTCCGTAGTTGGTCAGGAAGCGGTTTTGCGAAACGGTAATCGGCGTATCGGCGAAAGGATCGCGGCTGGGATAGTAATTCAACTCATCGCGCCGTGCGAAGGCGTTCACAGTCATAAGGGCGTGGGCACTGAAAGTATGCTGATAGCTGGGAGCGATATTCCAGGTGAGCACGCGCTGGCGCTGATCCTGCGACAGTTGATCGTAGCTGTTGGGAACCTGAAACCAGTTCCGCGCGAGGAACAGATCGATGTGATAAGCGTCCTTCGGCCCAGGCTGCCAGTCGAAGCGGTCGAAAATCGATCCGTTGTTTCCGATGTCATGGATCGGCAGTTCTTCGGGCGTGTCCAGAAAGTGACCGGAGCGGGTTCCGTTCAGGAAAATAAAATTCCCGTATTTCGGGCTGCCGAATCCCAAGGAGACGCTGCCGCCCCAGGTTCCAAAGGAACCCCAGTCGGTAGTGATCGCACCGGTGGGCTTGGTGGATCCGAGGCCCGACCGCGTGGTGGCGTTCACGATCAGACTGGATTTGTCGCCATACTGCGCATCGGGCGAGCCGGTGATCAGCTCCATGGATTGCAGGGCCGACGCCGGGATCTGGGTGGAAAAGAGCTTGCTCTGCTGATCGCTGATGGGCTGGCCGTCGATCACGAAACTGGTCTGCGAATGGTCGCCCAGCGGATGAAAGAAGCCGTTCGCGTCGGCCGCTACCGCGCCTGTGCTAAAGGTGATGGCCTGGCTCAAACTTCCTGCCGGGTCGAACATAGGGAGCTTGAGGAAAGCGTTGCGGTCGACATCCTGGTGGGCGGAGGGATCGGTCTCCACCTGCGCGCTGGAGGCTTCGACGGTGACCGAGGTGGTCTCGGCGGCAACCGCCAGGGGAATGGTGAGGCTGATCGGCACGGCATTTCGAACGTCGACCGTTTGAGCGGCGGCCGTGAAGCCCGGCGCATCCACCGTCAAGCGGTAATTGTTCTGCGGAACGTTATTGAATCGGAAGGCGCCCGAGCTGTCGGTGGCGACCGACTGCATATATCCGGTGACCGAATTTTGCAGGTGAACCATAGCGCCCGAAATGACCGCGCCGGACGGATCCGTTACGGTGCCGAGAACGGTGCCGCTGTTGATGGACTGCGGGAAGGCGGGCAAGGCGCTTAGAAAGCAAGCCAGGCCTAGGATCAATCCTGGCCTTCCAAAACTGTATTTCATCATATGTCTCCATGTACCAAGACGCTGCCTCAGAAAAATCCAGTCACGGACGTGTGGTCAGCTAGCGCTGCCTATCGGCCGATCAGGACAAAACAAAGACTTAGGAATGGAGACCAGGGGGGGCGCGGGAAAGATGCAGCGAAGAAACGAATTCGCCCTGCGCGGGAGGAGCATCCTGCGCTTTATGCCAGCACCGAACGTCGGGCAATACTAAAGTCACGCAGGTCACAGCCTGTGTGGCCGATAAGTGGCCGGCGTGACAGACGCCGCAACAATCGGTGTGGGAAGGTCCGTCGTGATGATGAACCTGTTCGGTAATGGCGGAAGCGGTTTGAAGACCGGCGAAGAAGGTCAGCAGGAGCAATATGAAGATTGCCCGTGCCAGTTGCCGCCGCGCGATATTGGCGCCCACCATTAATTGAATGTTAACACTATTGAATGTTAACGGCGTGGCGCGGGTTTCCGCTTCCCGATATAATTCTCGACGAGCCAGGAGGCTTAGAAACTATGAGCAAACGCATTGCGTTTTGTGCGGATGGTACCTGGGATAGCGCGGACAAACATACCAACGTCTACAAGCTCTATAAGGCGCTGCCAGTGAGCGCCGATCAAATGCCGTTCTATGACGATGGAGTGGGCGCGGACGGAAATCCGGTTTGGAAACTGCTGGGGGGCGCCTTTGGGACGGGCCTATGGCAGAAAATCAAGGACGGCTATACGAAAATCGCTCAGGTGTATGAAGCGGGCGATCCGCTATTTTTGTTTGGCTTCAGCCGGGGCGCTTACACGGCTCGCAGCCTGGCTGGGATGATCGCAACCTGTGGTCTGCCCACCAAGAATTTCACCGACGATCTGGTGAATACGGCCTTCAACGCCTATCGCGACAAGACCAACCGGCAAGCATTGTTGCAGACCCTGGCCGGCTGTAACATGTATCCGGCGCAGATCACGATGGTGGGAGTATGGGACACGGTTGGATCACTGGGAATCCCGTCGGCCATCGGGGCGGTAGATCCGATTGTCTATGGCTTTCTGGATACCGGGCTCAGTCCCGCGGTGCTCAACGCTTTTCACGCGCTGGCGATCGATGAAAAGCGGGCCGAATTTCCTCCTACTTTATGGACCTCGGCGGCGGCGGAAGGCCAGACGCTGGAGCAAGTGTGGTTCTGCGGGGTGCATAGTGACGTAGGAGGCGGCGAGCCGGACGATCTTCCGGGTACGACCGCGCTTTCAGATATCACGCTGGCCTGGATGATGAGCAAGGCCAGCGCTCTCGGGCTGCAGATCGATGCCGCTGTTCAGAAGCAATACACTATTCCCCTGGATGCCAAGTATTCGCTCGATACACTACATACTTCGTGGAACGTTCTGTGCGGGTTCCCGCGGGTACGGTCACTCAATAGGAATGCAGTAATTTCCAACAGCGTGCTGCTGCGGTGTCAGCACGATAGTTCTTATCGGCCAGCGAACTTGACGTTCGACAACGGAGTTCTGGCGGCGGGATACGGAATGGAAGCGATTGTGGGCCAGCCGGAAATGGTGCAGGCTGCTGGAAAGTAAGCTGAAAGCTGGATGCGCCTGGACGAATCGCTACTGCAACACCAGAGGCTGCTGCAGCACAGTGCGGACACTGGCGGGCAACTTGTCGGAATTCGCCAGAAGCAAGGTCACCTGCCACATCTGGTCGGTGGATAGCGAGCCGGTGAATCCGGGCATTCCGGTGAGCCGGATGCCGTTAGCGACTTTCCAGTAGGTTTCACCGGCCGGATCGTCGCTCACGCCTTTGCCCTTTAAAAGCTGCGGCGGTTTCGGAAATTCGCCTTTGCCAATGGCCGTCTCATCCTGCCCGGGCAGACCATGACAAATCGCGCAGTTGGCGCGATAGACGCGCGCACCGGCGGCATAAACTTCGTCGGACGGCTGAATGGGCGAAGATTTCGGCGCTTCGTTGCGGACGCGAGCGTTCAATGCGATGCCGGTTATCAGTTTTTCAAACGGCAGCGGCGCGGACGCGGTTGCCACCGGCGCCAGACCCAGCGAAACGAAAGCAAAGCCTCCCACCGCGAGCAACACCAGCGCGGCAATGAATCCGAGTATAAATTGCTTCACGCTTCAGCGTAGCTCTTCCATGGCCTCGTCGAGGGCTTCCTTGGGCGGCCGAACTCGCGACTGAGGCAGGGTCGCCAGCGGAGCGTCGTCGATGCTCAGCATGTCTAGGAAATTGGGCTTAGTGGTGTCGACGTAGTACACGCCGGTCAAAATCTCGCCGTTCTTATTGGCTTCCTCGATCATTTTGAGCGCGTCGAACTTGCTGGTTGGATCGTACTCGCGGCCCAGTTTCTTGATCCGAAGCCTGGAACCGTCATGCATCTCCACTTCCTTCACTTCGCCCTCGGCGATCTCGGCGGAGATGTCTTCGTAAAACGGCACGAAGTCGACCTCGTTCAACATTTCTTCGTGATCTTTGACATAGCTGTAGCTCTTAGTGGAACCTTCGTGGTCGTTGAAGGTGGTACAAGGCGAGATGACGTCGATCACCGAGAGGCCGTTGTGCGTGATGGCGGCTTTCAAGATGGCCTGTAGCTGTTTCTTGTCGCCGGAGAAGGATCGGGCCACGAAGGTAGCGCCCCATTCGAGCGCGAGCGCGCAACAATCGAAGGGCGGAAGTTCGTTTAGGACGCCGGTCTTGAGCTTCGACCCCAGGTCGGCGGTGGCCGAAAACTGTCCTTTGGTTAACCCGTAAACGCCGTTGTCCTCGATGATATAAACGAACGGCAGATTGCGGCGCAGCAGATGCATGAACTGGCCGAGGCCGATGGAGGCCGTGTCGCCGTCTCCGGTAACGCCGATGCCGAGCAGCGTTCGATTGCCCAGCAGCGCCCCCGTCGCCAACGACGGCATCCTGCCGTGCACGCCGTTGAAGCCGTGCGAGAGTCCCAGAAAATAGGCGGGGGTTTTGGAAGAACAGCCGATGCCGGAAAGTTTGGCGACGCTCCAGGGCTGGATACCCAGCTCATAGAAGCATTCGACAATCCGTTCGGAAACGGCGTTGTGGCCGCATCCGGCGCAAAGCGTAGTCTTCGAGCCCTTGTAACTGATGACTTCCAGACCAACGCGGTTGACCTTTTTGGGCGGCGGCGTAACGGTGGTGCTCATAAGCTCTCCTGACGGGTCTTTTCTTGACTAAGGACGTTGTCGGTGATGGTACGCGCATCCAGCGGCAAGCCGCCGAAGTAGCGTACGCTCTTCAACTTAGCGGTCTCGGCGGGGTCGAACTCCATGCGCATCAGGCTTAGCAGCTGGGCGTCGCGATTCTGCTCCACGACGTAAACCCGCTCGTGGCGCTGGATAAAATCGTGCAATTCCTGCGTAAAAGGGTACGCTTTTAAGCGAATATAGCTCGTTTCGAGGCCATATTCGGCACGCAATTGATCGCGGCTCTCTTCCACCGCATAGTGTGAGGTGCCAAAGGCGACAAAGCCGGCTTGCGCATTGGGCTTGAGGCTTATCACTGGCTTGGGCACGTGCAAGCGCAGGGTCTCGAACTTACGCGCCAGGCGGTCCATGTTGTTGACGTAGTCGTCTTCCCGCTCGGTGTACTGGGCTTTTTCGTTGTGACCGCTGCCGCGCGTGAAAAAAGCCGCGTTGGGATGATTGGTCCCCGGCAGGGTACGATAGCCGACGCCGTCGCCGTCCACGTCTTTGTAGCGCGCGAAGCCACCCAGCCGCTCCAGGTCCTCGGCGGTAAGAACCTTGCCGCGACGAATGGGCTCCTTGGGATACTCGAACGGATCGGCCATCCAGTTGTTCATTCCGAGATCGAGGTCGGTCATCACGAAGACGGGGGTTTGGAACTGCTCCGCCAGGTCGAAGGCGATGCCGGCCATTTGAAAGCACTCTTCCGGGGACGAAGGGAACAGCAGCGGATGTTTGGTGTCGCCGTGCGAGAGCAGCGCGGTAGAAAGGATGTCGCCCTGCGCGGTGCGGGTAGGAAGGCCGGTAGAGGGCCCGACGCGCTCGACGTCGAAGATCACGGCGGGAATTTCAGCATAATAACCGAGCCCGACGAACTCCGCCATCAGGCTGATGCCAGGTCCGGCGGTGGATGTCATGGCGCGAGCGCCCGCCCAGGCAGCGCCCATCACCATCCCGATGGCTGACAGCTCGTCTTCGGCCTGCACCACGGCGTAGGTCGCTTTGCCGGTCTCCTTGTCGACGCGAAAGCGCTTGAGGTAGCCGATCATAAATTCGACCAGTGATGAGGACGGGGTGATGGGATACCAGGTCACTACCGTGGCGCCGGCGAAAACGCAGCCTAGAGCCGCAGCGGCATTGCCTTCGATGATAATCTTACCGGCGGTCTTGTTCATCCGCTCGACGCGGTAAGGATCGGTTTTAGTGAAAGTCTTCGACGCGTAGTCGTAGCCGGCCTGGCAAGCGCCCCAGTTCAATTCCGCGGCCTTGGCCTTGCGCTTTCCGAACTGCTTGAACAGCGCTTTGTGGACCTCTTCCATTTCGATGGACAGGAGCCAGGCGACGACGCCATCGTAGATCATGTTGCGCACCAGCTTGCGCAGCTTCGCCTCCGGGCAAACCGGGCCGACCAGCTTGTCGTAGGGGACGGGGTAAAAATGCAGATCGGAGCGGAGCGCGTTCAGCTTGAGCGGTTCGTCATAGACCACGGCGGCGCCAGCGTCGAGCTTCATGACATCTTCGCGGGCGGTCTCCGGGTTCATGGCGACCAGGAAATCGATCTCCTTCTTGCGGCCGGTGTAGCCATGCTTGCTGGCTCGGATGGTGAACCAGGTGGGAAGCCCTTGGATGTTGGACGGGAACATATTCTTTCCCGAAACCGGGATGCCCATCTGGAAGATGGAGCGCATCAGAACATTGTTCGCGGTCTGGCTGCCGGAACCGTTGACGGTTGCGACCTGAATGCTGAAATCGTTAATGACCGGTTGTGGGAGCTCGCCTGACGGAGGCGAGACAGGGGAAACCTCAATAGTAGACATCTATTTGGTTATGTCCTTCTCAAAACGCTACGAAAACTATGTGGAGCAGTATGTCTTGAGGATACACGATAATACTCCCGCGAGGCTGCGGAGATGGGTTTGGCGGGGGTTTATTGCGACCAAGGAGGGACGATGCCAGTCATTCGGGCATAGGCCACCAGTTGACCCATGTGCTCGTTGGCGTGCACGATGATCCGCAAATACATGCCGTCCACGTCGGCGTCAACATCTTGAATCTTGACTTTGCGCCGTGGCGGGAGACGTGGCGCTTTCAATCCTCGATCTTTTCGAGTATCTGTTTCAGGTCGGCCGCCGGAATGACCGGGAGTTGCACGCGGGCGCTGCCGCCTTCGGGAGCGTCGATGGTTTCGCAGCGGCTTTCCAGCGCTTTTCGCAGGGCACGATTTTGCATGAGCACCCAAGGCTGGGCGATCGCGAAGGCACAAACATGATATTTCCCGGGAGGGACCTGGATCGTGCTGGAGGTTTGCTGGTTCAATGAAACGCCTCGCTGGGAATCCGGATCGCCGTCCGCTGCCCAAAGGATGCCGTCGACTTGTCCGGCACCGTCCGTCGAAGCCGAAAGTGTGGCCTCTATCTTGGCAAATTTCGTGCCAACCAGGATCTTCAACTGGCTGGGGGATGACCCGACTTCAAGGTCCCACGGGGTGGCTTCCTGACCGCCCTGCTGGACCGACTTGATATAACCCTGGACGCCGCCCAGAAAGAGCCGCCAACGCCCGGGCGTGACGGAATTGATGACGAAGGTCCCATCGCTCTGCACCTTGGCTGGCGGAGGCGGCTGCATCATTGGCCGGCCGTCTATCGGATTCATTCGCAGGTCCCCGTTTGTCATAGGGAGGTTGGTGTCGCCCTCAATCAAGATGGTTCCGGTGACCGTGGGCGCCGGCGCCAGGGTTAGATCGATGGGATCGAGCGGCGCGTCGCCAACCTCGACCGAAGTTTTCGCGAAGAAGGATTGTCCCCCTTCCGCCGTGGAGGCCACGAGATCATACGATCCCGGAAGGACGTTTTGGATCCGGAATTCGCCTGTGGATGCATTGACCCGCATTCCCTGGGTCCGGAACTGTCGTGTCAGGGGATCTTTGGGAGTCAAGCTGACTTGAATAATGCCGGCGGACGCGGGGCCGACGTGCCCACGGATGACGATGCCACGAGCGGGAGTCATTTTGAAATCGATGCCGGAGATGTCTGCTCCGGGCGCGGCTTGCACCTTGGCCGCGCTCATCGGGTCGGCGGCGCCTGGATAGAAGAGCGGCTCGTAAGTGAGCCTCGGCACGTCCATGATGGCATCCCGGCGGACGAAAGGGTGCGGCAGGGGTATGGTCTTAAAACAGCGCGCCTGAACGTAGTACTTGCCGCGGGGAAGGTTGGAAATCCGGTACTCGCCCTTTTCGTCGGTTTGAGAATTGCCACTCTGCTGCAGGGTCCGGCCCACGCCCGTATCGCGAAGCTGCATGGCAGTGGCGTTACATCCGGACATGGGGCTGCCGTCCTCATCGACGATGCGCCCGCGCACGGATGCACCCGGAGTAAGCGATACCGTGATATCCTGCTTCTGCTCGTCAGCGGCCAATGAGATGGAAACCTGCCGACTTCCGTCTAGCGAATCCTGCGACGCAGGGTATTTCTCGCTCTGTACGAAGATGTTGTACTGGCCCGCGGCCAACTGCCGGAATGCAAAATGGCCGGAGGCATCCGTGACGGCGCTAAGACCAGCCCCGCCGTTCAGCATAACGGTCGCCTTCTTCACAGGTTCATGGGTGACGGCATCGAGCACGGATCCTTCGATGGAGGCTTTTCCGGTCTGATTCTGGGGCGGAAGCGGCGGCCGCTGCGCCGGGTAGAATTGCACCTGAGCTATCAGGCTGATCCATAGAAACGGAACGAATCGTATGGTCAGCTTCATGGTTGCGCTCCCGCTGACCGCGCGGGTGGAATCAGGGACAGCTTTTGCGGGTCGTTTGGCCCTTCCCGCAAAGTGACCGGGACGCCATACCGCTCGAATGGCTTGAGAAAATCCGGGTCTTGAATCGACTGCTGGTCGAGATCCTGGAAGGCAAACAGCCGGTGCTCTCCCGGCCGTGCGCGGTCGATCTCAAAATGTCCCTTTTCGTCGGTGGTGACCGTGCGATAGAAACCAATCATGTGCCGGAGTTTGGCTTCGGGCGCCAACAGGACAACGGCGCGGGCAGGTTGATCGCCCTGGAATACGTCTCCCTCCAGCTTAGCGGCATGAGTGCTGAAGACAATTTTCAGCGCCTCTGAGGTGGAGGGCCGGATGGTCATGTCTTCGGCCAGCACATCCTGATCGCCGAGGCGCATGGACTTTATGTAGCCTGTGGACGGAATCGGTCCGGCGTTGATGTCCCAGATACCGGGCGGGACGCCGGCGATCTTAAAGCTGCCGTCCTTGTTTACATTAGCCCGCAGCGGCGGCCCATTCCCCGAAATATCGTCACCGGAAACCAGGCTTACAAAAGAGGCGGCATACTTGCCTCCGTCCGGTCCTTCGACCGATACGGTGCCGGTGAGATCGATACTGGCTTCGATGGGGATAGCGATGTCGTGAAGCGGCTGCGACCCGAGGTTGATCGTTTGCACGCCGCGATATAGTTTGTCATCAATAGTCGCCTGAGCCACCAGAACATACAAGCCAGGCGCAAGTTGGGGACTGCCAAAATTGTAGTCAGGCGTGGAGACCCCGACGCCCGTACGCATCCCGTTGCCGATATCCTGCCTCCCAATGGTTACGGAGGCTCCTTTCACAGAGCCCGCGCCCGGCGGCACGATAATCTTTCCCTGGATCGACACGGCCGGCAGCGCCCGCAGCCGAAAATCGATGGAAGAGATCTCCTGCCCGGGTTGTACCGCAATAAGCGTCGCTGATTCAGCACGGTCGGCGCCTGGATAGTATTGAGTGCCGTAGGAATATTGTTGTTGAGGTTCTCCGGCGGCCGCTTCAGGATGTATTTTGACGGCCGGGCGATTCATACTGTTCACAGCGACGGCGTATTGCCCTCCGACGAGTCCAGTCAAACGATAGTGACCGTTCGAATCCGTCATGCTTACGGGTCCGGCTACGAGCTTTCGTTTGCCGCGGCGAAACTCCGGCCTCATAACGTGTACCTGGACGCCAGAGAGAGGGTCGCCGTCTTCATCCAGGACGACGCCGCTGATGGAGCTGATCAATTTTACGTGGAGGATTAAGCCATTTCGAGACTCGCCGGCGGCAAGTTGGATGGTCTCCGGCGGTCGATTCGGGTTTCCAGCGCCGTTATAAGCGGCGGGCTGGTAGCCGTCCTTGGTCACTCGCAACTGATAGCGGCCCGCCGGCAGATAACCGAAGGAAAAGCGGCCATTGCCGTCGGTCCAAGCGACGGCGTCCTGTGGTTGGGCTTCGACGGTGGACAGCGTCACAACCGCGCGGCGCAGGGGCGAGTTTTCGGCGGCATCCAGGACGGTTCCCGTTATGAAACCGGATGCGGCAGCGGGCGGCGATGTCTGCGCGAACGCGCCGATCGCCAATGAGCATGACAGCCCGACGGATGCACGGAACGCCCGAAATCGCATAACGGTCAAGTCCGCGAGATACACTGATTGTAAGCTATCGACGAGTGAAACATTATGAATATTCGTAAAACCACAGTTCTTTGGCTATTTGTTATCGGCCTGCTGTTGCCCGCGCTCACCCGGCCAGCCGAAATCAACGACCCGGATATCGCCAAGAAACTGGATGGCTTCGACGCCTACATGTCGAAGGTGCTGAAGGACTGGAACACGGCGGGCATCGGAGTGGGCGTAGTGGTGAACGACAAGCTGGTCTTTGCGAAAGGCTACGGCTACCGGGATTACGAAAAGAAGCTGCCATTTACGTCCGCTACCGTTTGCCCGATAGCGTCTAATACGAAGCTGTTTACCGCGGTTGCGGCGGGAATGCTGGTGGAGGATGGAAAGCTCACCTGGGACAAGCCGATCCGCGATTCGGTCCCGACCGTTCGGTTCTATAACGATCAGCTCAATAATACGGTCACGCTGCGCGACATGCTTTCGCACCGGACCGGAGTCACGCGGCACGATACGATCTGGTATAAGTCCGACTTCACGCGCAAGGAACTTTTCGACCGGCTGAAATATCTCGAGCCGCAGGAGCCGATGCGCGAGGCCTTCCTTTATAACAACCTGATGTTCGCGGCGGCGGGGTACATGATCGAGCTGCAGTCGGGCAAGCGCTGGGAGGATTTCGTGCGGGAGAAAATCCTGAACCCGCTGGACATGAAGTCGACCGGCTATTCGATTTCGGACATGACGCACCAGCCCGATTTCGGCGTGCCCTTCACGGAAAAGCGCGACTCTTTCGAACTTTACAAGATCCCTTATTACGAGGATATCGAAGGCGTGGCGCCGTGCGGGGCGATTGCGTCTAATATCGACGACATCTCGCACTGGCTAATCGCTCTGATGAACGAAGGGAAATACAAAGGACGCCCGGTGCTGCCGGCCGCGGTGCTGAAGGCGACGCTCGATCCCGCCATCGCGCTGCCCAACACGCTGACAGAGTCGCTGGGGTATTGGGAAATTTTGAACTCGGCGTACGGGATGGGACGCCAGACGGCCTCCTATCGCGGGCATCTGCTCACATTTCACGGCGGCGATCTTCCCGGATTCCATTCGCAAGTTTCGTTCATGCCGCGCGAGCACTTCGGCGTGATTGTTTTAGTTATTGGCGACCACGCGGCGCCGCTGTACAACGTGGTCAGTTACAACGTCTACGAGCGGCTGCTCGGAATGGATCAGACGCCCTGGAGCGAACGCCGGCTGGCTATGCGGCTGAAATCGAAGGAAGCGGGCAAGCAGGCACGTGCGAAGGCGGGCGAGGATCGGGTGCCGAATACGAAGCCTTCACACGCGCTGGCGGACTATGTGGCCGATTATGAGAACGCGGCTTATGGCGTCATGAAAATCGGGTTGAAGGACAATCAGCTCCAGTTCGACTTTCACAAGATGAAGATGCCGATGACGCAGTTCCACTACGATCGCTTCGACACGCCGGATGACGAGCGGGACGGCAAGTGGTCGGTGAACTTTCGCACCAATCCGCAGGGCGACGTCGATCAAGCGGTGATGTCGCTGGACGAGGCGGAAGCGGTTTTCACGCGCAAGCCTGAGGCACTCGACGCCACGCTGCTCACGCAACTGGCCGGCACGTACGAGATGCCGAGCGGCATGAAGGCGCAGATAACTTTTATCGAGAATAGTGGGCTATCGCTAGTGCTGCCCGGATCGCCGCCTTATTCGCTGACCCACACCAAAGGGATGAGGTTTCGCATCCCGCAGTTCTCCGATCTGGTGTTTGAATTCGTGATGGAGAACGGGCAGGTAAAGGCGTTGAAAGAGAAGGATCCGTCCGGCGAGTTTTCTTACCCGAAGAGGTAAAACGAAATGCTGCGACGTTTGGCCGCTGCTGCCGTGGCGCTCACGGCCGCCGGCTCAGGAATTGCCGAGGATAAGGCTGCGCGATTTCCCGAGAATCCGTTGATCACCGTCGCAACTTCGAAATCGCTCGGCGATAACGTCAACGGGCCGTCCGTTATTCAAGTTCCAGCCTGGGTTCCCCATCCTTTGGGGCGTTACTACATGTATTTCGCCCATCACAAGGGCAGCTACATTCGCATGGCTTACGCGGATTCCCTGCACGGTCCTTGGAAGATTTACGAGCCGGGAATTCTGCACGTGCGGGATACGATCTTTTACCGGCCGCAGCCGGATCCACCGGACGCTCCCCTTTCGCTCTACACTCACGTGGCATCTCCTGAGATCTACATCGAGGAAGCGAGTCGACAATTGATCCTGTACGTCCACGGCTTGTGGACCGATGGACATGCCTGGCCCAGCGACGCCCGCGAAAGGGACAAGTGGTTTCGCGCCAATGGCTACGCGCAGTTCACGCAGACCGCGGTTTCAAGCGACGGGCTTCACTTTCAGCCCCGGCCCGGTATCAGCGCGAAGACTTCCTACTTGCGCATCTTTCGTTGGAAGGGAGATTACTACGGAATGGGCCGCCTGGGGCTGCTTGGGAAATCGAAGGATCCGCTGGGGGCGTTCGAATCAGGGCCCAATCCTTTTGACCAGGGACCGTATGCCAAACGCGTCCGGCACGTTGCGGTTCTGGTTCAGGGAAACGCGCTGTATGTCTTCTTTTCAGCCATAGGCGATGCGCCCGAGAGGATCCTGCTGTCGACGATCGCTCTGAATGGCGACTGGCGGGACTGGAGAGCATCCGGGCCCGTAGAAGTACTGGCGCCGCGTGAGAAATACGAATGTATCGATCTCCCGAAAGTCGCATCTCAGGTGGGCGAGTCCGAAGGGCCGGAACGAGCTCTCCGCGATCCCGCACTTTTTGAGGAGAACGGCAAGGCCTTCTTGTTTTATACGATCTGCGGCGAGCAGGGGATCGGGGGGACGGAGATTACAGCGCTGCTCTCCTCAAATAAATGAACACTGCCTTAAGGTAAAATCGTCAACAACCTATGATCGTTCGTGGAGCTGTTCTAATAGCGCTGTGCTTTGCCATGCTTTTGAGCGCGCAGGATCCGTTGCCCGAAGCGCCGGCCAAGAAGACCGTCGAGGACGTTTGCGGCGGCTGTCACGACGTGGACACAGCCATCGGAGAAAGGCATGATAAGGCCGGTTGGCAGGCCGTAATCGCCACCATGGTGAATCGCGGCGCGCGTGCCAGCGATCAGCAGTTCGACGCAATCATCGACTATCTGGCGAAGTACTTCGGTGTGGTGAACGTGAACAAGGCCG
>Ga0210401_10002133_pt1 | contig 22103 bp, 17 predicted proteins | sample IncBWH32MmetaG_FD_150866 | JGI IMG/M metagenome (GOLD analysis project Ga0210401, IMG submission 150866) | Forest soil microbial communities from Barre Woods Harvard Forest LTER site, Petersham, Massachusetts, United States - Inc-BW-H-32-M | ecosystem: Environmental > Terrestrial > Soil >... | reverse complement strand
TTAATCTGGCAGGACCCCATTCCGGCGGTCGACCACGCACTGGTCAACGATCAGGACGTCGCCTCGCTCAAGCAGAAGATTCTGGCGTCAGGGCTGTCCGTTTCGCAGCTCGTGTCGACGGCATGGGCGTCGGCATCTACGTTCCGCGGCTCGGACAAGCGCGGCGGCGCCAACGGCGCACGCGTTCGCCTCGGCCCGCAGAAGGATTGGGAGGTCAACGAGCCGACCGAGCTTGCGAAGGTGCTTGCTGCGCTGGTGGCGATCCAGAAGGAGTTCAATGCCGGCGGAAAGAAGGTCTCGCTCGCCGACCTGATCGTGCTCGGCGGCTGCGCCGCGGTCGAGAAGGCCGCGAAGGCCGGCGGCACCGGCGTCAAGGTCCCCTTCACGCCCGGGCGCATGGATGCGTCGGAAGCGCAGACCGATGCGGCCTCGTTCGCGCCACTTGAACCGCGGGCCGACGGCTTCCGGAACTACATCAGCGGCAAGCGGCAGTATATGGCGCCTGAGGAGGCCCTGGTGGATCGGGCGGAACTGCTGACGCTGACCGCGCCCGAGATGACGGTGCTGGTCGGCGGCCTGCGCGTGCTCGGCGCCAACTCTGGCAAGTCCAAGCATGGCGTGTTCACCAACAAGCCGGAGACGCTGACCAACGACTTCTTCGTCAACCTGCTCGACATGGGCACGGAATGGCAGCCGCAGGCCGGCTCCGAAGGCGTCTATGAAGGGCGTGATCGGAAGACGAAGGCGGCCAAGTGGACCGGCACCCGCATCGATCTGATCTTCGGTTCGCACTCGCAGCTGCGGGCGTTTGCCGAAGTCTATGCCTGCGCCGACTCCAAGGAGAAGTTCGTGAAGGACTTCGTCGCGGCTTGGAGCAAGGTGATGAACCTCGACCGCTTCGACGTGGTGTGAGGCGGGGCTCTTTGTTCTCCCCTCCCCCTTGCGGGGGAGGGGTCGGGGTGGGGGTTGCCGAACATGCGGCGAGTTGGGACTAACCCCCCTCCGCAGCCTTCGACGCGGCTTGCCGTTGATGCTCAAAACGATGTCTCAATCGAACATCGAATTATCCGAAAACAAAAAGGGCGGCCGATGAGGCCGCCCTTTTCATTTGTCTCGATCCGATCGCTCTCGCGCGTCGCCTCGCTCACTCGCCGGCGGCTTCGCGCGGCGCCGGCGCCTCGGGCTTCTGCTTGGCTTCGAGATCCTCGCCGGTGGTCTGGTCGACCGCCTTCATCGACAGCCGCGTCTTGCCGCGATCGTCAAAGCCGAGCAGCTTGACCTTCACCTTGTCGCCTTCCTTGACGACGTCGGAGGTCTTCTGCACGCGGCTGGCCGCGAGTTGGCTGATATGGACGAGGCCGTCGCGGGAGCCGAAGAAGTTCACGAAGGCGCCGAACTCCATCACCTTGACCACGGTGCCGTCATAGACCTGGCCGACCTCGGGATCGGAGGCGATCGACTTGATCCACTTGATCGCGGCCTTCATCGCGTCGCCGTCGCTGGAGGCGACCTTCACGGTGCCGTCGTCCTCGATGTTGATCTTGGCGCCGGTCTTTTCCACGATCTCGCGGATCACCTTGCCGCCGGTGCCGATCACTTCGCGGATCTTGTCGGTCGCGATCTTGAAGGTCTCGATGCGCGGCGCATATTCGCCGAGCTCCGCGCGCGCCGCCGTCAACGCCTTCGCCATCTCGCCCAGGATATGGATCCGGCCGTCGCGCGCCTGACCGAGCGCCACACGCATGATCTCCTCGGTGATGCCCTCGATCTTGATGTCCATCTGCAGCGAGGTGATGCCCTGATCGGTGCCGGCGACCTTGAAGTCCATGTCGCCGAGATGATCCTCGTCGCCGAGGATGTCGGAGAGCACCGCAAAGCGGCTGTCTTCCAGGATCAAGCCCATGGCGATGCCGGCGGTCGGCCGCTTCAGCGGCACGCCGGCGTCCATCAGCGCCAGCGACGAGCCGCAGACGGTCGCCATCGAGGAGGAGCCGTTCGACTCGGTGATCTCCGAGACCACGCGCAGCGTATAGGGGAACTCATGATGCAGCGGCAGCACCGGATGGATCGCGCGCCAGGCGAGCTTGCCGTGGCCGATGTCGCGCCGCTTCGGGCTGCCGACGCGGCCGGTCTCGCCGACCGAGAAGGGCGGGAAGTTGTAGTGCAGCAGGAACGTTTCCTTGTAGGTCCCGGAGAGCGCGTCGACATACTGCTCGTCCTCGCCGGTGCCGAGCGTGGTGACGACCAGCGCCTGGGTCTCGCCGCGGGTGAACAGCGCCGAGCCATGGGCACGCGGCAGCACGCCGACCTCGCAGGTGATGTTGCGCACCGTCTTGACGTCGCGGCCATCGATGCGCTTGCCGGTGTCGAGGATGTTCCAGCGCACGATCTTGGCTTCCAGCGACTTGAAGACGTCCGCGATGCGCAGCTTCTCGTATTTCGGCTCCTGCCCTTCCGGGAAGTAGTGCGCCATCACCTTGTCCTTGGCGGCGCCGACGGCGGCGTAGCGCTCCTGCTTGACGGCGATCGCATAGGCCTTGCGCAGGTCCTGCTCGACCAGGCCCAGCATCTCCTTTTCCAGTTCGCTCTCGTCGAGCGTCTTCACCTCGAGCGGCTCCTTGGCCGCCTTCTCGGCGAGCTCGATGATCGCCTTGATGACCGGCTGGAAATGCCGGTGGCCGAACATCACGGCGCCCAGCATGATGTCTTCGTTGAGCTCCTTGGCTTCCGATTCCACCATCAGCACGGCATCCGCGGTGCCGGCGACGACGAGGTCGAGCTGGGTGTCGCCCATCTCGTCGAGCGCGGGATTGAGCACATATTCGTCGTTGATGAAGCCGACGCGGGCAGCGCCGATCGGCCCGCGGAACGGCACGCCCGACAGCGTCAGCGCGGCCGAGGTCGCGACCATCGCCAGCACATCGGGATCGTTCTCCATGTCGTGCGAGAGCGCGGTGACGATGACTTGGGTCTCGTTGCGCCAGCCGTCGACGAACAGCGGGCGGATCGGGCGATCGATCAGACGGGAGACCAGCGTCTCCTTTTCGGTCGGCCGGCCTTCGCGCTTGAAATAGCCGCCGGGGATGCGGCCCGCGGCATAGGCCTTTTCCTGGTAATCGACGGTCAGCGGCAGGAAGTCGACGCCCTCGCGCGGCGTCTTCGCCGCGACCACGGTCGCCAGCACGACCGTCTCGCCATAGCTCGCGATGACGGCGCCGCCGGCCTGACGCGCGATCTTGCCGGTTTCAAGCCTGAGCGGACGGCCGCCCCAATCGATTTCCACTGAATGAATATTGAACATTTCGGTCTTCTTTCATCGGTTCACGAAAGAAGGGGGCCTGAATCACAAAAACCATGCGCAAGATGGCGGGACGCTGATCGGCTCGAGATCAGCGTCCCGCAATCCTGCCATGGTTTTTGCAGTTCGGATGGCTCCATCCTTCCGCTCGTACGGGCACCTTGCCCGTCACGCCCAACTGCCGGATTGCCGCTGGGCGTTGTACTCCAATGGGCCTGATCGTATTGGAAAACGGTTACGCGAGTTTCCTCAAAATCACGCCCAAACGCAGGATCATGCCTCACAACGCCGGTGCCCGGCTTTTGGCAAGATCATGCAAAAACGCGTGCATCTTGCGGAGCACGCGCGGTCTTGAAAGCTCAACGACGAATGTTGTGCTTTTCGAGCAGCGCCTTGTAGCGCGCCTCGTCCGTCTTCTTGAGGTAGTCGAGAAGCGAACGACGGGTCGACACCAGCTTCAGAAGCCCACGACGCGAATGATTGTCCTTCACGTGGGTCTTGAAATGCCCGGTGAGGCTGTTGATGCGTTCCGACAGGATCGCGACCTGGACCTCGGGCGAGCCGGTGTCGCCGGACTTGGTGGCACTTGCCTTGATGATTTCCGCTTTGCGTTCGGCGGTAATCGACATCGTCAGACTCTTTCGTTGCGACCGGAGCTGGCAGTCAGTCCGGTCAGGTTGAACACGCGCTTGGGGATGAGTTCGCCGTTGCCAATCTCGGCAAGCGCCAGAAGGCGCCCTGCCACCGTGACATAGACTGTGCCGCTACTCTTGGGCGCATCCCGTCCGCGCAACAAAACGGCCTGGCCCTTGTGAAGCCTTGCCGCATCCGCCCGAGTGACGGCCAGTGCCGGGATGTCGTCCAGCGCGGTCTCAACGGGCAAAAGCGCGTCGGCGAGGCTTCCCTCACCGGACGCGGCTCTATTGCATAAAGCCTCCAACTGTTCCAGCGGAATCATGTCGGATTCGCCGAAAGGACCGACCAGGGTCCTTCTCAGCGCGCAGATATGGCCGAAGCAGCCGAGAATCCGGCCGATATCGCGGGCCAGCGCCCGCACATAGGTTCCCTTGCCGCATTCGGCCTCGAACATCGAGTGGTCGCTATCCGGTTGTTCGACAAGGGTTAATTCATGGATCTCGACCGGCCGCGGAGCCAGCTCGACGATCTCGCCGTCACGCGCCAGATCATAGGCGCGCTCGCCCTGAACCTTGATGGCCGAATAGCGTGGCGGGGTCTGCTCGATCACGCCGGTAAACCGCGGCAGCAGCGCACGAATGGCGTCCATGGTGGGTCTGATGTCGCTCGCCTTGACAACTTGGCCCTCGGTGTCGTCGGTATCCCGCTCTTCTCCCCAGCAGACCGTGAAGCGGTAGCGCTTGCGCCCGTCCATCACGAACGGGACCGTCTTGGTGGCTTCGCCGAGCGCGATCGGCAAGCCCCCGGAGGCGAGCGGATCGAGCGTGCCGGCGTGGCCCGCGCGCTTGGCCGAAAACAGCCGCTTCACCACCGCGACCGCCTGGGTCGAGGTCATGCCGATCGGCTTGTCGAGCACGACCCAGCCATGGACGTCCCGCTTGTCGCGCTTCTTCTGCTCGCGCGGGGCTTGCGCGACCGTGCCGTTCGTAACGGGATGTTGGAGCACCGCTTCGCCATGGTGCGCATCGATAAATTTATTTTTTGCCGCGTCGCGCAATTCAGCCTCCGCCGCGCCGGGCGCGCGGTTCGCCTCTGTCATGGTCATGAGCTCTTGTCCGAATCGGGTGCGAGGTCTCTCTGCACCGCAGGTGTTCGCAGTAATTTCTCGATCCGTTCCGCCTCATCGAATCGCTCGTCGACGCGGAAGCGGATATCAGGCGCAAATTTCAGGTTAACGCGCCGCGCGACTTCGCCGCGCAGGAATTTCTTGTTGCGCTCCAGCGCCGCGACCACGATCTCGGTGTCGCGACCGCCAAGCGGCATTACATAAATCGTTGCAATCTTCAGATCCGGCGACATCCGAACCTCCGGCACCGTAATTGTGTGGCCTTCGAGTTCGGTGTCGTGCACGTGACCGTGGGTAAGAATGTCGGCAACAGCGTGGCGCACCGCTTCCCCGACGCGCAGCTGGCGCTGCGATCCGCCTGCCGCAGAACCTCTTTTGTGCTGACGAGACATGGTCTTCTCTCAAAATCGTCGTTAGCCGGAGTTATCCCGGCTATTCACATGCTAGGCTGTTGCGAAGAGAATGACGTGGATGCCCGAGGCGTCGCGCGAAGACGCAGTTCGCGCGACGCGGACGTGACGACGTCGTTCAGTTCACCAGAAACCTCGGCACGCGCTCTAAGATTTGGACTTAGAGCGAGCGCTGGATGGATTCGACACGGTAGCACTCGATCACGTCGCCGACGCGCATGTCGCCGTAGTTCTCGAATGCCATGCCGCATTCCTGGCCGGCCTGGACTTCCCTCACTTCGTCCTTGAAGCGCTTCAAGGTCGACAGCTTGCCTTCATGCACGACGACGTTGTCGCGGATCAGCCGGACATTGGCGCCGCGTTCCACGGTGCCGTCGGTGACCCGGCAGCCCGCGACCTTGCCGACCTTGGAAATGTTGAACACTTCCAGGATCTGCGCATTGCCGAGCATGGTCTCGCGCAAAGTCGGCGCAAGCAGACCGCTCATCGCCTTCTTCACGTCATCGACGAGATCGTAGATGATGTTGTAGTAGCGGATCTCGATGCCGTTGCGTTTGGCGGCGGCTGCCGCCTCCTTGTTGGCGCGCACCGAGAAACCGATGATGGCGGCGCCAAAGCCTTCGGCCAGCGTCACGTCGGATTCCGAGATGCCGCCGACGCCGGCATGCAGGATGCGGGCGGCGACTTCCTCGGTGCCGAGCTTCTCCAGCGAGCCGAGAATCGCCTCCAGCGAGCCCTGCACGTCGGCCTTGACGATCAGCGGGAACTCCTTGCGGCCCGCGGTCTTGAGCTGCGACATCATCTGCTCGAGTGAGCCGCGCATGCCGGAGATCGAGGCGGCGGCGTTCTCGCGCTTCTGATGCGCGCGGTAGCTGGTGATCTGGCGGGCGCGCGCTTCGTTCTCGACCACGGCGAGCCGGTCGCCGGCTTCCGGCGGTCCATTGAATCCGAGCACCTCGACCGGCACCGACGGGCCGGCCTCGTCCAGCGTCTCGCCCTGGTCCGAAATCAGCGCGCGGACGCGGCCCATCTCGGCGCCGGCGACGATGATGTCGCCGACCTGCAAGGTGCCGCGCTGCACCAGCACGGTTGCGACCGGACCGCGACCACGGTCGAGCTTGGCCTCGATGACGGTGCCTTCGGCCGGGCGGTGCGAATTGGTCTTGAGGTCGAGGATCTCGGCCTGCAGCGCGATCATCTCCAGCAGACGATCGAGATTGGTCTTGTTCTTGGCCGAGACCTCGACATCGACGACATCGCCGCCGAGCGATTCCACCTGCACCTCGTATTGCAACAGCTCGGTGCGCACGCGCTCCGGCCGCGCATCCGGCTTGTCGATCTTGTTGATCGCGACGATCATCGGCACCTTGGCCGCCTTGGCGTGATTGATGGCTTCGACCGTCTGCGGCATCACGCCGTCGTCGGCCGCCACCACCAGCACCACGATGTCGGTGACCTTGGCGCCGCGGGCGCGCATCGCGGTGAACGCGGCGTGGCCGGGCGTGTCGATGAAGGTGATCTTCTTGCCGCTGTCGGGCGCGGTCACCTGGTAGGCGCCGATATGCTGGGTGATGCCACCGGCTTCGCCCGACACCACGTTGGCGTGGCGCAGCGCATCGAGCAGCGAGGTCTTACCGTGGTCGACATGGCCCATCACGGTGACGACCGGCGAGCGCGGCTCGGTGTCGGTGGAATCGTCGACCACGTCGAACAGGCCTTCCTCGACGTCGGAGGCCGCCACGCGCTTGACCGTGTGGCCCATTTCCTCGGCGATGAGCTGCGCGCTGTCGGCATCGATCACGTCGGTGATCTTGTGCATCGCGCCCTGTCGCATCAAGAGACGGATCACGTCGACCGCGCGTTCGGTCATGCGGTTGGCGAGTTCCTGGATCGTGATGGCCTCGGGAATGATGACCTCGCGGATCAGCTTCTCCTTTGGCTCGTTCGAGGCATGGCCTTTCAGCCGCTGGGTGCGGCGACGGAACGAGGCAATCGACCGCTCGCGCACGTCGTCCGCATTGAGCGCGGTCACGAGCGTCAACCGGCCGCGCTGCTTTTGCGGGGCGGGCTTGTGGGTGGTCTTGGCCGGCGCGGGCCGTATGGCCCCGCCGGGGCCGCGGCGAACCTGGCGCGGACCTTCATCTTCCTCGGCCTCGGCGGCGACGCCCGGGGGGCGGCCAGACGGCAAGATTGGGGTACGTGCGGCTGGCGCCGCCGCGGTCGCCGTGCGCGCGGCCGCCGGGGGGCGCGTGGCAGTCGATGCCCGCGCCGGAGCCGACGCGGGCGTTGATACCGGCCGGGAGGTCTCGGCTTCTCCGAAACGCTTCTTGGCTTCCTGTTCGGCCTTGCGCCTGGCCTCTTCGTCGGCGCGGTGACGTTCGTCTTCGGCCTTGCGGCGGGCTTCGGCCGCTTCGCGCTCGGCCTGCTCGGCAGTTTCGCGCGTGGCGCGCCGGTTGGCTTCCTCTTCCGCAATGCGCCGCTCTTCGACGTCGCGCAATCTGGCGTCGGCGAGCGCACTCGCCCGAGCCGAACGCTCGTCCTCGGTCAGGGTCGGCAGCACGACGCCCGAGCGGTTGCGCGGCGGGGGCGGGGGACTTGCAGGTCGCGCAGCACCGGCCGGGGCGGCCTTTGCCACCACGGGCTCGGGGGCGTGCGGAACCTCTGCCACGCCGTCGCCGCCAACGCGGCGTTTGCCGCGCTTTTCAACGACCACCTGCTTGCTGCGGCCGTGCGGGAAGCTCTGGCGCACGGTGCCCGTCTCGACGCGCGGCTTGAGCGTCAAGGTCTTGCTCGGGACACTCAGCTTCTTGTCGCCAGGCGTATTCTTATCGGCCATTCAGTCGTCCTAATGTTGTTCGTCGTGCGTTCCTGCGCACCGTCATTGATGCATGCGTCCAATCAGAATTCGGCCGCGGTTCCGGCAATCTTGTCGCTATCCGCCAGCCGATATCGGACCAAGGTCAGGCTGCGTGACAGGAATGTCTTGCTCGCCGGGCCCGCGAGCAGCGCAGCATGTATCACATTTGCCCGGGAAAGTGCCAAATCCAATTCTGCCGAAGTCAGCGCGGCGATGATGTGGAATTCCGGCGTTTCCCTCTTGTTCCCCTCATTTTGCCGGGCCAAGGCGTCAAGCTTGCGGATTCCGTCGGGGGCTCCGTCGGAGGCGTGGATCAGGGCCGCAAGCCGGGAATGGCCGGGACCTGGCCTGAGCAAAGCCTCGACCTTGGCAAAGCCGGAAATGACCTGGCCAGCCTTGGCGGCGACAGCCAACGCTTCCACCACGCTCCTGGCAATCAGGTGCTCGGTGTCGGCCGCAAGCGTCGGCGCGACGCGGACGTCGCGCTTGAACCCCCTTGCAAATTGGTGACGCCGGATCGCTTCCGCAACCACCTGCCGCGATGTCGAAAGCCAAAGACCCCGGCCGGGGAGCTTGCGCTTGAGATCGGGCACGACCTCGCCCTGCGGCGAGACCACAAAACGGATCAGCTCGCCGACCGGCTTGACCTGGCGGCTGACCGCGCACAGCCGCAGGGCTGCGGACTTTTCGGTCCGCGGTCCGTTGTCGAGCTCTGGGTCGGCGGAGGCAAGCATGCGAGGAGCATCTCCCCAGAACCTTAGGCCGGGGCCTGTTCGGAGGACTGATCCTCCGCGGTCTCCGTCTCGTCCTTGGCGAGGTCGGCCTCGGTGATCCAGCCCGCCTTGACGCGTGCCTGCATGATCAGCTGCTCGGCGTCGTCGCGCGAGATTTCGATGCCGTCGAGGAAGCCCTTGTGCTTGGTCGGCTCGCTGCCCTCCTTGCGCTCGGTCCAGCCGACCAGATCGTCGGTGGCGCAACCGGCCAGATCCTCGACCGTCTTGATGTCGTTTTCGCCGAGCTTCACCAGCATCTTCGAGGTGACGCCGGGCACCGTCTTCATGTCATCCTCCACGCCGAGCTCCTTGCGCTTGTTCTCGAGTTCATTCTCGAGCTGATCGAGATATTCCTTGGCCCGGCTCTGCAGCTCCTGGGCGGTCTCCTCGTCGAAACCTTCGATGCTGGCCAGTTCCTTGGCATCGACCATGGCCAATTCTTCCACCGAGGTGAAGCCTTCGGAGGCGAGCAGCTGGCCGACCACCTCGTCGACGTTCAGCGCTTCCATGAACACGCGGGTGGAGTTCTCGAAATCGGCCTGGCGGCGCTCCGATTCCTCCTGCTCGGTCAGGATGTCGATGTCCCAGCCGGTGAGCTGCGAGGCGAGGCGCACATTCTGGCCGCGCCGGCCGATCGCGAGCGAGAGCTGGTTGTTGGTGTCGGGAACCACGACCTCGATGCGCTCGCGGTCCTCGTCGATCACGACCTTGCTGACCTCGGCGGGCGCGAGCGCATTGACGACGAAGGTCGCGATGTCGGGCGACCATGGAATGATGTCGATCTTCTCGCCCTGCAGCTCGTTGACCACGGCCTGCACGCGCGAGCCGCGCATGCCGACGCAGGCGCCGACCGGATCCACCGAGGAATCGCGCGAGATCACGCCGATCTTGGCGCGCGAGCCGGGATCGCGGGCCACCGCCTTGATCTCGACGATGCCGTCATAGATTTCCGGCACTTCCTGCGCGAACAGCTTTGCCATGAATTGCGGATGGGTACGGGACAGGAAGATCTGCGGTCCTCGGGTCTCGCGCCGCACATCGAAGATATAGGCGCGCACCCGGTCGCCGTTGCGGAACACCTCGCGCGGCAGCATCTCGTCGCGGCGGATGATGGCTTCGCCGCGGCCGAGATCGACGATCACGCTGCCGTATTCGACGCGCTTGACCGCGCCGTTGACGATGTCGCCGATACGGTCCTTGAATTCCTGATATTGCCGGTCGCGCTCGGCCTCGCGCACCTTCTGCACGATCACCTGCTTGGCGGATTGTGCGGCGATGCGGCCATATTCCAGCGGCGGCAGCGTGTCGGCGATGGTGTCGCCGATCTGTGCGCCCGGATTGGCTCTGCGCGCATCTTCCAGCGAAATCTGGTTGGCCGAGTTCTCGACGTTCTCGACCACCAGCATGTGGCGCGACAGCCTGAGCTCGCCCTTCTTGGCGTCGATCTCGGCATGAACGTCGGTTTCGCTGCCGTAGCGGGCGCGCGCCGCCTTGGCGATGGCATCCTCCATCGCCGAGATCACGATGCCGCGGTCGATCGACTTTTCGCGCGCCACGGCGTCGGCGATCTGCAGCAGTTCGAGTTTGTTGGCACTCACTGCCATGGTTGATCTCCTCTAAGAATCGCTGTCGCCTCGGCGCAGTCGTTGTGCAGCGAGGCGGTGTTTCTTGGTATTGGCCGGCACCGGCTTCTTGGCCGGCTTCTTGGCCAGCTTCGGCTTCGGCGGGTTGCTGTTCGCGTGCGGCGCCGCCGGCGGCGCAAGGCCGAGGTCGCGCTTCAGCTCGCGCTCGGCCGCCTTGCCGCGCCGCATCGATTCCGCGACCAACGCGTCGGTCAGCACCAGCCGCGCTTCGGCGATGTCTTCGATCGGCAGCAGGACTGTGGCCTCTTCGCCCGGCACGTCGTCGCGCACCAGCCGTGCCGCGTTGCCTTCGACGCCGTCAAGCGTGCCGCGGAACCGTTTCCGTCCCTGATGCGCGATCGCCATCTCGATCTTCACGAGATGGCCGGCGTAGCGCTCGAAATCGGAGCGGCGCACCAAGGGCCGGTCGATGCCGGGCGAGGAAATTTCCAGCCGGTAGGCGCGATCGATCGGATCGGCGACATCCAGCACCGGCGACAGCGCGCGCGAGATCGCCTCGCAATCGTCGATCAGCATGGTTCCGTCCGGCCGCTCCGCCATGATCTGGACGGTGCAGCCGGCCTCACCCGAAATCCGGATCCGCACCAGGCGATAGCCCATGCCGGCCAGCACCGGGGCTGCGACCGCCGACACCCGCGCAGCCGCTCCCGGCTCGACGATCAGGCGCGGCTCGGCCAGAAGATCGGCGTCCATGGAAGGCGCGGTTGGATCGGTCATGCCCAAATCGGCTGTCAGGTTGGTCTGGCCTTAACGGAGTGGAATCGCCTGCCTGCCCTTTCGCGGCGCGCTGCGCCGGGACGGGCTCAGGTAATAAAAAAGAGCGGGTCCTTTCGGGCCCACTCTCATCACGAGATCGTATGAGAAGCTTGAGTTGGCGCCAACATAACGACTTTCCACTCTTCCGGCAAGGGTTGGGACGGTAAAACCGCATGATTTTGCGCGCGCCTCGGAACGGGCTGGCTGGCCTAATCCTTCCTTCACCAAGCTTGCTTAAATTGAGCAGAAAGCCGCCGCAAGCCTTGGGCTTTTCGTGGCGCCGCGTGCCGCCTCGAAGTGGCCATGCGAATCGGCAAGTCACCGCGGCAAAGCCGATTCATGGGAACCGGCGAGTTCGCGTCGGTCTCGAGCAGGATTTGATGACAGCGGCCACTTCGTTGATTCCCGGGCTCGACGACATGGTCCGGAGCGGCGATCCGGAGCGCCTGGCCGAGGCCGCCCGTCACATCGCCGCGCTGTTCCTGCAGGACGCCGCCAAGCTGCCGCCGAAACATGTCGACTTCTTCGACGGCCTTCTGGTCGATCTCGTGCCGCATGCCGAATTGAAGGAGCGCGCTGAACTCGCCGAGCGCATGTCGCTGCTCGGCAACGCCCCACGCGTTCTGGTCGGACAGATGGCGCGCGACAACGAGATCCTGGTCGCGGGACCGCTGCTGCGCCGCTCGCCCATCATCGACGAAGCGGCCCTGCTCGAGATTGCGCGCGCGAAGGGACAAGGCCATCTGCTGGCGATGTCGGAGCGGCCGTCGCTGTCGCCTGATCTCACCGATGTCATCATCGGGCGCGGCGACCGTGACGTGGTGCGGCGCGCGGCCGGAAACACCGGCGCCCGGTTTTCCGAGCGCGGCTATTGCGAGCTGGTCCGGCGCGCCGGTTCCGACGGCGTGCTCACGCTGGCCGTCGGCCAGCGCGCCGATCTTTCCGAGGCGCATCTGAAGCAGCTGCTCGTCGCCTCGCTCGACGTGGTTCGGCGCCGTCTGCTCGACGTCGTCAAGCCGGCGCGGCAGGCTGCGATCAGGCAGGCCATCAGCGAGCTGTCCGACATTGCCGAACACTTCGAGAGCCATCGTGACTTCGTGCCCGCGCAGCGCATGATCATTTCGCTGCACACCGCGGGGCACCTCAACGAGGCCGCGCTGATCGGCTTTGCCAAGACTTTTGCTTACGAGGAATCGGTGGTGGCGCTGGCGGCGATGTCGGGCGTGGCGATCGGCACGCTCGACCGGCTCATGTCTGGCGACCGGCCCGATCCCATCCTGATCGTGGGCAAGTTCATTGGGCTGGAATGGGCCACGGTTCGCGCGTTGATTTTGCTTCGGCTCGGCCAGCACCGCGTGCCTGCGGCCGCCGATATCGAAAATGCGCGGGTGAATTTCGCGCGCCTGATGCCGTCGACGGCCGAGCGGGTGGTGAACTTCTGGAAGAGCCGGCGGACGGTGTAGAGCCCTTGTCCCTCCCGCGTTTGCAAGAGCTCGCGGGGGGAGGGTGATGATCACACCTTGCGAAACCGCAGATAGCTCGACCGCCGTCCTTCGCGCTCGGCCTTGTGGCCATAGCGCGTCATGGTGTAGCCGCTCCACGGCTCGCGCCAGTCGGAGGCACGCTCCGCGGTCCAGGCGAAGTCGGCCGAGCGGGCCAGATGGGCCAGCGTCCAGGCGCAATAGTCGTCGATATCACTGACGAAGCGGAATTCGCCGCCGCTCGTCAACACGCGTGCCATCGCGGCGATGGTCGCATCCTGGACAAAACGCCGCTTCCAGTGCCGCCGCTTCGGCCAGGGGTCGGGATGGATCAGGTCGATCCGTGCGAGTGTGCGCGCCGGGAGCCAGGCCAAGAGCTCCGCCGCGTCGCCCGCAAACAGCCTGATGTTGCGGATGTCATGGGCCTCGATCTGGGCCAGGATCTTGGCCATGCCGTTGATATAGGGCTCGCAGCCGATGAAGCCGGTCTCTTGATGCGTCCGCGCCTCCGCCACCAGATGTTCGCCGCCGCCAAAGCCGATCTCGAGCCGGATCGCCCGGGCCGGGGGACCGAACAGGTCGGCGGCATCGGTTGGCGCGGGGCCGGAAATATCCAGCGCAAGACGCGGCAACAGCTGCGCGATCAGATCGGCCTGGTGGGCGCGGAGCTTGTGGCCCTTGCGGCGGCCGAAGAACGCGCCGCGGCCATGATGGGCGCCGTCGTCCTGCGGACGAGCCTGACCGCGCGGATCGCCACCGGCCGTTCTCATCGCAGCGTCTGGTACAGCCGGTGCAGCAGCCGGGCCCGCGGCTCGATCGACGAAATATAAATCTGCTCGTAGTGAGTATGAGCGCCCTTGCCGTCGACGCCGAGTCCGTCGAGGGTCGCCGTGTGCGCCGCGGTGAAGTTGCCGTCCGATCCGCCGCCCGTATAGGTGTCGACGAGCTCGAAGCCGAGATCGGCCGCCAGCCGCTTCGCATGCTCGAACAGCGCGGCCCCGGCATTGCCCTTCTCGTAAGGTGGACGATTGAGCTCACCCGTCACCTCGACACTGACACCCTCGGTGCGCGAACGCAGCGACAGGATCCTTGCAACGAGCTCGTCCGCATCGGCGAAGGATGGCACCCTCAGGTCGACCTCGGCATAGGCGTTTTCGGCGATCACATTCGGCCGCGTGCCGCCCCGCACCACCCCGACATTGACCGTGACGCCGCGCTTTGGATCGTTCAGCGCTTCCAGCGTGTCGATCACGTTGGCGAGTTCGCGGATGGCGCTGCGTCCATCCTCCGGCCGCGATCCCGCATGCGCCGGCGTGCCCTTGATGAAGACCTCGAAGCGTCCCACGCCCTTCCGTCCGGTGACGACCTTGCCGCCGTCGCGCGCGGGTTCCGTGACCAGCACATATTTGGCCCGCTGCCCCTCCGCTTCGATCAGCGCGCGCGAGGTCGGACTGCCGATCTCCTCGTCGGAGGTGAAAATATGGGTGATGCCGAGCGGCGGACGCTCGCCATTCCTGCAGAGCTGGCGGAAAGCCTGGAAGGCGATGTAGGCGCCACCCTTCATGTCATAGATGCCGGGGCCGAACGCGCTGTCGCCCTCGGTCCGGAACTTTAGCCGCTCGATGAAGCCCATGGGATGCACGGTGTCGAGATGGCTCAGCACCAGGATGCCGGGCTGCTCCTGTCCCCAGGACGAGCGCGTCACGAGATGGTCGCCGCAACCGTCCTTGCCCGCGATCCGTTCGGTGGTGGCAGGCAGGTCGCGATAGCCGTCCGCGACAAGAGTTGCGAGCTTGTTGACCTGCTCGGGGGCTTCGGTCGGGGTCTCGATCTCCACCCAGCGGCGGATGCCGTCGAGGATGGCGTTGGGGTCGAACGGGTTGGACGTCATCGTGCTCCGCAAATCGGCTGTCGTCGGTTGGGATCATTCGCGGGCCATGGTCCGAGATGCGGACTCACGGCCCCGGGCGTGAACCGATTATCAGCGAGATTTCCGGTCGGCGCCAGCATCGGTATTCAGCGCGATGCAGCCAAGGATTGAATGTCAATCCCGACATGTGACGAGATCGGATTGAATCCGCCATCGCGCTTCAGGTCGTTGTTTGCGCATGATCTTTTCGGAAAACCGCTTCACGCTTTTCGGGATCAAGCGCACGTGTCGCCGCAAGCTTGCGCCGTTGCTCACCGTTCGATGTCGGCGCGATTCTCGCTGCAACGCATGGTCCCGGATTTCGGAACTGGTTGAAGCGTGATCCGGCACGCGCGACACCACTCATGAAAACAGATCGTGCACCGAAAATCGCCTCGCGCGCGAAGCGATTTGACTTGAAGCCGTTGCGGCTCAGCGCTTCTCCGCCGCCTCGCGGGTCGCGATCTGCTCGACCAGATCGACGATGCTGCGCCTGAGCTTGGCGTCGGTGATCTTGGTGAAGGCGCGGGTCAGCGCCAGTCCTTCCGAAGTTGCGAGAAAGTCGGAGACATAGGTCGGCGAGCCGCCGTCATTGTAGCCCTCCGCCGTCGTCGAGCCGCTCGGTCCGCCCTCGAACAGAAACGACACAGGGACTTGAAGGACTTCCGAAATCTGCTGAATGCGGCTGGCACCCACCCGGTTGGTGCCTTTCTCGTACTTCTGGATCTGCTGGAAGGTGAGGCCTAGCGCCTCGCCGAGCTTTTCCTGGCTCATTCCCAGCATGATGCGGCGCATGCGCACCCGGCTGCCAACATATTTGTCAACAGGGTTGGGTGCTTTCGACATCTCCGTTACTCCTTGTGGACGGGCACAACACGATTGGGTCATGCCACGCGCCGTCTTACCTTGTCTGCAGCTCTGCGGGATATAGTCAAATTGAACGATTTGACGTCGTATCGTGGAGGGATAATCAGAATGCGAATTGCACAGTCAGTCTGTCAACTAGCGCGCTCACGCATGTCATAGAATATTTTTAGGAAATGAAAAGAAACATCAAGAAGGAACAAGAATATGCGGGGATCAAGATGTGCGCTTCGTAAAGCGGCGCTTGAGAACTATCAACAAACCTAAGACGACAATCGTCGCAGCCGGAAAGTCTCCAGCTCGTGCATAGATTGTCGGAGCGATGGCAGCCGGCAGGCGCGAATCAAGCACGCCCTCGATGCCGAGACCGAGCTGCGCGACAATCCGTCCCAACGGATCGACCACCGCCGAGATTCCGGTGTTGGCGGCGCGCACCAGCGGCAATCCCTGCTCGACGGCGCGCAGCCGCGCCTGCTGGAGATGCTGATGGGGACCGGTCGAAATGCCGAACCAGCCGTCATTGGTCAGGTTGACGATCCAGCCGGGGCGACCGTCGCGTGTTGCAACCTCGGCGGGGAAGATCGCTTCGTAGCATATCAATGGTAGCGCGCGCGGCGCGCCGGGAATCTGCAGCGAATTGTGCAAGGTACCGGGGATGAAGCCGCCCTGAATCTTGGTCAGCTGTTCAAGGCCAAGCCTTTCCAGCCATTCCTGAAACGGCAGATATTCGCCGAACGGAACCAGATGCAGCTTGTCGTAGATCGAAAGCACGCTGCCGTCGTGATCGATGATGTAGATCGAGTTATAGGCGCGCGTGATCCTCGACCCCGGCGGCAGGTCGGGCGCGCGCACCGAACCGGTGATCAGCACGGTGCTCTTGGGGAGGAAGTCGGCAATCTCAGCCATCGCATCCGCTTCCCGGGTCAGGAAGAACGGAAACGCGGATTCAGGCCAGATCAGAATATTGGCGTCGCCAACGCCGGTCGATTGCGGGCCCGAGGCGCGATCGGACAGCGCCAGATATTTCTGCATCACGGCCTGCTTGGCCGAGTAGTTGAACTTGGCGTCCTGCTCGAGATTGGGTTGCATGATGCGAAGCTTGACCTGGTCAAGCAGGGCGGTCGGATGCATCGACAGGCGCATGGCGCCGAGGGCGCCCATCCCGACCAGAACGAGCACGGCCACAGCCGGCACCAGCCAGGGAGCGCGTCCCCTGGCGCGGCCATCGATCAGGACGGCCGGGCTCGCGAAGATCGCGACGCTGAGAAAGGTCATGCCCCACAGGCCGATCAGCGAGGCGGTCTGCGCCAGCGCGAGCGGTTCGCTCAGCGCGTAGCCAAAGGCGTTCCAGGGAAAGCCTGTCAGCACATGGCCCCTGAGCCATTCGCTCGCCGTCAGACAAACCGCCAGCGCGATCACGCGCGAGGCGTCGCGCGGCCAGATCAGCCGGGCCAGCGCGAAGCCGAAGGCTGTGAACAGCGCGAGATAGGCCGGCAGCCCCAGCACCGCGAACGGCATCAGCCAGGCGAAGGTCTTTGCGTCGACCAGAAAGGCATCGCCGATCCAGTACAGGCCCGGCACGAAATAGCCGAGCCCGAACCAGAAGCCGGTCATCGCCGCCACGGGCACGCCGCGCATCCGTCCGGCGCCGGCGCCATCGATCAGCCACACGGCCACTGGAAAAGTCAAGAACAGCACCGGCCAGGCGTTGAACGGCGCCATCGCCAGGTCCGACAGGCCGCCTGCGAAAAATGCAATGGCGGCGCGCTTCCAGCCCCAGGACAGGATGATGGCCAAGCTTGCAGCACTGAGCCTTCTGGCGACAGCGCTCACTGGGGATCGGCTCCATCACCGGTGGGCGGGCCGGGATTGCCATGGCCTGGCGGCTGGGGGGCCTCGGAGGCGGCTTCGCGCCGCCGGCTCTCGCGCTGGGTCCGCGGCGGCGGGCGTTCCTTGCGCACGGCAATGCGCAGCCGCTTGACCCGGCGCGGATCGGCGTCCAGCACCTCGACCTCGAAATTGCCGGGGCCGGAAATCACCTCGCCGCGCACCGGCAGCCGCCCGACATGGCTGACCAGGTAGCCGCCGAGCGTCTGCACCTCCTCGCCGGCTTCGCCGGTGACGAAATCTTCCCCGATCACCGAGCGCACGTCATCGAGGCTGGCGCGGGCGTCGGCAATGAAGGAGCCGTCCGCCTGGCGGACGATCGACGGCGGCTCGTCGCTGTCATGCTCGTCGTCGATCTCACCGACGATCTGCTCGACGATGTCCTCAAGCGAGACCAGTCCGTCGCTGCCACCATATTCGTCGACCACCAGCGCAAGATGGATGCGCGTGGCCTGCATCTGCGCCAACAGGTCGATCGCCCGCATCGACGGCGGGATATAGAGCAGCTTGCGGATGATGTTGGCTTCGAACAGCGGCATCGCGAGGTCGACGGCGCGCAGGTCGAGGCCGGCCGGAGGCGGCTTCTTGCGCCGGGTCTTGGCCTGGTCGGGCACGCGGGCGCGTGCGGTCATGAAGGCCAGGAGGTCGCGGATATGGACGATGCCCTCGGGGTCGTCGAGGGTGTCGTTGTAGACCACGAGGCGGGAATGCGCCGCGCTTTCGAACAGGCTCAAGAGCTCGCCGAGCGGAATGTCGCGTTTCACCGCAATGATGTCGGCGCGGTGCACCATGATTTCGGCGATGCGCCGCTCCTGCAGGTCGAGGATGTTGCGCAGCATGGTGCGCTCGACCGCGGAAAAGCCGACGTCATCAGGGGTCGAGGCATCGAGCACGACCTGCAGGTCGTCGCGCACCGAGTTCGCCTTCCAGCCGAACAGGCTGCGGATCGCCCTGAGCAGCCAGCTATCGGATATCGGACGCCCGAGTTCGCCCTGCGGCACCACGGCCGGCAGGTTGCGCGTGTTGCGGGGATTGTCGTGGATCGGCTCGGAGTCGGCCATCTCAGTTGATCCGTTCCCGCATCCCATAGGGATCGGGAATCCCGAGTTGCGCCAGAATCTCCCGTTCCAGCGCTTCCATCACCTCGGCCTCCTCATCGGTCTCGTGGTCGTAGCCGATCAGATGCAGGAAGCCGTGAACGGCGAGGTGGCTGAGGTGATGATCGAACGGCTTTGCTTCCTCGTCGGCTTCCCGGCGCAGCGTCTCGTAGGCGATGGCAATGTCGCCGAGCATGCGCGGCGGATCGTCATCGCGCGGTGGCGCTGACGGCTGCAAGGCGGGAAACGACAGCACGTTGGTCGGCTTGTCGATGCCGCGCCAGTTCTTGTTGAGCGTGCGGATGCCGGCGTCGTCCGTCAGCATCACGGCGAGTTCCACGCCGTCCAATTCGGCATCGATGGTCGCGGCGGCCGCCGTGATCGCGCGCAGGATCACGGCCTCGGCGTCGGGCACCTCGCGCCAGCAGTCGGCGGTGACGAGAACCTCGGTCATTGGAACGGAAGAATTGGGAATGAAAGCATCCAGCATGGTACGTATAAATGAATGTTGGGGTGTGCCTCTGACCGCCTCCGTCGTGGGCCCGTCGCGCGAGGTCAGCTTAAGGCTTCAGCGTTGCGGCTTGCCCTCATAGGCCGCCACGATGCGCGCCACCAGCTCATGGCGGACCACGTCCTCGGCCGTGAACTTGACTTGTGCGATGCCCTCGACGCCGTCGAGCAGCTTTGTGGCTTCCGCAAGTCCGGAGGTCTGGCCGTTCGGCAGGTCGACCTGGGAGGGATCTCCGGTCACGATCATGCGACTGTTCTCGCCGAGCCGGGTCAGGAACATCTTCATCTGCATCGACGTGGTGTTCTGCGCCTCGTCCAGGATGATGACGGCGTTGGTCAGCGTGCGGCCGCGCATGAAGGCCAGCGGCGCGATCTCGATCTCGCCGGCCTGCAGCGCGCGCTCGACGATGCGCGCGTCCATCAGGTCGTAGAGCGCGTCGTAGATCGGCCTGAGGTAGGGATCGACCTTCTCGCGCAGGTCGCCTGGCAGGAATCCGAGCCGTTCGCCGGCCTCGACCGCCGGCCGCGACAGGATGATGCGGTCGACCTCCTTGCGCTCGAACAATTGCGCCGCATGCGCCACCGCAAGCCAGGTCTTGCCGGTGCCGGCGGGCCCGACGCCGAACACCAGCTCATGGCGTTTCAGCGCGCGAATATAGGAGTCCTGGGCGGCGGTGCGCGCCCGCACCGGCCGCTTGCGCAGATTGATGATCTCGAACGCCGATTTGGCCGCCTTGGCGTCGTATTCGAACAGTGAGCCCTGCGCGATCACGGCGCGGATGGCGCCTTCGACCTCGCCCTGGTCGAGATCCTGGCCCTTGATCGCGTGGGCGTAGAGCGTCTCCAGCACGCGTCGTGCGGCGTCGCAGCCGTCGCGCGAGCCGGCGATTGTGATCTGGTTGCCGCGCGAATCGACCAGCACGCCGAGCCGGCGCTCGATCAGCGCCAAATTCTGCCCATAGGGGCCGACCAGCGCGGAGGCTGCGCGATTGTCGTCGAAGTCGATGACGACCTGTGTCTCAGGCGGAATTTGCATGTCGCGGTCGAATTTCCGGCTGGGAGCGAGTGAAGTTGAATCCGATGCGCTTTTTGGCAAGGGTTCAGGCTCCGGTGGGACTGAGGATGGCGGCGGGATTCGTGGAAGCAAGCTCGCCGAGCAGGCTGTAGCGCTCCAGGCTTTCGATCCGGACCGGCTTGACCTGCCCGATGATATCAGGCGGCGCCATCACATGCGCCGGTTGCAGGTAGGCGGTGCGGCCGACGATCTGGCCCGGATTGCGGGCCGCGCGCTCGAACAGCACGTCGACAATGCGTCCAATCGCAGCCCTGTTGAAGGCCGATTGCTGGCTGTCGATCAGGTCCTGAAGCCGCGCCAATCGCTCGTCCATATCAGCTGCTGACACCGTCTCCCGCATCTCCGCCGCCGGCGTGCCCGGTCGCGGCGAATATTTGAACGAATACGCCGCAGCGTATCCGATTTGTGCGACAAGCGCGAGAGTGTCGGAAAAATCGCTGGCCGTCTCGCCGGGAAAGCCAACGATGAAATCGGATGAAAATGCAATGTCTTGGCAGGCGGTGCGGAAGCGCTCGACGACTTTCAGATAATCCCTGGCGGTATGCCTGCGGTTCATGGCGGCCAGGATCCGGTCGGAACCCGATTGTACCGGCAAATGCACGAAGGGCATCAGCGCCCTGAGATCGCGATGCGCCGCGATCAGGCTGTCGTCGACATCGCGGGGGTGGCTGGTCGAGTAGCGCAGCCGGGCGACACCGGGAATGTCGGCGAGGCGGGTGAGCAGCGCCCCGAGCGACCAGGTGCGTCCGTCGCAACCCTCGCCGTGATAGGCGTTGACGTTCTGTCCGATCAGCGTGATCTCGCGCACGCCATTGTCGGCAAGCCGCTTCACCTCGTCGATGATCTTCGAGGCCGGCCGCGACACTTCCGCGCCACGCGTATAGGGCACCACGCAGAAGGTGCAGAATTTGTCGCAGCCTTCCTGCACCGTGACGAAGGCGGAAATGCCGCGCGCACGGATCGCCTCTGCTTTCGGCAGCGGCAGAAAGCTGAACTTGTCATCGACCGGGAATTCGGTCTCAACCGCGGGCTCGCCGGCCCGGCTGCGCGCGAGCAATTGCGGCAGATGGTGATAGCTCTGCGGTCCGACGACGATATCGACGACAGGCGCGCGGCGCATGATCTCCGCGCCTTCCGCCTGCGCCACGCAGCCGGCCACCGCGATGCGGACCTGCCGCCCCTGCCGCGCCGCCTCCTCCTTGGTCGCCCGCAAACGCCCGAGTTCCGAATAGACCTTTTCGGACGCCTTCTCGCGGATGTGACAGGTGTTGAGGATGACGAGGTCGGCATCATCGGCTTCGGTCGTCTCGACAAAGCCTTCGCCGGCCAGCGTGTCCGCCATGCGCTGGGCGTCATAGACATTCATCTGGCAACCGTAGGACTTGATGTGCAGCTTGCGCGGCGGCGTCATGGGACCTGGAGAACTGGAAATGGCGCCAAATCGGGGCGTGGGGGCTCAGATATAGGCTAACTGGCCGGAATTCCAGCCATAAACCCGGTCATTCCGGGGCGCGCGTGCAACGAGCGAACTTTTGCGCGCAATTGCGCTGCTTGAGAATCTCGAGATTCCGGGTCTGGTCCCACAGGGACCGCGCTTCGCGCGCCCCTTTGGGACCATCCCGGAATGACGAGGTCGAGGGTCAGGTCGCCGCGCCGGCAGCCCGCATCACGGCTTCTCGTCGTCCAGCGGCACGCAATAGAGCTCGAGCCGGTGATCGACCAGCTTGTAGCCGAGCTTGCGCGCGACCTCCGCCTGCAGCTTCTCGATTTCCTCTGACGTG
>Ga0210401_10002131_pt1 | contig 22107 bp, 18 predicted proteins | sample IncBWH32MmetaG_FD_150866 | JGI IMG/M metagenome (GOLD analysis project Ga0210401, IMG submission 150866) | Forest soil microbial communities from Barre Woods Harvard Forest LTER site, Petersham, Massachusetts, United States - Inc-BW-H-32-M | ecosystem: Environmental > Terrestrial > Soil >... | reverse complement strand
ACGGACGGCTGGTGGCTTACCTTTCCGCAAACACACGCGACGTAGCCAGCGCGGAAGACGCCCTCAGCAACGCATTGATATCTGCGCTCACGACTTGGCCACGAGACGGCGTGCCGCAAAATCCCGAAGCATGGCTGCTGACGGCGGCTCGTCACTCCTTCATTGACCTTGTGCGCCACCGGCAAGTAGCCGAGGCAAGCGAGCCTACTCTCCTTCTTCTCAGGGAGGATTCCGTGGATATGAATTTGTCGGCGGAGTTTCCAGATGAACGGTTGAAATTGTTGTTCGTCTGCGCCCACCCGGCGATCGATCCAGCCATGCACACACCGCTTATGCTGCAAACTGTTCTGGGCCTGGATGCAGCGCGCATCGCCCATGCATTTCTCATTTCACCAGCGAACATGGGGCAGCGGTTGGTGCGTGCCAAAACTAAGATCCGTGACGGAGGAATTCAATTCGAAGTTCCGCAACAAGATGAACTGCCTCCGCGAATCGACGCCGTACTGGAAGCGATTTACGCCGCGTTCGGCATCGGCTGGGATGATATGGCGGGGGTAGATCAGCGAGGCCGCGATCTGGCCGAGGAAGCGATCTGGCTCGGACGAGTCCTCCTCCAACTCATGCCAGAGGAAGCGGAGGTTCGGGGACTACTGGCACTGATGCTCCACTGTGAAGCGCGGCGACGGGCGCGACGCGGACCCGATGGCCGCTATATACCTCTTTCGGAGCAGGACCCCAAGCAGTGGTCACGGCCACTAATCGATGAGGCGGAACGGCTGCTGGCCGAAGCGTCGAGCCACCGACAGGCTGGCCGGTTTCAACTCGAGGCCGCGATTCAATCGGTACATGCTGATCGAACGCGGAGCGGGCGCACTGAGTGGAGCGCGATCGTGATGTTCTACGAACAGCTGCTCCGCATCTCTCCGACGCTCGGTACGCGCACTGGATACGCGGCAGCAGTTGGCGAAGCAAACGGACCCCAAGTTGGATTAGCGATACTGGATAGAATCAATCCAAACGATGTCTCTGCATATCAACCCTTCTGGGCAGTCCGCGCTCATCTCTTGCAAAGGCTGGGGAAAACATCCGAGGCTGCGGATGCTTTCGACCGGGCCATTGGCCTCGCCGAAGATTCTGCTGTAAGAAATTTCCTGCTCCAGAGACGCGGATAATTTTTTCTTTTTGCCCTGTCGAAATTGACCCTCTTCACACGTCACCCCTATAGAGGCGGATCAGCGATCAAGCTTCGCCGCCCCAGAGGTGAACAATGACAATCAAAGACAAAACAGTATTGATAACCGGTGCCAATCGAGGAATCGGACAGGCCCTGGTCGAAGAAGCTCTGAAGAAAGGCGCGAAGCGGGTTTACGCCGGCACGCGCCACCCATTCTCCCACCTGGATCGCCGCGTTACCCCACTGACGCTGGAGGTGACAAACGTTTCTCAAATTCAGCGGGCGGTCGGCGAAGTCGACAGTCTCGACGTCCTTATCAACAATGCGGGCATCGCCATTTACGACGATCTGAGCAATCTGGAGGTGATTGAACAGCATCTAGCCGTGAACTTCATGGGGATGATCAAAGTGACGAACGCGTTCTTGCCGCTGCTGAGGCGCTCCAAAGGGGCTATCGTCAATAACCTGTCGATGGTGGCGCTCGCCGCGTTGCCGATCATTCCCGCCTACTCCATTTCAAAGGCGGCCGCGTTCAACATGACGCAATCACTTAGGGCACTATTGGCCGCACAAGGCGTAACTGTTCATGCCGTCGTCCTCGGACCAATCGACACGGATATGAACCGCGGCTTCGATATACCCAAAGCTTCGCCCGCGTCCGCGGCGCAACGCATCTTCGAGGGCGTGGAAAAGGGCGAAGACGAAATTTTTCCAGACCCCGCGTCCCAGTCCATCGCCGAGGGTTGGCGCAACGGCGCAGTCAAAGCGCTCGAGCGCCAGTTCGCCGCCTTCGCGCCGGCAACCGTTACGAATTTGGGATGACAATGTAAAAAGTAACGGTACAGGATTGGAGAGTGAGCTGAGTCGCATCTGGCGCGCCTGCAAAACCCATGCAATAGTGCGCGTTCTGCAAGTACATTTTAATTGGCAGACGGTTACTTGGTGGTTTCCAGGCTCGGAATGCTTTCCTGCTGAGGAATCTTGACGCGAATTTTGGCGGGGATCGAAGATTTCTGGTAAAGACTTCGCACACGGACGAGGAGCGGATAGCTGATCTTCTGGTTGCGCGCGACCAGAAGTAATCCCGCGGGCGAGCGCAAGTTTTCATCCAGAATCATTCCCGTGCACATTTCGCGGATGGAGATTTCCTCGGTAACAAACGGAATCGCATCCGTCGACAACGTTTCCAGAGCCTTGACGGCGACGGGATAATACTCCGCCGGGCGACTCACTAATTTTTCCAAAGCTACATCAGCGGACGCACCTTGAAACTGGAATTGATCGAAATCGACTGCAATTTTTAGAAGATTAGCACCCAGTGTGACAGGATCGATGGCTGGCGAGGTATGCGCTTGCTCTTTTGCGGGCGCTTGATCCTGCTGCCGCGCAATCATGGCCGCCACTAATTCCAGGCGAGGGATGCGGCTTAAAAGTTCGAATGCAATCGAGGGATGCATCTTGAAGCGCTCGCGTTCGACATCGGGGAGAGCCATGCCAGCGTAAGCGGCTTCGACGGTTTCGGCGTCAAATGCAACACAGCCGACTTGAGAAAGCATCGCGGCAACTTCATAGCGCCAGGAATCGCGCAGTCCAAGTTGCTGAGCGATATGCTTAACGGTGTGATGAACGCGCGATGCGCGGCTAAAGGCCGCCGGATTTACGACTGCCAATATTTCCGTCAGCACCTGGACACTGCCAAGCAAAGTTTTTTCCAGAAGTTCTTTTTCGGCGGTAATCAGTGCATATTGAGCCAGACCGGCATGCAAGGCGGGCTTGAGAATATTTTCAGGGCACGGCTTGGTCAGAAAGCGAAAGACGCAACCCTCGTTGACCGCGTCGATCGCGGTTTGAATGTCCGCATTCCCAGTCAACATGAGCCGAACCGTCTCGGGCCAGCGCTCGCGCACTGCGGATAAAAACTGGACGCCGTTCATTCCCGGCATGCGCATGTCGGACACAACTACGGCGAAGGGGCCGGACTCCATGAGAAAATTGAGAGCCACTTCTCCGCTGGTGGCTGTTTCGATGGAAAATTCCTTGCCGAGGAGTCTCCTCAGTCCATCCAGGATATTTGTTTCATCGTCAACGAGAAGAATCTTGGCATTCATTTTTATTCTCGAACTGGGAACTGCAACGCTTTTCGAAATTCAGAAATCCAGCATTACGTTTACAGTGTCCAGCGTGCGGAAGCGAGGCCCAGCCCGCGATGGGGCACGCAGGACATCCGCGAATTACAAACCTATGCTGACTCATTCATCGGCAAATTTGAAAGTTTCATAAACCAAATTCGCCTCCCGATTGTTGCAATTCTCCTATTACATTTTCCGGTCCGTTCCAATGTGCTGGGGGAGTTTTAAGTTTTCAGCAGGCAAGCCGATATCCATGTCACGGGATTGATTTTATTGTCCGCCGCTCGAGAAGTTTCCAAGGCTGCATGTTTCAGTTTGGGATTGGCCTCAATGAATGCCGGGCGCGTGATTGATGAGTCGAAGTTAAGGAACATTCGTGACGGTCCTACACCTCAATCGTTTCGCGGGAATATGTCGCTTCCCTTGCGCGTCGAATGGCGCACCTTGGCTGGTTCTGGCAACTGTTTTGTCCGTTGCGTTTCTCCTTCCTCAAAAGGGGCACGCTCAAACCCAAAACACAGACGCGATCGACTTGCGTCCCGAAGAGCTCAAAGAGGTTCATGTTTACAGCGTATCGATGTACCTGCAAAGCAATCGCGAGGCTCCCGCCTCGGTGACGGTCATTTCTGCGAACCAGATTCGCAAATTTGGCTACCGCACAGTCGCCGAAATTCTCAATACAGTGCGGGAGTTCTATGGCAGTTATGACCGCACCAGCGCCGCCCTGGAACGCGCGATCGTCGGGAAAAAAGCAAATGGCAGGCGAATTGAGGCCATGAATCCACGTTCCGCAAACGAATTCAGATTGTGCAATGTCTTGTTTATTGGATTTACGGACAAAGGCCGCATCGTGCCCATTCTTCATAGCATTGCAGGTTCCGGCGTTCTGGCAGTCGGCCAGGCGGACACGTTTCTTTCGCTGGGAGGAATGATCAATCTGCTTCAGAAAGATGGAACCGGTACTTTGGAGATCGATCCGAAAACGACGGATTCCGCAGGCTTGAAAGTGAGTTCACGCTTGCTGGTCGTCGCGCTCGTAGTCAACAACGAACGCGCTGTGGAAGGCCAGTGATGAAAGTTTTTCTCCAGTCGCCACTTGGCCGGAAATTGGTGCTGACGATGATGGCAACCAGCAGCGCTTCCTTGTTGATTGCCAGCTTATCCTTCTTTAGTTATGACTTGTTTACTTTCCGCCAGAACCTCGCGGAACAACTCACAATTCTGGCGAACATTACCGGCTCCAATGTCGCGGCGGCGATTACCTACCATGATCCCAAGAGTGCGGACGTTGTCTTAAGCACGCTCCGAATCAAACCTCAGATTGTGGCTTCGAGAGTATTTCGCATCGATGGGACGCCGATTGCTTCCTATCGCCGCAAATTTCCGTTGTCGAGCGAACTGCTTCCCAGTCGCCCGCCGGCGGTCGGTACAAATATGGAATCCGGGCGTGTGACAATCTGCCAACCCATCGTTTTCGACGAAGAGGTGATTGGTTACGTGTATCTCGAATCGGATTTCGGAGAGCTGCAATCGCGAAAGCGACGTCTTGGATTTTTTGTCCTGATTCTGACGGTGGTGTGTTCCGCAGCGGCATTCTTCGTGGCGGTTTTTCTAAAGCGCTTTATCTGCAAACCAATTTTTGATCTTGTCCGGACCACCAGGGAGGTTTCCCTGGGCAGAAATTACGGAATCCGTTCGCGAAAATACGCAGACGATGAGCTTGGTTTACTGGTGGACGGCTTCAACGAAATGCTGGGCGAAATTGAAAAACGCGAGTCGGATCTCGAGACCGAAGTCAGAGTGCGCACGAACGCCGAGCAAATGCTCCGCGACCGCGAAGCACAATTGCAGCTTCTTCTCGATTCCACCGCTGAGGCCATCTATGGCATCGATCTCGAAGGCCGATGCACGTTCAGCAATCTTTCCTGCCTGAGAATTCTTGGCTTTGCCAAATCCGATGAGATGTTGGGTAAGAATATTCACAATTTAATTCATCACAGTAAACCGGATGGTACGCCCTACCCGATCGAGCAATGTCCCTCCTATTTGACCATGAAGAGCGGCACCGAGATCCACACCGAGCGGGAAACTCTTTGGCGCGCTGACGGAACCAGCTTTCCGATCGAAGGATGGTCACATCCCGTGTGGAGGAATGGAAAATTATTTGGTGGCGTTATCACGTTCATTGATATCACTGAGCGCGAATTGTCCCATAACGCACTGAGGGCCGCGCATGCGGAATCGGAACTTTTTATCAATTCCGTCCCCTCTATCCTGATTGGGCTTGACGGACAAGGACAAATCATTCGCTGGAATTCGGCAGCCGCAGACGCGTTCGCTCTGAGCCCTGCGGAGGTTCTTGGAAAACCGCTGGCAACTTGCGGAATCCATTGGGTCGGTCAGGACATGGGCGTAAAGATCCGAACCTTGCTCTCAACGGACGGTCAAACAAAGTGGGACGATGTCCTTTTCGAAAAAGGGCCTAAAAAACGCCTTCTCGGACTGACGACGACCAAGATCGCGCTCATGGATAGCGGAGAAGTTATGTTTTTGATCGTGGGTGCGGATATTACCGAGCGAAGGCGGGCTGAAGAGGAGTTGCTTTCCAAGACTGCGTTTCTGGAGGCGCAGACGCACGCGACTCCTGACGGCATCCTCGTGCTGGATGAGAATGGCAACAGACTTTTGCAAAATCAAAAGTTTTTGGACATGTTCGAAATTCCTCAATGGCTCAGCGAGAAGGCCGACGAAAAATCGTTGCTCGCGCATGTGCTTGCGGAAATAAAAAATCCGGAAGAATTTGTGAAACAGGTGCAGTACATCAATTCTCACAAAGAGGAAACTGTTCGCGACGAAGTGGAATTTAAAAATGGAAGAATCTTCGACCGTTACTCCGCCGTTGTAATTGGAAAGGATGGAACACACTACGGGAGAATATGGACTTTCCGGGAAATTACGGAAAGAAAGCGTAACGAAGAGGCAGTTCGCCGATTGTCACTGGCTGTCGAACAAAGTCCCGTTGCGATACTCATTACAGATCTTGAGGGGAGCATAACGTACGTAAACCGCCGCTTTACCGATTCTTCCGGTTATACGTCCGAAGAAGTGATGGGTAAAAATCCCCGGATTTTCAAATCAGGGCAAACTTCGAGTTCCGAATACAAAAATATGTGGGAGGCCGTAACCCGTGGACGGGAATGGCGGGGAGAATTCCGCAACCGGAGAAAGGATGGAGAGTTGCTTTGGGAATCCGTGATCATCAGCCCGATAAAAGACAGCAACGGCCATCCAACTCATTTTCTTGCCTTCAAGGAAGATGTCACGGAGCGCAGAAATATGGAACTGCAGATGCAACAGGCGCAGAAATTGGAGGCGATCGGCCAACTGGCGGCGGGCATCGCGCACGAAATCAACACTCCGATCCAATTTATTGGAGACAATCTGCGGTTCGTGCAAGAATCCTGGATTTCTTTGGACCCGCTGATATCGATGTTGCGGCCCTTATCGCAGGCCTCACCGCAAAAAGAGTTTTCCAGTGATCTTATGAATCAATTCAGCGGCACGCTTGCGGCACTTGACCTGGATTACCTGCGCGAGGAATTGCCGCAAGCTCTTAACCAATCCCTGGATGGCATCGCTCGCGTGACAAAAATTGTGCTGGCCATGAAGGAATTCTCACATCCCGGCTCCAATGAGAAACTGCCTGCAAACATCAACAAGGCAATTCTGACGACCATAACCGTGGCGCGAAACGAATGGAAGTACGTATCCGAAGTCGCGACGTTCCTGGATGAAGACCTGCCGCTGGTCCCTTGCCATGTCAGCGAAGTCAGCCAGGTCATCCTGAATCTTATCGTCAATTCGGCGCACGCGATTTCTCAAGTGGTGGGGGATGGATCGAACGGGTTGGGAAAGATCACCATTCGGAGTAAGCAGGAAAATGGAGGCGTGCTGATTTCGATTCATGACACAGGGTCAGGCATAGCACCATTGATTCAATCCAAGATATTCGAGCCGTTTTTTACGACGAAAGGAGTGGGAAAAGGGACCGGCCAGGGTCTTACGATCGCGCACAACACAATTGTCAAAAGACACGGAGGCCGGCTCTGGTTTGAGAGTGAACCGAACAAAGGTACGACTTTTTTTATTCAATTGCCTATTGCGGGAGCTGACTAGCCATGCCCAAGCGCGTCATTTTTGTGGATGATGAGCCGAATGTGCTCGCAGGTCTGAAAAGAAGTTTGTATGGAATGCGCCAGGAGTGGGAAATGGTGTTTGTGTCTGGCGGACTGGAAGCATTGCAAGCGATGGAGAAACAACCGTTCGATATCATCGTAACGGACATGCGAATGCCCGTCATGGACGGAGCGCAACTCCTTGAACAGGTACGACTCAAGTTTCCGCATTGCCTGAGATTTGTATTTTCCGGGCAGGCGGACCGCGAATCCATTCTCAAGGCCGTCAATCCCACGCACCAGTTTCTTTCCAAGCCCAGCGAACCCGCCGAATTGAAGAATCGGCTGACGCGAGCCCTGGCTATAAAAAACATTCTGCAGAACGAGGACCTGAGAGGACTCGTGTCCAAGCTGGAGTCATTGCCCAGCCTGCCAACGCTCTACGCGGAACTTGTCCATGAACTAAATAAAAGTGATCCGTCTTTCGCCAGGATTGCGGACCTTATTTCAGAGGATATGGCGCTGACCGCTAAAATTCTGCAACTTGTAAACTCCGCTTTCTTCGGCCTGCCCTGCCAGGTTTCAGGAGTAATGAAAGCAGTCGGTTTGCTTGGACTTGATGTAATTAGAGCGCTCGTACTTTCAACGCACGCATTCAGCAAGTTTCAATCCAAACTCCTGACCGCTGCGGATATGGAGTATTTGTGGAGGCACAGTTTTGCGGTTGCGGGCCATGCAAAGAAAATCGCTATCTTTGAAAACGCCGATAAATACCTGGTGGATGAATGTTTCACGACGGGATTGCTTCACGATTTGGGAAAACTGATCCTGGCATCGGCTGTCCCAGAAAAATATCAAACCGTGCTTTCCTACGTAAAATACACCAAGAAAACGTTGATGATCGCCGAACTGGAGGTTCTCGGGTGCGGCCATGCCGAGGTTGCTGCCTACCTTTTAAGTATGTGGGGTCTGCCAAGCAGCGTCGTCGAAGGCGTGGCCTGGCAGCATCATCCCTCCGCTTGCAGCCAGCCAAAATTTTCCGCAGTGGCGGCCACGCATGTCGCAAGCATCTGTGACGAGCAGAATCATCCGTACTGGATGACGGATGGAACGTTACTTGATGTCGAGTACTTGAAAAAAATCGGATGCGCGGAAAGAGAGCAGGACTGGAAGAATCTTGCACAGAGTCCGCCATCCGTGAACCTGGATGCCACTTCAACGGTAAATCACACCAATAACCTCTAGACTGAAATAGTTTGCGCGGGCTCCACCATCGCATGGTGTCCGCATGCGAAATCGAAGCTTCCCTCGCCCACTGAATTGACAGCTTCCGTAGAATTAGGGTTAGGGGGAACGAGACTATGGATGCCACCGGCCTCGGCGTCAACCGAGCTCTTGACCAGCACTCGCAGCTTGAAGCGCAATTGCAAGCCACCCTCAATCTTGTTCCTGCCTATGCCTGGTACGCTCTGCCGAACGGCGCGCTCACGTTTGTGAATGAGCGAAGCGCTGATTATCTTGGTCTTCCAAAAGACAATCCCCTGCGTTTCGGCAAAGTCACAGGTGTGGACTGGGATTCGCACATTCCTCTTTTGCATCCGGATGATCGCGAAGAAACACGCCGGGTCTGGTCAGAGTGTTTGCGTACTGGCCTCGCCGGTGAGGTGAGTTTTCGCGCGCGTAACGCCGAAGGAGCGTACCGATGGTTCCTCAGTCGAGCCGAGCCTGTTCGGGATGCAAACGGAACCCTGCTGTATTGGATCGGAGTTAATCTCGACATTGAGGAACGCAAACAAGCCGAGTTCTACCTCGCAGAGGGACAGCGGCTGGCCCATATGGGGAGCTGGGCATTTACGCCTGCCGGATTCGAGCATTGGCCTTCGGAATTGTTCCAGATCCACGGACTTGATCCAACGCGCAAGCCCCCTACGAAAGAAGAGTATTTGGCCCTGGTGCATGCGGAAGATCGGCAAAACGTCGAGCAGCAAATTCAAGGGATGTTGACGAGCAATCGCGCGTTCGACTTCACAAAGCGAATCGTGCGGCCTGACGGCCAGATTCGAAGGGTGCGTTGCGTGGGCGTCCCGTGTCGCGACGCGACCGCGCAAAAGTTCATCGGAACGGGAATGGATGTCACCGAGCAAGACCAGTTGATGGAGGAAATGCGGAAAACTGAGGAGGAACTTCGGCAGACCCTGGACTTCGCGCCTCAACTTGTTGGCGTATATGGATCCAACCGTGAACGTCTCCACGCAAACCGCATCGCGCTTGAGTATGCGGGCGTTAGTCTTGAAGAGTGGCGGCAGACACCGGAGCACGGTGCATTCGTTCATCCGGATGACCGGGCGCGAGACCAGGATTATTTTAGTCGTGCTTTCTCCGCAGGATCCGCCTTCGAATTGGAATTACGACTACGCAAGGGAGATGGAACTTACCGCTGGTTTCTGACTCGCTTGAATCCCGTTCGCGATGACAAGGGAGAGATCAGGCGTTGGTATGTCACGTGTACGGATATCGAAGACCGCAAGCGAGCAGAAGAGAAACTGCAGCAGGAAAACGTCGCTCTCCGCGAAGAAATTGATAAGGCATCGATGTTTGAGGAGATCGTGGGAACCTCGCCCGCTTTGCAAACCGTGCTCTCGCACATCTCCAAGGTTGCGCCAACCGATTCTACGGTTCTCATTACGGGCGAGACCGGAACAGGCAAGGAACTTGTCGCCCGCGCGATCCACCGGCGATCACATCGCTCCATGCGTGCATTTGTCAGCGTGAATTGCGCAGCAATTCCCCGTGACTTGATTGCCTCGGAGTTGTTCGGCCATGAGAAGGGAGCGTTCACGGGCGCCGTGCAACGTCGACTCGGACGGTTCGAGCTGGCAGAGGGTGGAACGATCTTTCTGGACGAAGTAGGCGAACTATCGGCTGAGACCCAGGTTGCCCTTCTAAGAGTATTGCAAGAGCGGGAATTTGAGCGGGTTGGCGGAAGTCAGCGGATCCACGCCGAAGTTCGCGTCATCTCGGCGACGAATCGTGATCTGAAAGCGGCCGTTGCCAATGGCACCTTTCGTGAGGACCTTTTTTATCGGCTAAATGTATTCCCCCTCCACGTGCCTCCCTTGCGGGAAAGAAGGAACGACATTCCGCTGCTGATTGAATATTTTATCGATCGCTTCGCACGCAAAGCGGGCAAGAATATAAAAAGTGTCGATAAAAAAACACTCCAATTGCTTCAGACTTACCCCTGGCCCGGAAACATTCGCGAACTGCAGAACATCATCGAACGATCGTTAATCGTGTCCGAAACAGAGATCTTTAAGGTAGATGAAAGCTGGCTGTCCCACCGGCCGCTGGACACAAGTTCAGGAACAATGCCTTTCCTTTCGGAGAAGGTTGCAGCTACAGAAAGAGAAGTGATCGAAGCGGCACTGCGAGAATCCCGAGGACGCGTTTTCGGTCCCTTAGGAGCCGCGGCAAAGCTAGGGATTGCACGGTCCACGCTCGAATCTAAAATTCAATCGCTAAACATTAACAAGAAGCGTTTCAAAGCGAAGACGATTACCTAAGAAATTTTAGTTATGCAATGCGAATCATCGCACTAACTACGGCTGTCGGAGACGTCCAGGTCATGCGCGCTATTAAAGCCGGCGCGAACGATCAGTCATCGTGTGTGATACAGACAATCTATTGCTATTGGTGGATGAAAGCTGGCTGTCTCACCAGCCACTGGAAAAGGACGCGGAGAGGCAACTCTACCTTTCCGAGAAGCTCGCCGCTAAAGAAAAAGAAATGATCGAAGCGGCTCTGCGATTATGCCAGGGATGGGTATTCGGACCGTCGGGGGCTGCGGCTAAACTGGGAATTGCGCGCTCGACGCTGGAATCGAAGATTAAGTCATTCAGGATTAATAAGAATTATTTCCTGGCGAATTCACAGGTTAGAATTCTCTGCCGCTAGCGGCTGAGGTAACTAGCCTCCGACTTGCTGGCAGGCAAGTCAGCTTACAAAGATTTAGATCGCACCCCAGAAACAGCTTCTCCTAGAGATTGGGCGATCCGATAGCGCCAGTACGGTAGATCCTTCCTTCAGATAGTCAGACCGGACCGCCAACCTTCTCGGCAAGCATTTGTTTCTGTCCGAAATTTCGTCATTGTCGAAATATCGAACATTTCAGTCAACAGCTGACTCTTTATTGTCAGTAACTTAACGTTGGCCATAAAGGTGCTTTTCTTCCCTCCGTCTTTCTTTCACCGAGGCCTGGGGGTGATGAAGTGCAATCTGCCGCGCCTGCTGTTTTCAAGCAAGGGGAGCTTGCATGCTAAGAACCCGGAAAACTGGGAATGGGCGAGTTCTGTTCACAATCAGCGGCCGGATCGAAACAACAGAGGATATCGAGCAGCTTCAACAAATGCTCGCCGCCGAGACATCTGTGAAGGAAGTGATTTTGGATTTGAAGGACGTGACGCTCGTCAACCAGGATGCCATCGAATTTCTTTGCCGCTGCGAGGCTGATGGCATCAAGCTCGAAAATTGCCCTCTGCATGTCCGCAGGTGGGTCGATGAAGTAAAAGATCGACTCAGGTGACGAGGGGTGTGACGAAAGGCTTTTTGTTTCAGGCAACTGAAATTGTTTTTTGGGGATTCGTGCCCGTGAAATCCAACCAACGCTAAATCACGGATTCGGGGGGCGCCCGAGTGGAGTCAAGGTGACCTTCCGTATCTCTAAAGCTCTACCGAGATCGGAACACTAGCCGCTTGCCCGAGCCTCGATACGAACTCTGAAGCTCAACATGAACTGAGCAACAAGCGAAGGGGGAGAGAACAATTCCATCTCAACAAACTTGACGCCAGGCAGTGACCCAAGAGTGCTCTTATGAGTGACGAATGCATCAGCATAGAAGGTCAAGATGGTTCGATAACACAGCTTCTGGCATCGGCTGAAAGGGAGTTGTCCGCGTTTGTTGCCGCGGTCAATGAGTTGTTCGATGCAGAGCAGGGGCAAACAGCGGCACAAAACTGGATTGAGGAGTTGGAACGGACGGATTGGCCGAGCAAAGCGTCGGTTACCGATTGGCGTAAGGTAACCATCGCGGCGGCGACCAGGCTCGCCAGGGGTGGCAAAGGTAAGGTCTTGAGAAGTTAGGCGGAACGGTATGCTCGAAAAATGTTCAAATCCCGATTGCGATTTGCCGTTTGACTATCGTGAAGGGCGTCTGATTCGATTCTCTCCGACCGATACAAAGTCTCCCGGGCAGTACCGCTACATCAAGCATTTTTGGCTCTGCGGAAAATGCTCAGAACGCTTTGTGCTCGCTTATGAACGCTGCGCGGGCACGAAGGTCAGGCTCTGTCCGTCCGCAACGCGAACCAAATTCCATCGAAGTAATTCTGTTAGCACGAACTATCAAAAAACGAAGGAGAGAACGATCACATGACGACTAATTTGACCGAAGTGCTTCAAGAGCTTTTACAGAACACATCGAATCTCAAAGTGCTCAGGCAACTCATGACGCCGGACGCCACCTACGTTTCATTGAACTTCAACAACCCTGAACTGAAGAAAATTGAGCCCTGGACTGGCACTCATAAGGGACCTCAGGAACTGTACGATGTTTTTGGAGCAGTCCAACGCTACTGGAAAACTCTCGACTTCAAGGTCACCGATACCATTGAACAGGGTAGCCGAGTCGCGTTCTTCGGTTCCTTTACCTACAAATCGAACGTAACCGGGAAAGAAATCACCTCACCATTTGCTCTCTTGGCGCGTTTCGAGGGAGAAAAGGTTGCTTACGTTCAGTTTCTTGAGGACAGCTATGGAACTGCGGGCTCGTTCAAAACAGGTGGCGCCACACGGTTCCACAGCGATCCCATGGGGAAAGAAGTTGAGGTCTAAGGTTATGTAAGTTAGCAATGTTCAGTGTTTGACGAGCCAACGGCTCGCGGCTATTTGGTCTATTTAGTGAAATTATCTTGCACGATATTTAAGGAGGATCCATTTATGAAGGCAACGACCTCTGAACTGCTCCTGCGCAACTTCAACGAGATTTTTATAGAGCTCGATCCAATCAAGCGATTGGCCATGCTCGCGGAGTCTTACACCGAAGATTGCCTTTGGATTCATCCCGGCGGCCGCATTGTTGGCCGCGAAGGTATCAATGATGCGGCTACAGAGATTCGCAAACACTTCCGTGATTACCGCTACACGGTCACGGGTGAGATCCAGACGATGCACAACGTTGCGACTTGCCGGTGGGGGAGCGGGATGCCAGGACAACCGTTCCATTACACGGGAACAGACTTCCTAGAAGAGCGTGAGGGTCGCGTCTCAAGGCTTTACACGTTCATTGATCAGAAACTATTTTAGTTTTGAATGAGAGCTTGGCTGAAGATTTTTGACATGGTGGAATTCAGCGTTTAAATATCGGGAGATCCAACAATGATCGACACATTGAACAAAGAAATCCAGAGTCACTACGACTACATTGTAGTGGGTGCGGGCGCGGCTGGTTCGGTTCTTGCCGCGGAATTGTCCAAGTCCGGCGCGCAAGTCCTCGTCATCGAGTCCGGAGGACCCGACGACGCGCCGACCATCGCGAACCCGAGCATCTGGTTTTACAATGTTGGCGGCCCTCTCGATTACCACCTGCCCATCAAGCCTTCGCCGCAATTGAACAACCGGAATTTCTACATGGCGCTTGGACATGTACTTGGCGGCGGCACCAGCATCAATGCCATGGTGTGGACGCGCGGCATGCAACGTGACTTCGACGGGTGGGCGGCAAACGGAGCGAAGGGCTGGGCCTTCGCCGACGTCCTTCCGGTCTTCAAGAGTCAGGAGGACTGGGAGGGCGGCGCGAATGCCTTGCGCGGAGCGGGCGGTCCCATCCACATCCGTCGTCCCAAAAATCCTCATCCCTTGGCGCCAGCTTTTCTTGAAGCCGCTCGAGAGATGGGCATGTCCATTCTGGATGATGTGAATGGGCCCATGCTTCCCGGCGCGGGTTACATCAACATGAATATTTCGGCGGATGGAACGCGCGTGAGCGCTGCTCGCGCTTTCCTGCGCCCGGCGTTGTCGAGGCCGAACCTCAGTCTGCTACTCAATACCAACGTGGTGAAACTGAACTTCAGAGGAACTCGTTGCGTAGGCGTCAAGCTAATGACGGACGGCGCGATAAAGGATATCGCCGCCGATAAGGAAGTGATTCTTGCCGCGGGCACCATTAATAGCCCGAAGCTTCTGATGCTTTCAGGCGTCGGGGAGGCGACGGCGCTTCGCAGCCATGGAATCGAAGTGCTAGAAGACCTGCCCGGCGTTGGCGAGAATCTGCAGGACCATGTCCTCGTGTCTGGCGTTGTGTTCCAGTACAAAGGGAAGATGCCGGATCGACCAGCCGACAGCAATGCCGTTGAGGCAGAGGCTTTCTTGTCGAGTGGTCTTTCGAACGGTATAGACATCAGTCTTGTGCTTCATGAACTGCCTGTGGTCACGCCCGAAGTAGCCGCGCGATTTGGTGCCCCTCCGGAGGGCTCGTTCACGATCGCGCCGGCGCTTGTGCAGCCAACGAGCCGAGGCGCTGTTCGTCTGGCAAGCAGCAATTTTCAGGATGCCGCCGTGATCGATGGCAATTATCTTGGCACGGATCGCGATTTTGCGGCCGTCGTGCGCGCGATTGAGATCGCACGCGAGCTCGGGAGTCAGCATGCATTCGACAATTTGCGCGAGACTGAACTCGTTCCAGGCCCAAGGGCGGGCGACGCGGAGATTCAGGAGCTTGCCAGAATTGCCTCGGCGAGTTTTGGGCACGGAGTTGGTACTTGCAAAATCGGCGTGGACAAGCTCGCGGTTGTCGATCCCGAGCTTCGCGTGCACGGCACTACGGGTTTACGTGTGGCTGACGCATCCGTGATGCCACGGATCATTACAGGACCGGGGACAAACGCGTCGGCACACATGATTGGGGGCCGCGCCGCACAGCTGATTCTCGGCTGACACCAGTGTCACATGCCGAAAAATAAGAGGGCCAAAAGCACTATCGGATCATCGGTTTAATTCATGCGGCCAGAAAGAGCCGGTGACGGCGAAAAAGTTTTTAAAATTAATTTCGATCATTTTGCATATATCGACATCGCTATAAGCTTCGCCGTGAACGCCGGGACTGGCTGAGTGGCCATCACGTCACGGCAAGATTACTCTGCTGTGCTAAGAGTTTGGAGCTGCGATTCCAGCGTGGCGCAATACTCACGTTCCGATGCGAGATCGTTCTGAAGCTTTTTCACTAGAGACTCCAGGCGTTTCACTTCGATACGCAATTTCTGCAGCTCGTGCGAGTTGCCAGCGGAAGAAGCAGGCACTTGAGGCGTTGCTCGTGGGACAGCGAGTATGGGCACAGGCGGCGGGGTAGGTTTGGAAAAAGTTTCGGCGGCGCCCTCAAAAAACCGGCTGAGAGGGCTGACTACATCCAGGTTTTTCGGCTGAGGCGTCTGTCCCGGTTCAGCGCGATTCAAAAGTTTTTTGACGCGGGTGACCAGGTCCTGGGGATGAAATGGCTTGCGAATCAGTTCATCCGCTTTCACTTCGTGGGCCCGTTCGGCAACCTCTTTGTTGACAACTCCGGACATCAAGAAAACGGGAGTCCCGCCCAACAGAGGGTGCCGCTTAATAAATTCACAAAGCTGGTATCCATCCTTGTCCGGCATGATGACATCGCTTATGACTGCATCGGGAATGGTCTGCTCAAACTGAGCGACAGCGGAGGCCATGTCGGAGCACGTCACAACATTGAAATTCTCACGTCGAAAGGCGATCTTGACCACCTCACGCATGGTGGCGCTGTCATCGATGAAATATACATTTGGCTTGGAACCCGGTTCGCGTGAATTAACGTCGTTCATGAGACTTCCCTTTCCGCGGGATGTTGGCTCGCTTCGTCAAACTCGCGCAGTGCATCGAGAAGCAAATCCATCGAGCGCCGCTGAACGGTGCGTTGATTCGCGGTGACGCCTGCGACAAGCTTGTAAACGCCAATCCCTGATTGCTGGCAATCCTTGACAATCTGGATGACAGCCTCTTCACCGATCAGATTGCCGCATTCGGCATGATGAATTTCGCCAGATTCAAAGAACAGGACGGCATCGGTTTCGCCCGCGTTGACGTGCAAGGCGCCCGTCTTCCGCGTCTGGTCCAGCATCTGCATGATTCCTGGTAAATCCAGATGCTCGAGGCTTCCGCTGAGGGAGGTGTCCGTCGTCGAGAGCATTTCCGTGGGTTGAAATCCGTGCCGGGCACTACGCAAAAATGCGCGAATATGGCTGGCGATGTCGGCGGGATTCCTTCGCCGGTCAATATAATCGTCGCAACCCGCGCGGTAAGCCTCCAGCGGACCCTTTTCGGCGCTGTTGCCGAGGGCCATCACAGGGGTGTTCGCCGTTTTCGGGTCGCTGCGAAGCACGGGAATAATCTCGAAGGCTCCCATTTCTCTAAGTTCGGTGGCGCAAAGAATGATGTCGGGCGGATTCCACTCAATCATGGTGAGCGCGTAAGACGCCGCAGGATGATGAAACACCTGGAAACCTTCCTTCACCAATGCATCCGTTATGCGTTTGACGAAATAAACATTGCTGTCAATCAGCAGAACGCGCGGCGCCGTTCCGCCTTCGCTCACGACAATACCTCCGCCGCTGGAATTGATTCTTCCTGGATCCTTGTGCCGGCGGCGATGGCTTTCTCGAGATCCAGAACATCGATCTGTTGCCCATTGAGGTCCAGGCATCCGATCACAAATTCGTCCTCCCCTGACTCAGGGAACATGATTCCAGCCACAAGTTCACACTCGCCTTGGACAGGGATCGCGCACCTCTCGGAAATGTTCGAGATGCGCCGTTCCACAACCAGGAAAAATCGCGCCGTGGGAGACGGCGCGCCCAGCAGGCCAGGTCCCAAGTCCAGCACCGGAACAATTCGCCCTCGGCGCAAGGCAACGCCGGCAATCACCGGAGTGGTATGCGGAAATGAAAATAGAAGAGGAGACGCAATCATCTCCGCTACACAATCGCGAGGCAACGCAACGCGCCGCGTTCCTACTTGAAAGATAACGAAGGAAGGGACGAGAGAGCCTGTTTCCGCGTTCATGCCCGTCCTCCTTCACGCCGCTGCGCGGCCGCTGTCTGCAGCAAACCGGGATTCTGCTCTTCGAGCTGACGCAGTTCACCGGAAGTGAGAAATCCCAGGTGATTGGCCACAGGTAGAACCTTGCGTTCAAGAACCGTAAGGCCGCGATACCAGGCGCGTTCTTCCCCGTTGAAAGATTGTGGCAGCGCCAAGAGCACACGCATCTCCGCCATTTCTTCAATTTTGTCCACCAATACGGCAACGGGCACATTGCGCAAGATGAGCACCGTGGTTGGCCGCGAAGCAGGCAGATGGAAATGCTCGTAGCCGCTGACTACGTAGTAAGCGCGGGAATCGCGCTCCACGATGTGGCGAACTTTCCGCAACACGGGGCGGTCCAGATCCACCACTGTTCCCCCCAAACCATCCGTGCTCCGAATTTCTTGAATCGACGCAGTGGAAATTACAAAGCTGTATTGGGCAATCGAGAACACAGCGACTTGTTCGCGCGGGCGTGTGTCGCGCGGCATCAAACTGGAGCTCGCCGGCTGCGTCATCGAGATCCTATTGGCTGCATCTGCCGGCAAATGGATTCCACATATTTTTCAATCGCAGGATACATTTCATCGATGCCGACGACTTGATCGACAGCGCCCGTGCGAATCGCCTCGGCGGGCATTCCGAAAATTACGGAAGTAGCTTCGTCCTGCGCCAGCACGCTTCCGCGAACCGACTTGATGGCCTGAACTCCTCGTGCGCCGTCGTTCCCCATTCCAGTCAAGACAACTCCCACGACGTTCGCGCCACCATAAGCCGCAGCCGATTCGAATGCGACGTCGGCGCAGGGGCGGTAGCCGGAAATTCTTGGCCCATCATCCAGCTTTACACGACCTGTCAATGAGATCCGCAAGTGATGCGACCCGGGGCACACGTAAAAAGTTCCCGGCCGCAGCGCCTCATTGGCTTCTGCCTCCTTCACGCGAATCGCGGCTACCTCGCTGAGCTGCAAGCTCAGTTGCGAGGTGAATGTTGCAGGCATGTGCTGAATCAGAACGACGGCAGCCGGAAAATCCTTTGGGAATCGGGGCATCAAGCGCATCAGCGTTGCCGGACCGCCGGTGGATGCCGCGATCATGACCAAAGAAAGCCGGGATTCGGAAATCCCCATTTCTTTTGTGGATGGAGTTTGGGATTTCGATTCCACCGCAGCCGAGAGATCGTGCAACGCGGCAGTGCGCACAACGCGTACTTTTGCAGCCATCTTGAGTTTGGAAAGAAGCTCTTCGCGCACATTTTTCATGTCCAGATCGATGCCGCTGGAAGGTTTCGTGACAAAATCGATTGCGCCCAGCTCCAAGGCGCGCAGCGCGCTGGCAGCGCCTTGACGCGATTCGGAGCTGACGATCAAAATCGGACGGGGGTTCTGCGTCATGATGTGCTGCGTTGCTTCCAGACCATCCATCCTGGGCATATTGATGTCCATCGTCATCACGTCCGGTTGGAGGGACTGCGCCATGGTGATGGCTTCGCGACCGTCCTTGGCTTGCCCGACCACTTCCAGTTTCGGATCGGTGCGAATGAGTTCCTCGAGAACTTTCCGCATGTACGCGGAATCATCCACGATGAGCACTCGAGTTCTTTTTTCGGCCGTGGTCATAGTTAAACCAGATCCAATACCGGCGCGGCGGGACGTCGCTGACGCTCGGCGGAATTCATTAATTCCTCTACAACCGTGAGGAGCTGTTCCTCCTGCACGGGTTTTGTTAAGAAGGATGCGGCGCCTTCTTTTAAGGCTCGCTCACGATGCTTGGCGCCCGCTCTCGAGGTGACCACCAAAATCGGTATTCGGCGCGTCGCAGGATCGTGTCGCAGGTGCGACATCAATTCGTAACCATTCATGCGCGGCATTTCAATGTCGGTAATCACGAGATGACAACCCACCTGCGCGACGAGCTCCGCCGCTTCCAGCCCATCCGAAGCCAGCTTCACGCAATACCCGGCCTTCTCCAGAATTCTGCCGACAAATTTGCGCACGCTGATGGAATCATCCGCGATGACCACGACTTTGTCCGCAGCGGGTTCATCCACGGCGGCAGCGGGAATACTGCCGGAAGCGACCGCCAGGGCTCCAGGCCCGAAAATGCGAGCCGCACTTGCGGAAGGAACGACAACGTCCACTTCCGCGGCGGACGTGCCAGCGAGACGGTTCACGTCCACCAGCAAGATCAAACTGCCATCGGTGGATATCGTGGCGCCGGGAAAGAGTTTGACGCGGCGCAGGTACTGGCCAAGATTCTTGATGACCACTTCGTCTTTGCCGAGAATTTCTTCGACGACAATGCCCACCTGGCGGCCCGCGGCGCGGACGATCACCATATTCATGTAGCCGTTGATCGGCTCGATGGGAGGAAGACCCAGCGCGGAGTCCAGCCGAACCACTTCGGTGACGACACCGCGCACGTTCGTGAGCAACTTCCCGCCAACGTCCTCAATTTCCACGGGGCGCAACCTGCGGATTTCTTCGACCACAGCCAGAGGCATGGCCAGAACTGTGGAGCCCGTCCGGATAAAAAGCGCTTGCGAAATAATTAGCGTAAGCGGAACTTTTACCCCGAAGCACGTGCGCTTGCCCGCCTCACTATGGATTTCGATTTCGCCATTTAACGAGTGAACATTGTTGCGAACCACATCGAGTCCCACGCCGCGCCCCGCGACTTCGGTCTTCGATGACGCCGTCGTAAAGCCGGGGTGAAACAGGAAGGCGCGCAGTTCGCTCTCGGTAAGATGTTCGGCCTCTGCAGGAGAAGCCAGACCGGCTCGGACTCCGGTTTGGCGAATCCGCTCGTAGTCGAGTCCGCCGCCATCGTCTTCCACTTCGATAAACACGTGATTGCCGCGGTGGAAGGCGCGCACGGTCACCTTGCCGTGCGTGGATTTTCCCGCTCGTTCGCGCACCGGCGAATCTTCAATCCCATGCGCGATGGCATTGCGAACCAGGTGAATCAGAGGATCGGTGATCTGCTGCACGATATTGTTGTCGAGCCGCGTATCTTCTCCCACGAGTTCCAGATCCACGAGCTTGCCGCACACCTTGGCGGCGTCGCGCGCCGTGCGCGATAGCCGCGTATATAAATTGCCAATGGGTACCATCCGCGCTTCCGTAATCTCATCCTGCAAATGGTGTCCAAGTTTGGTGAATTCATCGATGTCGCCGCCGACCCGGCCCACAAATCCGCCGAGCTGCGAAAGCACTTCGGAAATATCGGCGGAAATTTCGGTCAGCGAGCGAGAGAGAATACTGAAATCATCGTAGCGGTCCATTTCAAGTTCGGAAAAATCCAGCCAACCTCGACCAGTGGCTGGCTCCTGGGCGTCTGGCACGAATCCGGCTGTTTTCCGCGGCCCGGCGGCGCCGCCATTGGGATTGCCATCCCCGAGGCGGGTAAACTCGTATTTCTCCTGAAATTCGGTAACCTTGTTGGACAATCTCTTTCTGGAATTCCCGAGGACTTCAACGAGCTTCTTCAACTCCGCCATGCGGCCGACGAGGCGAGTTCGATTGATGACCAGTTCGCCGACGCTGTTCATCATGTCATCGAGGCGCGCAAGAGAAATTCGAACGGATTTTGCCTGGGTGCCGCGTTCCCCGGATTTTCCGGATCCAATTGAAGCTGTATTCGCAGGCGCGGCCAGCGCAGCATCCGTCTCGGAAGCCTCGGGCCGAGCCTCATCCATTCCGATGGCTGCGCCCTCCAGATCTTCCGGAACCCATCGCGCGATCCGCGCCAGTAGAGGTCCAACGGTGGAACGCATCTCATCGTCACTCGTCCACTGCCGGTGCAGGAATTTCCGCAGGGCGTCGACTGACTGCAGACAAACATCCGTGATCTCCGCACTGGAACACAGGGCTCCGTCGCGAAGTTGTCCGATCAAATCCTCCAACCGGTGCGCCACTGCGCCTAATTGGCGCAGGCCCACCTGCGCCGCCGATCCTTTTATGGTATGGACGGAGCGGAAGAGTCGGTGAATCTCTTCAGCGTCGGAATTGGATTCGAGGCCAAGCAAACATTGGGTTGCAATCTGCAGATGCTCCTCAGCCTCCGGAATAAAAAAGTCCAATACTTCCCCGGGAACATCGTCATCTTCGGGGAGATCGTCCGCCAAATTGCTATCAGACAGGTGCGAGGAATCCTGCGTCTCAGACCATTCACGGGAGGACGCGTCATTTCCTTGAGCGGATGGGGGTGTGGGCACGCCTCCAAATGCAAATGCGTAGCGGTGCTTGAACGCAGCAATGTCCTCAGCGGTTTCGCTTCCGTCCGAACTGATTTGCAGCAGATCAAATTCGAGAACGGAGATGGCGTCCGACAGAAACTCGGTGAGCGGCCCGTATGTGTCGGGACTCAGTTGCGCCTTGCTGGCATATTGAAAGACGTGCGCCAATCTCCCGGCAATGTCGGCAAAAAGCGGAAAGCCCCAGCGGCTTGCGGATTCGGCCAGTTCATGTGCGGCATCGTAAAG
>Ga0210401_10002130_pt1 | contig 22107 bp, 27 predicted proteins | sample IncBWH32MmetaG_FD_150866 | JGI IMG/M metagenome (GOLD analysis project Ga0210401, IMG submission 150866) | Forest soil microbial communities from Barre Woods Harvard Forest LTER site, Petersham, Massachusetts, United States - Inc-BW-H-32-M | ecosystem: Environmental > Terrestrial > Soil >... | reverse complement strand
GGACCTCGGCGACTCCGCAGGGGCCAAGGAAGCCGTCGCGCGACTGGTCGAGCAGGGCTGGCTGCGCCCCGCCGACGCGCCTGACACCTACCGCCGCACCGAAGACGGCCGCCTGCAACTCGCCTCTCCGCGCGACGTCACAATCTACTCGCGCCCCGGCTGCCACCTCTGCGAAGAAGCCAAAGCGCAACTCGCTCCCCTTCTAAAAGAATTCAGCGTCCGCTTCACCGAAATCGATATCGACGAAGACCCTGACCTGCGCGCCCGCTACGACTACGACGTCCCCGTAATTTTGGTTGGCACGCGCAAGGCCGCCAAGCACCGCGTCGACGTCGCCCAGTTCCGCCGCCGACTGCGCGACGCAACCGCGGGTTAGGATCTTATAGTTGTGGTAGCGAGAGCGGTCACGCTAGTGGCCAGAGACGGGTTTCACTCCGACCGTCTTGTCCGGCACGTCGCCATTGCGGCCTTTCACGCGGTCGTAGACCGAAACTTGCGCGATCGAGCCGAGGGCTTCGTTGTAGTAGGTGGGGACGCCGAGGGCGGTGCGGAGCTCTTCGTTGAACTTGCGCATGCTGACGAGTTGTTCGGCATGGGCGGGGAATTTCCGGCCGTCGTCCGTCAGCAGAAATTTTTGGTAGCCCGCGTCCCAGAGGCGCACGAACTGGCCGTTCAGCACGATGGTGGGGAGAATCGTCATCGTGTAGTGGTCGTCGGAGGTGCGGCGAAATTCCGCGCCGGCGCCGTACTTTTCGACGCGCGTCACGCCGCCCGTGCTGCTGACGACGAATCCCATCTCGGGCAGCGGCTCCATCAATTTGGCGGGGAAACGATCCTTCACATTCCACATAGATTTCAAGAATACGGGCCACGCGCTGGAGTGTAAAGTCAAAAGCTGTTCCCGTTTCTCCGTGGCCTTCCGCATTTCTCAGTGTCCTCGGTGTTAAGCCCTTTCGGACGAAACACGGAGACCACGGAGAGTGCGCTATGGCGCAAAAGGGCGTGCCGCGACGCGCAAGAATCGCGCGAGTCTATGCTAAATTAAGGAAGAGAACGCAGCGGCGCATGAACACTGCAAAAACACCTCTCTGGGCGGAAGCATCGGCGGGCGCGCCGGCCGGCGGCCGCAGCGTCCTCGATTGCATCGGGAATACGCCGCTATTACGGCTCGAACGGCTCGGCCCGAATTATCCCAACGTCGAATTTTACGGCAAGGCGGAGTGGTTCAATCCGGGCGGCTCGGTGAAGGACCGGCCGGCGCTGGAGATGATTCGCGAAGCGGAACGCTCCGGGCAGCTCAAGCCGGGCCAGACGATTCTGGATGCGACGAGCGGCAACACCGGAATCGCCTACGCGATGATCGCGGCGGCGCTCGGCTATCGCGTGAAACTGTGCCTCCCGGCGAGCGCGAGCGAGGAGCGCAAAAAGATTCTTCGCGCGTTTGGCGCGGAACTCGTGATCACGCCGGGTGACGAAGGCTCCGATGGAGCTATTCTGCGCGCGCGCGAAATCATCGCCGCCGAACCGGGCAGATATTTTTATCCCAATCAGTACGGCAACGCCGCGAATTGGCGCGCGCACTACAAGACCACCGCCAACGAAATCTGGGAGCAAACCTCGGGGCGAATCACGCATTTCGTCGCCGGGCTCGGCACCAGCGGAACGTTTATTGGCACCACGCGCCGCCTCAAGGAGTTGAATCCCAAGATTCGCTGCATCAGCTTGCAGCCGGACTCTTCCTTTCACGGCCTCGAAGGCTGGAAGCACATGGCGACGGCCATCGTCCCGCCGATTTACGACGCGTCGCTCGCCGATGCGAACCTCGAGGTGGGCACGGAAGAGGCGTATCGCCTGGTGAAGCGAGCGGCTCGCGAAGAGGGTTTGCTGCTCAGTCCGAGCGCAGCGGCGGCTCTCGAAGGATGCTTCCAAGTAGCCGCGACGCTGGGGCCGGACGAGCGCGCCGTGTTCGTGACGATTTTCCCGGATTCCGGCACGAAATATTTGAGCGAACGTTTCTGGGACGAAGTCTGAGTTGTAGCCCGCGTCTTTAGACGCGGGGTTGCTCGCTGAATTTTCGACGGACAGCCACGAACCCCGCCTCTGAGGAGGCGGGCTACAACACCGGCGCTCCAACGGAGAAACTTGATCGATGCTGGTGCTGGCAATAAATCTGGAACAGGAAATTCGCGATCACGGCGCGCGCGACTACCCGCACGAGTGCTGCGGCGCGATGCTTGGCGCCGACAAAGACGCCGCAGGGCGCGAAGTGCGTGCGCTGTTCCCGCTGATCAACCGCCGCGACGACTCTCCGCGCAACCGGTTCTCGATCACACCTGAGGATTTTCGCGCGGCTGAGCGCGCCGCGGCGGAACGCGGGCTCGACCTTCTGGGGTGGTATCATTCCCATCCAGACCATCCGGCCCGGCCGAGCGAATTCGATCGCGAGCACGCCTGGCCGTGGTATAGCTACGTGATCGTCAGCGTGGACGGCGGCGTTCCCAAGGATTTGACGTCCTGGCAATTGGAGGACGACCGCTCCAAGTTTTTCCCGGAAGATGTTGTGCCGGCGCGAGTTGAGGGCCAAGACACCCACGGCTGAGGCCGCCGCCTGAAGCCGGGATGGCTGCCCGGGCATCTGATGTGGTTGCGAAGACAAAATTAGGGTTGCAGAGATCCACTGTAACACCCGATTCCCACAAGGGGGAAAACGACCGTATGGCCGTAAAGGTGATGATTCCGACGCCGCTCCGCCAGTTCACTAGGAAGCAGTCCAGTATCGAGTGTAACGCGGCTACGGTGGGCGAGGCGCTCGGCAGCCTGACGGGCACGTTTTCCGAATTGCGGAAGCATCTGTATACCGAAGACGGAAAGATTCGCAGCTTCGTGAACGTCTATTTGAACGACGAGGATATTCGCTTCCTCGAGAAGGAAAACACGCGAACGAAAGATGGCGACACGATCAGCATCGTGCCGTCGATCGCCGGTGGGCTCGGCCGGTTGAGGTAGCACCCGCCTCGCGCTGTCATTCTGAGCGAAGCGAGGAATCTCTCTTCGGTTTGGACGCAAGAACAGAGAGATTCTTCGCTCAGAATGACAAAAATTGGTGGGTTGCAAAGCGAAATAAATGATGGGTGGCGGAGAGCGAATCAGTACAGGGAGTGTACAAGTTTAGAGGAGAAAGTCCGTGGCAATTCAGACTGATGCATTGCAGGAGCAGGAAGTGAAGCTCTCGAAGGAAGAGATTCAGCGCTACAGCCGGCACCTGATCATGCCCGAGGTGGGCATGGAGGGTCAGCTGAAGCTGAAGCGCGCGCGCGTGATGACGATCGGCACGGGCGGCCTTGGAGCACCGCTGGGCCTTTATCTGGCCGCGGCCGGCGTGGGCCATCTGGGACTCGTCGATTTTGACGTTGTCGACAACTCGAATTTGCAGCGCCAGGTGACGTTCACAACGCAGGACGTAGGCAAGCCGAAATCCGCGGCGGCCGAGGCGCGACTCTCCGCGCTCAATCCGATGATCGAGATCACCGCGTATGAAACGCGGCTGACGAGCGACAACGCGCTGGACCTGTTCCGCGACTACGACATCATCGTGGATGGCACCGACAATTTCCCCACGCGCTTCCTCGTCAATGACGCGTGCGTGATCCTCGGAAAGCCCAATGTTTACGGCTCGATTTTCCGGTTCGAGGGGCAAGCCACTGTGTTCGGTTATCCCGGCGGGCCGTGCTATCGCTGCTTGTATCCCGAGCCGCCTCCGCCGGGACTTGTTCCTTCGTGCGCCGAGGGCGGCGTGCTGGGCGTACTGCCCGGAATCGTCGGCTCGATCCAGGCGACGGAGACGATCAAGCTGATCCTGGGAACGGGAGAGCCTCTCGTCGGGCGGCTCCTGCTCTTTGACGCGCTCGCCATGCGCTTCCGGGAATTGAAGCTGAAGAGAAATCCGGAGTGCCCCGTTTGCGGCGATCACCGGACCATTACCAAGCTGATCGATTATGAAGAGTTTTGCGGAATTCGCGGCGAGGAGGCCCCGGCAATGACGGACGGTATCCAGGAAATCACGGCACGGGAATTGAAGATGCGGCAGGATCGCGGCGACAAGTTGTTCATCCTGGATGTGCGCGAGCCGCACGAATATCAGATTTGCAATCTGAACGGCAAGCTGATCCCGCTCGGCGAACTTCCGCGGCGCGTGAACGAACTCGACAGCTCGGTCGAGATGGTTGTGCACTGCAAAAGCGGAAAGCGCTCGGCGGACGCGATTCACTTCCTGCAAACCGCCGGGTTCAAGAAGCTATGGAACCTGAAGGGCGGCGTGCTCGCCTGGGCGGACGAAGTCGATCCGAAAATGCCGAAGTATTAGCGAGTTGTAGCGCCCGCCAGTGGCGCAGGCTTCCAGCCTGTGGGTTTTAGTTGCTGCGACCACGAACCTGCCGCAACCAACCCCCGGCAGGCTCGAAGCCTGCGCCACCGAAGGTGCGCTACACGGAAGACGGGGCGGTGCCATGGCCAAGATTACAGTTCGCAACGATGGTCCCCTGCGCGTCGAGGGAGTCGTTGAGCTAGTCGATATGGATGGCAAGCCCTATGGGCTCGCCGGGCGCGAGAATATCGCCCTGTGCCGCTGTGGGCACTCGCAGAGCAAGCCCTTCTGCGACGGTTCGCACAAGACCGCGGGTTTCCAGGACAAGCAGCAGGCCCGAGACCTTCCTCCGCAGCCCCCGAAGCCGTAACTCCAAGACAGCGAAGGTTATAATCCTCTAATCGGGCACTCAAGGCCCCGGCCGGTGAGTGTCAAACTTGCCACTACGGTGTGCCGTAATGGGAAGCCACACGGAGTCCCGGTATCGTTTCTATCCAATCCGCAGAGACCGGACAAGGTGCTCCGAAACGCTCCATCCCCAGGAAAACCATAACTCTTTTATTTGCAACGCAATGCAAGACTGACACTGATCGTTCTAAAAAGGGCTCTGAACTTGCTAACTCCTATTGCGCAGTCGAAACCGGGGCTCATGGAACTGCTCAACTGGGGGAGCGGTGAGTGTGCTGAAGCAAATTCGGGTGTGGTGTTGGCGCCTTCGTTGGTCTCTGGCGATTCTTGGGGCAGCGGGCTTTCTGCTGCTTGCGGTCTGGCTGCGCCAGCTTCCCTTCGCGTCCGAACCTATCCTGCTTTCTTACCTGCAAATTGTGGGCAGCCTGCTCTGCTTCACGTACGCCGCCAATGCCTTGGTCCGATTCCGCGGTACGCATGATCGCCTGACGCTTATCCTCGCTTTTGGCTTCGTCCTTTCCGGCGTCATCGAGACGGCAGCGACGTTCAGCTTCTCCGACATTCTCACTTCCGGCGCCGCGAGCCAGACGCATGTTCCCCTGGCGTGGATGGTCAGCCGGACGCTGCTGGCGCTGGTGCTGATCGCCGGGCTGATCGTCGAGCGCCGCGTGCCGACTTCGCGCGACCCGGGCCGGGAGATCGCCGTCGCGCTGCTCGTGGTGGTCGGCGTGGCTTACACGACCAGCGCAGCCTACTTCGGATCGCCCCTGGAGCCCGGAATGCACCCGCGCGCCTGGCTCTCGCGTCCTGGCGACCTTCTACCCGCCATCTTGTTCGGTATTGCCGCCATCGGGTTTACGCGGCGATCGCGCAGCCGGGGCTCCCTGATCGACGGCGCATTTTGCGTGGCGCTGTGGATGAACGTGGCTTGCCACATCGTGGCCACGCAGTCCGAACGGTTGCTCGACGCGCCCTTCACCGCCGCGCAGCTCCTGAAGGTGGGCAGCTACGCGCTTGTTCTCGGCGGAGCGCTCCTGGATAACGCGCGATTGTTCGAACAGGTCCGCCAGCTCGCAGTTACGGACTCGCTGACCGGGCTTTCGAACTACCGCACGCTGATCAACGTGATGGAATCGGAGGTTCAGCGGTCGCGCCGGACCGGGCGGCCGTTCGCGATTCTTCTTTTCGATCTCGATGGCCTGAAAACAATCAACGACCAATACGGACATTTGACCGGAAGCCGCGCCATCTGCCGCCTGGCCAGTTGCCTGCGAATTCATTCGCGCGCGATGGATACGGCGGCGCGGTACGGCGGCGATGAATTCGCCGTGGTGCTGCCGGAAGCAGGACAAGAGGCAGCCGAATCCGTCAGCCGCCGCATTTGCGAGCGTCTCCCGAAGGACGGTGAATTTCCGCAGATCACCGTCAGCGTCGGCGCCGCCGTCTTTCCGCGCGACGGCGAAACAATCGAGGCGCTCTTTGATGCAGCAGACAAAGCGCTCTACGGCATGAAGCGGCGTCCGGACGGAATCCAGACGCTGGCTCGCATCGCAGCGTGCCTGTAAGAAAAATCCGGTGCCCGCAATAAGGCGGGATCGCCGGCTGATCCGAAACGCAATCCGTATCACTGAGGGAACGGATGCCGAAAGCATTTCCGATTGAAAGGCTTGAAAAGAGAATCCCGATGACCGTGGCAGTCCATATTTCCGGGGCAGCGCAGTCCGCCGCCGGCGTGGAGACGACGTTCACCGAAGACGTCAGCTCACGCGGGGCGCGGGTGTCCAGCATCCGCCGCTGGCGGCCGAACGACACGCTGCAATTTGAATCGTTACCCGGAGATTTCCGAACGCCCGCGCGAGTGGCCTATTGCCACCCCTATCGCGAGGGCTACGTCATCGGACTTGAGTTCCTAGAGCCCTCTGGCCGGTGGGTGGTTTCCTCCCCAGGCGGCTCAGGGAAACCGCTGCAAGGATAGGAGGGACACGCGAAGGCAAACAACTGGCGTAGTGTTGTACCCAGGAGCGCCTGACATTCCGCGGGAACGGGATGGCAGGCGCTTTTGGCGTTCTGAGGAGAAAAGCTCACGATCCACGAATTGCTTTGGGTTTTCACCAGTCACTCATCACCGGTCACCAGCGTTTCATACAGCCGCAGAGTCTCCTCCACCATTCGGTCCGCTGAAAAATGTGCGATGACTGTTTCATGAGCGGCTTCGCCGAGGCGCCTTGCTTCATCGGGATTGGAAAGCAGACGCGCGATTGCTGCGGCCAGGGCGCCGGCATCGAGTTCGCTGACCAGAAGACCGTTCTTGGCATCTACGACGGCTTCGGGATTTCCGCCGCGGGCGAAGGCGACAAGCGGTAGCGCGTAGGCCATCGCCGAAAGCATGGCGCAGGCTAGCGGCTCCTGGTGAGAAGGAAACACGAACACGTCCGTCGCGCCATAGACGCTCTCCACGTCCGGAACAAATCCCGCGAACCTCACGACATCTTCGATGCCCAATTGACTGGCGAGCGCTTGCAGATTCGTTTTCTCCCGACCTTCTCCCGCCAGAAGCAAAACGACATCCGGAAATTGCGCACGCAATTGCGCGAGGGCGCGGAGCAGGAGGACGTGCCCTTTTTCCGGGACGAAAGCGGCCACGTTTCCGAGGCATACGCCGTCGGGCGGGATTGAGAAGCGCTTTCGCGCGGATTCGCGGTCCGCGGGGGAAATCTTCGGAGGAACTTCGACCCCGACGAAAATCGTCTCGAGAAGCTCCGCGGGCAAGCCGCTCGCGAGGACAGATTCCTTCACGAAATTTGACACCGGCAGGACACGGCTTGCTGAGCGATAGCGCGCGAGGGAGAGCGGATCGGAGGAAAGCGGGAGCTCCACGCGGCGAGAGACGACCACCGGAATCGAACGATGCGCTCGCGCAAGCCACGCGGAAGTGAGACCGTGGGGTTCGCTGGCGTGCACAATATCCACGCGGCGGCCTCGCACGAGGCGGCGGACTACGCGCGCCGCATCAAGGCGCCGCCAGCGCGGGCTTACGGCGTGCGTGGCGATGCCTGAAGCCTTCGCTCGTTCGATCAGCAAAGAATCCTGAAGCGCGATGAGCTCGGGGGCGTGGCCACGCGCGGCTAGGCCACGGAGGAGCAGGAGCGCCTGGTCCTGGCCGCCGCGAAAATCGCGGCCAAGGTCGATGATGAGCGGGCGCACGCTCAGGCCTCGCCGGGATTCGGCCAGGAGCGGCGCGTCAATTTTTCTCCCGCGCGCAGGCGGCCCACCTTGCGGTATTTGATGTAAATGTGCTTCGCGGACATCCACGCAATCAGCCAGCCACGGCGCCCGTCGAGAACGCCGAGTTGGAACACAAGGCGCTGAACGATGGTCCACGGCGGTGCGAAGATCATCGCGGGCATCCAGCTTTTTCGTCCTCGCGCGAACATGTCTTCCGCCGCGAGTGTGGACATCGCGTCGATCTTGGCGCGGTGTTCAGCGAGCGATTGAATCGTGTAGTGCAGCAAATGGCCCGTCAGGCGGCCGGGCGGGCCTTCCGCTTCGACTCTCTCATGCAGGGCGCCGACGAATTTTCCCTTGTCCCGCCGGAAGAGAAGCGTTCTGTATTCCGGGTACCAGCCGGAGTGGCGAATCCACGCGCCGAGATAGCTCGACAACTGGCATATTTCGTAGCAGCTCTTGTCCGGCGCCTGCCCCTTCCAGGCCAGCAGCGACGCCCGCAGTTCGGGGCTCAATTCCTGGTCGCAGTCGATACAAAGAATCCAGTCACTAGAGGAAAGAGACGCGGCAAAATTCTTTTGCGCGGCGAAGCTCTCCAGCTTGCGCGCATACACGCGCGCGCCGGAATTCCGCGCAATTTCACAAGTGCGGTCGGTGGAACCGGAATCGACCAGGACCATTTCGTCCGCCACGCCCTGGAGCGACGACAGCGCGCGTGGCAGGTCCGCTTCCTCGTTGTAGGCGATCAAAATCGCAGTGAGAGGGGGCATCAGAAGGTCAAGATCTTACGCCAGGACGTCTCGACGAACGCAGGTTGCAATTATGCCACATCAGCGCAGGCATTCGCCGAAGGATTGCCCGCCGTCCCGAGACGCGCTTTGTTCAGCGAGGGGCCACGAGCTTCGGCGTAACGCTGACCAGAATGACGGAGGTGCCGATGCGAAACTCAGAGAGGTGTTTCAGTTCGGCCACGCGGACGCGTTCGTCGGCGAAGTAGGTGCCGTTGGTGGAATCCATGTCGCGGACGCGAATCACGTCACCCTTGATTTCGATGGCGCAGTGCCAGCGCGAAATCTCCTTGTCGTTGATGACGATATCGGCGTCGGCCCTTCCCAGCACGACGCGGGGCTTCTCCACCGAATAAACGAGGCCGCGCGACGGTCCGGCGATCACCGAAAGTGCGATGGCCTTTCCGGGCGGCAACTGTAGGGACTCGTTGGCGGCGTTTCCGGCGAGCCAGGGCGCGCCCGCGCTGCGGGCAAATTCCGGCAGAGGCGTGAGGACTTGCGTCGAATCAGGGCTCGGCGGGATCTCCAGGATCGTGGCCTTCCCGCACTTGGCGCACTGAAATTGAACTCGCGGGAGACCCGCCAGTTTTGCATCCGGAAGAGAATGATGGGCGCCACAACTGGAACAAACGGCTTTCATGTAGACCTGCTGGTTCGAACTTCCCTCTTGGCCTTCCCTGTTGGCCTGAAGGGTCCCGGCCCGCACTGGGCGCACCGCCCCGTGCGGACGTTCCACGTCTAATTTAGCACGCAGATTTGGCGCCGCCTGCGGTCATGCCGGGCGATGTTTCGACAAGGGAAATAGACGGCTGGATGGGCCGGGGTGTTCGCCTACTGCACGAAGCCTACGTTCGGGATCGGGGTCGGCTCGGGCACTTCGCGGATGGGGCCGAACTGCTTCTCATAGCGGCGGATGTTTTCCTCGAGGGCGTGGAGGATGCGCTTGGCGTGTCCTGGACTGACGATCACGCTTGAGACCAGCTTGCCTTGCGGCACGTTCGGAAACACGTAGATGAAATGCGCCGTGAACTCTTCCGCTGTGTGGTGAAACATCACCAGATTAGCGAATTGCCCGACCATTTCCTTTTCGTCGGCCTTGATTTGAACCTGGACCTGCTCGCTTCCGGGTTGCCCCATGGATTCCTCCGTTCACCGGATCGTCACGGCAAATCGCTCACGGACGTCCAATTCCGACACTAACATATTCCGGAGCGCCGAGACACGGACAAGCAAGGCGCCAGTTCCAGCGCATCCGGCAATGATTTCGTCGGCCCGGCGTGGACATTTGTCACTTGGATTTTCCCGCAGTCTCCTGTTTGGGCACGCCGGTACGCCGAAACGATTGACTCCACTCGGGATTAATGCTAGTTTAGGCTGGATATTTATCTAGGTTAACTATGGCAGTGCCTCCGCTAACTCCGGCCACGTTAGAAGGAAACCCCGGCAACGCGGCGTCCGCTTCGCCCGTCGATCTTGCATCCCGGGCGTTTTCTCCTTCGCTCCCCGAGTCGTATCGCAGCGTTCCCATCCTTCACGGCGCGTCTTTCTTCCGGAAAATGATCGCTTTCGCCGGACCGGGCTATCTCGTGGCCGTGGGCTACATGGACCCCGGAAACTGGGCGACAGACCTCGGCGGCGGCTCGCGCTACGGATACACCCTTCTGAGCGCCGTGCTCATTTCCAGCCTCATGGCGATTTTTCTGCAGGCGCTTTCGGCAAAGCTGGGGATCGCCACGGGGCGCGATCTCGCGCAGGCTTGCCGCGAGCACTATTCCCGCCGTACGTCGGCGGTGCTTTGGGTGCTTTGCGAAATTGCGATTGCGGCGTGCGATCTGGCGGAAGTGCTCGGATCGGCCGTCGCGCTGAAGCTGCTCTTCGGGCTGCCGCTGCTCGCGGGCGTGCTGCTCACGGGCTTTGACGTGCTGCTCGTGCTCGCGCTGCAGGGGCGCGGGTTCCGCGTTCTCGAAACGCTGGTGATCACACTCATCATGACCATTGGCGCGTGCTTCGCGTATGAAATTTTCTTCGCCCGGCCACTGTGGATCGAGGCGGCGCGCGGCTTTTTGCCCTCGGCGGAGATCCTGCGCAACCGCGACATGCTGTATCTCGCGATCGGAATCCTGGGCGCGACGGTGATGCCCCACAACTTGTATCTCCATTCCAGCATCGTGCAGACGCGCGCCTTCAGCCTGAACCCCGAAGGCAAGCGGGAAGCGATTCGCTTTGCCACGCTCGATTCCACCCTGGCGCTGGGATTTTCGCTCTTCATCAACGCGGCAATTCTGGTGCTGGGCGCGGCCGCGTTTCACGGGCACGGAATGAACGACGTGGCGGACATCAGCCAGGCCTACAAGTTGCTCACGCCGGTGCTGGGCGCGAGCCTCGCGAGCGTCTTGTTCGCCGCTGCGCTCTTGTGTTCCGGGCAAAATTCCACGCTTACCGGAACGCTGGCCGGGCAGATCGTGATGGAGGGATTCCTTCACTGGCAGGTGCGGCCATGGCTGCGGCGCTTGATTACACGATCGATGGCGATCATTCCCGCGGCGATCGTGATCGGTATCATGGGTGAAGGGCGCGCGACGTGGCTCCTCATCCTCAGCCAGGTGATCTTGAGTTTCCAGTTGCCCTTTGCCGTCGTGCCGCTGATTCAGTTTACCGGCGACAAATCCAAGATGGGCGAATTCACGAACGGCCCGCTCACGGCGGCGTTCGGCTGGTTCATGGCCGCAGCAATCATCGTCCTCAACGCGGCGCTTCTCTGGTTGACCTTCAAGTAGGGCAGGCCTTTTTGCCCCGAACGAAGCGAAGGGCAGCCTGTCGGGTTTGACCCCGGCAGCGCCGCAGAACCCGACAGGCTCAAAGCCTGTCCTACGCGGGTTTTGCGCGTGAAATAAGCTCTCCGTTATGGGAGAATTCACGGGCTTGGACGAATCTCGAAGGAACCGGAGACATGGGAATGCTCGGACTGAATACGACGACATCGAAATGGGTGGCGCGCGCCGCGGGCGCGGGCCTTTTGTTTGGAATGTGCGTTTTTGCCGCAGGACGCATCGCCGGGCAGGAGCAGACTCAGACTGTTCCCCCACCGTGGATTGCGCCGGATGACGCGAAGAAAGTAAAGAACCCGATCCCCTCCACCCCGGAAAATCTGGCCGCCGGCGAGCAGCTCTTCTCGGACAATTGCGTGCTCTGCCACGGTGACAAGGGTATGGGCGACGGCCCCGGCGCCAAGACGATCAAGGTGAAGCCGGCGAATTTCGCCGATCCCAAGGTTCAGTCCTCGGAAACGGACGGCGCGCTGTTCTGGAAGATGGGCAACGGGCGCGGGCCGATGCCGGCCTGGAAGGACATCCTGACGGACGAAGAGCGCTGGAAGCTGGTTAACTACATCCGCAAACTCGGCAAAGACGCCGCCAAGAAGTAACGCCGCGCTGTAGCCCGGGTCTTTAGACGCGGGGAACGTGTCTCGGGGCTTCAGGATTGGTGCCCCGAGCCCCGCCTCTAAAGAGGCAGGCTACAGCAGGCTCTATGCGGCCGAAAAACTCCTACTTCACCGCCGCGAGCGCCTTCGATACTTCCCCCATATCCGGCACCACCGGAATATCGTAATTCTTGAACCAGGCGATTTTCCCCGCCTTGTCGATGATGGCAATGGCCCGTCCCGTGATCCCCTTGTCCGCGAGGTAGACGCCGAACTTCTCTGCCACCGCGCCGCGCGGATGGAAGTCCGCGAGCAGCGGATACTTGATTCCCATTTTCTCTGCGAATGCCTTGTGCGCCCACGCACTGTCCACGCTCAGGCCGAGGACCTGCGCGTCGAGCGACTCAAACTGCTTCAGGTCGTTCACGAAGCAGGCGTGCTCGTTCGTGCAGACCGGGCTGAAATCCAGCGGATAAAAGATCAGGACGATGTTGCGCTTGCCCAGAAAATCGGCGAGCTTCACTTCTTTTTGCGATTGATCCTTCAGCGCGAAATCGGGAGCGGGTTGTCCTACGGCAATCGGCATGAGGCCTCCTCAGATGCGATATGGAATTTTGCTAACACAACCGCCGCGCGCGTCGGCATGGATTTCCATGCGCTCGCGCGGGCATTCCATCATATCGGATTTCGGCGGCGCCGCGCCGGATTCTGGTACCATCGCCGAAGTGGCGCAGGCTTGCAGCGTGCGGGGGTTAGTTACAGCGAGCTCGATCCCGCTCGAACAAAACCCCACAGGCTGCCCTTCGAGTCTCTCAGGGTAAAAAAGCCTGCGTGCGCCACGTGACCCATGTCCCGGCTCACCATCTCCGAATCCTATCCCGGCGTTGCATTCCGCCCGCGCTCGCTGCGCTGGTGGGCGCGGCTGATGCACTGGCCCGCCGAGTGCGTCCACCTCGAAAACGGACACTCCTGGATGGCCACGTTCATTCCGGACACGCTTTATTTGCGCGGCAAGGCGCGGGCGCGGCGCGATCCCGTGCGGCCCGAGGTTTCGGTGTGCTTTGATTGCCTCTCCGGGCTGCTCGAGCCGGAGCTGGCTGCTTACGCCGGCCGCGTGGTGGCGTTCGAGCCCGACGGAGAAAATTTCACGCAATTCTTTTTTGTGGGACGAGAAGATTTCGCGGCCGCCGGTTTGCGGCCGGAAATAGCCGCCGCAATCGAAGCCCGTCTTGAAAAACTGGCGGGTGCATGCAGCGACTGCGGCGCTCCCGCCACTTGGCTGTGGATCTCGCGGCGCGAAGTCTCGAACCTCGACCAGACGGAACGGATCGAGACCTCGCCCGGGGCGCTCTTCTGCGCAAAACACGGTGCCGCGAAATTGCGCGAAGCGTTGGGGCAAATCGAAGAAGCCAATCTCTTTTACGTAAACGCGCCGTACGGAAACGCCGGCGCGTACGTCTGGATCTGAGTAGCCCGCATTGCGCGAAGTGATGGTTTGTAGGTCACGGCTTCAGCCGTGACATCAAGGCCAGCGTAAACCCCGCCTTAGCTGGTAACGCGTGCCGAGATGATCGCGACTGAGTTTTGCAAGGGAGCTTTGCAACAATGACGCTGCGCGACCTTGTCGAAAAATATCTGGCCATCGCAGGCGGCTTCGCGTTTCTCGCGCCGCTCGCCGATTTCGGCCTCGAACGCGCCGATGCCGAGCGCATCTTCGGCGCCTTCGACGAGGATTATCACATCAGCCGCTACCTGCACTTCAGCCAGGTCTCGGGCTCCGCCTACAAAATCAACGGCTTCGAACAGACGCACCTCTCGATTGATGGAGACATCCAATCGATTCTGTAATTGCCGCAAGAAAAATAAGACCGAAATTTTCGAACACAGAGGACGCGGAGAGTACAGAGAAAGGCGCGAGACTGCTCTACGAGTGATGGCGCCAGAGCCAATAGCCCAGACCGCAGGCCAAAAGGATTGGCAGGGCGCTCATGATGAGCGTCATGCCGAGGTAGGTGCCGGCGGTCTTGGGGTCGCCGACCATGCAGGCCGGGCAGGCGCTCGCTGCGGCGGGAAGAAACGCTACCCCAGCTACGGCGGCGACAAATCGCACGATGATTTTCAGGCTGCTCACCAACTCCTCACAGATACACTCGCAAGTAAATGATCGGCCAGAGCAGGACCACGAAATACCAGAAGATCTGCGTCGCGGCGAATCTGGACGGGGAGAGCGTTCCCTGGCGCATCGGGAAATATACCGCTGCGAGCGCGGCGAGCGCAACGACGGCGTGGAGCGCGTGCGCGCCGACGATCAGGTAGAAAAACGCGCCGTGCGAGCTGGACGTCATCGTCAGGCCTTCGCGGAGGAGGCGGACCCATTCGACGCCCTGCAGCAGGACGAAGGCGGCGCCGGTGATGATGGCGCCGGCCACGTAGGGCCGCGCCTTTTGTTGGCCATCGCGCGCGCGGCGGTTGGCTACGAAGAGAAGCGCGCCGCTCAGCAGCAGGATCGCGGTGTTGAACGCGGTGCGCTCGACGGGCAGGCGCGGCTGGCCGGGCGGAGGCCACACGCCGCCGAGCACCGTGGCGCGGGCAATCGTATGCGCGCTCATCAGCGCCGCGAAGAACATGATTTCCGCGGCGACGAAAATGATCATGCCGAGCACGGAATTGGGCAGGCGCTTTCCAGCGACGACCGTAGGGCTCGCCACACTAACGCTAGTGTCGAAGGTGGTCGACGGACTACTCACGCTTTGCTCCTTCGCCGGCCGGCTGCGCCGCCTGATTGGCCGAGGGATTCGTCCAGTGCAGGCCACTGTGATGCATCACGTCGGGCGCAACGCCCGCGAACAGAATAAGGACAAACAGCAGACAAACAATCAGGAGATACGGCACCCAGCGCTTCTCCACGGTGATGTGCATGAAATTCTTGGCGACGAGATACGCCTTGACCACCGCGACGCCAAACGCCGCGACGAGCACCACATCCCGGATGTGCGTCAAGGAGCCAGCGACGCTGACGACGAGGAGCGCGACCAGAATGGCCCACACCTTGACGTAGTTGGGGTGGTGCACGTGGGGTTGAGCTTGCGCCTGAGCTTCCGTCGTCATGATTCGTCAGCGCCCCTCAACGCGCGATATACAGCAGCGGAAACAGGAAAATCCAAACGATGTCCACGAAATGCCAGTACAGCCCGATGCATTCCACGCGCTGCAATTCCTGATTTTTCGCGGCGTCCGCCGCCACAATCAGCATGATGATCATTCCCGCGAGAACGTGCAGGCCGTGCAGACCGGCGAGCGTGTAGTAGAACGACCAGAATCCTCCGGAGGAAAGCACGAAGCCTTCATGGATATCGGCGGTCCATTCAAAGCCCTTCACGCACAGGAAAATCAATCCGCCGAGCGAGGTCAGCCGCAAAAGCTTCGCGGCGCGAGGGCCGTCGTGCGCGTCGGCAGCTTTGTGGGCGAGCACCGCGCACAGGCTCGACGTGAGCAGCACGAACGTATTGAAAGCGCCGGCCCAGGTATTCGTGTGCGAGGCGGCGTCAGCCCACTCCGGATGGCCGATCCGGTGCATCACGTACGATGCGAGCAAGCCGCCGAAGATCACGATTTCCGAAGCGATCACCCACCAGGTAATCAGCCGCGCGGTGGGGATGCCGGTCCCGCTCCGGGTATTCGCGAGCGGCTTTGCGGTTGCGCTCACGCTTTCACCTCGCCCGCGAGCGCGGAATCGGGCACGTTCTGCGGCACGAAGTCCTCGGCGTGGCCGGGCAAGCCGTATTCGTACGGGCCGCGGTAGACGGTCGGCATCACGGCGAAATTTCCATGCGGCGGCGGCGAGGGAACCGTCCACTCGAGCGTCGCGGATCGCCAGGGATTCGCGCCGGCTTCCCTGCCGTGGCGAAAACTCCAGAAGAAATTGAAGAGAAACACCAGCTGGAACGCCAGCATGAAGAGCAGAGCGATCGTCGAGACGGTGCGCAGGTGCTGCAGCTCGGGCCGCGACTGCTCGGCGAAGAGCGCGTAATTGTAAACGCGTCGCTGGTCCCCCGCGATGCCGGTGATAAAGAGCGGAATGAAAATCACGTTGAAGGGAATGATCGTTCCCCAGAAGTGAATCTTTCCAAGCGTCTCGTTCAGCATGCGGCCGAACATCTTGGGATACCAGAACGTCAGCGCCGCAAACGTAGCGATAATGGCGATGGGCACGAACGTGTAATGGAAATGCGCGATCAGGAAATACGTGTCGTGCAGGTAGATGTCCGTACCGGACGATCCCAGAAAAATTCCGGTCACGCCGCCGATCAGAAATTCAACCACAAATCCCAATGCCCACAGCATCGGCGTATCCAAATGAATCGATCCGCCGTAGAGCGTGGCGATGTACAGGAACACCATTTCCGCAATCGGAATGGAAATCAGCAGCGTGGTGATGGAAAAAATATTGGCCATGCGCGGATCGATTCCGGCCACAAATTGATGGTGCGCCCATACAACGAAGCTCAGGAAGCCAACCGCCCAGGCGGTGTAAAGGACCGTTTTGTAGCCGAAGATTTTCTTGCGGGCAAAGACCGCGATGATCTCGGCAACGATTCCCATCGCCGGAAGGAGTACGACGTAGACCTCCGGATGTCCGAAGAACCAGAAAAGGTGTTGCCACAGGAGCGGGTCGCCGCCGCGCGTGGGATCGTAAAAGCCGGTGGCCATCGTCTGGTCAAAGAGAAGCATGATCGCGCCCGCGATCAGCGGCCCCACCGAGGCCATGAAGATGACGTTGGCCAGGACTATCATCCAGACCAGGATCGGGATGTCGTACATCTTCATGCCTGGCGCTCGGCTGTTCATCGCCGTCACGGTGAAATTGATACCGCCCAGCAGAAACGCGACAAATTCGAGCGCGACCGCAAGCAGCCACATGACGGCGCCCGCGGGCGTCAAGTTATACGCGCCGCTCGCGGAGAGCGGAGGATACGCGGTCCACGCGCCGCCGAACGGACCGCCTTTCACAAAAAAGGAAGCGAGAAGAACCAGCACGCTCAACAAGAAGATTTGGTATGAGAGGCGATTGATCCGCGGAAACGCCATGTCATCGCAGCCGACCATCAGGGGAATTAGGAAATTCCCAAACGCGGCGATCAGCACCGGCATGGCCACCCAGAAAATCATGATGCTGCCGTGCATGGTGACGAGCGCGTTGTACTTGCCCGGCGTAATCAAGCCGAGGCCCGGCACGGAATGGTCCGGGAATCCAAGCTGCATGCGAAATCCATAGGCGAAAAAACCGCCGAGCAGCGCCATGGCCATGCCGGTAAAGAGGTACTGCATGGCAATGACTTTGTGATCTGTCGACCACAAATATTTCTTCAGGACTCCGGGCTCGGCGTGTTCCACGTGCGCGCTCATCGCAGCGCCTCTGCAACCATCGAGCGGTTTGCCGCTGCCGGTTGTGGAGCCGGAGCCGGCTCGCCGGCCGCGACCGGAGCGGAGTCGCGCATGAGCCAGGCGGTATGCTGCTGTGGGGTCTCGACGATGATTCGGCCCGCCATCAGCGCGTGACCTAACCCGCACATTTGCGTGCACTGAATGTCATAGGTGCCGACGCGGTTCGGGCGGAACCAACCTGTAATCACGCGGCCGGGCAGCGCGTCCTGCTTCAAGCGAAATGCGGGCACGGCGAAGCTGTGCACCACGTCGCGCGACATCAAATCGAAGTGGTACGTCGTATCGACGACTACATGCAAGTCGCCGACCGTGCGAATGTCGTCCGGAGTGTCAAACACGCCGTCCGGGCCGGGCTGCTGGAAACTCCAGGCCCACTGCTGGCCGATGACGCGCACCGTTGCGTCCGCCGGCGGCATCACTTGCTTGATGTTGTACCAGACGGTGATGGCCCACGCGATGATCACCACATCGCAGAGGATGATCAGGGTGTGCGGAATCGAAATCCATCTCTTCAGGTGCGGCTCATCGCCCGTGATGTATTGCGTCGGCCGGCCGTCCCTGGCGCGAAATTTGAAAACCAGCCAGAAAATCATGCCTTCGGCCAGGATCAGCCAAAATCCGACCATCGCCGCGATCAGAAAAAACAGGTGATCGATACTGTGCGCGTAGGTCGAAGCCGCCGTGATGTACCGCTCCCACATAAGAACCAATCTCCGCTAGCGAACTAAAATGATTACTCCAAGAATGAAGGCCAGCGATCCCGCCGCAATGATCCAGAAAACGGTCTTGGCCGCTTGATCCGGCGAAGTTTCCTCGTGATTCATGAATTCGTTTCTCCTGCCACCGCGCTCAGGGCTTCAGCGTTTCCACGTAAGCGACAACGTTACGAATCGCGTCTTCGTTCGGAAGCCCGCGCGCCATCGGGCGCATCAGCCGCCCTTCCATGTCTTTTGGACTTGCGCCGCGAACGCCGCTCCTGAATTTTCGCAATTCGGTGGCGAGGTACCAATCGTCGGTGCCTGCGATGCGCGGTGCTTTCAGGTCCTGATTGCCCGCGCCGTTGTCGCCGTGGCAGGCGCTGCACGTTGCGAACAAGGCCTGACCGGCCTGCGGATCGCCGGGCAGCGAGGACACGTGCCGGACCGGAGGAAGAGTCTCGACGTAACGGGCGACGGCCTTGACGTCATCCTCGGAATCCAGGCTCTGCGCCATAGGGCGCATGCGCATGCCTTCGATGTCGTTAAAATGCGCGCCGCGGATTCCCGCTCGAAATTTTTCGATCTGCTCCTCGACGTACCACGCCTTCATGCCGGCGATATTCGGCGCGCCAACGGCGGGATTACCCGAGCCGTCCGAGTTGTGGCATGGGACACACGTCTCGTAGACCTCCCGGCCTCGAGTCGCGGCATCCGTCTCGCCGAAGCGGCATCCGGAGAGACCGAGCCCACCAACCAGGATCAGGAGCGGCCAAAATCCAAAACGGCGTGGAACAAGCGTCTGCACAGTTCGCATGTTCAATCGTGAAGGGGTACGTGAACCGAGGATGCTAGCAGCAGACAAAAACCAAAACAAGAAAAACCTGCAATTCGAGCAAAATTTACTTTCGCGACTCAATTCGCCGGAGCCGCACAGGAAAGGCACGGCTTGTGACAAGCGTCACAACTGTCCTACTTCGGCACAACGGCCATGCGCTGCAGGCGCTCGCCCAGCCGGTCGTGTTCCTCGCGAATTTCTTCCGGCAAGCGATCGCCGAATTTCTTGAAGAATTCTCCCACGTCGGCGTGTTCCTTGGCCCAGTCGGCTGGCTCGACGCGCAGCAGTTCGTTCATCGTGTCGCGCGACACGTTAATGCCGTCCAGGGTGATCGAATTCGCCGTGGGCACCGCTCCAATCGGCGTTTCCGTCGCGGCGGCTTTTCCTTCGATTCGCTCCAGCATCCATTTCAGGACGCGCGCGTTTTCGCCGTAGCCGGGCCACAAAAACTTTCCATCGGCGCCTTTGCGGAACCAATTCACATGGAAGATTTTCGGGGGGTGCGGAATCTTCCGGCCCATCTCGAGCCAGTGCCCGAAATAATCGCCCATGTGATAGCCGCAGAACGGCAACATGGCCATTGGATCGCGCCGCGTGACGCCCACCGCGCCAGTGATCGCCGCGGTCGTTTCCGAAGCCATCGTGGCGGCGATGTAAACGCCGTGCTGCCAACTCGTCGCTTCATACACGAGCGGCGCCAGGCGCGCGCGGCGCCCGCCAAAAATGAACGCGGAGATGGGCACCCCTTCAGGTGCTTCCCATTTCGGGGAGATCGACGGCGCCTGGCTGGCCGGCACCGTGTAACGGGAATTGGCTTGCGCCGCCGGACCATTGAACGCGGACCACGGGCGGCCTTGCCAATCCGCGAGGCCTGCGGGCGCGTCGTCGGTCATGCCCTCCCACCACGGCTCTCGGTGCGGAGTCATCCCCACGTTCGTGAAGATCGTATTCTTGCGAATTGCCGACATGACGTTTGGATTTGTTTTTTCGTTCGTGCCGGGCGCGACGCCGAAGAAGCCCGCCTCGGGATTGATTGCGTGCAGGTATCCATCCGCGCCGATCTGCATCCATGAGATGTCATCCCCCACGGTCCAAACGCGGTAGCCTTCGTTCTCCAGCGCGGACACCATCATGGCCAAATTCGTCTTGCCGCAGGCGCTCGGAAACGCCGCGGCCATGTAGGTGACTTTTCCGGACGGCGACTCGAGGCCCAGGATCAGCATGTGCTCGGCCATCCAGCCCTCTTCGCGGCCCATCCAGCTCGCGATGCGCAGGGCGAAACACTTCTTCCCCAGGAGCGCGTTGCCGCCGTAGCCCGAGCCAATGCTCCAAATTAATTTTTCTTCGGGGAAATGCGTGATGTACCGCCGGTCGGGATTCAGGTCACCGAGAGAATGGAGGCCGGGAACAAAATCCGAGGAACTCCCGAGTCGGTCCAGCGCGATTTTTCCCATGCGAGCCATGATGCGCATGCTGGCGACGACGTACGCGCTGTCTGTGATTTCGACTCCGATGCGGCTCTGCGGTGAAGCGGACGGACCCATGATGTAAGGAATCACGTACATCGTCCGGCCCTTCATCGAGCCGTCAAACAGCGCGCCTAAACTTTTCTTCGCTTCGGCTGGGTCCATCCAATTGTTGGTCGGGCCGGCGTCGTCGCGTTTGCGCGTGCAGATGTAGGTGACTTTTTCCGTGCGGGCCACGTCCGTCGGATCGCTGCGATGAAGCCAACAATTCGGGTAGGTTTTGTCATCCAGGCGAAACGTGCTGCCTTCGCGAACGAGCAGTTCTTCCATCTGTGCGCCTTCTTCATCCGAACCGTCGCACCATTGAATTTTGGCCGGTCGGGTCAGGCGCTCAGCCGATTCCACCCACTCTTGAAGGGGCGTAGACACTGATCCTCCTAAGGGACTGTTCCGATGTGCCAGCGGAATGCTTTGGCCGGAGCGGTACGGGGCCACGATTCAAGGGCAAACACAAACGGAAGAGAAAGTCTAAGGCACGAATTAAGCAAACGCAAGCAAACCACAGCCCCGCGTTTAACGTGTCCATTTGTTTCCATTTTGGCCAAGGCGGACACCGCTACAGATAAAGAATCAACGAGCGAACGCCGATGTCTGGATCAGGCGCTCAAAATGTGATCCGGCTCATCTTGAATGGGGGATAAGATGGGGCGCGGCAGCCAATTGATTGTGCGACTTGGTTTGTGGCGAGCGGGCGGCCTCGATATCGGGGTCGCCAGGTTCGACGATTGCACCGGCGAAAGGGGGCCCCCGGCCATTGTGACGTATGTCACAAACGCCAGTGCGGTTGGTCACAGATCATCTGTGGGGTGCTGTGTCAAAAAGGGAGTCGCACATGCAGTGGTTTGCAATTCTCAATACTTTGCGAGGGTAAAATGACCGGAAAAGTAATGAAAACACGTAAAGTCTGGAGCCTGGCGCTACTCCCGCTGTTTCTGTTCGCTCTCCCTCATTTCGCCTCCGCGCAGGTGGATGGACAGAAGCTGTTTGACCAGACCTGCGCAAAGTGCCACGGCGCGGATGGCACCGGAAACACGGTGGTCGGCAAAGCGGTTGGCGCCAAGGATCTTGGCTCCGCCGAAGCCAAGAAGCTGACCGATGCCGAAATCCGCACCCAGATCGAACAGGGCAAGAACAATATGCCTCCCTTCAGCGGAAGCCTGAACAAGGACCAGATCGACAGTCTGATTCCGATCGTCCGCGGGTTCGGCAAGAAGACCGCGGCCGCCAAGAAACCAAGTTGATATCCCTTTCCGGCGGCTTTTGAGCTGGCCGCCGTTATCTCGACGTGATGCAGCCTCGCGGGCAGATTGACTGAGCGCCCACGACCCGGCAAAGCGGTCGCTCAGTCGGCTCGCTAGTGGTGTGCGCGGATTTGGAAATTAGCACTGAGCGAGAAAG
>Ga0210401_10002129_pt1 | contig 22111 bp, 15 predicted proteins | sample IncBWH32MmetaG_FD_150866 | JGI IMG/M metagenome (GOLD analysis project Ga0210401, IMG submission 150866) | Forest soil microbial communities from Barre Woods Harvard Forest LTER site, Petersham, Massachusetts, United States - Inc-BW-H-32-M | ecosystem: Environmental > Terrestrial > Soil >... | reverse complement strand
TGCACACTCGCGCTGCCACCAATTCGTGACACGCTAATCGAAGGCTTCAGCCACTTCGTTACCTCCATGACTGCTCCGATTGCTTCCGGCTGGAGCGGTTGTCGGGTGGGGTTTGCACCCACTGGAAAGCGCCGCCTTTGCACGGCGCACGCCATAACCGGACTTCAAAACAGCCCGATGTAAAATTCAGGGTGACTGCTAGTCGGGCAAGCCAGCCTTGCGCAAGCCCTCCTCAAGCCTTGCCAAATCGTCGGGCCGGCGAAATGGCAGCCATTGCTTAACGCTCGAAACTCGCATCGCTGGGGCGAGTTCACGCAAGCGTGTCATGGCTGCCTTTGATCCACTATCCTGACCCGCGAGCGCCTTGGATGCCGCCAGATCTCGTAGCGCGGGCAGATAATTTGACTTCTCCTGGAGCGCCCTTTCGGCCCAAATTGATGAATCGTCATATCGACCGGCAACGAAATGAGCGAAGGCAAGGGCGCCCTTCGTCCGGTAACTCATCGGATCGAGGGGGCTCATGCGCATCGCATCGCTGATATGCTTAATGGCCAGATCCGGCTCCCCGAGGAAGGCTTTTGTCCATCCACTGCTGATCAAAGCCCCCGCCAAATTGGGACTGAGCGCGAGGGCTCGATCGAGAATGGCTGGCCCGTCATCGAGATCGTGCGCGACAAAGACGAGCGCATAACCTGCTCCCGCCAGCGCGGCCGCATCGTCAGCGCCCAGTTTCACCGCCCGCCGTGCGAGCCCTTCCGCTTCGGCAATCTCTCGGGCACGGTCACCCATGGCGTCATTTCCCTTTGACACGACGAAGGACCACGCTGCCATTCCGTAAGCCGACGCAAACCCGGCATCCAAATCAATTGCTCGGTAGAAAAGCCTCCGTGCCTCATCGCTGGATTCCCTGGACCACTGATGAAGGCTGGCCATGCCGCGCAGAAAATGATCATATGCATCGAGACTTTCGGTCGGTTTGCGAGCGGCGCGTTCTATCTCGACCTGTTCCAGCTTCGGCGCGATCGCGCCGACGACGCGGGTAGTCAATTGGTCTTGCAAATCGAAAATGTCGCTCAGGTCCCCATCGTAGCGTTCCGCCCAAATGTGATTCCCTGTTGACGCATCGATTAGCTGTGCGGTGACCCTCACGCGGCTACCACCCTTGCGAACACTTCCTTCGAGCACGTAGCGAACGCCGAGGTCGCGCGCGACGCGCTTTATGTCGACTGCCTTTCCTTTATAGACGAACGATGAATTGCGCGCGATAACGAACAGCCAACGCAGCTTCGACAAGGCTGTAATGATGTCTTCGGTGATCCCATCGGCGAAATACTCTTGCTCGGTATCGCCGCTCATATTGACGAACGGAAGCACGGCGATAGACGGACGATCGGAAGCCATGCGCTCTACCCTGCCGACGGCCGTAGTCGACTTGTCTGCAGTAACTTGTTCGGCCAAATGGATACGGTGAACGCCGACCGGGCGCGTAATGTTTTTGACGGTCTGCTCTCCGAGACTCTCAAAGCCAAAGCTGAGCTTGTCGCGCACTTGATCGTGCACAACGCTCGAAACCATGATACCGCCAGCATCGGCTAGGGCCTCGAGCCGCGCCGCCACATTGACGCCGTCTCCGAAAATGTCATCACCGTCGAAAATAATGTCGCCGACATTGATGCCGATGCGGAATTCGATCCGTAAGTCTGCCGGGATCCCGACGTTGCGTTCGGCCATGGCGCGTTGGATATCCACCGCACAACGGACTGCGTCAACTACGCTCACGAATTCCACGAGCATTCCGTCGCCGGTCGTTTTGACGATCCTGCCACGATGCTCGGTGATCTTGGGATCGACGATTTCTTTGCGGTCGGCCTTGAGCTGGCGCAGCGTGCCTTCTTCGTCGGTCCCCATCAGCCGGCTATAGCCAGCGATGTCGGCTGCCAAAATAGCCGCTAGCCTGCGGTCCACTCGATCTTCCGGCATCTCGGTTGCTCCCCCGGAAACCTCCAATTGGCTGAGGCTAACACACGAGTAACACGAACGTTAATGGAATGACTCATGTTCGCGAGCTTGCAATGCAGCTCAGCCATCATGAAGATCAGTCTGCCGGCTGACATGATCGGGCAGTATATCGCGGTAGGTCCGGTAATTTGGGTCAAACTCAGAAGTCCGGGCGCGCAGCCGGGAAGTCCGCTTCGCTCTCAAGACCGGACATGGTCAGCCGGACCTGTCAGGTCCGAAAAGTGCCTGCCACGAGCGGAAGTGTAGCAATGCCCTAATGATTCCTCTCGCGGTAGGCACAGCTCGACGGGATTTCACGCCTGCAGGGCGATTTCGCAAACAAGCCCTTCCGAGCGCCAGTCAAAGCGCGCTTTGCCACCTAGTTGGCTGATCGTTCCTTCGATGAGGCGACTACCAAAGCCCTCGCGTTCGGGCGCATGAACCCTCGGCCCGCCCAATTCGGTCCAGCGGAGGGCCAGTTGTCCATCCTCGCTGCGCGACCAAGTCAATCTTATCTGGCCTTTCGCGTGAGACAGCGCTCCATACTTGGCAGCATTGGTTGCTAACTCATGCAAGACCACAGCAACCGCCTGCGCGGCGGTGGGTTCTAACACGGTTTCCAGACCCTCTATCCGTACCCGCGCCTCGTGCTCATCGAGATAAGGGGCGAGTTCCTGCTTCGCGATTGCTGAGACTTCGGCACCTATCCATCGCGCTTGGACAAACAGCGAGTGAACATTTGACATCGCTTGGATGCGTCCGCTGATCGCGCGCTTTAGGCCCTCGGGAGTATCCGACTGAGAAAGATTAACGATTGCCTGTACGTTCGAGAGGATGTTTTTGCTTCGGTGCTCCGCCTCGCGAGCCAGAACGCCAATCTGCTCCTGATTTCGTTTCTGCTCCGTAATATCTCTCGCGGTCTTTGATGCGCCAACGATTTTGCCGTTGGCATCTTTGACAGGAGAAATGGTCAGTGAAACGTCGATTAAGCTGCCATTCTTATGTTGCCGAATAGTCTCAAAATGGTCGACGCGCTCACCTCGTCTGATGCGCGTCAAAATATCACGTTCTTCGCTTTGGCGGTCCTCAGGGATCACAAGTGTAATGGGCTGACCGATCGCCTCGCGGGTCGAGTAGCCGAAGACGTACTCAGCCGCTCTATTCCAGCTTGTGATAATGCCATCGAGATTCTTGCTCACAATCGCGTCGTTGCTCAACTCGACTATGGAGGCCAGCCAGCGCAACCGTTGCTCGCTTTCGCGGAGCGCGACTTCGATTTTTCTGCGTTCAGTGATGTCGCGATTGGCTTCTAGCACGGTGCCGTCACCGAACAACTGCATACGGCTCTCGACGACGACTTCGCCACCATCTTTGCGGATGTGTCGCAGCTCGCCCAACCAAGACTGCCCATTCCGGAGTTGCGAGCGCAACTCAGCAAAATCGATCGGAAATGTTGTCTGTAGTAGCGCGTGGCTACTACGCCCCACCGCTTCGTCCCGCGTAAAACCGTAAAGCTGCTCGGCCCCAGCGTTCCAGAATTCGATCGGCCCGTCTAGTCGCCACGCGAGCATCGGTTCGTAGGACAATGTCAGCAGATTGGCCAAGCGCTCCGCACCTAAGGCCGTCTCATTGAATGCTAACTCGTTTTTCCGCTCCACAGCAAACCCCGTCCCCTTTCGCTCAACAGCCCTTAAGGGGGCCAGTTTATAGCACCATTGTTCGCTGAAGCGAATTTCCTGATGTCGCCTTCGGGTCAAAAACGGTCCTGACGCCATCGAAACGGGATGTCTGCGTTACCCCCCGATAGCGACCAAACTGCGGACATCGCGGGAGGTCCGTTTCGTGCCAACTTCCGACATTTTGTTGATCCGCACAGTTGTCCCGAGCGCGAGACAGACAGCAGTCGTCGATTCGCTCGGGATGTTCGTTCTACGAATTCACTGCCCGCGTTCGCCAGGGACGATCGCCACGATGAACTGCGCATCTTCATATCGCTTCAGTGCGCGTTCATGTTGCAGCGCAAGAGCAAGAAGGTCATCGCTTGACTTGTTCTTAAGGTAGGCAAAACTCGGCGAGGCCAGAACGTCGCCCGCCATCAGCACTTCGCCGTCTCGCATTGAAAGCTTTCGCTTGATTTGCTCCAGCGCAAGGCGCCAACGCCCAACGTGCCTCTTGGCGCGTTCTACGTCAGATATGAGTTGTTCGGTGGACGGCTGATACTCAGACCCGGTGGGGTGGGATTGATTTTCTTCCTCGCTGTCCACTGCGAACAACCGCAGGATTTCCTCATTTTCAACGATGTCGTTGCATAGCGCGACGCACTCATCGCAGATGAAAACTGTTGGCCCTGCGACGAGCTCGCGCACCTCGTGCTGCGACTTGCCGCAGAACGAGCAATAGAGAGTGTGATTTGGCTTAGGGACGATCCCGGCGAACGCAAGCGCGCCTCCATCGGGAGTGCGAGATTGAGCCGCCTCAATCTTGGCGGACAGGATATTCCAATTGTCGTGGCCGAACGACTTTGCGATCAACTCCAAGCACTCACTGTGGGTGGTTTCGATCGCTTTCGCCTTTAAGGCATCGCGCAAGGTATGTGCCATGGCTTTCGCATCGCGGAAATCGCGCATGAGAACACCTCTTCATCGGCGAACGGAAAAGATCGGGGCCTGCCTTGCCGACCCGTTCGCCAATGGCGAGGGGTGGATCGTATTTGATACGTTCACCATCCCCGAAGGGCGCAGGCGGCGGGTGTATCAACCTACCGGAAATTTTGGCGCAACGCCGGGCTAAGTGTCAATCCAAAACCTATGCCGGCCGCGCGTCCATCGCGCCTGAATGAGACTTTCGCCCTTTAGGAACCCCTGCCGTCTTCTGTCAAGGGAAGTCCGCTGTGGGTCCAGACTGTGTGAAAAGTCCGTAGTTCAACTTGCGTGTAGAATATCTGTCTCAATTTCATCGATGCGCAAACGAATTGCATCGGTACTTCTGTCGCAAGACGCTTATTGAGAAAACAATTCTGCGCGTTCTTGGCTCGCGCGAGTTTTCACACAGTCTGGGTCAAAAACAGACCTCAAGCCGCGAGCGTTCGATGGCTGCTCTTCCCTCAACAACGGACATTCCTCGGCGCGGCGGTTACGTCAGTTTTGTGCCAAAGCAGTCATTCCGACTTCGAGCCCGATGCGTTTCCGCGCGGCCGCGCCAGAGCACATTCGCGAATGTCTTCCGAATAGGGTCTTGTCATCCATGCTGGCCCCCGTTCCCAGCATGGAGTCTGAATCAGAAATTCCCCCTACTGGGAATCCCCGATTCCTGTAAAAAACAACATGCTCTAAAAGCTCGATTTGGGGGCGATATTTGAGAACGAGCTCGACAGATTTCTTGCGCAAGTTGGCCTCGTGACGATCAAAATGTTCGTCACCAACGAATGATGCGCTCCGAACAGCCCCAGCCCAAGCGAGGCAGGCTGTAGCGCACTCTTGGTCTACTCCACCGCCGACAACTTGGCTTTCCAATAAGATACGCTCCGCTTCGGCCCCCGCAAAAAGTGCGACTGCAAACGCGTTCGCAGCCCTTGCTTTCGAACCGTCGCCGCGTCTCCAATCAAACCGGGGATCGGCAAAAACAGAATGACCGAGCGAGTGATCCTGGGTCGGCCGTATCGTCACTTCCCCAGCTGGAATGCCAAGCACCCTAGCAATCACAGCATGCCCGGCTTCGTGGACTGCCGTTTCATATCTTCTGTCGTTCACGAGAACGCGCCCTTCGAAGAGAACGGTTTCCGAGTCTCATACAAGCTCAGTGACCTCGGCGAGATAATTGACATAGGGTTCTTGCACTTTGCCCTTGCGCCTCCGCGTGGCGTGACGTTGCGCTGCAAAATTCCAAGCCCGGCTTATTAGCAACGCCCATGGGATTACTTCCTGTCGTCGAGCAGAGGCGGCAGAGGTCCTGACCAATATCGCACGGACGTATAATGTTAGCCATTCTAAGATCTCGCGCCTCTAAGCTAGGCGCCGAAGGCTTTCGACCGCGCCTAGCGGCCCGCCTACGTCATAGTCCCCTCCCCCTCATTGGTGTATTATTGACTGCCCGCATCAGGTAGGACCAGTAGATGTCTGGTGCACGAGAGAATTATTGAGCGAACCTGTTCGTATCTCCCAACGGAGGGTGTGCCCAAATCTGTGAGAACGTTTGAATGATGAAACAAATTTTGAAGGCTGGTCCGAACCAGATGGAAACACTCCGGCGGCTCAGAACAGAGGCAGCGGCAATCGACAAGGACGTGACGGTTCGTAGCGAGCGAATTAGACAGACGAGGGATTTTCGTATCCGCTTCTGGTTTCGTGAAAAAACGATGGAACAGAGCTTCGCTGCATCACAGCATTCGGATCCAACACACTCGGGCGCGAGCGGCGACAAGACAAGCTGAGTGGCACGTCAGACGGTCGGCACTAGCACATCTGCCGAGACCGAGTTAGACCAGACACCAGCTTCCGCATTTCTATACGAAATCCTTCACTATTTGCAGCGGCGCCTGAATTCGACAGGTCGCAACCGGATTACGAGGGATCGCGTGATAATCGAGCTGACGCCACCTTCCTAATCTGGTCGCCTCTGTGCACCGTAACCACTTGCGGCACTTCAGACCCGCTCGCGCGAGTCGAAGCTCAAGGTGCCATACTAGCATCTGCTGCTGATCCGCGGGGCGGATGCCGCCGGGCTCACCTCCCTATTTCTTCTTTGGCATGTACAAATCGGTGATCGTTCCTTCGAACGCTTCGGCAGCCATGCCGATCGTTTCGGAAAGCGTCGGATGGGGATGGATCGTTAGACCGATGTCGGCAGCATCGGCGCCCATTTCGATCGCGAGCGCCGCTTCGGCGATGAGGTCTCCTGCCGACGGTCCGACGATGCCGCATCCGATAATCCGCTCGTGTTCTTCGTCGAACAGGATTTTGGTGATGCCCTCATCACGTCCCAGCGAGAGCGACCGTCCGCTCGCCGCCCATGGAAAGACTCCCTTGCCGTATTTGACACCGTTGGCCTTGGCTTCGATTTCGGTCAGGCCGACCCAGGCCACCTCCGGATCAGTGTAGGCAACCGACGGAATGACTTTCGCGTCGAAAACGCTGTTTTTACCGGCGGCCACTTCGGCTGCAACCTTCGCCTCGTGTACCGCTTTATGGGCGAGCATCGGTTGGCCGACCACATCTCCAATGGCAAAGATATGCGGGACGTTTGTGCGCATCTGCTTGTCAACAGCAATGAAGCCCTGTTCATCGACGGCAACGCCCGCGGCGGACGCACCAACCATCTTGCCGCTGGGGCGACGGCCGACAGCGACGAGCAAACGATCGAATAGATCGTTCGAGATCCCGTTCGGACCTTCGAACGTCACGCGGAGGCCGCCTGTTTCGGCGGAGACTGCGGTGACTTTTGTTTTCAGCATTATATTTTCGTAACGTTTGTTGATCCGCTTCATCAATGGCGTAACAATATCCTTGTCAGCGCCCGGAATGATCTGGTCCATCAGTTCAACGATTGAAACCTTGACGCCGAGCGAGTGATAGACCGTCGCCATTTCAAGTCCGATAATTCCTCCACCAACTACAAGAAGCCGCTCGGGTAGGCCGTTAAGTTCCAGGGCGCCCGTTGAGTCAATGACCCGCGGATCGTCGTGGGGAATGAAGGGCAACATGATCGGTTCGGATCCACAGGCAATGATTGCTTGATCAAACGATACCGTCTTTTCCCCGTCGGCAGTCTTCACGAGCACTGATTTCGGCGAAATAAATGTGCCGAAGCCGGTTACAACAGTTACCCTGCGCTGCTTGGCCAAGGCCGTGAGCCCGCCCGTCAGCCTCTTGATGATGCCGTCCTTCCAGCCGCGAAGCTTGTCGATGTCCAGGGAGGGAGCGCGGAATCCAATTCCATGGTCGGTCATTTCCTGCGTTTCGTCGATCACCTTGGCTACGTGCAACAACGCTTTTGACGGGATGCAACCGACGTTGAGGCAAACCCCTCCCAGGGTAGCGCCCTTGTCGACGAGCACGACCTTCTTGCCGAGATCGGCCGCACGGAACGCAGCTGAATAGCCACCTGGACCTGCGCCGATCACGAGCACCTCGGCGTGAAGATCGCCCTTTGGGGAAGAGGGAGAAGTTGCAGGCGGGGGCGCTGCCTTCCCTGAATCCGCACCGACAAATGTCGCGATTACCGAGCCCGCACTCACCCGGTCACCGACCTTGATCCTGACCTCGCCGATGACTCCGGCCGAGGGCGCGGGAACATCCATTGCCGCTTTGTCGGATTCCAGCGTGATAAGCGTCTCTTCCGCCTCGATCGGCTGACCCGGTTTCACGTACACCTCGATTACCGGCACATCTTTGAAATCACCGATATCGGGAACCTTGATTGTATCTGTCATCGTCTCTTTCCCGTTCGTGTCCGTCAGAGGACGAGCCGCCGCACATCTTCGATAACCGCGGCAAGGTGCCGAGCGAACCTCGCCGCAGCGGCGCCATCGATCACGCGATGATCGTAGGAAAGGCAAAGCGGCAGCATCAGACGCGGCACAAAGGCTTCGCCATTCCATACTGGCGCCATCTTGGAGCGCACAACGCCCAGGATCGCCACCTCGGGCGCATTAACGATTGGAGTAAACGCCGAGCCGCCGATGCCGCCGAGCGAGGAAATCGTGAATGTCGCTCCCTGCATTTCGGATGGGGTCAACTTGCCGTCGCGTGCCTTGGCCGAGATCTCTCCGAGTTCGCGGCTAATCTCGATGACACCCTTGCGATCGACATCCTTTACCACCGGGACCACCAGGCCTTCCGGGGTGTCGACGGCGATGCCAATGTTATAGAATTTCTTGTAGACAAGAGCGTCCTTCTCCGGCGTGAGCGATGTATTGAAGTCCGGAAACGCCTTGAGCGCATTGACAGACGCTTTCATCAGGAAAGGAAGCAGCGAGACTCGGTAGGGCTTCTTCTTGTCGGCCTTGCCGGCGTCGTCGAGTTCCTTGCGGTATTTTTCGATCTCGGAAATATCCGCCTCGTCGTTATGAGTGACATGCGGAATGTTGAGCCAGGCGCGATGGAGGTACGGTCCGGAGATGCGCTTGATCCGCACCATTGGTTTGATCTCGACCGGCCCGAACTTCGAAAAGTCGACCGCGGGAATTTCAGGAATTCCCGTGCCACCTGATGGCGCGCCAGCAGATGAGCCCTTGGCGCCGCCGAGCGAGGCTTTGAGATCTTCCTTCGTGATGCGTCCTTTTTCTCCTGTCCCCTTGATCGTGGCCAAATCGATATCAAGCTCACGCGCCATACGACGAACGCCCGGACTAGCATGTGCGCCGGAAAAGTCCGAACCGGCGGTCTTTGGAGCTGCGGTCGACGGTCCCGGACTCTTTGACGGAGGTTCTTCCTGCTGCTGCATCACTGTAGGTGCTGCCTGCGCCGGTGACGCCTCTTCGCCGCCTTCCAGTCGAGCAAAGAGAAAGTCTTTCCCGACGCGGTCGCCGACCTTCACCAAAATTTCCTTGACCGTGCCAGCCGATGGAGACGGGACCTCCATTGAGGCCTTGTCGGACTCCAAGGTGATTAACGGATCGTCCAGCTTGACGATGTCGCCCGGCTTCACCGAGATTTCGATGATTGGCACGTCCTTGAAATCACCGATATCTGGCACTTTCACATCGATAATGTTGGTCAAAACAACCTCCTTGGACTCTGCGCGGCGTTAAGCAGCGGCAATATTCGGATCGACAGGGCGGGCGTTCCTGATCTCAGACCAGAGCGGGGCTCGGCTTGTCGGGATTGATTTCGTATTTGTGGAGGGCGTCGGCAACGAGCGTGGCCGGCACCGTTCCTTCGTCGGCTAGCGCCTTCAGCGCAGCCACGACGACATGGAATCGGTCGACTTCGAAGAAGTTGCGCAACTTTCGCCTGTAGTCGGAACGGCCAAAACCATCGGTGCCCAAGACGCGGTAGCGGCTTGGAACGAAGGGGCGAATCTGGTCGGCGAGCAGCTTCATGTAGTCGGTTGCCGCAATGACCGGACCGCCAGGTTTTTCGAGGCATGTCTCGACATAGGAGCGTTTTGGCGCCGCAGTCGGATGCAGCATGTTCCAGCGGTCGGCGTCGAGACCGTCCCGGCGCAACTCCATGAAGCTCGTGACGCTCCAGATGTCGGATGCGACGCCGAAATCGTTCGCCAGCAGGGCGGCGGCGGCCTCGACTTCGCGCAGAATTGAGCCCGCGCCCAGCAACTGCACACGAACGGCCTTCTTCTTTGCTTCCAAAGACCTCAGCTTGTACATACCCTTGCGGATGCCGTCCTCGGCGCCTTCGGGCATGTCGCCGTGCGGGTAATTCTCGTTCAGCGTCGTGATGTAGTAGAAGACGTCTTCGTTCTCGCCGTACATGCGGCGTAGGCCGTCCTGCACAATGACCGCCACCTCATAGGAATAGGTGGGGTCGTAGCAAACGCAGTTCGGAATGGTCGACGCGATAATATGGCTGTGGCCGTCTTCGTGCTGCAGCCCTTCGCCGTTGAGCGTCGTGCGGCCAGAGGTGCCGCCGATCAAAAATCCTCGCGCTCGCATGTCGCCCGCCGCCCAGGCAAGATCGCCGATGCGCTGAAACCCGAACATAGAGTAGTAGATGTAGAAGGGGACCATCGGGGTGTTCGATGTCGAGTACGAGGTTGCTGCCGCGATCCACGACGCCATGGCCCCCGGTTCGTTAATGCCCTCCTGGAGAATCTGACCGGTCTTGTCCTCGCGGTAGAACATGAGTTCGTCGGCATCCTGCGGTCGATAGAGCTGCCCCACCTGCGAGAATATCCCGAACTGACGGAACATTCCCTCCATGCCGAAGGTGCGGCTCTCATCAGGCACGATCGGAACGATGCGTTTGCCGATCGCCTTGTCCCGCAATAGCGTCGTCAAAATGCGCACAAACGCCATCGTGGTCGAAATTTCACGCCCTCCGGTAGCCTTCAGCTGGGCGCTGAAGGCGGATAGAGGCGGAATTTCAAGTGGCTCGGATTTGCGGCGCCGGGTCGGGAGGAATCCACCGAGCGCGGCGCGGTGCTCGACCAGGTATTTCATTTCAGCCGAGCCCTCAGGGAAGCGCACGAAGGGCACGTCCTTTAGCTGTTCGTCAGAAACTGGAATCTGGAAGCGATCGCGAAACTGTCGAAGGGCCTCCTCGTTCATTTTCTTGGCCTGATGCGAGATCATCTGGCCTTCGCCGGATTCACCCATGCCGTAGCCCTTTACGGTCTTTGCCAAAATAACGGTGGGTTGTCCCTTGTGCTCGGAGGCAGCCTTGTAAGCGGCGTAAACCTTTTGGGGATCATGACCGCCGCGAGTCATCGCCCAGATATTGTCGTCGCTCATACTAGCGACCATGCTTTTCAACTCGGGGTATTTCCCGAAGAAGTGTTCGCGGATATAGCCCCCGTTTTTCGACTTATAGTCCTGGTATTCTCCATCAACGCATTCTTCCATGCGTTTTCTCAGAAGGCCGGTAGTGTCGGCGGCTAGCAATCGGTCCCAGCCCGACCCCCACAATACCTTGATGACGTTCCAGCCGGCGCCGCGAAAATCGGCCTCCAGTTCCTGAATGATCTTGCCATTGCCGCGCACCGGCCCGTCGAGCCGTTGCAGATTGCAGTTGATCACAAACACGAGGTTGTCGAGGTGCTCCCGTCCCCCAAGGGAAATCGCGCCAAGCGACTCCGGCTCGTCCATCTCGCCGTCCCCCATGAAGGCCCAGACCTTGCGAGGCTTTGTATCTGCCAAGCCACGAGCATCGAGATACTTGAGAAAACGCGCCTGATAGATCGCCATCAATGGCCCAAGGCCCATCGACACCGTGGGAAATTGCCAGAAATCGGGTAACAGCCAAGGATGCGGATAGGATGGCAGCCCCTTGCCATCGACCTCCTGACGAAAATTTAGAAGCTGCTCTTCACTTAACCGCCCCTCGAGATATGCGCGCGCATAAATGCCGGGCGAACAATGACCCTGATAGTAAACGAGGTCTCCTCCATGCGTGTCGGTCGGAGCATGCCAGAAGTGCATGAAGCCTGTGTCATAGAGCGTTGCTGCGGACTGGAAGCTGGCGATATGCCCGCCGAGTTCAGAAGAGGTCTTATTAGCGCGCAGCACGATCGCGGCCGCGTTCCATCGGATTAGGGAACGAATCTTGTGCTCAATCGCTCGGTCGCCGGGATGGGTTGGTTCGTCCTGTGGCGCGATGGTGTTGACATAAGCCGTGTTGGCGGCGAAGGGCAACTTCGCGCCCTTGCGCCGGGCCGCTTGGACGATGCCGTCCAACAGTTCATCGACCCGACCGATGCCTTCGAAGGCGTCAACGGAATCCAACGCATCGAGCCATTCACGTGTTTCTGCGGGATCGCGATCTTGGTCCAATGTCGTCTCCTATTTCGGCCGAACGTCTATCTACAGAGCGGCTGAGATGATTGGTCGCCCCGGGTACGATCAATGAACTGCAAACTAGCCTCTGCGGAGAACGCTTTTCCCCGCATAAAAAGCTGAAGAGCCGAGTTCTTCCTCGATCCGTATTAACTGGTTGTATTTGGCTAAGCGGTCGGAGCGCGATAGTGAGCCTGTTTTGATCTGGCCACAATTGGTGGCCACCGCCAAGTCGGCAATAGTAGTGTCTTCTGTTTCACCAGAGCGATGCGACATCACGCTCGTATATCCGGCTCGGTGTGCCATATCGACGGCGGCCAGCGTCTCTGTCAGCGAGCCAATCTGATTTACCTTGATGAGGATGGAATTAGCGACACCCTTGACGATACCGGCGGATAACCGTTCGACATTAGTGACGAAAAGATCGTCACCGACGAGTTGGCATCGCCGGCCCACAAGGTCGGTCACGAGTTTCCAACCCTCCCAGTCGTCTTCAGACATCCCGTCTTCGATTGACATGATTGGGTAGCGGCCAACTAGGTCGGCGAGGTACTCGGCCTGGGCTTGCGGCCCGCGTACTAAGTCTTCGCCCTCATAGTGGTACTCCCCGTTCTTGAAGAACTCCGTCGCAGCGCAGTCGAGCGCCAACATCATATCGTCGCCGGGCTTATAACCGGCGGCTTCGATTGAGGTCATGATAAAGTCCAGCGCTTTCTCGGCGGACGACAAATTCGGTGCGAAGCCTCCCTCGTCGCCGACGTTGGTGTTATGTCCGGCATCACTCAACGCTTTGCGCAGCGTGTGAAATATCTCCGATCCCATACGGACGGCGTCGGCAATTGCCGCCGCCCCGACCGGCACGATCATAAATTCTTGGAAATCGATCGGATTATCCGCGTGAGCGCCCCCGTTGATGATGTTCATCATCGGTACCGGCAGCTTTCGCGCCTGCGTACCGCCAACGTAGCGATAGAACGGAAGGCCCGTCGACCGCGCCGCCGCTTTCGCCACAGCCAGTGAAACGCCAAGGATAGCGTTGGCTCCAAGCCGAGCCTTGTTTGGGGTTCCGTCGAGTTTGATGAGCGCACTATCGATGGCGACTTGGTCTGTTGCGATCATTCCGCGGACAGTATCTGCAATCTGGCTGCGAACGGCTTCGACTGCCTTCAGAACGCCTTTGCCCTGAAAGCGTTTGCGATCGCCGTCGCGAAGCTCGACGGCCTCGTGGGCTCCTGTCGAGGCGCCGGAGGGCACCGCGGCACGGCCGGTCGCGCCATCGTCGAGCGTCACGTCCACTTCGACAGTTGGATTGCCGCGACTGTCCAGGATTTCGCGGGCATGGATTCCAATGATTTCAGTCATGATCGTTTCCTAACTTGCGGCGATTACACCCGCAGAATCTTAAGCATGTTCGTTGTCCCAGAGATGCCGACTGGGGTTCCGGCCGCAACGACAATGGTGTCGCCCTTCTTGGCAAATCCCTCTTTGAGGGCTGTCTCACAAGCAAACGAGCTCATCTCGTCTAGGGAACCAATCGCGGGCACTTCCACCGAATGAATTCCCCATGCAAGGGTCAGCCGTCGTGCCGTCTCCACACTCGCGGCCATACTGAGAATGGAAGTCGCCGGCCGTTCACGGGATGCCCGCAGACTGCTCGATCCAGAACTCGTGTAGGTCACGACGGCGGCGATCGGCAGCAGCTCGGTTGCCAACCTCATGCTTGCGCAGATCGCATCCGGAATGGTAGCGGAGGGCGCGGGTCGGGCCGCATCGCTCATCGGCCGGTAATAACCGCGATCGTTTTCCGCCGCCTTGATGATGCGATCCATCATCGTCACGGCTTCTAGTGGAAACTTCCCGGATGCCGATTCAGCGGAAAGCATCACCGCGTCGGCTCCATGATAGATGGCCGAGGCTACGTCTGAGGCTTCGGCGCGTGTGGGTGTCGGAACCTCAATCATCGATTCCAGCATCTGCGTTGCCACGATGCTGGGCTTGCCGGCGTGCCGGCATGCGCGAACGATTTGCCGCTGGATCGGCGGGACTTGTTCGGGGGCCATCTCGACACCCAAATCACCGCGCGCGACCATCACAGCGTCAGACAGAGCCACGATCGCCTTGAGGTGTTCGACGGCGGAGGGCTTTTCCAGTTTCGACATCACCCCCGCGCGTCCCGCGACGATGCTGCGGACTTCCGCTACGTCCTCCGGACGTTGAACGAACGACAACGCGATCCAGTCCGCGCCAAGTTCAAGACCGTAGGCTAGGTCAACTCGGTCTTTGGGCGTCAGAGCGGAGAGCGGCAGGACAGCGCCGACAACACTGACTCCTTTGCGGTCGGACAATGCGCCGCCCACGAGAACCCGAGTCGTTGCCTTATCATGACCGCAAGACTCGACTTCCACGCGGACCTTGCCGTCGTCAAGCAGGAGCTGCACTCCGGGAGAGAGCGCTTGGAAGATCTCCGGATGCGGCAGACTTACCCGCTCCTTGTCTCCGGGACCGCCATCAAGGTCGAGAGCAAATTTAGCACCAGTGGTCAGGGTCATGCGGCCGGTGGTGAACGTGCCGACTCGCAGCTTTGGCCCCTGCAGATCCACAAGAACTCCGATGGGCCGTCCCACGTCCTTCTCAATAGAACGAATAATGTCGTAGCGTTTCTTGTGATCCTCGTGGGTGCCGTGGCTAAAGTTTAAGCGGAACACGTCCACCCCAGCGTCAAACAGGCCACGTACAATTTCCGGACTAGAGCTTGCGGGGCCGAGGGTAGCGATGATCTTGGCGTTGCGGTGACGGCGCATTCTATGTCGCGGCCTAACTGGCCGGCCTTTCCTGGGCTTGGAGGATGAGGATGGCGCGGAAATCGTTGACATTAGTCAGGGTGGGGCCGGTGATGATCTGGTCACCGAGGGCTTCGAAGAAGGAGTGACCGTCATTGTCGGCTAGTCGCGCCTTGGCATTGATCCCGCGGTCGACTGCGCGGTTGAGAGTGTCGGGAGTTACGATGGCGCCGGCGATCTCTTCGGCCCCATCCACGCCATCGGTATCCCCGGCCAGTGCGAATACGCCCGGTAGCCCGTCAAGCTCGACGGCCACAGAAAGCAGAAATTCGACGTTGCGGCCTCCGCGTCCGGTTCCTCTGACAGTGACGGTCGTTTCACCCCCGGACAGTAAGACGACGGGCGGTGGTGCCGGTTGGCCGCGTAACGCCGCCTGACGCGCGATCCCCGCCATGACCCGGCCGACCTCACGCGCCTCACCCTCAAGTGCATCACCCAGAATGAGTGGGGTCACTCCGCTCTGCCGCGCCACGTCAGCTGCCGCCTCCAGCGAAAGCTGCGGCGTGGCGATAATGGACGTGCTGGTGTTGGCCAGCCGGGGGGCACCTTGCTTCGGAGTTTCATCCGCGGCACGCATCAGGTGCTCAATTGCCGAACGTGGTTCGGTGATCCGGTATTTTTCCATAACGGCGCGAGCTCCTGCAAAGGTCGAGCTGTCTGGGACTGTCGGACCAGAGGCGATTAAGGCTGGATCGTCACCGGGCACGTCCGAAATCACGAGAGTTACGAGGCGGGCTGGATAAGCCACTGCTGCAAGCCTGCCGCCTTTGATGGCTGAGAGATGCTTGCGTACGACGTTCATCTCACTTATCGACGCGCCCGACCGGAGCAAAGCGGCGTTAACAGCCTGCTTGTCTTCCAATGTCAGGCCCGTGGCGGGCAAGCTCAACAAGGACGAGCCGCCGCCCGAGATCAGCGCGAGAACGAGATCGTCGGGTCCGAGTCCTTGGACCATCTCCATTATGCGCTTGGCCGCCTGGTGGCCACTTTCATCGGGAACGGGATGTCCCGCTTCGACGATCTCTATCCGCTCGCAGGGAACGGCGTGGCCGTAGCGCGTGACGACGAGTCCTGTCAGCGAGCCAGGCCAGAGATCTTCGACCGCCTTAGCCATTGCAGCCGACGCCTTTCCCGCGCCGATGACGACGGTGCGCCCCTTCGGCGGCGGAGGAAGATAGGCAGGAATCCGAAGCTTGGGCGAAGCGGCGCGAATGGCCGCATCGAACATCGCCTTGAGCAGTTGTCGTGGCTCACCGAGCATTGGACTTTTCCTGCGACACCACGAACAGGAAGGCGCCGTGGCATCAAACTGAAAGATTGCCGGCCCGAGAAGCGGGCCGGCAGAACGGTTTCTAGTCGTTGGCCTTTCGCAACTCCTCGCACACGGCTTCGGTAACTTGCTTCGTGGTTGCCGTGCCGCCGAGGTCGGGCGTGTGCAGCGACGGATCAGCTGTCACGCGCTCTACTGCCTTCATGAGTCGCTTGGCAGCCGACCTCTCGCCCAAATGCTCTAGCATCATGGCAGCGGTCCAGAACGTCCCGACCGGGTTTGCGATGCCCTTGCCGGTGATGTCGAAGGCGGAGCCGTGGATGGGCTCAAACATCGAAGGCGTATTCCGCTCCGGGTTCAGGTTCGCGGTCGGGGCTATGCCGAGCGAACCAGCTAGCGCCGCCGCGAGATCCGACAGGATGTCCGCGTGGAGGTTGGTTGCAACGATCGTGTCCAGGGTTTGCGGCTTCATGGTCATTCGCATGGTCATCGCATCGACCAGCATTTTGTCCCACGTCACGTCCGGAAACTCCTTGGCGACCTCGGCAGCAATCTCATCCCACATCACCATGGCATGGCGCTGCGCGTTGCTCTTGGTCACTACCGTCAGCAGTTTGCGCGGACGCGACTGCGCCAACTTGAAGGCGAAGCGAATGATCCGGGCCACTCCGGTTCTTGTCATGATGGAAACGTCGGTGGCTACCTCTTCCGGTAGGTTCCTGTGCACGCGGCCACCTACGCCGGAATATTCGCCTTCGGAGTTCTCGCGCACGATGACCCAGTCCAGCTCCGGACCGGAGACGTGACGCAGAGGGCTGGTGATGCCCGGTAGAATCCGAGTCGGACGTACGTTGGCATACTGATCAAGGGGCTGGCAGATCGCCAGACGCAGGCCCCACAAGGTAATGTGGTCCGGGATGTCGGGAGCGCCGACAGAACCAAAAAGGATTGCGTCGAATTTGCGCAGTTGATCGGCGCCGTCTGCCGGCATCATGACGCCGTGCTTCTTGTAGTAGTCCGAGCCCCAATCGAAATCCTGAAAGTCCAACTTAAATTGACCGTCGCGCTCTGCGCAGGCTTTAAGAGCCTGCACACCAGCCGCGACAACCTCGGGCCCGATTCCATCTCCGCCCATGGCGGCAATCCGGTGAGTACGCATTTGTTGCTCCTTGAGTTTGATGAACGGTTCTTTGGAATGTGCTCACCCTCAGCGGAAGGTGTGCTGCCTTACCTTTTCCGGGATAAACCGGACGCTTAGTGATCGAAGTGGGGTTGAGCCGACGTTGGCACCGTGCGTTGCGAGCGCGAGAGAACCAGCGTGAGAACAGCCGAGAGGACGAGCAGGCCGGATACAAAATAGAGCCCACCCAGGAAACTGCCGGTCACATCCTTGATCCAGCCGATGATCGCGGGCCCTGCAAACCCGCCAAGGTTACCGATCGAGTTGATCGTTGCGATGCCGGCGGCGGCCGCAGACCCCGACAGGAACATAGTTGGCATAGCCCAAAGCGGGGGCTTTGCTGAGCTAATGCCGATGTTAACGAGCGTGAGTGCGGCAACGACCGACACCCAAGATCCGGCGGATCCTGCGAGCATAAGGCCCGCAGCTGCGGCGATGCAGGCTGCAACGACGTGCCAAGTGCGTTCGTTGGTCTTGTCCGAATGGCGGGCCCAGAGGACCATTGCGACAACGGCGACAGTCGGGGGGACGGCGTTGAGAAACCCAACCTGAAATGTCGAAAGGCCAAATTCCTTGATGATCTGCGGCGCCCAGATGCCGAGGGTATAAAGGCCGGCCGAAGTGCCGAAGTATATCAGCGACAGCGCCAGGACACGCATGTCGGCCAATCCGCGCCAGATGCTGTGGCTGGCGGTGGAAGCCTTGGCCGCATGTTCTGCGTTCATCTCGTTAACTAGCCACTCACGCTCGTCATCCTTCAACCACGTCGCCTTTTCCGGCTTGTCGGTCATATAACCCAAGACGACGAAGCCAAGAAGGAACGCCGGGATGGCTTCCATGATAAACATCCACTGCCAACCCCTGAGGCCAAGCAAACCGTCCATCTCCAACAAGGCGCTCGAAAGCGGCGAGCCAAGAACTACCGATATGGGAGCAGCAGCCATGAACAGTGAAACCACCCCGGCGCGGTAGCGCGCAGGGAACCAAAAGCTGAGATAAAGGATGATGCCGGGAAAGAAGCCGGCCTCGGCAACGCCCAGTAAAAAGCGTAAAATTAGGAAGCTTGTCTCTCCCCTGATGAACGCGAAAATCGCGGAAATGATGCCCCAAGTGATCATCACCCGCGCGATCCACAGACGCGCTCCGACCTTATTGAGAATCAAATTGGAGGGTACTTCAAAAAGAAAATAGCCGAGGAAGAAGATGCCTGCGCCGAGGCCGAACACCGCCGGCGAGAAGCCTAGGTCCTTGTTCATCGTCAACGCAGCGAAGCCGATGTTCACGCGGTCGATGAACGCAATGAAGTACAAAAGCATAATGAACGGGACGATGCGGAAGCTAATTTTTCGCATCACGCGCGTTTCAAGCTCGCTCGGCATGCCGTCTCCTCCGTCTTTATCTTCTTTCGCCACGCCTTGTTGCACAGCGGTAGCCTCCATTAGACCCGTTGAGCGGCAGCATCAATTCGGGTTCTTTTATATAGAAAAATGATATAATCGCGCTGTGGGAGAGGGCCGCATGGATCTGCAGCAACTACGATGTTTCGTGGTGACAGCGGAGGAACTGCATTTCGGACGTGCGGCGCAGAGACTCGGAATGATGCCTGCGGCACTCGGGCGCCATATCAAGCTTCTCGAAGAAGAGTTGGCGACGCGGCTCATTGATCGCACCACGCGCAGCGTCGCCCTTACCGGCGACGGGGCTGTTCTTCTAGATCACGCCCGAGCCTTGCTTGCCGACGCGGCTGGCCTTGAATCGCGATTCCGGGCAAGCGGACGAAAGCAGTCTGTAACCCTTCGCCTCGGAGCTATCGACAGCGCGGCGGTGGGTATGGTGCCTCGGCTCCTTCACGACTTTCGGACGCAGCGACCAGACGTCGAGATAAGGTTGTTTGAAGACAAAACTATTCGCTTGCTGCCACAACTGCTTTCGGGCCGGATCGATCTCGCGTTGGTCCGACCTCCCGAAGTTCAGGATAAGCGGATCGAATTCTTATTTCTATTTTACGAGACGCCGGTGGTTGCGTTTCCTGAGCGTCACGCTTTTGCGCGACGGTCGCGAGTCACGATCGAAGACCTCGCTAATCAACCCTTAATTGTTGCGGAGCGTCGCTCGCGTCCCCACAGTCACGACCTCACGATCAAATTGTTTGCCGAAGCGCGTCTACAGCCGCACATCGCGCAATACGCTGAAGAAAAGCAAACGATCGTGAACTTGGTCGCTGAAGACCTCGGCGTTGCGATCGTTCCTCGTTGGACATCGCGCATTTCGTCACGCGGTGTTTGTTACGTGCCGCTCGAGGCATCTGGCGAGTATAGATTGCCACTCGCAGCGGCGTGGACTCGAGGATCCCGTGATTCCACCAGAGATGAGATGTTAAAGATGTTGCAGGCGGGTCTGGCGAGCTATGCGCTCGATGCTTAGCGGCACAAGATCAGTTTCTAATTGCCGATGTGGGGTCTCGACTCGGAAGTGGGCAATGAACATCGCAGAGAGTCGGATCAAGCCCGCATAACGGACATTGATTGGCGGTTGGTCGCGCGATTTGTTTGGCGTGGTTGTGTGGAAGTCGCGGCATTCAAAGAACCTGATCGCGCGTACTTCGTTAGCGCAGGCAACACGATCAAAAAAATGTCGGGCGGAACACCTGAAGTGGCGATTGGAGAAAAGTTGAAGACGGCACCCCCGTGACCCTGAATTTGCCGACCAACCTATTGAAAAGACTGGCGCTCCCTAGGGGAATCGAACCCCTGTTTCAACCTTGAGAGGGAGACGTCAGTTTCTCCATCGCCACCATCTTGGTGCTCGTAGCGTTCGAGGTTCTTGCCGCTTGTTGTTGCGGCACTGTCGCAAGACGACGGCAGCAACCCGGGAAGCGAGGCTCAGATTTGCTTTGGTGTCTCGGCGAGATGGAGCGGCGTTATGAGAGCGCGCGTGGTGGCCGAGGGTCCAGCAGCCTTAACCCGCTTATCGTAGTTCGCCGCGAGGTCCAGCAATCGTCGCTTGGTAAAGTCGTCTGTGTTCTCCGCAAGACTGCGACAACGTTCGGCATACGCCTTCAAGAAGTTAATATCCACGGCAATCCCCCATTCAACAACAAACTCAGTCTTGCACAGTCGCATCTACGACAGGCGTCGGAGGGGGCACTTAAACTGTGGATAAATGAGCTTAGTGCTCGAGGAGGGTTCGACGGTCTCACCTTGTCACCTTGCTTCCTACCTTAGAACCGATGGGCGCGCGACTTGTGTATGGTTCAGCGCGGCGATAGCCGTGATGTTCGCGCCGCGAGGAAGTGTCCGCTTCCGAGTGTCTCGTAGAGGTAGATCACCACAGTCGACCATCCCAACGCGTTCGACGTGCCGGATAAGGTGCCCATAGTTGCGACGACGAGATTTACGACGTCTCCTAGGAGTGCGCCGAGCAGCACCGCCCGCACGGCGGCCTCGTCACGGAAGTCCCTAGCGAACCAGAGGATCACGCCCAGCGTCAACAAGGCCCCGCCGAATAACCTTCCCAGCAGCGCAAGAGCAGGCGAAGTCTCAATGCCGTAGTTGACGAGAACCTGAGCAGGAGCGAGCACAAAGCCGATGCCGAAGAGGAAGGAGAGAACGGCGAGTATCGTAAAAAACACTCTGAGCGTCATAGCATGCACCCCCATTTAACCGTCGAACCGCGAAATGCCGGCCGGTGTTGAACAGAGCGGAAGCCACGCAGCTAAGCAAGCGTCAACGTTAATCTTCGGCGTCACCTTGCTAGGAGACGATGAGCCTACAGATTGGCTTGGTTGGCCGAGACTGCTTCCTCGTTCCATTCAAGGCCAACGCCAGGCACATCAGGAATGTGAAGCAATCCGTCACGGATTTCATAGGGCTTTTGAAGGACAGGATCGGCCCAGTCCTGCCATTCCAACCAGTGCGCGGTCTCCGTGACCCGCATCACGTGCGCGGCCACCTCCGGGTAAAGATGTGTCGACATCGGTATGCCCGCTGCTCCCGCAATAGCCGATGCCCTTAGCCAACCGGTTACGCCGCCAATGCGCATGAAATCCGGCATAACGAGGTCGCATGCCTTTCTTTGGAGTGCGGTGTGGAGATCGCGGGGGCCATAGAAATTCTCACCGATCTGGATCGGGGTCTTTAGCTCAGCGGCCAACTGCGCATAACCGTCGAGATTGTCGTAAACGATCGGCTCCTCGACCCACGCGAGACCCTCGTCATCAATCATGTGACACCGCTGCAGAGCTTCTCCAAGATGTAAGCCCTGGTTGAAATCAGCCATCAGCTCCACGTCATCGCCGACAGCAGCCCTGATGGCATGAATAGCGGCCAGATCGTCGCTCGCGCGATCGCGGCCAAGCCGCAACTTCAGCGCAGTGA
>Ga0210401_10002126_pt1 | contig 22153 bp, 23 predicted proteins | sample IncBWH32MmetaG_FD_150866 | JGI IMG/M metagenome (GOLD analysis project Ga0210401, IMG submission 150866) | Forest soil microbial communities from Barre Woods Harvard Forest LTER site, Petersham, Massachusetts, United States - Inc-BW-H-32-M | ecosystem: Environmental > Terrestrial > Soil >... | reverse complement strand
TTGCTGGCCAGCCTCGGTGGAAGCCAGCATCTCATTCGCACCGGGCGTGTCGGTGGAACCTGGGCTCACCGCGTTCACGCGAATGCGGCGATCCTTTAAGTCCGTTGTCCATGTCCGCGCGAAGGAACGCACGGCGCCTTTTGTGGCGCTGTAAACACTATTCGCCGCCAGCCCTTTACTAGCGACAATGGACGCATTCAGGATGATGGAGGCGCCATCCGGCAGCAGCGGAAGCGCCTTCTGCACCGTGAAAAGGAGGCCTTTCACATTAATGTCGAAAATGGAGTCAAAGAACTCCTCCGTGATCTTGCCCAAAGGGGCCAGCTTCGCAACACCGGCATTCGCGAATACAATATCGAGCTTGCCCTTCTCATGCCTGATTTGTGCGAAGAGGCGATCAAGGTCGGCGAGGTTCGACACGTCTCCTTGTACGCCGGTGACATTTCTTCCGATCTCCTTTACCGCTTCGGCCAACTCCGCATCACGGCGCCCCGTTATGAATACGTAGGCGCCTTCGTCGACAAACCGCTTGGCTGTCGCAAGACCGATGCCGCTATTGCCACCAGTAATGAGTGCGATTTTTCCCTCCAGCTTACCCATATGTTTTCTCCTCAGTTGAATTACGGCTTCACTGCTCGCGCCGAACCCCACAACGAGCCCGGATTAGCTCGATCCGGATAGAGCTCCAGCATCTTGTCGTAAAGCTCTCGCGCGGTTGTCGTCATCTTGGCTAAGCTCTCGAAATCGCGGATGTACTGGCGGGTCTCTTCGATGATTCTGGGGCTGTCATCTTTCTCAGCTTTTTTATGCCCGGCAATCACCGCGCGAGGTTTGAGCGTCTCGATTTTATCGAGCGCTGCAATCCACTCCTTGCGTGTTTGTCCGTTTGACTCGGCGAGGTACAGGTGAACGTCGTTGTAAGCGGCGTCACCAGCGACCACCAAATCGACGGACGGTACGTGTAGGCACGTCGTGTGGTCGGTGTCGGTATGCCCCACTTCTACCGCGACAAGTTCATGCCCTTCGAGATCGATCACATTGCCCTCGAGCTCCTCGGCAATCACGAGACGCTCCGGTATCTGGGTGGGATAGCGCGGTTTCCAGAAGGTCGCGACGTACTCTGGCGAGGCCTGCTTGCGCATGACCTTCACAACGCCGGGGGTCGCAACCGCTCTGGCATTGGGAAAGCGATCCAGGAGGGCCCCAAGGCCAAAAAAATGATCGCCGTGGCCGTGGGTGACATAGATCGTGGTCAGATTCTTGCCGCTCGCCGCGACCCACTCCACTAGGGCCTGTGTTTGCTCGACGGTGAGAAAGGCATCGACGAGAACGGCGTCCCGCCGGCCGTAGATGAGCGTCGACGATGTTGGCACCCACATCCACTGTTCTTTGCCCGGCGGCAGGTCGCGGGTGACGCCTTGACGTTTGGCTACAAAAACGTCCCACTTCAGCGAAATCTTTCCATTAGCGGCTGCAGTCATGCGTTTATCCTCCGCATCGCCCCGTCTGTTCGCGCGGTGAAGGGCGTGCCACGCCTTGCTTTCGTGCGGTGCGCGATTTTCGTGAGCCCCCGCGTATAGTCAGCGATGGTCTTGGACACGGCTTCGCAGTAGACGAACTGCCCTTTACGCCGGCAGGCGATTAGCCCGGCTTCGCTCAGAATTTTGAGATGGTGAGCGACGGTTGCGGGAGTCACGCCGCGCGTTGCAGCGATCCCGCTGCAATTGACGTGATAGGTCGTAGCAATGGACTGGAAAATTCGCATGCGAGTCTCATCGGCCAAGGCTTTCGTAACTTTCAGAGATATGATCACGGAATTCACAATTGGCTGAACTGGCATCATGAGGGCCATTGATCCGCTGTAGCGGACGTAGCGGGATAAAGACTTAAGTCATTGGAAGTCAGGGGCCCGCCGCTCTGCTGATGGTCATAGTGATATTCGTACACGACGCGCGATCCATTCCATTTCCGGAGCGCGCGCCAACTCACGGTGCACGACTTGCCGGATATACCGACCAGTTCGAGTGTCCACGCGGAATGCGTCTCGTCTGCAGCGTCTCCCGGAATTGCTGTCTGTCGAATAGATATCAACAGACCGCAGATTTCGGCCATTATGTGAAGCGGAACCAAGAAGTTGGCGATAAGTGAGCGCACTCTCGCTTTTCCACGAATCGGTTCTTCACCGGTTTCGCTGCCTACCTCGATATCATCAGCGTAGAATTCGTCGAAGATCTCAAGATGCTCTTCGAAGCTTTCGCTGATGTTGGCCTGGGTGATGGCCGCGTTTAGGGTGCGTTCCCGAGTCTGGGAACGTGTGTATGGATCGTGCTCTAAGTTGTGTGTGGGGACGATGCTAAGTTCGTTGGCCATTGCAGCTCCTGTAAGGTTCGGTAGCGCCGCGATCCTCATACATTCTGCGTTGCAGTTCCACTGGCATTCCTAGTTTCTAACCAGCACGCTAACTCTTTCGATGCTGATGGGACCGTTCGGTCGCATTATTTTACGACTTGGTTCCAGGTTCGGGGTCGCTGGGGTTTAACGAGGCGCAGTGATGAACGGACTACAATCGGGAGTAAACGACACCTTCAGAGGGTGGTGCGCTGGCCATCGCACCATACCGTGACTGGCCGCGTCAGCTCATGATCCAATCTGCCAGGAAGCGGGAAGCGTGCGCGAATCATGAAATGCCAAGCGGTATTAATGTCCTGATGCCTTCTGGCCGCGAAGCACCATACAAGTGGACGCCGCCTTCGCAACGATGCGGTTCTCGTCGTCTGTTATAGAACACTCCAAATAGCCCATCGTCCGGCCGCGCTGCACGACGATCCCTTCGGCCTTGAGGCGGGCTTGCCAAACCGGACGAAGGTAATTGATTTTGAGTTCGACCGTGGTGAAAGATTCCTCGGGCGCGAGGGTGCTTGCAAAGGCCATTCCCATCGCGGCGTCAGCAATGTCGCAGAGAATTCCGCCGTGGAGCGTTCCCATGGGATTTGCATTCTGAGGTCCAGCTGACAACGTAACTGTGGCCCGCCCGTCACGAATGTCTTTCGCTTCAAATCCGATCAAGCGCGCCACCGGCACGTCGTTCGCCTTTGCCCGCTCTCTGAATTCAGGCTGCAAGGTCGTGCTCATGACTTTCCGGCCCCGACCTTCGATTGCCGCGCACGAACCTTTGTTTCGAGGTGCTCCTCAAGATGATGGCAGGCGAGATCGAGAGGGCCGTCCTTCTTCTGCAGACGACGGATCATGATGCTTCCTTCTAGCGTGCTTACAATCAACATGGCCAATTCGGCGGAATCGACATCGGAGCGGACCTCGCCTTGCCGTTTCCCCTCCTCAACAATTGCTTCGAGACGGTGCAGCCACGAACTAAGGGCCTGCCGCGCTTTTGCCCGTAACTTAGGATTGCCATCGTCGGAATCGACAGCCGTGTTCAGCAGCGGGCATCCTCCCGGTACCACACCGGTGCGCCGGTCACGAAAATTCCGGACGATTTGCTTCAACCGATCGACGGTATTTGGGATCTCCTGCATCCCTTCGAATCGCGCATCCATTGCGAGCTTCCAAGCATGGTCGAAGGCTTCTCCGGCGAGTTCTTGCTTGCTCTCAAAGTGCCGGTAGATTCCGCCCTTTTCCAGGCCCGTGGCCTTCATGAGGTCGGACAATGCAGCGCCGTCATACCCTTTCTGATTGAATATTGGAGCCGCCTTTCGAATGATTTCCCGCCGGGTCTGCTCGCCTTTGCGCATGTTGGCACTCCTAGAGAAGCACTTAAGCAACCATACGGTCGCCCGCTGTACAATACTGATCATTTGATGAGACCGAATGGTCTCTAGTTACATCAAAGACGGTCAAAAACGGCGATCAAACTGTGGGCACAGTTCCGCCTTCATTTGACGTATTCCGTCCCGGTCATGGAAGCAGGCCTCCTGCTCACGAGGCAGGTGCTCTTCGCGCAAGTCGGACGATCTTCTTCAGAAAGTCGAACGATTCCTCGTTCAGCTTCCGACGGGTTCCATCCGAGCAAGACAATTCCCTATAACCACAATGTGGCCGAGGCATGCCATGCAAATACCCACAGATCCTTTAGGTTCGGACGATCCACGGCCGATCCCTCCTTTGAGCCAATCACGACAAGGTGATATGGCGTGCCAAGCCCTCTACGGTCGCAAGCATGTCCAGTGTGCAAGTATGGGAGAATCCGAACCTGCTGCACGAGGGATCGAAATCCACCAAATCCTGGCAACCTACATCAATCACCTGGTCCGAGCAAAACGTACCGCAGACCTCGAATTATTCGACGCCTCGATCAATGGCGCGGGGACCGAGGTACGAGAAGTTCTGGAGAAGTTCCGGGACAACCACTCATTTGACCCGGAGAAAATCCTTGCGACTGAACTCCATATTGCGCTCGAAGAAAACTTCATTCCGATCGAGCATCCGGGTAATGACGGACAAATATCTTCCGGGATAAAGGCTGAGAAACGTTCTGAGCTTACGCAGAACCTGGCTGGCATCGTGGATGTGCGTGTCGAAACCGAACTCAGGATTGGTCGGAGGGCAAAGATTGAACCAATATGTTGAAAAGGCTGAGTTCGGCGGATTTTGACGGCAGCCTGCTGGAGGTGGATGTGTGCGCCAACACGATCTGGCAGATTGGTGTCCGAACACCAGCTGAATGTCATTTACGAGTCACGATGACATATGGTAGAATTATGACACAAGGAGAAGGATCGACATGAAGTTAAAAACCCGCATGCGCGTGAATGAAAACGGGCGAGTGGTCATCCCTGCTTCGTTTCGCAAACGGCTGGGCATCCGTATTGGAGACGAGGTAGTTTTGCAGATCGAAGACGACGAATTGCGTATCATCACCTTGAAACGCAACATTGAGCGGGCTCAGCGGCTCGTCCGCAAGCATGTGAAGCCAGGTACCTCGCTGGTTGACGAATTGATTGCGGAACGGCGCGAGGCCGCGCGAAATGAATAGGGTCGTGCTGGACGCTTCCGCCCTGCTGGCAATTCTCAATCAGGAACCCGGCGCTGAAAAGTTGACGCCGGAGATTTTGAGCACGGCGGCAATTAGCGCCGTCAATCTGGCCGAAGTCCACGGAAAACTAGTCAGCCGGGGCCTCAACCCCGACGATGCGTGGGAGGCTACGATGAGTCCCATTCGGGAAGCCGTGGCCTTCACATCCGAACATGCCAGGCTTACGGGCGATTTGGTCGCACAAACCCGTTCGCTGGGGTTGTCATTGGGGGACCGAGCCTGTTTAGCGCTCGGTCTCGCTTTGAAGGCTCCGGTATATACGGCAGACAAAGCTTGGAAGAAGCTGAAAGTCAACGTTCGCATCCACGTCATTCGGTGATAGTCATTGTGCCCACCGACCTGCCACGGTGGCTCAGTTTTTCGCGACGTAGAGCAATCCGTGCCCGCATCCCGTCCCTCGCCCCCGCGAACATCAGCTTTTTCCGCGAAGACAATCCGGGGGTCAAGAGTCGTATTTCATCCTGCGCCGTAATGCTGATGGTCGTTCGCGGTCAACACACTTCGTAATCTCTTGAATCATGGACCAAACCACCGCCTAATTCGTGCGGCACCACCACCCTTCCGTTCTAAATCCAGTTTTCTACGCCCATCCATCCCGCCTATGGCATTCAGAACCCAATGGTATGCAATTGCAATGGAGAATCCGATGCGAATAATTACCCTGACTTTAAGGAACTTTCGATCGCACGAGAACACCATCCTGGACTTGGATCGATTGAACTTCGTGCGAGGGCCGAACGGTTCTGGAAAGAGTTCCATACAAATGGCGTTGGAATACTTGTTCACAGGGCGGTGTCAGATGACGGATGCCGCGGGCCGGGGAGCTGAATCGTTGATTCGGTCCGGTGAAAGGGAATTTGAGGTCTCGGCGACACTTGAAAGCGGTGAAACGATCTCCCGGCGGCGTACAGCGAAGTCTCAAATCGTTGAGATAAACGGAAAAAGAGTGCCAGTTGATGCCGCAGAGGCCTTCCTTACGAAGCAATTTGGATCGGCCGACGTGCTGTCTGCCGTACTGAACGCGGATCGTTTTGTTGCGATGTCCGAAGGCGAGCAGCAACGGTTCTTGGCGCAATCGATCGAAGCCGGCAAGGTAGACATCCCAACAGAAATATGCGACGTGCTGCGTGCTCTCAATGAGGAGACACCAAAACTAGCAAGCGTTGATGATGTAGAAGCCGCGGACAAACGCTTCTATGGCTTGAGCACGGAAGCCAGCCGCATTCTGAAGTCCCTTGACCACATGGAGAAGCCAGAATTGCCAGCGGATTTTCCAAATGTGCACCAGGTACGACAGAAGCTTGGAGAGTTGCAACAGCAGAAGGAGCGGCTCATCGCACAGAGGCTGGAGGCACATGTGTGCTGGCAGAATGCCCAACCTCGATCAATGCATGTGCAATCGGGAATAGAAGAAGCGCCCTCAAACATCCTGAACCCGAGCCAGGGTCGAGGGCCGCTCCAGCGTGAACCTCATCGAGGCCCAGCAGAGAAACTCCTTCAGGAGCTGGCAGATTTGAGTGCGGAACAGAAGATGGTCGAAACGTCCCTTGCGGCAGTGGAGAGATCGAGAGCCACTTGCCCAACCTGCGGACAGTCGATCACGGAAGAAACAAGAGCCCTCAGAAGGGAATCGTTGTGCGAGCGGCGTGCTGAGCTTGACGGGTTGATTCAGGGAACGAATGAGGAGTTAAGCGAATACGCTGGGATTGACTTGACTCCAAGCCTCGAAGAAGGCCGCAACGCTGCCGGTCCGTGCGAAAGCCTGGTAGTGGAGCACAGACCCGGTCCAGGAGATCTCGAAAGCCGAATGACAATCCTCACAGAAAGGATCAACAAGGGAGAGCGGATCCTCGAAAAGGCACAGCGGTTTGAGAGCGACAAAGAGAGGTGGGAAACGTACGTCAGAGAGAAGTCCGGCCTGGAGACGAAGATCGGCCTTCTAGACAGATTGACCGAATTCTTCGGGCCGAGTGGAAAGGTAATGCGTCAAGCACGCGGGCAGGTGGGATCTTTCACCGAGGAGTTGAACCGGCATCTCGCAGCTTTGGGCTATATCTGCCAAATTGCACTCGATCCGTTCGAAGTCCGTGTCAGCTCGTCGAAGGACAATCATTTCGGTCTGTCTTTGAAGCACCTCTCTGAGTCAGAGCAATTTCGATTCGGCGTGGCATTCCAAATTGCTCTGGCAATGGTAACGGGCTTGGGATTTGTTGTGATCGATCGGGCTGACCTGCTGGATAGGGAGAGGCGGAAAACGTTGACAAGTTTGCTTGTGAACAGCGCGCTCGACCAGGCCATCGTGCTTGCAACAAGCGAGGATGCGCCACCGTCGGTCGTGCCAAAATGTGTACAGTTCCTGAGCCTCGTCGAGGGAATAAAACCGCGTGAAGCTCTTGCGTCCGCAGCGGAGTGACCGGAGCGTTGTGCTGTTGCATGTCTTCACCGCATTCGTCCCACCCAGGTCCAACCTCTGTGTCCTTTCCTCGGTTGCTTCCATCCTGTAAGATCGCTTCAATAGAATGTGGTCGGGTGATTGCGTTGTGATCGATGCAATTTAGTGCCAAAGTCCGAGTCTTCAAAGTTCCGCCCGACTCCGTTTCTTTGCGAGGCGTATGGGACATTGATCACTCTGAGCTGGCACCCAATGGTGCCAGCACCTTGGAGCATCTCGAAGCATATCCTGAACCAATGCAGACGGTTTACCGCAATGTTTGCTGGCAAGGTCAGGCATTGATCGAGTTCCAAGACCTTCAAGACATGCCTTTCCCGCATAACGGGCGGTTCATGAATCTTGGCTACCTGTATTGTGAATCCCTCAATGCGTTGAGGCAGGTTGTAATATGCGCAGTTAACGGACAAACCCACGCCGCGCTCGCTGCTCTTCGATCCTCCCTCGAAGCCATGGTTTACCACTACTGGTGGCGCCGCAAACTATTTCTCGCCGATGACTACGAAGCTTTTTATAACTGGCTTTTCGGTAAGGAGCGCAACACGAGGTTCGGCGCAGTAATCACCGACACACTCAACGACCTACCCCGTCCCGAGCACGCGGTCGTATTCGACGAGCTACAGCCAGTCTATTCGCAACTATGTTCTTACGCACACAAGGCCACTTTGGACGAGGCGATTACCAGAATACGGGGTGGCAACGTCCGGCAGCAGAGCGATCACGAAACAATCTACTGGCTGTCGATGCTCGGAATTACCCAGCGCTGTATGCTTGATATTGCAATCCTTAGCAATCCCCACGCACTGTTTCCCGTGGACATCTACCGCAAATTTGGTTTCAATCCACCCCTCGGTGTGTTCTTGGATCAGTTCAGTGGGTACTATGTCGGGAAAGCTCTGGGCGAAAGCGCCCAGAGCGCTTACAGGGAGCACTTCAAAAATATCGATCCTCCATCCACCCAGATGGCGTGGTATGAAGAGTTTCCTGATCTCACTGACGAAGAGGTGCTGGCAACGTGGCACGAGGAGGCCCCAAACGAACCCTCGAATAGCAGCTTTGAAGACAAGCTTTTGCGCCGAGCGGCGTCAATGAAAGCGAAAGTGAGAGCTATGTTGTGGAGCTTCTCCTATATGCAAGACACCCCTGAAATGCCAGACATCCGCGAATTAGTGCGCATTCTAGGGGAGACGCTCTCAAAGGACGCAGAAGAAAGTACGTAAGCAGTGTCGGCCAAATGGTGGGCGTAAGGGACGATACGGCCAGTCAGCCTAATACGATCCGCCGCCGATTTCACTCCGGAACGGATTCGTACAGATGATAATCCTTCACGAGTTCGCGCCAAGCGCAGTCATTTAGATATTCGGAATGAATGCGCATTCGGCCGCCGCCGAATGTGTGCCACAAATTTCGAATTGCGCCTCGCGCTTCAGCTACGCACTGTTCCCCGTTCGCGTGCAAAATCAGAATCTTGCGGCGAGCGACAGCCCGCATCCATTGCGAAAGTACCGCGTTGACACCTTTATCTCTAAAACTGTACCCGCTAACGATCACAGAGTCGATTTTCTCCATCTGTCGACGGAAGGTGGCCATCAGGTCGAAATACGGCCTCATGAAATAGTCGCGGATCTTGTTGAACGTTCCAAGGAGGACCTTGGCTGACCGATCTGGGATCGGAAGCATCTTGCCATCGGCTGTATGAGCATGCTCGGAATCACTGCCGAGACTCTTAGCGAGTCGACCATCGTATTGGAGCCAATTGACGGACCCATGCAATTTCAAAAAATAGCGGCGGGATTTGTAATTGAAAACCGTGGGCTGCCACCAAGCAACATCTTTATCCGGAGGGCCGAAGCCATCCACAAACTTGATACCCTCGTGGACCAGAGTGGACTCGATCAGCAGATCGTGGTTCAGCGTGAAAACGTCGCACCCTTTGAAAGAAGGGTCGCGCGCTGCATCGATCAGGCACCTTAAATGCCCAAGGGGTTGCGGACCGCACCCAATGCCCAGTTCGATTGCGACGACATCCTGGATGTAATCGCATGTCAAGCTGGCGATCTCCTTTAGTTGTTCTCGCCCAGCTATCTCCGGCTGATCGGCTAACAACTGGGCGAAGGGCTCCATAGCCGGATTCTCATATTCCGCGGAGAGATGCTCATCGAGCTGGTTCGCGGCAAAAAACAAGTCCTCATAGTTGACATCTCTTGCGTTGGTCTTCTCCGAGGCGAAATAACTATGGCATTGAACCCGCACGAGATTTAGAAAAGATTTCAGACGCTCTCGTTTAGTCTCCCAACCAACAGCACCGGGGAGGCCCGGCAGCGCCTTCAGGAAAGCTCCACTCGTGCGAAGCGTGTAATTGTCAACGTGAAGCGCTCTTGTGGTGAGTTCGCTCGTGTCTGGCATGCCTGCTGGAATCGATACTCCAGCACCCAAAATGAATCCAATCCGCATCGGCATATATTGCCATATTGGCAGAGATGGGGATGGAGAATACGGTGAATTTGAGTCGCCGGTCGGAGAAGGATGGCTCGGCTCGAATCACAAACTCCAATCCTGCGGATACTGGAGGTGAAGTTGAATGTTACAAACAGGACAGCGCATTACATTCCAAGCCGGATCTCGATGAATGCGATATACCGACTTGCAGTTAGTGCATAGGATAGCCATGAGCCCTGCTGGCGGCCCTTGTTTATTTCCAGCTAGGAGAAGGGCAACAATTCCGCCCGCCAGAATTCCAGCGGCAGGATTCTCAGTGGCGATGCCGGTTGCGACACCAGCGCTAATAGCCGGCAAAACGTGCGAATCGTCGTAGGACGATACCACGGCGCGAATGTAGGCAAGCCATTGTTCGGAATATTCAAAACAGACGTGGTGATGGAGATGAGGGATCAAGACGGACAGCTTCCCATGATCTTCATGCGCCTCAAATACCCATAAATCTTTATTCGCAGCGCCCGCGACCCCAGATTCCCAAAGAACCCATTGCTGGGTGTGACGCAGCTTCTCCACGTTCTCGCCCAGCAAAATGAAAACCGCATTTGATCTGCCGATATCAGCCGCGATCTGTTGGGCCGTCTTGCGCCCGTCCAGGATCGCCTCGACCTCCTCATACTTGGCCTCGACCTTTGTTGATGCAAAAGCACGATTTATGAACTCGACGATTCGCGTATCCTTCGCGCTGTGAGAGATAAAGATTTGAGCCATAGATTTTGAAAGCTCCTTTAGGGTCGCCTTCTGAAGCGTCCCGGTCCGATTGTGTACTACTATGTTCGCCAGAGGATGTAATTGGACGTGACGATGCGTGACGATCCCAAAGCAAAGCGCGCTCGACTGGATTTCCTGCGCAATTCCCGTGGCGCAAACCGGTTGACTCGCCCAATTGATCTAGTCAGGAAGTGGAGCTACGTCACGGACGTACGCCTTCAAAATGATCATCTGGTTTGGACGCATGCTGCACGAATACGTGCCGGCGATCACTGGCTTTTGGACGGTGAGGTCGCCCGGCAAGCCATTGTCACTCGACAGGAGGCGGAGCAGACCGGGCGCGGAATGTTGGACGAATTTCTTCGTCTCTGCCACGCCGGGGACGAAGCGATACTAGAATACGCCAGGACATGGGGGGTGTTGGAACTGTGCCGCCACAATCTTCCTTCCTGCCATGAGTATTCCCTTAGCGAACATCTCCGCCTTCCCGCCCCTCTGTTGGCGAAGCAGCAATCAGGGCGGACAGGGCCTGCGGACGATCCCCGCCAATGCCCCCCGTTAGGGCGGGAGCCTTTGGCCACGTGGCGGTTTTTTTCAGGACAGGCCAAAGCCTTATTAACCATAGCGGCCGACCTTCACCGGATCGGATTGGGCGAGAGAGAAGATTGGGCCAAGCTCCTACGTGATGGAGTGACTCCTGTCCAAACACCCGGTGCGCAAAGACTTTGTTTGGGAGACGTGATTGAAGATTGGTTGAAAATGGGCCGGATCAAACCAGCGATTGACGATTTAACTGGTGGACTCAGTTGGACCAGCGCAGATTTGTTCGGTGAACTGGCGGTGCAGGTTGCGTTGGCGGCAAAGTCCCGAGATGGGCAAGCATTCTGCATAGTCTGCGGCAAAGCTTACGAACCAAAGCGCCGCGTGATACGACGAGGGTTTAATTACTGTCCGGACGCCAAATGCCAGAAGGTAGCCGCCGCTCTGAGGGCAAAACAATATAGAGACCGCCAGCGCCTGGCGGTGCACGGAAACGGTCGCAAACTTCCATATCGCGGCCTATATCAAGGGAGAACCAACGATCCTCTCTTTTCACAATAGGCGCACGCGTCGCCATGATCGTGTGGCAGACGGATCAGCGCTGTCTCTGGAAGGTGGGTAACCTGGCGAACGGTGGAAATGCTCGGGACCGACGCAGAATGCGAAGAATAGTGCGGAGCGTGCTCGACACGTACGGCTACGCACCGAAGGGGGCAGACGGTTCGGCCGAGAAGCACCAAAGCATCTGGGATTTTGTTATCAAATATTTAGTACCCGCGCTCGCGCTAGCCATCTCGGTTCGTGAAGCTGGCGACCTCAACGTTCTTGCGGCATCAGCGTTATATCTCCTTGCCTTGTTCGTTTTTTTTCGAGGATTCTGGGCTTGGTGTAATACGAGACCGAAAACCGTTGCGCTGTACGTCCTTGTCGGAATAGCGGCGGTGGCTTTCGTTTGGTTTGATTACAACTGGATAAGAGAAGAAAGGACTCCAACCTTTCTGTATCTCGTCCCAACCCGCGAGCTGATCGACTGTGAGCGGAGGGCATTTTTCGTTAATCACTCGGGGTTGAAGCGCCTGGAAAACGTGACGATCATCATCAAGGATAACAAAAGCGGCTCCGTCGAAGAGATTGACGACTATAAGAATGGAATTGAGCCTGGTCCACAAAATCCGGATGCTCCGCGCTACATTTGGGTGAAACCATCCCATCCCTGGGATGAGGATTACACGATCACGGTCACCGGATCGCGGTTTCGGTCAGTCCAAGAGACGGTGCTTCGCAGCGTCAAACAAGATGTGCAATTCGCGACGCAAATCACAGTCAACCCGAATAAAAAGCCTGCGGTGAGGTGTCGCGACAGTCTGCTCCCAGAAGCTTATTCACTTGGCCGCGGCGCCACTGATAGTTGCATGACTTTGATGGCCGCTGAACGAAGGTTTCTGAACAGGCTGCAACCAGAGCCTTACGGGTTTCAGCTGGCGAACGGCGGGTATTCGGCGGTCAGAATAAGAACGCTCCCGACCGCCTCTGACCTCGACGCCCAGTCGGAAGACAGGCACCTGACTGAATACGAGCAGACGATCCTGAGGTCGAAACTCTCCGAATATCGGGGGGCGAAACTTTTGATTCTCTACGCAGGTGGCCCAAAGACTCTGGCCTATGCAACGGAATTTCGCGATTTCTTTCAGTCACTACACTGGAAGGTGGACGGGCCGCGTGCTGTTCCGGCCGGTGATGAGCGAGTCGTGGATGTGCAGATATCCGTCAGTCAACGCTATTGGAATACGCCGGATCCCAGGGCCGCTGATTTGCTGAACAGCTTGGAGGGCATAAAGCATCGTCAACGATACGTGTATGACGGCGCGATCTCGCCCGATCAGATCGTGCTCTGGGTCGGGCCGAAGAGTCCTGACAATTTCAGGCCGGACGATTGCGCCTCGGCGGTTTTGCATCCGAGCCCAGGAGTGCCTCACACATGCGAGATTGTTTCCCAAACTCCCGGCTTCTGCCCATTCTCTCCGCAGTAGATAAATCGCCGAGGTTGGGGCTGCGCGTGCCGTTCTTTTGCGATTTTCTAGAAGGTGACCGCATGGAGTTCCGTCGTGACATCGCAGACGCCGGGAGCATTCCAGATTTCATCGCGCAGCAGGAATCGATGGCTGTTCGTGCGCTCAACAAAGGTAGCCCGCTCCATTGCCACTGCATGCGGGACGAGCGCAGCACGCATGATTCTGTAATCTTCGTCGAACAATACCCCTGCGAGGAAATCAAAATGCGCGCCGCTGAGATCCCGGATTGCGGACAACTGGCGCGAGCTGTTGTATCGCGTAATCCGGCGGTCCTTAATCTGATACCTAATTCCGTCAGGGCCGATAGCGTCGATGTTGGCACGAGAGTTGCCCGCTTGCTTCCACCCGAATGCTTTGGAGAAAAGGTACTCTGCCAGGTCGCCGGTAGGATTGTTCGCGCTTTTCGTGATGCCTCGCGCACGAAGCTGGTCCGCAACCCTCGCATGCAGAGACAGCAATTCGGGAGCAGATAGCTCTGAGAGATTCATCCTACCAGTCCTCCAGCAAACCGCCTCTCATGGATATTGTCACGGCTGACTTGTATGGCACCGATTGCTCGTGCCCGACCAACAAAAGAAATTCATGGGCACGCCTCTTGGAGAAGCCCTTTCACCTGCTCCAAGGATGAAGCGGTCCGGTCGTAGACGAGATCAAGCGCCGTTCCCCAACCCGCGCGACACTGGTTTTCATCAATTCCGAATACCCCAAGAGAGTCTGAGACCTTCTCGGGAGCCGATGAAGAAAGCTTGTGCGCCTCGACTATTCGGAGGCCGTTCAAAGCGAATAGTGGCTGGAGATCAGGGACGATTCGGGCGGGGTTCCAGGACGCGGAGACTTGGGCGCGATCAGATACTAAATTGAAGCCGCCCTCGTTCGAGATTGTTGCCAATTGACAAATTGCAGCCAAAAGTTTCAACGCCTTAAACTCAGCTATGGCATCCTTCTTCACTCCGAGTTCGATGAGAATGTGACGGAGCGGAGCCGGCTGAAGATTCTCAAGCAGTTTGAAAACCTCCGTGCATCGGCTTAGGAAATCCGAACGCGCCATGGTGAGGGGAACGACATGCCCTAACGATCGAAGCTCGGGAAAAGTCCACCAGCCGCTGTACGCAATGCCCGCAGAGTCAAAGTGCCCGATCTCCACCTGCGTGAAGAATAACCCAGCCACATCAGACAATTGCGAAAGGGTCGCCGTGAGTTGCAAAAACGTTTGTACCAACTCTTTGGCTCGAATCCCGATGTGACGGGTTCCAAAAATATCACGATCTTTTTCAGCAGCCGCTGCCTTCACGGCAAATTTGTTGAAATGCTTTATTACTTCAAAGGGCGCACCTTCGTAAAGCTTCCTTAGCTCAAGCTCGATGTGGTTTCGTCCGAACCGGCTACAGTAGCTGACGGACCAGCGGCCGTCGTAGCTGACGAAACCGGCTTCCGGCGTGATCTCGAATTCATCGCGTTTCTCATATTCACCTAGAACTTCGTCTCTGACATAGGCGATCTCGAAGTGTTCAAACGATATTTGTATTCCACTTCCTTTAAATGGCGTTACACGGTCGGGCCAGGTCAATTCGGATTCGGGCGGATCGGTGATCGGCTGGCCATTCGGAGTCAGCAGGAGTGCGCAACCCCATACTTGCGAAACTTGATTGCCGCGTCCAGGGGGCATTGGTAGAAACCACAACTCGCGTCCAGGCTGTTCAAATTTTGCTCCTCGTTCCCCCATGAGAGCTGCAACCTCGCCATCGTCGGAGGAATAACGCTCGTCCCAATAGGTTGCAACCGCCGCGCAGCCCTTCAGGCTTAGATAGTCCTCAAGATAATCGCGGCGGATCGTTACTCGGGCTGTTGTGGACTCGCCAGTCGAATAAGTCGATAGGGGAATAACCCGAACAACATCATAAACGAGCCGGTCAGGATCATCCCAGAAGATGCGGCCATCCTTACTTATCCACGGAATCAGCCCATAAGCCATCAATAGAGCGCTGTCCGGGAGAAAGACCGTTTTGTTGTGATTCAGCCAAGTATGGACGAGGCTCTCAAAACGCTTCGAGCGGCCGGGTCCGTCGATAGAAAAAGGTGGAGAATAGCTGCTGCCCATTCGGAAAGCTGGATGCTGGGGATCTGATCGGACGCCATGACCGATGCCGCCTACCGCTCTAAGGACTGAGTCAACTTCTTCCAAAGGCACCAAGGCGGTGTACAGCATTCGATTCCCAGAAAATCCATCAATCGGTTCGCTGGTGATTTCGCCGATTATGACCTCTTCGTCGGCGGCAGTGACGAGCGGTCGCGCGCAATGACGAAGTGGTTGAGGCCAGAAGTCTTCTGCAGGGGGAGTCGGCATATTATCAACCTCTTTTTCAGGAGGCCGCATTTTGCGGAGTCCGCATTGAAGATACTTCAGACAGGGTTATATTCGGAGTGAAAGGATACGGTAGGTTTCTGATCTGGTTGGCATGGCTACATCCTTGCACTTCTTTTGTTCATTCACAAAGGCTATTAAACTTGCGAATGAAGGCCTCCTGGAGCAGATGGTCCGCGGGCAGTGCCCTCCTATACCACTCAATGAATTTGATAAACGCGTCGTGGAAGTTATTCCTGTACACAATTTTCTTTTGGGCGTCGACGACGGTACCAGCAGGTCCCTTCGTCTTTATTGTCCAACCGTTCCTGGTCCGAGCTTCGTGCAGCAGGGCGCACCTGACACCCACATAAAAATCTGCGGCGAGACCGTTATCGAAGCTCTTGGCGAATGGCTCTCTCCTGCTGAGAAAGTTTGCGAACAACTTTCCGCTGTCGGAATACTCGTATTGCCCGAGCGGCAGATCGTTGCGGCGTTTATGGCGATAGGTGAGGCCTTGGAGGGTTGATTCAAGAAACTCAACCAGACTGCAATGGATGGCAAGGATTGAGAATCCTTCTCCTTGAGATGATCCATTGTCTTGCAGAACTTTTATTGGTCGGAGATACCGCGATGACAAGCGTTCGTGGAAATAGTCATCAAACGCTCTTTGCCAGAGAGCTGGTTCGCCTCCCGGAACGAGTGTGGCCCTAAAGACTTGCCAATCATGGATAGTTCTCGAGCCCGCGATCCGAATATCGCCTGGCGTCTTCGCGATAAGATGCGTTTTCCCCACGAAACCTCATACAACCTTGCTGACAATGGTCGGAGTCCGAGTTGTCTGTTGGACGCAGTCCCGCACCAAAATTGTAATCCAACTGCCGAGGTTTCTGTCATCAGTTGCCACAACTCCCCGCTCCACTTAAAGGAGGTACCTGGAATGCGTTGTCCATATTGCGGAGACAGACGAACAGAAGTTCTCAAGACAGTTTACCGCGGCCACAACTCGTATCGTCACCGGCGATGTGTTTATTGCGGGTCCCGCTTCAGTACCCAAGAGAGGCCAGTACGCTGGAGCCGCGTAGAGCTGAAGTGGCCGGGGGTGCGACCATCTCGGAAGGGATGGAGGAAATATCGGACGACGGCCCTACGCGGGAAGTGCGAGGTAGAGTCTTGTGGTGTGGATTTCAAGCAGGCCGGTATCAGGCGCCACGTGGACCACATTGTGCCAGCAAGGCTCATCCGGAAATTAAGAGTTGGGAATCCGGATCGACGCGAAAACCTTCAGTGTATCTGCGGATCCTGCCATGGCTGCAAACTTCAGGCTGACCACAAACTTTGTTTGGGCGATAAGTTGGGCTACCTCGAGATTCTTCGCACCCACAATTTTGATATGTCGCGCGTTGAACGGGCACTAGCTTCGTACGGGTTATAGAGGTCGCACCAGGTAATTTCGCTTGACTCCGACCCAGGGCAGTGGGGAAGCACCCCACAGCCCATATCGGCAGCTTTATGACGGACACGTGTTTCGGAAATTCAAGGGGGCGAACAGAACCAAAATCGCGGTTTTGGGAGGAATTTTTAGCTGCTTGCCGGGGATGAGGTAAACCAAACCCGTTGTCTCCGTTGTGACAGGCAGGCGTTCTAACCGACTGAACTACGGCCCCGTTTGTGGAATCAACAACTTGGCGGAAATCCTACAAAATAAGGCAATTGCAGATTTCGCATAGAATGCACGGCTCGCTGGCTGTGCCTGCAATGGCGACTGTCCCCGCCAAAACCGCCCATAAACCGCCAGTAAATTTCGGTGCGCTCATGCGAGATGTATCTTAGCACAGAGGCAGGTAGAGACCGCAACCCGATCCTCGCGTGATGGATTTTAATCGGCCAAAAGAGAATAATTCCGTAGCGGCGCGGCTCGTTTGATTTGGATGTATGATCAGCTTTCAAGCAACTGGCACGAGGATTCTAGAGAGAACTGAATGAGCAAATACCTTGAAGGAGAGTTCGATAGCGCCATGATGGGCGTGTACTGGCGCGCGCTCATTTAGGATTGGTTTTTCAGTTTCGCCAGGTGAGCATCCGACTGGTCTTCCGGGATTCCTTCACCTCGGTCGAGTTGCTCCATGCCGCGCCTGATATTTGCGTCGATTGTTTCCCGGTTCTCCAAAAGCCACCGGTCCTGCTCTTCCTGGGTTTCCAGCAAGTGGGGCAAGACTTCCTCGACGCTGCCGGTTCCTGTCGTCTGAAGCTGTTTTTGGATTCTCGCCTGAAGGGTCGCATTGTGAATTTCAATGTTCATGCCTTTGCCCCTAGCAAACGATTGAAGTCTCGTTTCATCGTATGTCGGAGGGCGATAATGTCAAGGAAAGGTGATAGGGCAGGGGACTGGATCAGTGTGTTGAAATCATGATAAAACCGCATCGCGGTAGATGCGAAGCTGCAGCGCTGGACGGTTCCTGAAGAAGGCGCGAATTTCCTATCGGACCTTGATCATGCTATCGTCTTTTTTCGACCACGAGGGAGGCTGCCAATGAATGAGCACGTAAAGACGTACCACTTTTATGTGGATGCTAAACGTTATGAAACGGATAAATCGTCATTAACGGGGGCGGAAATCAAAGCCCAAGCGGGGGTAACTCCGACGTACCAATTATTTCTTGAGGAGGAGGGAGACCACCCCGACAGAGCGATTTCGGATGGGGAGACAGTGGTGCTCAAAGAGGGAGAGGAGACGCGGCATTTCTACGCTGTCCCTCCGGCAACTTTTGGAAATCGATGAACCCGATTATTGAACAGCAGCTCAATTCACTTCGTGAGGGTTACCCTGACGCGACGGCTACACCGTTACCGAGTGGCGCTCACTTGATAATAGTTCCGAGTGTGAAAATCGACCGTGGTTGGAATCGCCAGATCACTACGGTTTTGTTCGTCGCTCCACCTGGTTACCCGGCGGCGCAGCCGGATTGCTTCTGGGTAGAACCGAGCCAAATGAGACTTGAGAATGGCGGAACCCCACAGGGTTCAAATGACGCCAACCCTATACCGGAGGTCGCACCACCGCGCCAGCTAACATGGTTTTCGTGGCATCTACAAAAATGGAATCCTAATCACGATTCTTTGATCACATACATCAACGTGATCTTACAGCGGTTTAGGTCTTTACAATGATGGAGCTGCTGCTTGCCGCGGAGGATTTTGCCGCGATTAAAGCGGAATTGACCAGTGGGGATACTGAAAAGTGCGCGGTCCTATATGCCAGCCAAACGACGCGCTCTGATGGAACAGTAAGACTACTTGTTCGGGAGATTGAATGGCCATTAAATGGCGATTACACGAAGCAGGGGGTTGTGGAAGCTGAATTGAGGCCGGATTTCGTAGCGCGAGTCACCAAGCGCGCAAAGCGTGAAGGTAGTGTGCTCGTATTTGTACACAGTCATCCAGGCGAAGAGGCACCACACTTCTCAAAGATAGATTCGAGTGGTGAACGGCAGCTCCAAGGATTCCTGGCACACCGTCACCCGTCTTTGGCGCACGCAGCTGTTGTGGTTAGCGTGGGGGGAGCAAGGGCACGTCACCTCGGTACAAATGAGGAAGTGCGGATCGTCTCGGTCGGGAATGAACGAAAAATAGTGTTTGATCCGAGCGGCACTGAGGATTCGGCCGGGAAACAATTTGACCGCCAGATTCGGGCCTTCGGTCTAGCCGGACAACGTGCCTTGGAGCGCCTGCGCATTGGTATTATCGGATTAGGTGGGACAGGTTCGCTGGTAGCACAGCAGTTGGCCCATCTCGGCATCCGTGATTTCATTCTCATTGACCCTGACGTTGTCGAGCTGACTAACCTCAACCGTATCGCCAATGCAAATCCGGACGACATCGGCAGGACTAAGGTAGAAGTCGCTGAACGATATATCCACGCGGTCGCTAAGAGGGCGATAGTACGGGACATTAAAGGCGATGTAATCCAGGGGAACGTTGCACGAGAACTGTTAAACGCAGACTTGATCTTTGGCTGCACGGATTCTCACGGAAGTCGAGCTGTGATACAGCAGGTCTCGTACCAATATTTTATCCCTTGCATCGATATGGGAGTTACGATCGCGGTGAAAGATGATGGCATCAGCCATATTTATGGCCGTGTTCAATTGCTCGCCCCTGGGCTCGCTTGTCTTACGTGCAGCAATTTGCTCGACGCCAATGAAGTGCGGCAAGACATGATGACAGCGTTTGAACGTCGTGCCGATCCGTACATCCAAGGCGCGCATGAGCCTGCTCCAGCCGTGATGTCGCTCAATGGAACCGTCGCCTCACTCGCGATTACGATGTTACTCGCGACAGTGGCTGGAATTCCCGTAGCAGCTCGTCATGTTCTTTATAACGCGATGGCGTCTACACTTCGAGCAGTGCGCGCACATCCGAAAGCTGACTGTTACATCTGCTCGCGCGTCGGATCGTGGGCACGCGGTGATTCTTGGCCTTTATTCGCCCGGGCGAATTAGCATGCCTATAAATGCACCTCGTCGCCTCGTTGGGAGAAAACAGGTGGTATGGTTCGGGTGTGAACCACCGGCCGACGCCCGAAAAGCATTTGAGGATCGAGAGTTCCTAATCGGCCCTTGCAAGGATGAGGATTTGCGGACTCCGGCTTTCTTATCCGGCGTGTCCGCTGTGGTTTTCCAACAAAGTGCAGACAAGCCCAATCAACTTGCGCAAAGTCTTAGAGATCACGCTGCGCGGCTGCTGAACTATGACTGCCAGGTTATTTTGCGTCCTGGGTCCCGGCAACTTTCGGACGCGCCGGTCATTTTGGAAAATGTTCTGGAGAATCTCCGCCTTCCTCGAACAGGATTTGCAGACAAGAGTCCGGAAAAACCGGGATTGCAAAAGGCGGTCGAGGCAATTCCACCACTCCCGCATGTGGCATTTTTCCCCGAAGCGGTCTCATGGCAACTTATCGCAAATATTGTTGCGGACAATCCGCCAGGACCTGCACCGAACCTGGCACTCACGCCAACGGTCGATGATGTCGTTAAGACACTTGACCCCGATGCTGAACTTCTGATTCGACGCGCATTTTGGGACTGCTCAGATGTCCATTTGGTCGCGATGGAAGGGGGGCGATCTGGTGTACGCGTATATCGTGCCTATGCGGAGCTGTCGGGTGGGTTACACGCACAATGGCCGCAACCGCATTTTGTGAAAATAGGAACACGATCAAAGATATTGGCCGAATACGAAATGTACGAACAACAGGTTGATCCCTATATCCCGTTTCACCTCGGGCCCCATTTAATTCGTGAGAGGTGTTGCCTCGGAGCAAACGAAGGCGTGCTCGTCGGAGACTTTGTCGAGGAATCGGAAAGCCTGCGTGACTGTGCGAGTCAGGGACGCGCTGCAATGGCAATTGCATGCCTCTTCGATCGGACGCTCCTTGGCTGGCATCGTCGCTGGGAAGAAGTCCAGACCCCGCTTTCGAGGGGATTAACGCCTCGATTTCCGAGGAGGCATAGAATAAGTGATGGTCGTTTTTCACGAGCGCGCGCACTTGGCGCAACGCGGAACCTTGACGAATTGCGGATGCTATTCGAGCTGTGCAATTCCGTGCCGGTATTAGTCGGGCCGATTCATGGTGACCTGCACGCGGCGAATGTGCGAGTGCGCGCGACCGATGCGATTGTGATTGATTTCTGTGCCCACCAAGATTTCCCGTTGGTTTACGATGCCGCATCGCTCGAAGCCAGCCTGTTAGTGGAAGGATTTGCTGACGACAAAAGAGACATCGGAGAATGGCTAGGATCTGTCGCCCAGTTGTATGAAGATCCGATTATGGATGGAACTTTTCCACACCCCAATCCGAAGGACCGTTCATGCTGGTTTCATGCCTGCGTTCGACAGATTAGGCGATATGCTCGACAGTGGGAGTGTGCGGACAATCAGTATGCAGGCGCATTGGCAGTTGCCCTTTTGACAAAAGCGGTCAAGGACAAGAGTGCTCCTGAACCTGAGGCTTCCCGACGTGCGGCAGCGTACGTGCTGGCGGAACGCGTGCTTGTATCGACATTCGGAAGCCCGGCGGCGGCTGCGGTGGCAGCAAAATGACGACAGCTAAGACACTGCGGTTCTTAGGGGTCGTCCCGAACCGGGGAGGCGCTTCCGGTTACCTGAAGGCTCCTGGGGACGCCGTACTCGTCGAGCGGGGGAGGCCCCGGCTTCTGATATTGGCGTGCCCGTGCGGGTGCGGTGAGGAATTCCCAATCAATCTGGACGGCCGTGCAGGACCGGCCTGGAGACTTTACCGAAACAAACGAACCGGGATCAGTCTGTTCCCGTCCGTTTGGAGGGAAAGCGGGTGCGAAAGTCATTACGTTATCTGGCGTGACAAGATATACCTCTTTGGCCAATACGATGAAGACGACGAAATGATTGAGACTTCCTCGCTACAAACTGATGGAGGTATTTCGTTGGCCGACGCAGTTCACGAACAATTGACG
>Ga0210401_10002124_pt1 | contig 22163 bp, 16 predicted proteins | sample IncBWH32MmetaG_FD_150866 | JGI IMG/M metagenome (GOLD analysis project Ga0210401, IMG submission 150866) | Forest soil microbial communities from Barre Woods Harvard Forest LTER site, Petersham, Massachusetts, United States - Inc-BW-H-32-M | ecosystem: Environmental > Terrestrial > Soil >... | reverse complement strand
CGACCTGCTCGAGCCCAAGGGAGCTTCTCCATGAAGAAGGCAATGATGCTAGCCGTATCTTGTTCTTTGGCATTCCCGACGATTGCTATCGCGAAGACTCATGCGAAAGTTGCGCCGCCTCATTATGTTCGGAAAATCCCATCATCAATTGATACCCCCAAGAGCGGCTTTGTTTTAAGGCAGGATTTATTCGATCGAAATAACCCGAACAACCTGCGATTGAATTGGCCCGGTCCACCTGCTCAACCGGGCCAGTTGTGAAACTCAGCACTCCGGCGCGATCCTGGTTGTGTGGGTAACAGCAGAGGCGGCTTGTTTCGCTCGTCGATCCTTCATCCCGCAAGTGCACCGACCAACGGCAGCGTGAAGCAAAAAACGGCACCCTGCATGCGATTTTCCGCCCAGATGGTGCCTCCATAACTTTCGATGATCGTGCGCGCGATTGGGAGCCCCAACCCCGTCCCCTGCGGCTTCGTGGTCACAAAGGCATCGAAGATGTGGGTCAAGTCTCCTTCCGGAATGCCGGTTCCGGAGTCGGACACTCTTACCTCGGCGGCGTCGCCCACAGCATTTCGACGGGTGCGAATGGTCAAGTTGTGTGGTCCGGGTTGGTTTTCCATGGCATCCATGCCATTCATGACGAGGTTCATGATCACCTGATGCACATGGATCGGATCGGCCCGCACCGGCAGAGCCTCAGGCGTAAGGACGGTGCGCAGCGTAATTTCGCGCTTGATTATTTCGGGCGTAACAATTTTGACCAACTCTGGAACAGAGTCGTTCAGATCGAGCGCCCGCAGATCGGCTTCCTTTCTCTCGTTCAGCAGATTCCGCAGGCCATGGATGATCTCGTCGGCGCGCTGTTCGTCCCGGATGATGTCGGAAAGGATTTCACCGATTTGGGCGAGATCGGGCGGATCGGCTTTGAGCAAGATCTGCGCGGCTTCCGTGTTACTCAATATCGCCCCCAAGGGCTGGTTCAGCTCGTGGGCGATGGACGACGACAGCACGTTGACAGTCGCGACCCGGTTCAGACGAACGACCTCCCGGCGGCGACTGTTGACCTCAGCTTCGGCCACATACCGCCGCCGATGCTCGATCACCAGCCAGAAGATAATCGCGGCCTGGAGCAACAGCGCGGCCAGGCCGCCACCGATCTGTAACCGATACTGCTCCCACGGACTTGGTTGCCGAAAATAAATCTCGCTCCCGGCCGGGAGCCGGCTTTCGCTGATATTCCAGCGCTGCAGCTCCCTCCAGTCGAATTTCGGCGTTCCGGGCTTGATTGGAAGCGTGTTGATGTCTGCTGGCGCCTCTCCACCCAGAATGCGCACGGCTGCATTGGCAGCCTGTTGGCCAACTGACGAAACAGAAATCAGGGGACCTCCGACGATCCCCTGTCCCAAGAAGACATCGCTATAGCCGAAGATCGGCGCGTTCGTAACCGCGCGAAGCCGGGCCATGGCCTTTCCCTCTTCATGCGGGACACCGGCTGCATCAACTGATAACAGGGCAAAAAAGATGACCGTGTTAGGCGGAAGCGCGGCGGCCCGCTGCAGCATCTCTTCGAACGACAATTCGTCGAACCAGGTCAACGCAACGCGATCTTCGAGCGGTTTCAGCTCGGCACGTATTTGCTCGGACCAATATTGTTCATTGGGAGAACTACCTAGCACCATCGCAATACTGGTGGTGTTGGGGAGCACCTGCAGGATGTTGTCGACGATCAAGTTGAAATCAACGTCGCTTGCGACCAATGCGTCATGCTCCGTAAGAGCAATCCGCGAAATCCTCCGCTGATCCACCCCCATGTAGACAGCGGGGACGGATGGAAAAAGGTGTTCTCTGTGCTTCTGGATAAAGCGGATTGCCGGACTGCTGATGGCCACGACCAGATCCGGCTGGCGCTTGGCAAAGAGAGCCCGCACATAATCGACAAAAGGCCCTTCGTCTATGTCGTTGGAACGCGCGGAGGCCAGCGAGGTCTCGTAGAGATCTATGCCTTCCGGCGATCGCCGGAGCAATTCCTCGCGAAAGGCCTTTGCATACTGGCTCCACGGCACAAAGTCGCGCCCGAAGGGATGCAGAATCAGAACCCGCTTCGGCTCGGAGAGGGCTGCACCAGTCATCACGAGAAGCAACGCAATCGTACCAAGGAGTATACGGAATCTCATGTTCTGCCCCAGCCGCAAAGAGTACGAGAACGCGCGGGACTTCCGAGACAATCGAAATCTATGAAAAGTTGTATCTATTTTAGCCCAAACGCTGGCATTGAGGGAGGTTTATTATAGGAAATCGATCAATACTCGGCGCAGCCGATGTGTGGAGATGAAACAATGGAAGTAGACCTGTCGTTATACTACTCCCAATACCTCCACGTCACAAGACGCTGTTGATTGCATCAATCAGCAGTTTGGCCAAAAACGGCTTTCTCAGATAGGCAACGCAGCCCGCATCAAAAGCATCCTGGCGAGTGACTTCGTTATCGATCGCGGTCATGAAAATGACAGGCATATCGCTGCCTGAGGACGCAAGCCGTCGCTTTAGGTCAGTACCAGACATCCCGCCGAGATGAATATCAACGAGAAGACACGTCGCTTCGCGTCCGGCGACGTCGTCAAGAAAGGATTCTGCCGACGTAAACCTCTCGACTCGATATCCGTGCGCCAACAAGAGGCGGTTGAGACCCTGCAGCATGCTTGGATCGTCTTCAACGACAGCGATGGTGCGCATCCGATTGCCAATCGAAACGAAGGGAAATTTGCTGGCGACAGCAAACAATCGTCGGCGATCTGCAGGGAGAGGAGCCCGCAGCTTTTTGCATTTCCGGGGGGATTTGCATATCGCCTCTATCGCAGGCGGTCGGCGGCCTGTCCCGGCCTGTCCGTTTGCCCAGCAGACTACAATGCTGCCGCGGGCACCACGGCGCTATGCAAAATCCAACGTAAGACTGAAATATGCCGGCGCTCGGCCCGAATAATCTTGGCCGTTATCGCTAAGACGCCAACCGCTAGGGAGTTGGCTTGCTGAGCACGGTGCGAAAACCCAGATGCGCGGCCGCAAGGTCGTTTTCCTGGGGTTGCCTCGCGGCAGGACGAAAGCGACAACAATAGTTCATAGAACAGAGGTATGAGCCGCCCTTGATGACGCGGCTCGGCGTTTGCCCTGGCGCAATACGAAGGCTAGCGAGTTCCGGCCCTATTGGATTGACGGCAACCGCCTTCGAGTGACCCGACCTGTACCAATCGCTGGTCTATTCCCAGGCATTGCCGATCATATCGTAGAGGCCGTAACCGTTCGGAGGAAAGCACCCCACGGGAGCTGTTTCAGCATAACCGTCATCGTTCGTGTTCAGCACGGGAAAGATGCCCTGCCAGGTATTAGCAATGGGTTTGCCTTCAGGATCATAGGCACTGCTCCAGTCGTCGTCGCCATCGCGTCCGCCGCGCGCCGCGAATTCCCACTGCGCTTCCGTTGGCAAGCTGCGACCAAGCCAGTTGGCATAGGCAAGAGCTTCATCATAAGCGATATCGACTACGGGATGATTTTCCGTGCCCGCGATGGAGCTTCCCGGACCGTGGGGCTGACGCCAGTTTGCGCCGGCAACGTTTTGCCACCATCGGCCGTCCTCGCCTTTCGCCTCTTTCGGAGGTACAAACGCCATAGAACCAGGAACGAGCATTTCCTGCGGCCAATCACGATGGCTCTTGGGATCGAGCGGACGCTCGGCCAAAGTCACATCGCCAGTTTCGTCGACAAATTTCTTGATTGCGCATTGGTCACCTCGTGGCGGTCGATCCAGAAGCCATCGACGCGGGCAACGTGCGTAAACCGCTCCTCGGGCTGCTGTTCATTGGAGCCCATCGTAAAGATGCCACCAGCGATAAATATCATTCCAGCAGTCGGGCCTTCTCCGGAGGGAAGCCCGGAACAAGCCGCGCAGCTTCCGACTTCGGCTTTTGGCTGATCCTTCTTTGCGATGCCCGTCGCCGACGCGCCGATCATCACGCTGGCAAGCACTGCGCCTATGATACCAAAATGAACGGCAAAACGAAGCCTGATTGGCGGATCTTGCGATACCATGCTCTTCACTCCCAATGTGCTGACCGTTCACTATTGTTACTGGCCTCGTTCAACGAGCGGCCTCGGATGATTGCTTCGAGTGAATGCCGGCGTCTCGACACCCTCCTGCCGCTCGACTGTCCAGGCGGGTTCGAGCTTTTCTGCTGGCAACCTCCGCCGGCCAACGAGCGCGATTGATGCTCCCGAGGGGCGTGCTGTCAGGTGTCGAGTTTCCTGTAACGTCGAAATAGATTGCCTCACTCTGTTCCGGCGAAAGTTGCGAATTGGGCTGTAGGGTAAGCCTCGCGACCGTATGGAAGGGTGCTTCCGCTTCGCTCCACTCGACGCTGGCGTTTTCGATCCAGAAGCTGGCATCGCGACGCTTGCCCCAATACGTCATCTTGTCGGCATCGAGGAACTGGACCCCAAAGTCGAAGCTGCTCATCCTGCTATCTTCCTTGAGGTGCCGGATCAGCTCATCCTGCAGGCCCTTCGGATTACCCTTCTGCAGAGGACACGCCGGATTGTCAGGTGATGGCGCGGCGGAAAACTTCACGACATCGATCGGTCCGTGCCGAAATGGTACGGTGCTCCAGTAGCGCAGTTGCTGGTAAGGCTTGATGGCCTGGCGCGCCTGCATTTCCGCCAAAGCGAGCGTCCTCGCCACTCTCAGCTTGTCGCGGAACGCGAGAGACCACAATCCAAGGATTGGATTTGATGCCGTCAGCACACTGATGGTCGCCACAAAAGCGGGCGAGTCATTGATCGGCAGGGTCGTCGCATTTTGCATCGAGAAATCCTGCCGGCAAGGCTTCGCGTCGGGCGCAGCGACTCCATCCCGAGCGAGATCGACCGAGAAAGACAACGACCTTACGTCCGGCTTGAAATCCGAATTCAGGCTCGCGTCCGCATTTGCAAACCGCACCACCGCGGGATAAGCGCCGGGCTTCGCGAAGATCCCCTTCGCAAGTCGCGTCGCCAGCGCAGGCTCGTGCCCGAGGGTTACGTCAAATACTGCGAATTGGGCGCGGGCGCAGACACCTTTTGCATGGGTTCCACGACAAAGCGAACGTTGTTGATTCGCAGCCGCATTCGCCTGCATCAAGAGAGATTTCTCGACGATCGCCTCGATATCGGTTTTTTCGCGAGCGGAGTCCCGGTCAGCGTCACTCTCCGTCACTCCAAACCATCTGATCAGGAACACCATGGAACGTCTCCGAAGAGCCTCAACTCAAATTGGCGATGAACTTGATCGCGGTGATGCTCGGCAGAAAGCAGTAGGCCGCAGCTTTCGTCGTAACGAAACTCGAGAAGCCTGTGAGCTTGATCGGCGGCGCGCCGTTTGCCTGCGGAATTACGAAGATGCTTTCCGTCGGGTCCTGCGTCCCGATCATTGGGTCCCTCGATTTAGGGGGCAATCTGACGGCTCCGGCGAATTCACTGTCATTTACCCAATGCCCGAGCACAAATTCGTATTGGTTCTCGATGCTTGAGTTGATGAAATAGCCGAGCAACCCGCGTTCGATGCCGTCATCGGGTTGCGAAGGATCATAGACTGGCCCGTATGGCAGGCCGCGACGGATCAGCCGGTGGGTATTGTTGCTGCCGCCGGGTTGCCCCTGCCCCGTGACCGGTTGGCCTCGCGGATTGATGCGGCGCATGTGCGCGCCAACGGGACAGCGCAGACCCCTTGGGTCGCCCGATCCATCCGCATTCACATATTCGAAGTTGTTCAACTGCTCCGGCAGCATCCCGCCCGGAGGGTTGTCCGTTTCAGGCGACAACATAAGAGGGACGCCGTTGCGCCATCTGCCGCAGATCTTCGCGGCGAGCAGCTCCGGGTCGATCTTATCCTTGTTCGATTGAAGGTAATTCTCGAATTTGACAACGTCCGTCTTGATCATTTTGAAGACCGCAAAACTGCCGTTCAATCCGAGCTCACGAGGCTCCGGCACGAAGTAATTCTCGGCCTCGTCCCGCAGCACGAATAGCCAGGGCTCGCAGGGCTGCTGATGATCCGGCGGATATCGTTCCGGACCGCCGCGAATGGTCGTGATGCTAATGCCGTCGGTATAGCCGAAATGAACCTTGAACGTCGGGACAGGTTCGCCGTCCTTCATTTCCATCAACGCCATCCCGTCCGCGCGCCAGGTCTCTCGAAAAGCACCACCTTCGGCAAACAGAGCGACCAGGCGATCGCTGTAATTCGTCATCGCCTCCGGACTCATGGCGTGCAGCGTCAAGAGGACGTGGTCAATTCCCGTCCCGAATCCACCGACCCAGTGTTGCGGGTCGCTCTCGCCGGTATCGCCCACCAGCTTCGCCCGTTCGGCGGCGCCGCCGATGAAGGCGCTAAAGGATTTGACCGAAAGCGTCGGGACGCGCTCCCCGATTTCCAACGCGATCAACCCGGGCCAGGTAATGCCCAGGTTAAGGCAATAGTCGGGCTTGCGACGTGGTGGATCGACGGGATTGTCTCCCGGTCCCGGCTCGAAGCCGACGTGCCAGTCTTCGGCGGTAGTGATCTGCGGAGCGTCGGACTCGCTTCCGTTGACAAGCCGACCGAGCATCTTGCGCGCCTCGGCGGGAACACCGACCGTCAGCAGGAAATGCCGCACCATCGGCATCTTGTAACCACGGAGGATGAAGCCCTGAATATCGGTGAGGTCGAGTGCGCTCCCCGAAGCAAATCGGGAACGGGAACCACGTCCAAGAATATCATTTTCCACTCGCCCGAACAAACCGCGAAAAAATCCGTGGCTTTTTTTCGCCGCAACCGCCCGTGCCTCGTTGGCCTGCCCCATCGCGCGTCTCCTTGACTATCCACCCGAGGCAGCTCGCGGCTTGCTGTCGGCAATCAGTGCATGGATGTCCTGAACCGATAGGCCCGGATATGCCTGGTAGAATCCGATCGGAACGCGATTTGCCGCCGCCGCGAAGTCAATGAACTCTTGGAGATGCTTTCGGCATGGCGAGGGCGGCGGGTTCTTGGTGAACTTGAATATCAGATCGAAAATCTCCCCGATGTTTTTGGTGAAATCGGCAATGTACTTGGTGAAGGAGCCGTCATAGACGGTAAAAAAACCAATCTGGTTGTCCTCAAGTGGCACGAATTGCGCGAAATGAGGCGTACCAACTTTGTCCAGGTCCTTCGTTGTCCCGCGCCCCCTCGCCCGCAAAATCAGTTGCACCGCGAGGAAATGCAGGGACGACTTGATCGGCAAGATGACCAGGAATGGATGCAGTTCGCTGCTTCCACTAACGTCAGCAGCGGACGCCAGTGCCTTGATTTCCTCGGCCGTCACGTTGGGGTAGGCGGTGTAGAGGTTCACCGCATGGATCAAATGCGCCGCGGTCCATTTGACGAACGCATCCGTATTGGTGGCAACCGGAACAGGCGGTGGATTTCGGACGTGCTGGAAGATGGCGTCGAACACCTGCCCCGCGAGCTTGGCGAGATGGCCCATGAGCGAGCCGAATTCGCCGTCGAAGTCGCCAATAAAGAGCAAGGTCCTTTCGCTGAGAACCGTGAAGCGCGAGTAATGAAGCCGGCCGATGGTATCCACCGCGCGAAACAGTCGCGGCATCATTGGCGGAAGCTGCTCCGCCAGCACCTTTGCATCGGCAGGCGACTTCAACGGAAAGCTGAGGGTAAAGTGGTTCTGGCTCATTGCGTCATCTCCTTCACGCCTGGCGGCGGAACGCCCTGCATTGGATGCAGCGATACAGTGCGCTGGCCGCTCGCCGGCTAACCACAATTAACTGAGGAACCGAACCCGTTGGTGTTACGGACGCCGATCGACGCCCGTAACGCGTTCCGCCATTGTGCTTCATTAGTCCTTCGCTCGTTCGAGCGCGTGCCGCATCAGCCTTTGCTCATCACCCGTCATTTGCGTCGCGCCAAGCTTGTAGGTCAGCTTGTCGATCTTGCCGGTGAAGCGGAACGGCAGCTTGTAGCTGTCGTCGACCGCCGTACGGGTGTCGCTCCCGATGTCGAAGGTTTCGTCGATGGTCATAAGGATCGGGATCGAGTGCGGGATTGTCTTTGCGGCCACCAGCTTGCCATCGGCCGTCAGGACACCGGTGCCACCCTTACCCGGGCCGGGGCCGTTGTACTTGAAGTCGAACACAATCGTATGCTTGCCGGGCTTGAGCGCATCGCTAAACACGTCGCGGCCCCCTACGCCGCCTTCCCAGCGGTACCGTTCTAGATCGAGCAAGTTATAGACGAAGACCGGCTTGCCCTTGAGCAGGTACAGGGCGTATCCGCCGAAGCGACCACCCAGCGTCACGATCATTCCCTCTGCGCCGCCTGTAGGTATCGTCACCTCGGCCGTGATTGTGTAGTCCTTGTCCAGGATGCTCGGTGCATTGCCGAGCGGAATGCCGGCGTTCTCACCGGAATAGGTGAAGACCGTTTGCCCGGCGGTCGCGCTCGGCCGCGGCGTCACCAATCGGGGCAGGATCGAGTTGTCCAGCGGCAGGACCTGGTACTTCGCCGCCTCCGTCAGGAACAACGCCTGCAGCTCCTTCAACTTGTCGGGATTCTTGGCCGCAAGGTCGTTGTTTTGCGAGTAGTCGTCAGCGATGTTGTAGAGTTCCCACTTGTAGTCGTTGATATCAGGCAGCTTGGCCGTTCCCATAAGCCACGGTGCAGCGGGTGGAGTCGTCGCGGCATACCAGCCATCGTGGTAGATTCCGCGATTGGCGAACATCTCGAAATACTGCGTGTCGCGCTTTGACGGCGCGTTAGCATTCGTCTGGTCAAACGTATAGACCATGCTCACGCCCTCGATGGGCTTCTGCGCGATGCCGTTGACCGTAGCCGGCGCCTGAACGCCCGTGGCTTCGAGGATCGTCGGCACGATGTCGATCATGTGATGGAACTGGGTGCGGATGCCGCCAACGTCCTTGATATGGCTGGGCCAGGAAATAGCCATGCCTTGGCGGGTGCCGCCGAAGTGCGACGCCACCTGCTTGGTCCATTTGAACGGCGTATCGAACGCCCACGACCATGCGACCGACATATGCGGGTAGGTCTTGTCGGAGCCCCAATTCTCGTAATGCAGCAGCATCTCGGCTTCCGGGAGTTTCAAAATGCCGTTGTACGCGGTCATCTGATTCGGCGTGCCCTCAAGCGTGCCTTCGGCGCTGGTGCCGTTGTCGCCGCTGATGTAGATGATCAGCGTGTTGTCGAGCTTGCCCATGTCCTCGACCGCCTGGACGACGCGGCCGATCTCGTTGTCGGTATAGGCTGCGTAAGCGGCGAACACCTCCGCCTCCCGCGCGTATATTTTCTTTTGCACGAACGAAAGCGAGTCCCATTTCGGCAGGATATCCGGCCAAGGGGTAAGCTCCGTATTCGCCGGGATAACCCCGAGCCGCTTCTGGTTGGCGAAGATCTGATCGCGCAACTTCTCCCAACCCATGTCGAACTTGCCCTTGAACTTCTCGATCCATTCCTTCTTCGGTTGATGCGGCGAGTGTGTGCCGCCCGGTACGTAATAGAGGAAAAACGGCTTGTCGGGCGCAGCCGCGTTCAAGCTGTTCATGTAGCTGATGGCATCGTCCGCCATGTCGGTGATGAGGTTGTAGCCGGGCTTGCCGAGCCATGGAAATACCTGGGTCGTGTTGCGGAACAAATAAGGTGTCCACTGGTCGGTCTCGCCGCCCATGAACCCGTAGAAGTATTCGAAGCCCATGCCGATCGGCCATTGGTCGAACGGTCCGGCCGCGCTGTAGAGATAGGTCGGGGTGTTGTGGTTCTTGCCAAACCACGACGTCGCATATCCGTTATCGCGGAGAATAGTCCCGATCGTCGCGCTCTCCTGGCCGATGACGGAATCGTAGCCCGGAAAACCGGTGGACATTTCACCGATGACGCCGAACCCGACCGAATGGTGGTTGCGGCCGGTGATGAGCGCCGCCCGCGTCGGCGAGCAAAGCGCGGTGGAGTGAAACTGCGTATAGCGCAATCCCGCCTTGGCGATGCGGTCCATGCTCGGGGTCGGGATGACACCGCCGAAGGTGCCTGACACGCCGTACCCTTGGTCATCGGTCATGATAAGAAGAACGTTTGGCGCGCCCTTGGGCGGCACGACCGACGGTGGCCAGTAGGGTTTGGAATCCTTCGCGTCTTCCTTGATCACGCCGCCGAACTTCGGGGGCTCCGGCGGAAGCTGCTTCCCGTCGATCGTGGTCGTCGCGCTGGGCGAGCCCGGAGTGCCTTCAATCTGCTGAGCGTGGGCGATCAAGGTTGCCAGCGGAAGCAACAAGAAAGCTGTCAACAAACGGCAGCGAGCAATCGAACGCATCGCCTTCAACATATTCGTCATGTGCCGCCTCCAAGTACGTGATTGGTCGTGATCTGGAGCGAACGCTTGGCTCGATCTTCGGTGGATCCTCTAAAAGAAGCCGCCACCGCACTTGGCCGCAATGTGATCCATGATGATCTTAGCGAGACAATCGTGCCCGACTATGCAGATTCAGACACCGGAAATCCGTGTGCCTACAAAAACAAAGCGCCGACGCTTTTGCGTCGGCGCTCCGGTCAATCTTACTGGGCCGACAGGCCCACCGTTCCCTGCGTCTTCACGATCGGCGGCGGATTCCATTTGCCGGTGAGCGCTTCTGATTCTGGAGCATAGAGGCGCATGGTCAGGTTGAAGGCTCCCTTTGGTGCCGGAAGCCAATTGGCTTCATTGTCCTTGCCGGGGCTCTCGTTCTGGAAATAAAGATCGAGCGAACCGTCCGGATTGTATTTGAAGGGCATCCAACTGCTGACGGCGAACCGATTTAGGCTGTTTCCGACCTGGAATCCTTCCGAATCATAGAGCGTGATCGACCAGAACGCCTGAACCGGCGGCGCGGCGTCCTTGTCGAAGTGAATGGTGTATTTGTTGGCGCCATCCAGTGGACGACCAGCGGCATCACCTAGATTGAGCGGGTAAATCGCGTCTTCCGGCAAATTCGCGCCAAGGCCGAGCTGGGTCACAATGGCGCGCTTAAGGTAGTAGTTGCCGTACACCCCCATCGTGTCCGTGTTCATCGACCAGTAGTTCGCGACACGAGCAAGGGTCGGCAATTTCCATTCCATCAGTTTCTGCGCTGTCTCCGGCGCGGCTTCGAGCCCTTTCCTCGCGGCGGGCGACAACTTTTCAATGTCGAAGGACTGGCCAGGCACGATGCCGATACGCTGCATCTGGGCAACGATTGGCTCGTCGGTGAGATGAGGTGGATTGAATTTGAGCAGTTCAGCCGCGTAGGCGAAGTATTTGCCGGCGGGCATCCGATCGACCTGAATCTTGGGTGGCGTCTTCATGTCGACACCCGGATCGATCTTCACCTCGGCTGGACTGGGCGTCTTGCCCCATTCCGACAACGGCGTGACCTTGTAGCCGGCTTGGATCTTGTGAACGGCATCATAGTCCGGAGGACCGTCCGTCTTGGTGCGGCCGATGATCCAGACATAGGGCGTTGGGGCCTCGATGCGCTGGGTATTCTTCGGAAGCCCGAACGCGTCGATGAAGCGGTCGTGCAAATCAAGTCGCCAGCCGCGCGGTGTGACGATGTAGGTCGCCGCCGTTGTCCCCGTCGTGCGCCAGCCGGGCGAGGCGAACACATCGGTCCACATGTCGAGCATCGGCAGAAGGTAATAGCGGCCGCCTGTGTCGGGCGCTGAGACGATCATCGGCTCTTTCGTCAAGTCCAGCCAGGCAATCGAATAAAGCGTGTCAAAATTTGATCGGACGACGCCTTTGAAGTCCGCTGGCGGATATTCCGGAACACTGACAAACATGTTCATTGGGCCCCTGCCGAGCTCTTTGCCCGGCTCGATGTTCGTGAACTGCTTGCGGGATATGTCCATGGTCACAAGCGAGTAGAAGTAAACATAGGCGTCGGCGCCGATCGCGCGCGCCTCCTGCTCGGTGATTGGTGCAGGCGCTTCGGCCGCTGAAACCGAGGCGAGTGGTGCACCGAGCAAAAGGCCCAATGTCAACGTAAGTTTAGCCGCACACATCCTCATGACCATTCCTCCATAGCCGCATCGATTTTGCCGGACTGTCATCAATTACAAGGCGGATAAGGCTAATCGCCACAGTCCGGGCGGAAGGTCCCGCTCACCGGCAACTATGAAAACGCATCGCAGCATCGACTATGCGAAAACGGGCCGACATCGAAATATAAAATTGAGCTGAAGAGGCCTTGGGCAGGGTCAATGCGGTGGTGGAGTTGATGTTGAATATCTCGGGCCAGATCGTCAGCCTTTCGGTCAAAACAAATGTGCCAATCAAGATCGGCGATGTTTTTTCCGATCGATCCGCCGCCCCCTTCAATACAAGGTCGCACAGCTTCAGCCGTCGCTGACCGCGGCCCGGGCGCGATGCCAGGTGCCCAGATACCATGTGAGGCGCGAGCCCTCGCGTTGACCACTCTCACGCATGCGCGGTACTCTCAATCGTCAGCGTTGCAACATCGCAGGAAAGCCTTGGCCGAACCCGGTCGGCTTTCCCGGCGAATACGAGCGTGTGCATGGCGGGCGCCCCTGTGATTCATGTCGTGGACGACGACCCTTCATTTCGGGAAGCGATTTCGCGATTGCTGAAAATCTGCGGCCATGAAGTTGCGGACTATGACTCCGCCACCAGTTTCTTGCGCGCTCTCGAAAATGCCAAACCTGGCTGTATCCTTCTCGACGTGATGATGCCGGACCTGGGTGGCCTGCAGCTTCAGGACAAGCTTGCGGAGCTGTCACACCGCTGGCCAATCATTTTCATGACGGGTCATGGCGATATCCCCACGAGCGTGCGGGCCATTAAGGCTGGCGCCGACGACTTCCTCGCCAAGCCCGTGTCCACGAAAACATTGCTGCCAGCGATCGCTCGCGCGCTTGCCCGCTATGCAGCAATGCAGCAGAAGCACGACCAGCTCGATTCCCTTAGATTGCTTGTCTCGAGATTGACTGGCCGAGAAGCCGAAGTCTTCGCGTTGATGGTCCGCGGCAAACTGAACAAGCAAATTGCGCATCTGCTCGGTACATCCGAACGAACCGTCAAAGCTCATCGCCACATGGTGATGCAGAAACTGCAGGTTCAATCATTTGCAGAGGCAGTTTCTCTTGCAGAGCGTGTAGGCCTGCTCGCGGCGTCGCCCTCCCCTGACAAGACGGATGCCTCATAAGGCTCTTTGCAACCAATCATTCTCCCTCCTGACCTCGCTGTCAGGTTGAACAACCACCAATCTGCCCCAAAGGACAATATCGCCCGTGCGCGCAAGGTGCTGTGTTGCGCCCGGTTGAACGGTTTAAGCGGACTCGTAGCGTTCGGGTGCTTCGATGACTGTCCTTCAGCGGATCGCAACAGCAGCGGAGAGACCGCCTTCCGGGGAAAGCACGGTTTGCCGAGCTCTCGTCGAACAAGCGGAGCAGCTGGCGCTCGCAGACGTTGATGAACCACTTCACATTTCGGCTCTGTGTCGCACCCTTACAGTCAGCGAGCGAACGCTTCGCAAGGCATTCCGCAAGATGCGTGGCGTTCCGCCGTGCCGGCATTTTCGAATGTTGCGGTTATCCGCGGCCAGAGGCGCCCTTTTGACCGCGAACCGCAAGCAAGTGACCGTAACGGAGATTGCGACATCCTTCGGCTTTGTGGAACTGGGGCGCTTTTCAGTCGAGTACCGCAAAGTGTTCGGCGAGACTCCTTCACAAACGCTGCATCACGCGCTCCCGCGCAGGCTGCTTAGGGTCAGCGGTGCTGTCCAAGACAGTGTCCCTTTCGGAGTGTGATGATACCTGCTTTTACAACTCCTCATGAGAGCGGCGATTTCGAGTAACTTTAGAGCAACACGGCACGAGTGATTCTGCATGGCGCTACTTTGGCGCGAGACATCCAATCGCCGGTTGATACATTGCGATTCCCCGGCAAGGGAGCTTGCAGATGACGCGCTGCAGATCCGAACGGAAGTCTGGAAGTCGGCCTATTTGCAAAACTATCGGCGTAGCAATGGCGACGATCGGATTCTTGTCCGATGCCGTATACGCCAGAAGGCGGCGTTAGTTTCTGGGTCCCCGGTTTCTTTGGCAGCCTTGCCGCCGCTCCCCAGCAACCGGGTTGGTCGCTGGCTAATGTCTATCATCATACGTCGGTGTCGGCAGGTGGCGACGTTGCCTCGGCTCGAGAATTTCGAATCGGACAGGTCCCAGCCAATTTGTCGGCTCGTCTGAACGCGAACGTCAATGCCACCGGAGATCTTGGATTTGTCATTCCGACTTACGTGTTTGCAACGCCGGTGCTCGGACGCCAGGCGTCGGCATCCCTTGTGGGAGCCTACGGTGTCGTAAGCACCAATCTGGCAGGCCAATTGTCGGGAAACCTAACAGGACCGGGCGGCGGTAGCGTTCCGTTCATGCGATCTGACAACTTCAGCGATACGACGTGGGGTTTTGGCGATCTGGTCCCGCAATTCGCTTTGCGTTGGAATGCCGGCCTTAGCAACTACATGACCTACATCACCGGCGACATACCTGTTGGGGCCTACCAATCCAACCGCTTGTCGAATTTAGGTATCGGGCACGGTGCGATCGACGCAGGCGGTGGCTACACTTATTTCAATCCGGCCACCGGCCACGAGTTCTCGGGCGTGCTTGGGTTTACATATAATTTCAAAGATACTGCAACACAGTACCAGAATGGCGTCGACCTGCACTTCGATTGGGGCGCGTCGCAATTCCTGACCAAGCAGGTTCAGGTGGGGCTCGTGGGTTATGCCTACAAGGAAATCGGCTGCGACAGCGGCTCGGGCGACCGTGTCGGTTGCTTCCAATCGCAGCTATTCGGCATCGGGCCACAGTTCGGCTACGTGTTTCCGCTCAGTCAAGACCTTCAAGGTAGATCAACGTCAAGGCTTACGGAGAATTTGGTAACTCGGCTCGCCCGGCCGGTTGGAATACCTGGTTGACGTTTGCTATCTCGCCCGCGGCGGCACCTCCGCCCCCCGTGAGGCGGGTGATCACAAAATAGTAGAGCAGAGCGTCGAACCCCACTCGTCCAAAGTGATCAAGCCATGGGCTCGGGTTTTGTTGGTGATGGTGCGGTTGTCTCCTATCTAAACAAAAACGGAGACAACCGATGAAACCTACGGCAATCGCACTAGCCGCTGCGTTCGCGCTCTCCAGCACCTGCGCATTTGCCCACACAGTTCGTCACGAGTCGAACGTCAGGGCCCATCCCATGTATGGGAATGCTGCGCCGTCAGTCGTCTTGCATCCGAAATATGGCAATCCGGACGGCAAGGTCAGCGGGTACGCGAGCCGCGATGTATGGGGCCACTGGGGCGCCTACTATGGGCCCATGATCCCCACAGGCGCCGGGGGCAGGTGAAAGCGTTCATACAGGCGAGACCGTAGCCGCCGCCTCCCCGTGTTCGATCGCAGCGGCGCAGTCGGGCACGAGGTGCGTCGTGCTTATCTCGCACTGCGCCAGATTGGGCCGGAGGCCAACGCGCTTTGCAAGGTGCGAGGTCAGGGACAATCCTGCACACCAACGACCTCCATTCCAATTTGATTGGGATGGCTCCAGCCTCAGACTACAGCCCGTTTACGCTCAACCAGGCTGCGGTCCGTTTTTGCATAGCCGCGTCCGCACGGGTCAGTAGTCTGGTCTGTCACAGACTGTGTTTGTGTTCGCGTTCATACCGAATGATTCCTCGACGTATTTCTCGAGATGCTCCGCTCCCGCTTCATTCTCTCGGGTCATCGTGCCAACCCGCAGACGCCATCATGGTTATCGCCTCATGAGTAATCTCGCCGATACTTTTGTTGAAGTCGGGGGCTCCGAGGATTCAGGTGCGCCGATGGTGTTCATTCCAGGCGGCACGTTCCGCATGGGGTCGGATCAGCACTATCCCGAAGAGGCACCCGCCCATCGCGTGACGATCGATAGCTTTTGGATCGACCGAACACCCGTGACAAACTGCCAATTCCGAGAGTTTGTCGAGGCAACCGACCACATCACCTTCGCCGAAATCCCGCCCGACCCGAAGGATTATCCAGGCGCGCTGCCGCACATGCTCTATGCCGGATCGCTCGTCTTCTCCCCGCCGGCGCGCCCGGTCGATCTGCGCAACTGGAGTGAATGGTGGACTTTCCTCAAGGGCGCGGACTGGCGCCACCCCTACGGCCCGAAGAGCAATATCAAGGGGCTCGACAATCACCCGGTCGTGCATGTCGCCTGCCGGGACGCCGAGGCCTATGCCAAATGGGCCGGGAAGGAATTGCCGACCGAGGCCGAGTGGGAATTCGCTGCACGCGGCGGACTTGACGGCGCGGAATTCGCCTGGGGCGAAGCGCTAACGCCTGACGGCAAGCAGATGGCGAACATTTGGCAGGGCAACTTCCCGCACCAGAAGCTCGCGACCGACGGCTTCGAGCGCACATCGCCCGTCACCGCATTCCCGGCCAACGGCTATGGCCTTCACGACATGATTGGCAACGTCTGGGAATGGACGGCCGATTGGTATTCGGAGAAGCACGAAGCGGATGCGCCGAAGGCGTGCTGCATTCCTGAGAACCCGCGCGGCGCCCGCGAGGATGCAAGTTACGACCCACGCCTGCCCAACATCAGGATTCCACGCAAGGTGCTCAAGGGCGGCTCGCATCTCTGCGCGCCCAACTATTGCCGCCGCTATCGTCCGGCCGCGCGTCGTGCGGAGCCGATCGACACCTCGGCGAGCCATGTCGGCTTCAGGTGCATCACCAGGAAGAGGATCATGAGTATTGATAGGATGCCGGAAAAGCCTGAGTTTAGCACGGGACCAAACGGTGGGGGATTGAAACGCCGCGATCTCTTGTTGAGCGGCAGTTCTCTCGTCGCCGCTTCGGCGCTCTCGGCGGTCGGACTGACGAGTCCCGCGCAAGCGCAGCAACCGGCAACAGCGCCAGCGCCGGCCGGGCAGCGGCCCAACATTGTCGTCATCATGGGTGACGACATCGGCATGTGGAATATCGGCGCCTACCACCGCGGTTTGATGGCCGGGCGGACGCCGAACCTCGACAGGCTTGCCACGGAAGGCATGCTGTTCACTGATTACTACGCCGAGGCGAGCTGTACGGCTGGCCGCGCCAACTTCATCACCGGTGAGCTTCCGATCCGCACCGGCATGACCACGGTCGGCCAGGCCGGTGCACCAATAGGCATACCGGCGCAGGCCGTTACCATCGCTACCGCGCTTAAAGGAATGGGCTATGCCACCGGCCAGTTCGGCAAGAATCACCTCGGCGACAAGAACGAGTTTCTGCCGACGGTGCACGGTTTCGACGAGTTCTTCGGTTACCTGTATCACCTCGATGCGATGGAAGATCCAGCGCATCCGGGCTACCCTCAGGAGTTGCTGAACACCGTCGGTCCGCGCAACATGGTCCGTTCGTATGCGACGAATGTCGACGATACCACCGTAGATCCGCGCTGGGGCAAGGTCGGCAAGCAGAGGATCGAGGACGCCGGCACGCTCTATCCCAAGCGGATGGAAACCGTGGACGACGAAATTCGCGACCTTGCGCTCAAGTTCATCGACAAGGCCAAGGCCGACAACAAGCCGTTCTTCCTGTGGCTCAATCCGACCCGCATGCACGTCGTCACGCATCTGTCGCCCAAGTACGAAGCGCTGCGCAACTCCAAGAATGGCTGGACCATCCATGAGGCCGGCATGGCGCAGCTCGACGATGACGTCGGCATCGTGATGCAGAAGTTGAAGGACATGGGTGTCGACGACAACACCATTGTCGTCTTCACCACCGACAACGGTACCGAGGTCTTCACCTGGCCCGATGGCGGACAGACGCCATTCGCGCAGAGCAAGGGCACGGTCTTCGAAGGCGGCTTCCGCGTGCCCTGCATGATCCGCTGGCCCGGCAAAGTGCCGGCAGGCAAGGTCGAGAACGGTCTGATCTCCGGACTTGACTGGTTCCCGACGTTCCTGGCTGCTGCCGGCAACCCGAACATTGGCGAAGAGCTCAAGAAGGGTAGGCAGATCGGCGACACCCGCTACAAATGTCATCTGGACGGCTATGACCAGATGGACATGATCACCGGCAAGGGGCCGTCGAACCGGCACGAAATCTGGTACTTCGGCGAAAGCGAGCTGGGTGCCGTGCGCATCGACGATTTCAAGTATCGCTTCATCGACCAGCCCGGAGGCTGGCTGGGTGAAAAAACCAAGCCCGACGTGCCCTACTTGATTAACCTTCGCCTCGATCCTTTCGAGCGCACGGGCTGGCCCGATAGCGGGACCAAATACGGTGCGCAACAATACTTCGACTGGTTCAAATACGAATTCTGGCGCTTTGTGTTTGTTCAGCAGCAGGTTGAAAAACTGGCGATGACGGCGATCGAGTTTCCGCCGATGCAGAAGGGCGCGAGTTTCAATCTCGATGCCGTGAAGGCGAAGATCGCAGCAGCCCAGGCTTCAATCGCCAAGTAGGCACGCAAAGTTCACGACGGACGCCCCAAGCCCAGGGGCGCCCGTCTGACAAGCATCTTGTAGCAGACTTGGTCGTAGCCGACTTGGCGAGAGACAATTCATTTGCCTCGGAGGCTGCACCGAGGAAGCTAACCTTGGCGACAGGCGGAGTTATGTCGACCTTCCGTCCTGTCTCCAGATTGCGAAGAGGCCAGACAACAACCGAGGCAATAACCTAATGGCGGCCGATCAACCGACCGCTGAATTTGCCGCAAGACAGGAACGTGAGGACGATCTGCCCCCTCCTCTCTAAGGAGCACTGATGATGGAGCCCACATTCGGCGTGCTGGATGCAGTCACATTCGTCGTTTTCGCTCTTCTGCTGACCGTAGCGGTGATCCTCGTCGTCAGCCTGGGCCAGTTGCCGGGCCAGCTCGCGCGCAAATGGGGCCACCCGCAGGCGGCCGCCATCAATGTAGCCAGCTGGCTTGGCTTGGCTACGGGCGGCCTGTTGTGGCCGCTGGCACTGATCTGGGCCTTTCTGGTGCCGCGAGCTGGCGACCCGGCAAGACACGCCAGCAGCGAGGAGATCCGCCAATGATTGCCGTGCTGCTCACGATCTATACAGCGATCGTGCTCGTTCTCTTCAAGCTGAAGCTGGTGAAGCCGCGCCCGTATCCGATCGCCCTTGTCGTGGTCGCGGGTGTTTTTATCGTCGGCGGAGTCGTCGTGGCCTGGGCACTCTCGGCGCCGATCTCGCCGAAGCTCGTGACCTCCCAGTACGTGGTGCAGCTCGTTCCCTACGTGAAGGGTCAAGTCAAGACGGTACACGCCCAGGCAAACCAGCCAATGAAGAAGGGCGACCTGCTCCTGGAGATCGATCCGGCGCCGTACCAATACACCGTTGATCAATTGCAAGCCCAGCTGAAGGCCGCAAAGGCGAACGTCGAACAAGCCCGAGCTGCACAAGACGCGGCAAATGCCAATGTCGAAAAGGCCAGGGATGGAATTGCGCAGGCACAGGCGAGCGTCGATCAGGCCAAGGCGGCGGTTGCCAATGCACAGGCGGGTCTCAACAAAGCGAAAGCAGCCGACGAACTGGCCAAGACGCAGGAACAGATCGCCCTGAGCATTCAGCGAGCGGACATCGCGGCGATCAGCAAGCTCAAGGTGACCGAAGCCACGCAGCAGCGCCAGGAGGCGGACGCCGCCGTCGAGCAGGCTCAAGCCGCGGTCACCCAGGCCCAGGCCGCCGAGCAACAAGCCGCGGCCGGACTGGCGGGCGCCCAGTCGACCCTTGCGCAGGCCGAAGCCTCCGCCCGACAGGCTGCGTTTGCCGTGGTGATCGCGCAGAGCAATGTCCCCGCCGTCGAAGCCCAACTCAACGACGCGCAGTTCAATCTGGAGCAATGCAAGATGACAGCTCCGGCCGACGGCTACGTGGTCAACTGGCAGGTTCAACCGGGAACCATGGTGGTGCCCGCTCCAGTCGCGGCGGCCGGCACCTTCGTCAGCACTGAGGATATCGCGGTTGTCGCCGTCTTTCCCCAGAACTACCTGATGAATGTCGAACCGGGGGACGACGTGGAACTGGTATTGGACCCCTATCCGGGTCGCCTGTTCACCGCGAAGGTCGACAGCATTATCCCCGCATCCGGAGGAGGTCAGTTTACGACGAGCGGTGACATTCCCAACACCACCAAGATGGCGTCAAGCGGCGCTTATGCCGTCAAGATTCTTTTCACCGACGAGGCAGTGGCCGGGAAGCTGTCGCTCGGCTCGGGAGGGACAGCCGCCATCTACACCAAGCGCGGCAAGGCTGTGCACATCATCTCCAAGATCGCGATCCGGATGAAGAAGTGGCTGTTGTACGTTGTGCCATCGATGCAATCGTAAGCTGCTGACGCGCCAGAGCCGCAACCCCCGTGTTGCACGAGCGCCACGATCGGCAACTTTGTCGTCATAGGCAGAACATTCGGATGTTTCAGCGGCGAGGACTGATGCAATGTAAGCGCGAAATGCATGGCGGCGTCGGCGCGCTCGTGTCCGACGGAGGTTGGGAGGGCAACGAACATGCCGCATCCGACCCAAAGGTCGGTGGCATATCATTCCGTCACCATGCGATCCCGGTGGGCGATCTTGGCCGGCTTGGCTCTGCCCATGGCAGCTTGCGCTGTGGGGCCGGATTTTGTGCCGCAGCCGGCGCCGGTCGCCGACGAGTTCATCGGAGCAAATAACCGCTCGGTCAAATCCACTGATCGAGATGACCGGGACTGGTGGAAGAGCTTTCATGACCCGACGCTCAATCAGCTCATTCAGATCGCCTACAATCAGAACCTCACGCTGCTGAGCGCGGGAACGCGCGTGCTGCAGGCCCGCGCAGTGTTGGGCGTCGCCATCGGTTCGATCTATCCCCAGGTGCAGCAGGGCACGGGATCGCTGATCTACAACAGGACCAGTGCTGCCACGCCGCTGGCGGGTCCGAACGCGACGCCGAGCCTATTCTGGACCGATTCGCTTGCCTTGCAGGCCGCCTGGGAGCTGGACTTCTGGGGTAAGTTCCGGCGTGGCGTGGAGTCTGCGGACGGCGCCTATCTGGCGTCCATTGCGAGCTACGACGATGTCCTGGTCTCGCTCCTGGGCGACGTTGCGGCAACCTACGTCGGCATCAGGACGACCGAGCAGTTGATCGCTATCGCTCGCACCAATGTCCGCAAGCAGGAGGACGCGCTCAAAATCGCCAAGGCGAAGTACACCGGTGGCGGCACCAGCGAACGCGACGTTTTCCAGGCGACGAATGTGCTCACCGCGACCCAGGCGGTCATCCCGCAGTTGACGTTTCAGCTGCAGCAGGCAACCGATGCGCTCTACGTCCTGCTCGGCATGCCACCGCAACGGTTGGGCAATCTGCTGTACCGATCGCGAGGCGCAATCGCCCCGCCCTCGGGCACGATCATGGTCGGAATTCCGGCTGACCTGCTCCGCCGCAGGCCCGATATTCGGGTGGCCGAGCTGGCCGCGCTGGCCCAGAGCGCGCAGATCGGCATCGCCGAGGCGCAGCTCTATCCTGCCATCAGCATCACCGGCACGTTCGGCGGCGCAGCCAGCACTGCCAACGGGCACACTCTCGCCGACGCGTTTACCTCCAAGGGCATGACATTTGCGGCCGGCCCCTCATTCCAGTGGAATATCCTGAACTACGGGCAGATCACCAACAACGTGCGTTTCCAGGACGCCAAGTTGCAGCAGTTGCTCGTCGACTATCAAAACACGGTGCTTAAGGCGCAGCAGCAAGTGGATGACGGCATATCCCTCTTTCTGCAATCAAGGGTCCAGGCGGAATTCCTGCGTCAGAGTGTCGTTGCAGCGCGCGGCGCTCTCAAGATTGCATTGGAGCAGTACGAGAGCGGGGCGACGGACTTCACGACCGTTCTGACGGCTGAACAGAACGTGTTCCAGGCGGAGAGCAATCTGGCCGTAGCGACGGGCAACGTGTCTCTAGGGGCGATTGCCGTCTACCGCGCCCTCGGCGGCGGGTGGCAGATACGGGAAGATAGCTATTTCGTTACGGCGGCAACGCGCGACCAGATGCGGGCGCGGACCAATTGGGGCGAATTGCTGGCGCCAGCGGGCGAGCCGCAACCGCC
>Ga0210401_10002122_pt1 | contig 22167 bp, 45 predicted proteins | sample IncBWH32MmetaG_FD_150866 | JGI IMG/M metagenome (GOLD analysis project Ga0210401, IMG submission 150866) | Forest soil microbial communities from Barre Woods Harvard Forest LTER site, Petersham, Massachusetts, United States - Inc-BW-H-32-M | ecosystem: Environmental > Terrestrial > Soil >... | reverse complement strand
GTCGTATGCCCGCCATGGATGGGTGGCTACTGGGTCTTTGTGGTCCGCCTCGAATGCCCACGCCGATTGGCCGGCTATGTCGTAGTCGATTGGCTGTCGGCAGTGCACGCAGACTGCACGTCTGTTGCGGCAGTCTTGTTTGAATCGTTCTTTGAGTGTGCGCCAGCGGTGTCCTGTGGGCCGCATTGGTTCAATCCTTGTGCTGCTGTGGTAGCCCTGGTGCTGCCGTGTTGCATGGGGGGTGGTTGCCCATCCTTCTAGGAATGGGCCATCGTTGCGGGGGTGGTCGGTAGTTCCAACCGGTTATGCCGGGCCTGCGTACGGGAGGGTCTCGAGGCTCGGATCGGTGATGGAGATGGTGGTGCTGGTGGTGGGTGCTGTGAAGGCGAAGTTGTTGATTGATTGGTTTTCGGCGGCGAACGTGACTTGGGTGAATTGGACGTCATAGATGAGATTGCCGGATTGAATGCCTTGCGCGGTCAGGTACGACGAGATTGGGGTGGTGTTGGCGAGGAGTTGGATTCCAGGGCTGTCGGCGGTGTTGATGGCGCAGAGTTCCCAGACTTGGGCGTCGTTTTCTGCGGTGACGCCCATGACGCGGCCTGTGATTGGCGGCAGTGAAATGCTTGTGGAGCCGGTGTTACCTGAGCCGAGGTCGAGGTCTGTGACGAGGACGGTGAATCCGGCGGGGACGCGTGGCCAGAAGGTTATGTAGCCGCCGGTGAGGCCGTTGAATTGGTCGGCGTTGGTGGTGCCGCCAGTCAACGGTGACTCGATGTCGTAATAAAAGCCGGTCACCGTAAAGTACGTGAGTTCTGTGGCGGTCATTCAGTGAGTCCGATCAGCCTAGGTCTGGGTGTAGCTGAGGGTGAAGGTGATTTGGCCGGCGACGAGAAGTGTGATTGGTGTGCTGAAAGCGATGTTGTCGGTCATGTTGTTGCCGGTGCTGGCGGATGCGATGAAGGCGTTGGTGTAGATGCCGGCGGGGGCTTGGATGGTGACGGTGGTGCCGTTTTGGGTTCCGACGCCGTATGCGCTCCAGGTGGTTTGGACGCGGGCGTAGCTGCCGCCGGTGGCTTCGTGTTGGGGTGTGGTGCCGGTGCCGGGGTTGCCTGTTGTGAGGCCGATCCATGTGCCGGCGGCGGCGTAGTCGGCGGCGAGGGTGTTGAGTGTTGCGGTGCAGGCGACCATATCGGTTAGCTCATTTCCACGGTGCGGTCTGTCCAATTCGATCTGACACCGCAGCGCCAGGCGATGCGTCCGGGTTGGCGTTTGTGTCCGTCGCGATGTTGTAGCAATGTGTCGCCGTCGGCGTGGTCAATGATTGATGGCCAGGTGTAGGCGATGCGGTAGCGGCGTTTGTTCACCCATTCGCCGATTGCTTCGTCGATGGGAAGTATTTCGTTGAGATTGTCGAGCATGTCCGCTACGAGATCCGAGCGGATTGCGAGGCCGACCGCGTGCAACATTTGGCGGCTGACAATGAAGTTTGCGTCGTGATTGTCGGCGCGTTTCGTCGCGGGCTCGATCATGTGCTGAAAATGCGGCGGCCGTAGCCGACCTAAGTAGAGGCTGACGACCGGAGCAGTGTAGGTCGCCAGCACGTTCTCTAGTTGCTCGTTGAAGCCGTCAACAGGTGTGGCGTCGTCTTCAAGAACAACCAGCCACGTTTTGTGTGGGGCGAATCTGTCGCTCAAATGTCGCCAACACTTGATGTGGTTTCCGCGGCAGCCGAACGCACCGTTGTCGATGGACATGTATGCGGCGCCCACGGTTTCCATGAGTGTGTGGGCTTGTTCAGATCGAGCTGTGTGGGCGACAACGCCGATCACGTAACTCACACCCATAACTGCTCTGAGGGCGAGTTGTACTGCCGGTACGGCGTGTTCATCGGAAAGCCGTAATGAAACTCTGGTGCTTCACAGTTACGCGACGGGTAGTGAATGCCCACGGTTCTGATCCGATTCCACACCATCGGGCATGGCGGGAAGATGGTTTTTGGTTGGTCACCGAGAAGCAATAAGGCTGCGAGCGCGAGCGCCACTAGCGGCAGGCGTCGGAGCATCAACTGCCGCCGAGCATCTGTGCAATGGCAGCTGCTGACTCGAGGACTTCCCGCTCATTGTGGATGCCGAATGTGATGAGTGCGCCGCCACCAGGAAAGTCTTCGATGGTTTGGATGTGGTCGGCGTTGATGCAGAGCGTTCCGTTGCCGGGAGTTGTCAGCATCAGCAGGTTCATCCAGTCAAGACTTTCTCGTATTCGGGGAGTAGGTTGTCCCAGCTGTATGTTTTGGCGAGTTCGTCGGCTTGTGTTTTGGCTGCGTTGTAGAAGTCGTCATCAGACGCAAACTCATCGATCTTCGCGGCAAGCATCGTCGGATCAGCCCGGAACACGTCTACACGGTTGGTCGCCTGAAACTCGCCGACCTGAAACGCTGGTGTGAGCCATTCCCGCGGCAACCAGGCGTTGTTCGGATCTACGTCCGTCATGATGACCGGCATTCCCGCACCAAGTGCCTCATTCGCAGGCAAACAGAGTCCGCCGTAACGCCTAGGCAGAATCATCACATCGCCGGCGCTGTAGTTTTCCCAATAGTTTTGGGTATCGCTGCTGTCAAGCAAAAGTTCGACGTTTGATGGGATGCCGTGCGCGCGTGTCATGTTGTGTAGGTAGTCGCGGTCTTGGCATTTCAACGTCAAACGAATGCTCGACTTCACATGTGGCAACGCGGCGAGCAAATCTGGGGTGCCGTTCCGATCAAAGATCGCGGGTCGGCCGACAACGTGTAAGAAGTGCCGCCTGTCAGGGTTACTGGCGGGCGGCGTGAACCTGTCCAGGGCGATCGGCACCGGCAGGAGTATTTTGGGCTCGGGGATCTCATCCCAACGCCATCGGGACGGAACCGCGAGCATATCCGGCAGCGGATACGGCCGAAGAAATTCAAAGTTAGGCTGAAGCACAGTCCGCACGCCCATACGGCGTGCCAACGATACAAGCACGTCGTTGTAAAAGATTTCCGCGCTGAACACCACATCCAGATCACGCAACCACTGAGTCAGCAGAAGCGCTTCAGGCGACCATCCCTTAGAGACAGTCGCACCTGGGTAGCGATCCAAGTAGGTGGCTTTGTTGCAGTCAGTGGTGTCGTTATGTAGATGGCCGACGTCGATCACCAGCGTTTTCGCTGGTTGCATGTGGCGGGAAAACTCCCAACACTGCACACCCAAACCGCTGTTATCGGCGCGGGCGATCAACCCGAGACGCATCAATAACGCCTGGCGTAGATATAGCCGCCACGCTCAGGTGCGCCGAGGATGTGCGTGTTGAACAGCTTCGCGATCTTCGCGACCATCAGTCCAAACACATCATCCGGAGCGCCATGAAACTCAATCGTCAAATAGCCGATTCGATTGAGGGTTTCGAGGTCAGCGCCTGCGATGATCTGATATTCAGACCCTTCAACGTCCATCTTCAACACATCGCAGCCAGCAGGCGCGTGAATCTCAAACAACTCATCAAGGCCCATGACCGGAACTTCCGCAGTGTCCGGAAACCGGACAGGGCGAAGTCTGCTGCCGCCTTGCTCGGCGGTAATGAACCCAACCCCACTGTCTGCACCAACAGCGGCCGGCACAATAGTGACCAGTTCGGTGAGCAAGTTTCGCTCAATGTTCCGTTCGAGCAGCGCCCTGTTGTCCGGTTGCGGCTCAACAGCAACCACCTTGGCGCCCTGGCTTGCAGCCCAAATGGTGACTGCCCCGATGTTTGCGCCGATGTCCACCAGCACTGAGTCTTTGTTGAGTTCGGGCATCTGGTAGACGTCTTCGGTCCACATTTCCCGAACAACGGCCTCATCGTCGTCGGAGCCGTCGCGGACCTCAAAGTAGACACCGAGTTTGCCGCTCTGAATGATCACAAGGACACCGTGTCTTTAGGGAAGTTCTGGCTTATCCAGTCCCACGCAGAACCGATCGCGTATGTGGGTGTGGGTGGACCTGGACGTGTGCACGCTGTGGGACATGGCCAGTAACTGATTGGGTTAGCGCGGTTATTGAACGGGTGGTCCCACTCTTGTGGTGCGGGTGGTCCCCATCCGCTGCAACTACCGCCCCATTTGCGGATGTAGTATTCCTTCTGCCCGTGGTCATCAGTTTTCACTTCGCCCAGGGTGACGCCGTGGCTGGCGCTCTCTAAATACCCGTCAACGTGCACTCTTGGCCAGCTCGGGCTGCATGCCCGATCGCAGCGATCACCGTAAAACGTTTTCATGCGGTAGTGGAAGTCTGTGTCTTCAACATAGGCCGGCCAGATGTTTTCATCGAACAGGCCGACGTCATCGAATGTGCGGCGATGGATCGCCAGAAGATGCCAGCCAAAGTGATCGACGTACTTAACTAGGCGGGATGGTCTATCAGCCTCAACGCAAAGCGCGTCAGGATTTAGGCACATCGCTTCAACCAGATCAAGGCCACCGGGCTTACCGAAACGCACGCCAGCCGACATGATGATTGTCCAGTCCGCGCCAGTCTCGTACATCGCGCGAACGCCGATATTCCATGACGCGGCGCAACCACGGTTGGTGACCGTGTTATCAACCACAATCACGTTGTCGAGTTTGCAGCTCGCCACGCAGGCATCGGTGTACGGCTGATAGATCGACGGGATAACCGCGACGTACTTCACGCGAATACCGTGTCGAGGATCGTCTGCCAACGATGCGCGTAGGTGTGATGGGCTTTAGTGTGCGCATGGCCAGCGCCGCGCATCATCTCGCGCTCGGCGCCGTGCTGAACCAGAAAATCTATCTTCATACGCAGATCAATGAAGTTTCCGAAGTCATACAGAAGTAGATGTTTGCCTTCCGTGTACCACTCATCGATGCCTTTGATCCGCGGAAAAATTTGGCAGGCCCCGCGGCCAGCGGCCTCGAACAGGCGGTCGGAAACGTAAAATGGGTAATCGAAGTTCACGCACAATGTGTCACCGACAGCAACCTTCGAATTGGCGTACGCCCTATTCAAGGCGTCGCCGCGAAGCGTGCCCGTGTCACCGTCCGGACCAATATGGGTGAAGCGGGAGCCGTAGGTTTTGCGCAGCCAGTCGATTAGCTGCGGCCTGTAACTCCACTCAGAATGGTAAGTTTTCGCGCCGACGAAAATGACGTCGTTGGCGTGCGGGGATGGTTGGTCTGAGATGTAGCACTCGTCGGCTAGGACGCCTGGTGGGATGAAGTGCGCTTTCGTCCAGCCTTTTTCGTTCATCAGATCGGCCATGAGCTTGTCGACCGTGAACCAGTATTCGGTCCTGAAATATGGTGAGTTCTCGTACTGCTGCCAACGCTGCAAAGGGCGGTACAGATCTAGGTGCATCGCGATGGTTGGAATGCCGGCTGTTTTCAGTGTGGCGAGAACTTGACTCATCGGCATGCGGCCGCGATTAGGAAAACTGTGGGTATGCACCCAGATGAGCGCATCCGCGTGAAGGGCTTCCCGCAGCACAACGTCCGTTGGGACTAGGTTCTCTTGGAGAATTCGGCATTCGTGACCGAGAGATTCAAGCGACCGCTGGTAGTGAACCTCGGAACAGTACGGCTGTTGTTCGTTGCCGTACAGAACGAACCTCACGCGGGCTCGTCGCTGTCGAGTTCGACATACCAGGTGCTGTGCCGCAAAAAGTCATCAATGTAACGGCCTGGCGGCTGCCCGAGCCCGGATTCCTCGAGGAGTTGTTGTGCATCAAGTTCGGCGGTGTCGGCGTCTTCAAAGAAATCCGGCAAGTCAGTCACTTGGTTGTTCTTCCGTCGCCGGGCGTGGGCGTTTGCGGTATTCGTCTGCGCGTCGGCAGCGTTTACAGGCTTTGCGTCGGCAGTCGTCTCCGCGGCATAACCGCCATTGGATGATCAACGCGTCAAGCAGTGGGTTCACTTGATCAGATACTCGGTTAGTGCGCGGCGGATAGTTTCAGCTGTAGAGACGTCATCTGTGTTGGATCGTGTGATGAGGAGTGCGATGAGGTCATCGGGCAGCGCGATTGAATAGATGCTGCTGTCTTGCGCGTTCACAGGTATTTGGGGTTGGCCCTACGAGTGACACAGTTCTTGGTCAGGACAGTTAACGGGACACGACCGCGCAACTGGTCGATCACCTGCATCGCCTGACGGACGGATCGCATCCGGCGTTCGAACGAGAAATCTTGGGCGGCGTAAACGGTGCGCGCCACGTTAGAGGCCGCGAGGGTAGTAGTCGGTTCCGTCCTCAACAACGATTTCGGTGGTGGATGGGGAGAATGTGACGGTGACCTTGCGGGTGTCGTCGTTTTCTTCCACCTGCACCTGCAGGTGATCGTTAACAGTCACAGTTAAATCTCCTGTATTTGGTCAAGCAACCAGTCAAGCCGTTTTTTCCAGCGGCACACATCGCAGTCCGGGTGGTGGATCTTCTCGTCATGCCGCGGATGCAGAACGCGGGCGTTGCGTAGGCGCGCGCCGGCGTGGCGGAGGTCGTTGGCGATGTGGGCTGGGATAAGCCTCGTCGCAGCAGTCATCTTTGGACCCCTGCCGAATGAGAAAACCCCAGCGCTTAGGGCTGGGGTTGGAAGAGTTTGGGTTTTAGGCACAGTTGTGCTACCTGCATTCAGGGTACAGCAAAATTACACCGGTGCAACTCCTCACCCGCGGTCGGGGGTGTCGTCGTTTTCCTGGTGGATTCCCATAAGGTTCCAGACATCCGCAAGCCAATAAAGTGGGGTATCGCTGTCGGTTTCGCGGTACGGCATCGTCGCGCCCAGCTTCGTGCGGTAGGCGCGCGGGTAGAGTTTGCCGTTCTTGCACCAGAAGTAGAAGTTTGAGCGCGGGAGATGGTCACCGAGCTGCTCCAAAGCGCCGGGCAGGTCACTGGCGCGGTTGCCGAGGATTTCCACGCTGGACATGGGGTGATAACGCAGCGCGTTATGAAGCAACTGTTTCAAATGGTCCACACCGTGGGTGTGTTTACATTTAGGGCACACCACCTCGGTAGCTTTCCGATCGGCACGCAACTGGGTGGCGCATTCCTGCCGTTTCCCCACCAGAGTTGGGCATGGCCCGAGGAACAGGTCCGGCTGAGGTCGATTGATCCTGTTTTCGATGCGGTCGACGAAGTACCTGACGTCATGCAACAACTTCCCGGCGTCAGGATGGCGGGCGATGGCGGGAATGTTGTCGGCAAGATGCCACGCCATGGCGATGGGTTTCATGATCCCCCTTCTCCTGGCACAGCTAGTGTTTCGGCCGCGGTGTTGACTATTTCCACCCAGCGCGTGAGTAGTTCAGTCATATCGCAGAGCAGTTCGGAGGGCGAGTTTTTGAAGTCGCCTTGCGGCCCGAGATGGCACAGCAACGGGGCGTTACGCTCGTTGGAGCGTCGCGCTGACTCGCCCAAACGGGTGCGACCCCACGCGGCATCTTCGAGGTGTTCGATGAAGCCGGGTGCGGGCGGTTCCCTGACACAGCCTTGTTCGTCAATGCCGGTGGCCAATCCGGTGAGGAGTTCGTGGAGGTCGTCACCACAGTTCTGGCACAGGTACAGATCGGTTTTGCGTCCGCATACGCATTCAGCCATCAGTGGACCACCACAACTCGCGTGCCGCGTGTGGGTGCGGCGGGGTCGTCTGCCCACGCCCAACCACCATCACGAACCGCCACATCGATGTTTCCGATGTCGTGCATGCGGCCATCCATGCCGATCGATGCAACAGGCATGTTGGGTGGGTGTTGAGATAGGGCTTGGATGAGTTGTTGCACGTTCACGCTGCCGCCTCCATTGGTTGGTATGTCACGCAATCGCAGTCGCTGGTGGTTTCGCATCCCCACTCGACGTCATGATCAGTAGCGGGGTGCCCGCACACGCACATCACGCCGCAACCACCCGTCGCAACGCGTCGCGTGCACGATCCACCGCGCGGGCACGCCTCGTGTGTTTCGCCCCATCCCGTGTAGGGATAAGAACGCCGGCGAACACCCCGCCCTCCAAATGCGCGTCCAACGCATACGCCGCACACTCACGCGTGACCGGGCATTCGCCGCAAATCTGCTGCATCCACCGCAGCGACGGCGTGCTCGGATCCGGATCGGTCCAGCACTCATCCGGCACACACCGCGCCAACTCCATCCAAGCCGTATCACCCATCACGCCGACTCCCTTCGAGTAACTGCACCTATTCGGACCGCAACTATTTGTTCGGGATCAAGCCGCGAACTGGATTGGCCGTAGTCCCAATACGGGTCCAGGTGTGCCTTGCAGAGGACGTAGCCCGACTTTTCGACCTGCAACACTTCGGCCGGAAATTTTCCGCCGACTAGGTCGACCCACACGTCGTCGCCTGGTTTGTAGTTACTCACGCCGCATCCTCCTCACGTTGCTGAGCGATCCGGCGACGCGACCTCAAACCATGGCCACCCCAAATCCCGTACTGCTCATCATTAGCAATCGCATAATCGAGACACTCAGGACGAACACGACAAAGCTTGCAAACCTTCGTCGCTTTCGAATACGCCTCCGAACCAGCTTCTTCCGAGAAAAACAAATCCCAACCCACTTCTCTACAAAGCGCATCCCGAAACCACCCCGGCGACTTCACGCAATGTCCTTCCTGTGCCCGTGACGCTCACCAGTCAACAACGCAGCCAAATCATCGACAGTCATATGCACCCACCACTTACCCGGGTCCGTAGTTCCTCGCCGTTTAGCAACAACAACACCAACAAGGGCATCATCATTGCCAGCTTCGATATGTGCTTCGGAAACCCATGCTGGGAGGGTTTGTTTGGCGCAGTCTTTAACTTCGACAACAATGCGTTGACCGTGGGCGCGAATACCGCCAATATCGCCGCGGTCTTTCGCACCGTTTTTAACGCGGCGATCGATACGGTCGTCGTCGAGGATGTTGGCGAGGTAGTCGGCGACGGCGCGTTCGGTGCGTGCGCCGGCGGCTTTGGCGGATAGCCGGTTGCGGGTCATCCGGGCACCCCAATAAAAGCGTCTAGTGCGCCGATTTCTGGGATTGACTGGCGCGAGGTTAGTACGCCACCTGGGGTTAAACGCTCGCCTAAGCGAGCGTACCCAGTGGCGCACTCGCGCGCCACCGCGCCACTTTCAGTGCGCCACCTACCGTTTTTAAGTGGCGCACTGGCGCACTGGGGTTTACCTGCGCTCATTCGTATCTCCTGGAGGGGTTTAAAACATGGACGGTCGCCCGACGAGGACCTTCTGTGACTAAAATCACCGCTGTGTCGATGGCTTGGGTTATCGCGCGGCGCGCAACATTGCGCCCGATACCACTGGCCTTCAGTTTTGAAATGAGCTGCGATTGCGACAGTCCGTTCGAGTTTTCTGGGCGTGAAAGGACCGCGCAGATGTCTTCGATGGCATCTTGTGCGCGCTGGTCTGAACGACCGCCGCCGCAAATAACTAGTGACCGATCGGCTTCAGTCCAATCGAGTTGGGCTTCGGCGACGTTGACGTCGCGGCCGAGCGCCGAAAAGAATCGATTGCCGCCCTCAGTATTGTCATCTTCATCGGTATCGCGGATGATTTTCCAGAGGACGTCGGGCCAGTCCAGTAAACGTGAATCGCCGCGGGAACGTTCGCTGTTGTGTCCCATGTGGTGTACGACGACTGCTTCGCCGACGCCGGATTGTTTGAGGAGTTCATCGAAGGCGACGAGGAACCGGCCGGCGTCTTTATCTTCGGATAGGCCGAGTGCGTCTAGGCAGGGGCGTAGGCAGTCGAGGATGATGAATTGGCATCCGGTGAGCATTTCGCTCCATGCGGCGCGGGTGGCGTCGTTGAGGATGTCGAAGGTGGATTGGTGTCCGCGTAATGAGACGATGGCGACGTTGTTTGTGGCCTTGATGCCTTGGTCGCGTAGCCAGCGGCGCAGCATGCGTTCATCGAGTTCGGTGTCGATCAATGCGACGCGACCCACGGGTTCGACGGGGTAGCGTCCGAGGAATTTGCCGCCGTCGACTAGGGCGCGTAGCAGGTTGGCGACCATTGAGGTTTTCCCGGCCTTGTATTGGGCGGCTAGTAGCGCTCGTCCGCCAACGGGCAGGAGATCTGTGACGCGGTAGGTGGCGTCTTCGTCTGGTACGGAGAGGAAGTCGGCGAGGATGACGGGTTGTGGGCGGTGGTGGCCTAGCCGGGCGGCTTCCTGTGATTGGTAGAGCTGTCGGGCTTCGTCGTTGACACGGAACTCGTAGGCTCGGCGGGCGACGGCAAGTACGTGTAGGTCGCGGCCTTCGTCGTCGGTTGTTGTTGTGGGTTGCAGGGTTTCGGCGTCGACTTCGATGACGTTGAAGTTGACGCGATCTTCGATTACTCGCGGACCGTCTGCGTCGGCTTTCTTGAACCCTGATCTGATGGTGGCGTCGCATTGGCGTTGGCCATCTTCGGCGAGCAGCCCGTTGGCTTGGCAGGCGTCAAGCAGTAGCTCGCGCAGTTGTGGTCGGGGTATGGGGAAGGTGCCTAGGTATGCGGCGGCGGTGTTGAGTGCGCCGTTGCGGCCGCTCTGGGGGGGCATGGCGATCAGTTCGTCTAGGCGACGTTCGAGTGCGGCTTTTACGAGGGGGTGGTCCACTTCGGGTCGGGTGCCGTTGAGTGGTTGGCGTGGCGCGGCTTTGGTTTTCAGGTCGATTACGTTGTTGAGGTAGTCGGACCAGTCATCATTTGCCATAGGTGTCCCCCGCGCCGGTGATACAGGGTGACGGGTGGGTTATCCAGGACCAGGCGCGCACTGGCTGGTCGAGCCGGGACGGTGGCGCTACAACGTATCCGCCTTGTCCGCGGTAGTCGGTTCCTGGTAGCCAGCGGGTGTGATTTCCTCTTCCTGTGGGTTTGATGTAGAGGTGTTGGCCGCCTGATGCGGTGGCGACGTGGCCGTGGATGGAGCGGTCTTCGCTGAATAGTTGTTGATAGGCGGGAATGCCGTCGGGTACGTCGATGTCGATGACGTCGAACGCGATACCGGTGGGCAGTCCGATGTTGTATTCAGTGTTGGTCCACCAGCCTTGGATTTGATCGGTGTTGGTGGTGGCGTCTTTGAATCCGTGCTTGGTTACGGGAATCTTTGACCGTGGCTTGAGCGGGAAAACGGGCCAGCCCCATGCGGCGTAGGCGATGGCGGCATCAAGCAGGCGTGGCGGCCGGTTCGAGATTTCTTCCAGTTCAGCGTGGAGCTCGAGTTCGCGGGTGTGCTGGCCGAGTTCGACGGCCTCAAGCCACTCTTGTTCGAGGCGTTCAAGTTTGGTGGGTTTGGGTGTGCACAGCGGGTGGACGACGTTGTAGGTGCCGTGCTCATCTGCTGTGGTGTGGAGGAGGCCGCCGCAGTCGCGGCATGTGGAAAACACGAACACTGCGGCGGCCTTCCTTACTTCGCTAGCGCTTTGCGGGCGCGGTAGGTGCGTTGATGCTGGTTACGGCAGAGTCGGCAGCGTATGCGTCGACCGCCGTCGGAAATGATCAGCTCCGAATTGGGATGCCCATTGATACATTCGCCGAGGGGCCAGTCGCGACCGAATGTTCGGCGCCCATTCTCGTAATTCGTAAGCAGCCGAAGATGATCGACGTTGACGCATCGGCGGTTCTTGCAGATATGGTCGACCGTCATCTCGGCGGGGATGTGGCCGTTGGCGTGAATCCACACGACTCGGTGAACGAGAGTCACGATGCGCGTTCCGTTTTCAAGCCATCCAATTTGTGCGTAGCCGTGCGAACCTACTGAGTAGGTGCTATTGAGGCACCCACTCTGTAGTGGTTCGCATCGTTCTAGCGCGCGTTGCGCTATACGAGTTGGGATATGCATCGATCAGAAGGGCGGAGAATCGTCGTCGGATGTGCCCCATCCATCATCGGCTTTCGGCTTTGGTGTGACGGGTCCGCCTGCGCCGCGCGCGATTTTGATGCCGAACTCTTTGACGGTTTTGCCGCCCTTGAGTGGCTGAATGTTCTCCAGCGTGATCTTCACCAAATCACCGGGCGACGGGTCGGCGGCACGCAGCGCGCGCTTCAAAGAGACTTGGCCGGCGTTGAGCTGCACCAGTTCACCGGCGTCGAACTTCGTCCGGTCGCCGTCCTTGTTGAACGACCAGGCTTCCTCGGTGAGTTCGATGGCGACCTGCGGGCAGGGCTCGTTGTAGAAGTCGGTGCCGCCGACGGGCTCGTAGGCGAGGACTTTGCCGGTGAGGTGCTGGCCGGCTTTGTTGCCCCACCCGATGTAGGCGCCTTTGGGGACCTCGACGGTTTCCCATTCAGTCATTCTGTATCTCCTTGTGTGTGTATCTACTTCGCGGCGAGTTGTTCGCTGCGCTTGCGCGCCGCAGCGCGGAAGTCTTCGGTGAGGGCGTCGGCATCGCGTGCGGCGTTCCACAGGATGCGTAGTTGCTCGAGACTGTCGGCGGATTCGATTGCCTGTAGTCCGATTGGGCGTTCGCGGTTGGCTTTCTCCCATGTGGAGACGCGTTCGTCGCCGATGAGGTGGGTGAGGTCTTTTGTGTTGCGCCAGTCCCAGACTTGTTTGGCGATGAGGCAGGCGCCCCAGCCTTTGGCGATGTTGATTTCGTAGAGGTCGCATCGGGCTTCGCCGGCGGGTAGGTGGATGATGATGCCGGTGTTGATGTCGAGGCCGTCTTCGGGGGTGCCGCGGGTGTCGGTGTTGATGTCGTAGGGCAAGGATCGGGCGTACATGGCGAGTTGCATGGCCATTTTGTGGGGGTAGGCGATGGACCCGGTTTTGATGTCGTAGATGCTTCCGATCTCGTTTTTGGTTTTGCCGATTCGGTCGGCGGTGCCGGCGACTTTCCAGTCGTCGTGTACGCGGAAGGCTTCGATGCCAAGCCATTCGATGTTTTGTGTGGCTTGTTCGTAGGCTTTGATGTCGCCGAGGTATTCGTCGGGGACGGCGCCGAGTGGTTTGCCTTTGTCGATGCGTTCAGTCAACGAGTGGAGGGCGGTGCCTGTGGTGGCTGCGGCACTGGAGAGGGCGTGTTCGCAGGCTTTTTCGGCGATGTCGTTGAGTGTTTTTTTGTCGTCGGGGTCGGCGGCGGCGGCGGCGAGGATGAGGTCTTTGCGGGCGCCCATGCCGAGGACGGTTTGGCGTTGTTTCCACGCCATCAGGTTGTAGGTGTTTTCGAGGACACCAACGAATGTGGTGGTGCGCTGGTAGCCAACACGTTTGGTTTTGGAGCTGGGGGCGATGACCATGGGTCGGCCCCAGCGGTCGCGGGGGATGCCGGTGGTTTCGGTGTATTCGATGGTCATGGTTGGCTCCAGTTCGTGGCTTTGGTGCGGGGTTTGCGTCCGAGGTTGGGTTTGGCGGCGGGGTCGTCGATGCAGCCTTCGTCCCAGGCGAGTGGGGGTGCCCAGCCGAGTCGTCGTGCGCGTGCACGGATTTGCGTTGAGGGGCCTGGCGTCATCGATAGCCGCTCGTAGAGGGTGGCGATGCGGGTGGCCCAGCGGACGGTGACGACCGTTTTTTGGGTGAGGAGGTGGATGTTTTGGACGGGGACGTTGTATTCGTGCGCTATTGCGGATTGTGTCCAGCCGATGGCGCACAGGGCGTGGATGCGCCGCCGGGTACCGACTGCTGGAATGAGGTCGTAGATGCGCAGGGCTGGCGGCTGGAGGGGTGTGCGCATGACTGCTTCGTAGGCGTGGCGTTGTAGGCGTTGGTGGCGCCCGGTTTCGATGTTTGTGATGGTTTGGGCGGCGAGCCCAGTTTGGTGGGCGATCGTCGGCGCGGTATGGCCGCAGGCGCGGAGCTGTTGTACATGCTCGCGTGCCGGCTGGGAGGGCATGTAGCCGTGGGGTGCTACCCGGTTGTGTTTGACGCACAGCCCGTTGCGTTGGACGATGTTGTCGCAGTTGGGGCGGGAGCATTTCCCTGTGGGCCGGGTCATTCGGCGTCACTTCCGGTTTCAGTTCCGGTGTTGTTTCCGGTGCCGGTTAAAGCTCCGCTTGCGGCGACCGCCTCGCGGATACGGCTGATGGCTTGGGCGAGGGCGGGTTTGACTTCGATGCCGTCGGTTTCGATGCGTTCTATCTCGCGGTCCAGATAGACGCGGGCCTTCTTGAGGTCGTCGATGGCGGATTCGCCGTGTTTACGGCCGGCGCGGGCAACGTATTTGACGACGTTGCCGCGGTTGAAGTTGAGCCGTTCGGCGATGTCGATGACTTGGGCGCCATTGGAGAACCCTTGGTAGTGGCTGGGGCTGTGTTTGTCGCTCACGTGGTCTCCTGTCCGGGCCGAAATTCGGGGCAACCACAACGGCAGCGTCCATAGCCGTGGTCGGTGTGGTCGGTGTCGTGGTGCCCGCAGCGGCAAGTCATTGGATGGTGTTGAGTAGTGCGGTGGCGAACTGGCATGCGAGGGTGAGAATGCTTATGGCGCTGATGGTGTCGCTAATCACGCGCCCTCATGCCAGCGCACTTCTCGAAGGTGTTGGGATGACTGCGTTGACGAATTCCCGCAAGAGGGGTAGGAATCTGGGGCAGTTTGATTCGACTGCGATGGCGACGATTTGGCCGGCTTGGTAGCCGGTGAAGCCGCCGTCTTGCATGATGCCTTCGCTGACGCCTGCGACGCCGAGGATGGTGGGGTAGTCGTCGAGTGTGTCGCAGACTGCGGTGCCGGATTTCGCGGCGTAGATGGCGACGTTCGGGGAGATTCCGGGGTCGGCGTGCGCGGTTGTGTTGCCGAACACGGCGATTCCGATGAGGATGCCGGCGAGGATGGTGTAGAACCACCATGGGGTTTTCATTAACAGACTTCCTTTCCGCTCATTGGGCATGTGGCGCCGATCTTGTCGTTGTGTGCGTGGGCGATGCCGCGTAGGTCGGAGACGCGGATGGTGCGTTTGCAGCATGGGCAGACGGCTTTTCCGGTCCAGTGGTGGTTCATGATGCGATTCCGTCGATCTGCATGCGCCAGTCGGCGAGTTGTTGCGCCGCGACATCGTTCGGCCACTCCCATGCGGTCCAGAAGCGTTGCGACTCAACAGGCGGCATCGGCTCCAGGGGTTCGCCGGTGCCGATGATGTGGTCAGCCAACACGTGCAGAAACGTCAGGTCTGCCCACCACACCAGGTCGTCGCCAACCTGCTCGAGGAAGTCGATGTATCTCATGACAGCATCGCTTTCCGGTGCTCTGCGATTGCCATCTGCGCAGTCGCAGCCAACAATTCCCAGTCCTCCAGCGCCATGAGCATGTAGGCGCCTAACATGCCGGTGGGGCGGATACGGATACGCTTGCCGCCCTCAACAACATCGGCGGAGGGTTTGCCGGTGTCGACGGCGTCCACACCGAAATACGCGTGTACAGAGCGCGTTTCACCCACAGTCGTGCCTGCTTTCTGTTTTGTGCGGTGGAAGGGTTAGTGCATCGAGTTAGCTGTAGTGCGGAGGCGCGCTATAAGGGGTTCGAAGTATTGCTTGGGCGCGATCTCGCCCTTCTTCAAAGCAAGCTCGAGGATTTGGGCCGCGTCATACAGATCTGTTGGGTAGGCGTTTGGTTGCCCCGGCCCGCAATCTGCGCTGACTGCTGATGGGCCGGGGCACTCCCCCACCCCCGTCGAGGGGTTCACTGGGGTGGGGGAAAACTGTGCGGCAAGTTCGCCGAGATGGTTGAAGGCGTCGTCGAGGAGTTCCTCAAACCGTTGCTCCGAGAAGCATCCGCAATGCTGGCGCGGTTCGTGAACCTCTTCCTCAGCCTCCTGCTGCGCGAGGGCGAGTTCGTCGAGGGTGGGCATTGTCTCCACCGGATAACACACCTCGAGGCCGAGGTGGACACCGTCAGCGAAAGCCTTCAGGAGGTCGTAGGGGAAACGCAGCAGTGCTTTCATTGGGCTCACCATCCGGTTCTGGTGTAGTGGGTGCGGTAGTGGGACAGTTGCGCTGAGGCGCTGTCACGTTGGGATTGTGCGGCGGCGAGTTGTTCACGCAGGTGGGCGTTTTCGGCGCGTAGCTCGTCGATTTCAGATACGCAGCGGGCGATGACGACGTCGGGGTGTTCACCCACAGTCTGGGCGTCAAAATCATTCACGCTCATAAGCTGCTCACGTCCAACCAATCGTGCATATAAACCAGCGGCCGGTCGCACGTTCCGCAGGACCTCTTGGAGCCGCTGGCCGGATGCCGGCGCATCGCAAGGTGGTATTTGGTGCGGTCAGCCAGCGCGCCCATGCAGCCCACGCAGACGAGTTCGATGCGGTTGCCGTCAGGTCTCAGACTGAAGGTGTCGATGCGGTTGCAGCGGTCCACATGGTGAACCAGGGCAACATATTTGGCGGGTTTCCCACACTTGCATGCCGGGGCGGTGTGCTGGAGGTCGAGCAGGAGCGGCGCCATCATGCGACTGCTTTGACGTACCAGGAGGCGAGCATTTCGACGTGGGCGATGGCGGTTTCGCGACTGGTTGCGATGACGTGATGCAGTCTTTCGGTGACCCGCATCGTCACATGTATCTGCCAGTATTCGTGCCCGTATGGTTGTCGGGCGCCGCAGATTTCAACATCGTTGGCGTCGACGGCTGTGATGCGGGAGGGTTTTTCGATGAGCCGGTAACCGACAGCAGGTACAGGTATGGCAGCGGTAGGTGTGGTCATTATTCGCCGCCGAATTCGCCGACAGGCAGTGGGCGTTCGTAGGCGTTGATGCCGGCGATGGCGCATGGGGTGCAGGTGCGGGAGATGCGTTGGGAGGGGTAGTCGTGGCCGCAGCGGGTGCAAATTAAGTGAAGCGGTCGGGAAGGGCGGAGTTCACCGCCAGTCGTGGGCGATACGAGGCGGCGGCTGCTTGCAGCTGTCTCGACGGCCTTCCCGACCGCAGTCTGTGGGGCGTTCATGGGCGTGAGCCCTCCAGTTCGGCCCACGCACCGGGCGCGAATGTGGCCGCAGGCAAACCTGTTAACGCTTCGAGTGCGAGTGCGCAATTCTCAACGACTTCGGCCGATATTTCGCCTACCCAGGCGGCGAAGTCGACGTCCTGGGTGCCTTCGAGAACGGCGAGTTCGATGCGGTCACGCGGGCTGAATGCTTCGTTCATTTCCGCGTCCGCTTCCCGCAACCGGTGTTGATTGGCTGCTCTGCGCCGACGCGGCGACCCGGTATCAGGTCCAGCTGGGTCTCCTCAAGCTCCACAAGCCGCTCCAGCAGATCCCGGATGGCGGCGATATCGCCGCGCATGCCGTCGAAGTCGCTGCGCACCTGTTCGATGTCGTCGGCGAGGTCGTCCATGACGCCGGGCACAAGCATTTTGATGAGACTCATTTCGACGGCTCCCAGGCTGGTAGGTCGTTGGCGTAACGCTGCAGTTCTTCCGGGCGGAAGACGATCTTGGAGCCCAACTTCTGGGCGTTGATGCGGCCGGCGTGCATCTCCTGGCGCAGCTTGTCGTCGCTGATCGCGAGGCTGCGTGCGGCGGTTTCCATGTCCACGAGGACCGGCTGGACCTCGGTGCTCATTACGCGATCTCGTCGACGGGCCGGTTGGTGATGACAGCGGCGAGTGGGATGGCGAGTGTGTCGGCGATGGTGCGGGCCAGTGGGGCGGGGACTCGGCGGCGTCCGGCTTCGATGTTGGCGAGGTGTGCGTGGCTGATGCCGATAGCTTTGGCGAACTTGGTGAGGTTGAAGCCGTAGGCCTCTCTGAGAGCTTTGATGGTGGCGCCTACCCGGCTTGGATCGTCAACCTGAGTCATGTTGAATAGACTAGAAACATGCAGGTCAGGTGTCAAGCATGAAACGGAAAAATCTTGAAATACCTTCGGTATGCCTGCTCAGCGCCGGGAGGTTACTCACAGATAGTGTTCGACTGTTTCAGGTTTGTGCGAGTTGGTGTGATCCAGCTACCACTAGACGTTTCAGACTGTTTCTGCAATGCTGTGAATATGACAGACACGGACCCGCAGAAGCTCATCAGGTTGAGCCGCTACGTGATGGCCCGCCGTCAGGACCTCGGCTACCCCAACCGAGCCGACCTCGCCGAAGCCATGACAGGACACCTGACCGACCGCACCCTCTCCGACATCGAGAACGGCACACGTGAAGTCTCCACCAACACCTACGTCACCCTCGAACGCGCCCTGCACTGGGCGCCCGGCAGCATCGACCTCATCCTCGCAGGACAAGAACCCATCGAAAAGGCCGCCCCCACAACCGCTTCCACCCAACCGCTCGAGCAGGCCAGCTTCGAGGCGATCATCGACGAGGCGAAACGCCGCCCCGAATGGACCAGCCTGCTCGTCAAGTTCGGCAGCGCCGAGATTGTGCAGGATTTGAAACGGCGCCTGGACTACGCCGGGTTGAAGCTGGCCGACGAAAGCGGCTGGCGCGCCCTGCAGGCCGTGGAGGAGGCGGGGTTGACCCACCCTCCGACTACGACGAGGGAGAGGGGGAACCGGAAGACGATGACGGTGACGGGGACGACCAAGTCTGACCGCGCGGTGGTGAACATCCGCGGGAACCCCCTCTAGGCCGCGCGTTTTCCGCGTCACCTCCTTTCCCCCATGAAACATAAGGGGGTATTCCGTGTGGATTCCGGTGCTGATCGCATTGGGCTGCCTGGCGTGGTCGCTGCAGGTGCGGCGCGTCGCCTGGTACTGTATCGGCGAGAAAGCCATCACGTTAGCGGTGGCGTTGATGGCGACGGCGGTGCTGCTGCTGACCCCACCGGTGTCAGTCATGGTGGGAGTGCCGTTGCATGCGGTGACCGGGCTGTGGAATCTGCAAGCCTTCGCCGCCCACGTGTGCTGCATCGCCGCCGGCGGGGCGGTCGTCTACCACGTGACCTGGCGCATCCACGACGACGACGAGCTGGCCCGCAGCTTCCACCTGTGGGTGCAGCTGCCGGCCCGGCTGGCGATCACCGGCCTGTTCGCCCTGCTGGTGATGGGCAACGGGGTGCGGGTTCGGGTGCGCTGCTTCTACCAACTCCCCCTCGACGCCTGGATGCGCGCCTACTGGCTGCTGCTGTGCCTGATCCTGGGCTGGATTGTGGTGTATGCGGGCCGGGCGATGTGGTATCTACGCCGCGAGGAAGCCTCGCGGCCGGCGGCGAACATGTATCTGGTGGCGGCCGGCTGCGGCATCGCCGCGCTGGCCATCCGAGGCGCCCAGGCGGTGTTCGCCGACCAGCAGGACATGATGCTGGCCTCGGTGTTCGGCTGTGACGCGATGATGATGTTCGCGCTCGGCGCCGCCCGCTCCTGGCAACGCAAAATCGCGTGGCTCACCGTCCGCACCACGCCGGGGGATGGGGTTCTGCATCCGCCGCTGCAACTGCACACCGAGGCGCCCCCGCGGGTGCGGAAGTTCGCGCCGGGGCCGGCGCCCCGCCTGGACCTCCCAGGACTCTGACAGCAAGATTGTCGTAAATATCACTGCCGCCCGGTCACTGACCTGCCGCGATGGGCGTAAAGTTACCCACACTAAACACTGGTCCGAGGGCGCCCATCGGCCGGCGCTGGGGAGCGCGCGCACATGGTTCAAACTGCGGGGGTACTTTTCCTTGCCGTCGCAGCCGGCTGCTGCATCCTCTACCGGCGGAAAAGCTGGCGGTACCGCTGGGACGGGGTGGTCACCCTCTCCGTGGGCCTGCAGGGCGTCGGGTTCATGTTGTGCGCCCCCATCCAAGTCCACTACCTGGGCCGCTGGCTGTTCACCCTGACCGGGCACGGCCACCTGCGCGACTACTTCGGGCACCTGTGCTTCATCTCTTCGGCCGCCGCACTGATTTATGCCGTCGCCTACCGGATCGCCCCCGATGGGACGATCGAACGGTTCATGCGGCGCATCGAAATCCCCGCCACGTTCGCCGCCGCCGTCATGTTCGTCGCCATCCTGGAGGCCAGACCGTTGCGCCACTATCCCGCCGGGGATCTCTTCAACGTGCGCCCCGACGGCTGGCTCAGAGTGTATTGGTTCACCTACGGTCTGATCCTGCTCTATCTGCTCGGCTACCTGATCTATCTGCTCAGAATTTTGCGGCAAGATCCACGCTCGCGGGTCTCCGCCAACCTTTACATCACCGCGTCGATGATCGGGCTGGTGTCCGTCGTGGCCACCATGTGTCACACCGTGCTGTCCATCGAGGTGCCGCTGCACTGGTTCTGGGGGCCGTTGAGTATGTCCAGTGGGATCGCGATCTGCGTGGCCGCCTGGTCGTGGCGGCGCAACCACGCCGCCACCTGCCGGCAGGAACCCTGCACCGATCGCTAGGCTGCGTGGTTGCTAGCAGGGGTCCGGGTTGGGCGGTAGCGGCAATGCGGGGCACTGCCCTGCCACCGGACACTGAAGTGCATGAAAACACTGAGGCGACGGTGGAAGCGGTGGCGTGTGCGGCGGTGGGAACAACGCTACGTGGCGCGCAGGGATGACCGGTTCGACCTCTTCGACCCCTGAGCAAACCGCCGATAAGTTCGCCTTACGTCAGTCCAGCGACGGACTTTGCCAATACAGTCGATGCACGTCGCCGGGGCGCGCAAAGCTGCAAGTCCTCGCCCCACAGGTCGCAGGGTTCACCCGTCCACGGGCAGGGTTTCATCGATGCCATCTCAGCGTCTACGCCGTATGAAATAGTCGGCATGTGTCATAGCTTCGCGCCAAGTAATAACTCCGAAAGCCTCGCGTTGATACCACGGATGATGTGCCCACCACCAACCACGTTCTTTGTAGACTGTCCATCGGTATGCCGGGGCGGTTCCGAGCGTTGGAGTTTGAGGTTTCATGGTGTCTCCCGGCGATGGTTGCGCCAGAGTGTGGCCAGGTCATTGACCGCCATGGCCAGGAACATCACTGCCACAATGGCTATCACGGTGCGGTCACCGGTGAAGAAGTAGTCGTGTGCCACCGAGGCGGCGAACAGTGGTCCACGAAGGATTGGAACTGCTGTAATGCCCACGCGGTACGCTGCGCCTCATCAGTCACTGGCCGCGATACTCGTCTAGCGGACCGACTGTTTGATCGACAGGTAGCTGCGTCAGGTCCGCCGACGCCGGACGTGGGCATTGCAGTTCCTTGTATGCGCGGCAGCGGCACTTGCCGCATTCAAGCCGCCGGGATGATTGCGGCGGTATCCCGCCTGGCGCATGGTCGACGTGAGGGTGACCGCACGCGCAGAAGTCGTAAGTACCTGCCCACCTGAATGCGAATCCGGGGTCGAACCCTGCGGTCCACTCGCGATGGCAGACCGGGCAATGCCACGTATCACCGGGCCATCCATCGCGGGGCGTTTTGCACTGATGCTCGCTCATGTCATCCTCCATTGAGTACCGATAAACCATGCGGTCAGTCTGCGTGTTCGATCTCAAATTCGTATGTCGGGAACGGGTTTTCATCCCCGCAACTGAGGAAATAGTCATCTATAGGTAAACCGTTGATGCGGCCACGGATAGACACATACGCCATCGGTCCGAACGGATCGCCGTCATGGCGGTCCAGCGCGACAATATGCCCGTAGTAGCCGATGGCTCCGTGATTGCATCCGGCGCCGCGGAACTTCTCGGTGACCACGACGCGGTCACCAACTGCAAAGGCCATGTGTCTCCTGTGATTGTGAGCCGATAATCGTTGCGTTTCATCTGGCCTTATGGCCGCGATACTCGTCTAGCGGACCGACTGTCGTGTCGATCGGAGCCACGGCCGGAATGCCGCCCAGCGCCACAATCGCTTCGGCGATGTCTTTCGCGATCCGCTGCGCCATGTCCAACGCCACGACAGGTTTTTCTTCCACCGAATAGCCGGTCACCTGCTCAATAACGGCCTTGGCTTGTGCTTCTGTCATCTTCATTCATTTCTCCTCATCTTCGTCTAGCCACCACGCGTGCGCGCGATCACAGAAACCCGCGCAGTCGCATTTGTCGCAGGTTATATACCCACCGGAAACGCCGCCGTTGTGGTCATTCAGTGTGTGCGGGCAGTCGACGCACTCGGCATCGCCTGGTGTCACGCCGACGCCCCGACTAAAACACTGTCGCTGCTCATGTCTTCCTCCGTTGAGTACCGATAATCGGGCGTTCCGATCGTGATAATGCGGGCCCTATGACAGTTCCAGAAACACGCAGCGGAGCACCTTGCGGACTACTTCCACGTCCACGCCGGTAGCGTCCGCGACTTGCGCGCTCGGGTCTGAGCGACCAG
>Ga0210401_10002120_pt1 | contig 22182 bp, 15 predicted proteins | sample IncBWH32MmetaG_FD_150866 | JGI IMG/M metagenome (GOLD analysis project Ga0210401, IMG submission 150866) | Forest soil microbial communities from Barre Woods Harvard Forest LTER site, Petersham, Massachusetts, United States - Inc-BW-H-32-M | ecosystem: Environmental > Terrestrial > Soil >... | reverse complement strand
CCGGCTACTGACCACGCGTCACAGGCACTGCTTGACCAACTACGCGGCAAGAGTTCGCGAACTTCCACTCCGCCAGCGGCAGACACCTCGGTTACACCTGCCATGAATCCGCCCGCGCCGGTGACGGCAGAATCGCACTCAGAATCCCCAGCCACCCAATCCCTCAATACGCCACCGGAAGGTCCGGCTGCCAGCGTGGCTCCGATCGGACCATCTTCAGCGCTGACGACCCCATCGTTTCCTGATTCCGATCATTCCGAAGGCAGTCCTGAGCGCAAGGATTCGACCGGGCTAATCACGCGAAATGCGCCGCCACCTGCGAATTCCCGGCCCGCACATTCGCCCAGTGTTCTCGCCCCGATGAGCGGCGCGACGGCTATTCCCGCCCCGCGCAGGGCAACGCCTGCGATGCTTAGAGCGCCTCACTTGTCATCGCCTCCTACAATCCTTTTCACTGGCCCAAGTGGCAGCAAACCGTTCAGGTTGATTCTTCCGGAAAGACCGGTTGCCGCCTCCTCTTCGTTCGCGATTACCTCCCAACTTTCTGTACTGGTCTCGATTGAGCGCGGACGTGCAGCGGCTGGCGAGCCCGCTCGATTGCAAGCCGGCGAGCTGGTCTCCTTCGTTTGGCCTCGCTATTCAAAGCAGGGGGATCGACGTGCAAGGCCGGAAACCGTAAAGGTCCGCACCACCATCGGAGAGTTGGGCCAAGTGCTGGACGTAAAACGGGTGAGCGGTTCTTTCTCTCTTCTTCCTGCTGCAATCAGTGCCATTCGCCAGTGGCGTTACAAGCCCACGCTTGTGAACCAAAGGCCTGTCCAAGCGCAACAGGACGTCACGATTGAATTCCGCCCGCCACAACACTCGCCGCGCACGCCCACCCGGTATCCCGCGCACCGATGAAATTACACCTTGGCTTCGGTCTCCGTGCCCCACGCGAAATTTTCTTCGCCGAGAGCCAGATCGAGCATGCCGTCCACGGGCAGGACTTCGACGGGCAAGCCGCCTTCCCAGAGCGCGACGCTGAGCAACAACTGACGCCGCCCGCGCAGATCGAATAATTCGCGCGCCATGCCTACTTCGATGATCTTGCCGAACACCGCCGTCACCATCGTCTCGGGATGCAGCAGGCAGGCGCCGCCCTGCTCCACCAAGCAGCCAGCGAATTTGCGCTTGGCGACGCGCACGGTGATGCGCGTTTCGCGCGAATCCCAAAGCGTGAGACGCAATTGAAAATCCGGTATTTCCGCGATGGCTTCGGCGACGGGATCCACGCGCAGATAGAAATATTTTTCGCCGAAACCGTAATAGAGCCCGCCCAATACGCGCGTGCGGCCGTGCATGGTGCCGCCGCGAGGATCGGTGGCATACGAACCCGCGCCGAGCCATTCGAAATAATTGGTCTCGCGGCCATCCACGGTTACGTCCAGATACGATTCCGGCGGCTCGCGGTGGCCCAGCTCCGGGGCTTTCTTGATGGGATGCGCCAACACGTCCGGCGCGGGCTCACCGAGCGCGGAATAAATTTCCGTGAGGTGCTTGCGATAGAGCTCGTCAAATTCAGCGTCGTTCGCGGAGCCGTGCTCCGGGCCGTACCACCAATTCCAATCGCTGCCCTCAGCCGCGAGCACTGCCTCGTACGCGCGCGCCAGTTGCTCGGCGGTGATCCCCACGGATTTGCGTTGGGCGACCCGCTCGTAAATTTCGCGCGCGTCGCGCAGCAGATCCCATGCGCGGACGTCTTCGCGGTGGCCAATCCACACATCAAAATTTGCATTGATCCACGACGCGGGGAAAATTCCCGGCATGCTGGGCGCGTTGGGATTGGCTTCGACGGCTTCGCTCGCCGTGAGCGCGTGAATTTCCGAATCATTCTGCACGCGGCGGTAAAATTCGCGCAGAAATTGGCGTCCATTCTCCGGGTAATATTCCCAAGCGTTTTCGCCGTCCAGAATGATGCTCACGGTTGCGGTGCGCCCGGCCGGTTCGCGGTCGCCAATCGCGCGAATCCTGCGGTGGAGATCCTCCGCCGCTTGGACTGCGCCCATGCGGCTGTAAACGAAGCCCACCAGGTCCGAAATATAATGATCGCGGAAGAAACCGTACATCTCCTTGCCGCCGTGCTGCAATTTCCACGGTGAATAAAGGTCCGGGCCATTTTCCGGATATCCACCCGCATCGCGCCAGAATCCGATATTGCGCGTGCGGCCCAGCACGCCTTCATCCGTGGCGAACCATTTGAAGCCCAGGTCCGCGGCAATTTCAAGGGACTCATCGGACACCGAGCCTTCCGAAGGCCACAATCCAGCCGACGGCTTGCCGAATACGCGCTCGTGATATTTTCTAGCGCGTAGCAATTGTTCGCGCGCGTCGGCGGGAAAGCGAAAAGGCGGCTGCGGCAGCAGCGTATGCGGATTGGAAACGCGCGCGATATCCGTGTCGCACAAGAGCGGCAGAATCGGGTGGTAATAGGGCGTGGTGGAAATTTCGATTTGGCCGCTTTCCGCCGCGATGCGATATTCCGGCAGCACCGCGCCGAGCAGTTCCAGCTGTTTTTCGCGCAGCAGCGTCTTGTCGCGCTCCGTAAAGCCGGTGCCCTTCGACGCGAGCAGATTCACCACCGGATCTTTGGCGATGTATTCCTCATCCATCCACGCCAGTTGCGAGAGCAATTGCAGGTCGCGCCAGTCCTGTTCATTGAAACGCGCGGCGCAGGCTTCGGCTCCGGCCGAACGCACCTGCGCCTGCAGATCGGAAAAACGGGGCCAGCGCTGCACGTAAATTTCGTTCACCTGAAACGCGCGCTCCAGGATTTCCCTTTTCTGCTCAGGCTTCAGCTGGTCGGCGGCCGTGAAGGCCACCTCGAACCACGGCTCGCGAAATTTTCCGCTGGCGTATTCCTCGATTTGCGCGGCCAGCAGCGGCACGATATTGAACGTCGCGTGCACGCCCGGAAATTCAGCCAGCACTTTCACCATGCCCCAGTAATCCTTCAGGGCGTGCAAACGCGTCCACGGCAGCATGTAACGCCCCGAGACGGGGTCGCGATACTGCGGCTGGTGCATGTGCCAAACTAAAACTAGATTTACTCGGCCCAACTTCTTATCCTCCGCATCTTCGTTAACACGAGACTTAACTCGCCCGCACGCCCGGAACGTCCATGCTAGAATCGCCAAGCGCAATCATGCGCCTGCTCGATAAATATATCGGTCGCGAAGTCGGCTCGCACGCCATCCTGGGTCTCGCTGTCTTCACTTTCGTATTCTTCGTCCCGCAACTCGTTCGCCTGATGGATCTGGTGGTGCGCCATTCCGGCGGCGTCTTCACCGTCGCACTGATTTTTCTTTGCTCGCTGACGCCGGTGCTGGCCTTCACCATCCCCATGGCCGTACTGGTCGGCGTGTTGATTGGCCTGGGGCGTCTCTCCGCCGATAGCGAAATCGTCGCCCTGCACGCTTCGGGCATCAGCCTGCGCCGCCTGCTGGTGCCGATCGGGTTCGTGGCGCTGGGGTGCAGCCTTGGCACCTTGGTCCTGACGTTTTGGCTCAGCCCCGCGGCCATTCGCACTTTGCAACGCCTGGAAGAACGTTTGTTGCTGACCCAGGCGCCCTACGCGATCCAGCCGCGCGTCTTCAACGAGCAAATCCCGCACTTCATATTATACGTGCAAGATGTGGAGGCTGCAGCGACACGCTGGCACGGGGTGTTCCTCGCGTCCTCGGGCCAAGCCGCCAGCAGCAATGTGACCATCGCGCAGGGCGCGCAGGTGGTGGCTGACCCCGAAAACAACAAGTTCGAATTGCATCTGGGCAGCGGCAGCACCCACGAATACGACCCGCGCGCGCCTCAACATTACAATGTGACCACTTTTGGGCAGAGCGATATTCCGGTGGAAATTTCCAGCCCCGTGGCCGGTCCGAAAAACGTAGCCGTGTCTGACTCCGAGCGCTCGATATCCGAGTTGCTGCACGAAAAGGGCCCACACTGGCGCGACGCACGCGTGGAATTCCACCGCCGCATCGCTTTCCCCGCCGCCTGCCTGGTATTTGCGTTGCTCGGAGTGCCGATCGGCGTGCGTCCCCGGCGAGGAGGGCGCGCGGCGGGATTGATTCTCACCCTGGTGCTGATTGGCGGCTACTATTTTCTTTTCGTTACCGGCGCGCACATGGCGCAGCAAGGCTCGGTCGCCCCGTGGGCGGGCATCTGGGCGGGGAATATCGCGGGTCTGATTCTGGGGCTGTTTTTTTTGCGGCGCATCGAAACCATTCGCAAACCGAATCGAGTTGTGGCGTGGCTCGACACGTTTTTCCGGCGCTCGCGTCCGACGCGCCGCCGCGAAGCCGACGCTGCGCCGATTCCCGCGTCGAATGGCGGGCTCGGCGGCGCACGCGGCGTAACTTCGCATGCCGACTCCCGCAAGATTGTTCCGGAGGGGACTGCGGTCGCCTTCCCAATGCTGATTGACGTCTATTTGCTGCAGCAATTCTTTTATTATTTTCTGGTGTTGCTGGCTGGCTTCATTCTGATCTTTGACGCTTTCACGCTTTTCGACCTGCTGGGCGACATTTCGAAAAACAATATTCCGGTCTCGATGGTCCTGAGCTATTTTCGTTACCTCGTTCCCCTGATGATGTATCAGCTCGCGCCCCTCGCCACGTTGGTCGCGACGCTGGTCACCTTGGCAGTGCTGGCAAAAAATAATGAGGTGATCGCTTTCAAGGCCAGCGGCATGAGTTTATATCGGCTCGTGCTGCCGCTAACGCTGGCCGGCTGCCTGATCGCTGGCGGAATGTTCCTCCTCGACGACACCTACCTTCCCTACGCCAACCAGCGCCAGGACGCGCTGCGCAACCAGATCAAGGGTCGTCCGGCGCAGACTTATTTTCAGCCGGCGCGCCAGTGGATTTTCGGCGAGAACACCAAGATTTATAACTACGAGCTGTTCGATCCCGACCAAAATCTTTTCGGTGGATTGAGCGTCTTCGAACTCGACCCGGACACGTTCCAGATTCGCCGCCGCGTCTTCGCCGAGCGCGCCACCTGGGTGCAATCCGAAAATATCTGGGCGCTTACCGGGGGATGGATTCGCGACTTCCAGGGAGGCAAAGTCTCGCAGTACACTCCGTTCAAAGTGCAATCACTTCCGGAAATTTCCGAGCCCCCTAGTTATTTCCGGCGTGAAGTCCGCCAGTCGTATCAGATGAACTGGCGCCAGCTGGGCGAATACATCCAGGGGCTGCGTCAGGCGGGATTCGATACCGCGCGGCTTTCCGTGCAGTGGCAGAAAAAATTTGCGTTCCCGTTGATTGCCGCGATCATTGTGTTTCTGGGCGCGCCGTTTGCTTTTCTTACTGGCACGCGTGGTGCGGTTGGAGGGCTGGCGGTCGCGGTGGGGGTTGCCATCGTCTATTGGGCGACAGCTGCGCTGTTCGAAGCGATGGGATCAGTAGGCCAACTCCCGCCGCTGTTGGCCGCCTGGTCGCCGGATGCGATTTTTGGATTTCTCGGTGTGTATTTCTTCTTGAAGATGCCCACGTAGGCCGTGCAATTCCGCCGCGTGCGTCGCGGCGGCGTGAACCGGTTTCGGCGAGCCCACGCAAAACCGATCTGCTGTGCTCGAAATGACGGCGCTACTCGTATCGCAACGCCTGTGTCGGCGCAATCCGCGATGCTCGTCGCGCAGGCACATAGGTCGCGAGCATCGTCACCAAAAATAGTGTGGGCACTACGATGACGTAAGCCACCACGTCCACTCCGACAGAATTGAAGAGCATGGAATTCATGAATTGCTCGAGGGCAAAACCCGTGGCGAGGCCGAGCGCCGTTCCAATCGCCACGAGGACGATGCCCTTGCCCATCACCATGCGGAGCACGTCCGAGGACGCCGCGCCCAAGGCCATGCGTATTCCGATCTCGTGAGTTCTGCGGCTCACGTTGTACGCTACGAGTCCGTAGAGGCCAGCGATGGCGAGCAGCAATCCCACCAAGCCCATGGTACCCACCAGATCAATCGCGATTTGTGGCCCGCGCACGGCTTGGTTCAGGTAGTACTCCTCGTAAGCGCGCGTCTGCAGCAGCGGCAGGTTCGGATCGAGGCTGTGCACCGCGTCCTTCACGGGCTGCACCAATTGCAGCGGATCGCCGCTGGAGCGCAACATCAAAACCATGCGCGCCACAGGACGCTGCGCCAGCGGCAGGTACACGAAGTCTATTGGGTCAGTCATCGTTTGATACTTGATGGTCTCCGCCACGCCGACGATTTCCACCGGCACACCGGCGCTGTTATCGAGGTGGATGTGTTTGCCCACGGCGTCGCCACCCGGCCAATAGTGCTTCGCGAAGTGCGCGTTCACAATGGCTACGCGCGGCGCATCGGCGGTATCCGTCGCCAAAAATGCGCGGCCACGCAAGATCGGAATTCCCATCGTTGCGAAATATCCTTCGTCAATCGTATCCATCGTCGCAGCAAAATTCGCGCGGTCCGGCGGCATCGTGAAACCGTCCGGCACAAACGTCAAGCCGTCGAAGTCGTCCGTTCCAAGTGGAATGTTCTGCGTCAGGGCCTCGCTCTGCACTCCGGGAGTTTCCCGCATACGCTCCGCCAGCAGCTTGTAGAACTGCTGCGTCTGCGTCGCATTGTATTGAATCAGCCGCGGATCGAAATTGGCCATAAGCAAATGATCTTTCGTGAAGCCGGTACCCACCAGCAAATCGTGTTGGAATCCGCGAGCCATCAGGAACGAAGCAGTCAGCAGCATCAGCGACATAGCAACTTGCGCCACGACAAGCATATTGCGGCCCCACAAACGCTTGCGCCCGGGCACGTCCGCGTCCGCGGACTTGAGCGCATTCACCAAATCCACACGGGTGCTCTGCAGCGCCGGAGCCAATCCGCAGAGAAACGCGCTCAGCACCGATAATCCGACGCATACCAGCAGCACGCGATTGTCCATATGAAACGGCACAGCCACCGGCAACTCTGTCGCAAAAACGATGCTCTCTTTCGAGTGGAACCACTCGATGACGCCGTAGCCGACGGAGATCCCCGCCAGTCCACCCAAAGTCGCCAGTATCAAACTTTCCGTTAGCAGCAGCCGGATCAACCGCAAACGTCCGGCGCCCAGCGCCAACCGCACCGCGATTTCGCGCGCTCGCTCGCGCGCACGGCTCAGCAGCAGTCCCGCGACGTTGGTGCAAGCCACCAGCAGAACGGCTAGCGCTAGGATCGCGAAGACCACACCGAATCTCCAATTCTGGTCTTCGGTGGTGCGCGTCTGGAATTGGGTGTACACCGTCGCGCCGCGGCTACGCGTGACGTTAGGATAATCGCGCTCGAAGTTTTTCGCCACTACGCCGAGTTCATTCCGCGCTTGCGCCAGCGTCGTGCCGGGTTGCAGGCGCGCCTTGACGTTTAGTTCGCGGTCGTCGCGGTCCTCGAAGAAATTCTTTTCGATGTCGGTGGAAAATGTCCGCGCCATCGCGACAGGCATGTAGAAATCGGGATGCCCGAAGGTCAGCAAGCCCGGGAAGCTGTCCGGGGCGACGCCGATTACGGTGAATGGCGTACCGTTCAGGCGAACGGTGCGGCCCACCACGGCGGGGTCCCCGGCAAATTCGTGGTGCCAGAAATCCGGTCCCAGCACCATGACGGCATCACGACCGGGCACCTGGTCTTCATCCTCGCGAAAGCCGCGCCCCAACCGCGGCTCGATGCCGAGCACGCGGAAGAAATTGCCGGAAACCATCATTCCGCCCTTCACGCGCGGCGTCGCTGTTGGTTCTGGGCTGAAGCCTACAGCCTGCATCTCCGCGTAGGCGATTACGCCGTCGTAGCTTTTCGTTTTGTCGCGGATGTCCAGATATTCACGATAGGAGAAATCTTCAATCATGCTGTCATGCGTCGTACCCGCCAGAGTCACTACGTTGCCGGAATGTGGCACCGGATACGGCCTGAAAATCAGCCCATCCACCATGCTGAATGTCGCGGAGGTCATCCCGATTCCCAGCGCCAGGGTAATGATGACAAACGCCGTGAGGCCTGCCGTGCGGCGCAGGCCGCGGATTGCGAAGCGCACATCCTGCACCAGCGAATCCAGGAACGCGCCGGTGCGTGAATCGCGCACGTGTATCTTCACTTGCTCTACTCCGCCCAGTTCGATGCGCGCGGCGCGTTGCGCTTCGGCCGGCGTCATCCCCGCGCGAATCTTTTCCTCGACCAACATTTCTAGATGGGAATGAACTTCCTGGTCGAGGTCGGCATCCACACGGCGGGTAAAAAACAAGTTGCGCAGGAAACTTCGAGCTTTCACCAGGAGTGGCATGTTCGATACCTCCCTACGATGCTTCTAATGCCTGGCCGATCGCCAAGGAAATGCGGCTCCAGCGCTTGGTCTCGGCTTCCAGCTGTTTCTCGCCCGCCTTCGAGAGCCGGTAGTATTTCGCGCGGCGCTTGTTCTCGGACTCCCCCCAAAATGCCGAAATCCACCCTTCTTCTTCCATGCGGTGCAGTGCGGGAAAAAGCGACCCAGGCTTAACCACAAAAGTCCCGCCGGTGAGTTGCTCGATGCGGCGCGAAACTCCTAATCCGTGCATCTCGCCCGCGCGCAGCGATTTCAAAATCAGCAGGTCCAAGGTCCCTTGCAAAAGACTGGTTTGTTCAGGGCTCAATCGCGACCTCCTATCGGCTTTCTATAGGAATACTAGCGAGCTACATATAGGATGTCAATAGGAAAGAATGAGCCCGCGGCTGGCGCGCCGCGTTGTCGGTGTTTGCGTTCCTCGATTGCCGGATCTCCGCAAAGCTTCCGACTTGCAACTTAAAGAATGACTTGAAGCGAGTACGCCGCAACGGATGAAAGCCTGTCGCGATTCGGAATCGCTGACGTGTCGGCGAGTCTTGCGTGTGGAGTTAAAGCTGAAATTGAAGTGGCCTGTACTGACCCAATCCGCCAGCTGTTTCAAAGTACTATTGCCGCAAATCTCGTGCGGAGAAAAAATATGCCCACTCGGGGCCAGGGGCGCTTGTTTGGGCGAGCGCCTCCGCAACCGCTTGGGGACTCAAAATGAAATACAGTTTAATGTTGATGGGGATCCTGTTCATTGCGCCGCAGTCCGCACCGGCGAACACGGCTGCCTACGCTCGCTGCGGAACCTACGACTCCTACATTCTGCTGTATAAATCCATTCAGAAGTTTGAAGAATTAGGAAAGCTGCACTGCGGCGAAAGCGTCGCGCTAACCGGGCAGGACGGTGATTTCTCCCAGGTGCAGACCACCGATGGACGCCTAGGCTGGGTGCCGAGCAGCGATTTGTCAACAACTGCTCCGCCTCCGCAGACTGCTTTCACGTTCGGATGGACGGAGAAAGCGAAGCCAGAACCGCAGCCAGACGCCCAGCCCGACCCAGTGCTGGCTCGACCCGCCGCGCAGCCAACTGATCCGCCTGCTGCTGTCGCGCGACCGAGCGAATCCGCGCCGCTGCTTACCAATGTCAATGTGATGAAGATGCAGGGCGCGCGCCAGAGTCCCGACGCCATCGTCGCGAAAATCAACGCCTCCCGCTGCGATTTCGACACTTCGCCTGTGGCGCTGCATCGCTTGAAACTCTCCGGCGTCTCCGACCGGATTATTCTGGCGATGATGCATGCGCCAGCTGCCTTCCCCGCGGTACCGCCCGACCCCGCGCAGTCGGTTGAGGTAAAAATTCCGAATCAGACGCCCGTGCAAGTGGCTTTAAGCAGCGATGTGTCCGCAGATAATCTGCAGGAAGGCTCGATCGTCGAGATGGTGGTGGTTCAACCGGTTACGCTGCGGGGTGTCACCGTGATACCGCAAGGCGCGGAAGCACGCGCGCGAATTATGGCGGTACGGCGCTCGAGCTTGGGGAGTTCCGGGCAGGTGGTTTGGTTCATGCAGGATATTACAGCGTCCACGGGCGACCACATTCCCGCAAGTTTTGCCGCAACGCAAGACGCCAAGGAAGCGATCGGGAAATTTGCCGGCTATCCGTTCTTCCTCACCGATTTTCGCAAGGGCGCGCCGGCGATCGCGGCGTCGTCCGACCGCTACACTGTGCTGGTGGACGGCAACATTCCGTTGCGTGTTGCGCGAGCTGTAAGCGCGGACCAGTCGGCTGCGACGTCAGCGGCGCAACCTCAAGCTGTACCTCAAGTGGCGCCGGCAGTAACCACCGTTCCGGTATTCCCGGTTGTGGTGCAAACGCCGGATGAGCAAGCTGCCGTGAAACCTTAAAGAGGAAATTCAGAGTTCCCTTCACGCCGCACTTCAGTCATCGCGCGATGATGACTTCGGCTAACTTATTTCTTTAACATTCGCCGCGAACGCAAAATCTAAACTGTCCCGCGAATTGTCGGCCAGCCCACGGTTCAACAAACCCGCGACGTACATTGAACCTCAAATCTGAGCAATCGCTTTCAGCCCATCTCACTCAAGCGCTGCGCGGGCCGCGCAATATCCGTCCCGGCAGGAGCAGAATCCCGTGCAGCAAATCGAACACGCGCTCCACCGCGATTCCCAAAATCCTGAATGGCAGCAGGAGCAACCACACAATCGGATACAGTACCAACGCCAGCAAAGCCAGCGGCCAGCACAGCACCAGCAAAATGCACCAAAGTAAGAATTTCACCATCATCTCCTTGCTCCCATTCCTTGGGCCGCTTCCCTACGCGACTTCGTCAGGGGACTTCCTTAGCCGTCCCCGCCAGTACCCACATATTATAGATACGCGCGAAACGCGAATTTCGTTCACTGCAGGCCTGTCCGCGGGACGAGCGATCGGATCTTCTGGATCACCAGATCAATCCCGACGTCGTTGTGCCCGCCCTCCGGAATGATCACATCCGCATAGCGCTTCGACGGCTCAACGAACTCCAGATGCATCGGCCGGACCGTCTTCATGTATTGTTCGACGACCATTTCCGTCGTGCGCCCGCGGTCGCGTATATCGCGCACCAGTCGCCGGATGAAGCGCAAATCCGCGTCGGTATCCACGAAGATTTTGATGTCTAGCACATCGCGCAGAGCTTTATTTTCGAATATCAAAATGCCTTCCACAATGATCGCCGCGCGCGGTTCGATGCGCACAGTTCCCTTTAGGCGCTGAAAGTTGGCGTAATCGTAGGTGGGGCGGTCAATCACCTGGCCCGCGCGCAGCTGCCGCACGTGGTCGGCGAGCAGCGGCGTGTCCATCGAATCGGGATGATCGAAATTCACCTTCACGCGTTCCGCGAAGGGCATGCCGGGATAATCGCGATAATAATTGTCCTGCTGCAGAACGACGACGTTCGTTTCGGAAAGCGCCTCGATGATTCGGCGCGTGATGGTGGTCTTGCCCGACCCGGTTCCGCCGCCAATGCCAATGATCAGCGGCCTGCCATCCGTGGTCGGAAGTCGCGCTGGCGAAATGTTGTGCTCCTAGCCGAAACGGTTTTCTCTGCGCCCAGCGCCTACCCGACCCAGTCGGGGCGGTTCTGCGGTAGGTTCACGCCCTCCGCAAACTTCCGAGTCCGGCTCTCAACGCCCCTTGTGCTTCGTCTTCTTTCCCTCAATCACCGCTTGCGCCGCAGCCAACCGCGCAATCGCCACGCGAAAGGGCGAAGCGCTCACATAATCCATTCCGACGCGATGGCAGAATTTCACGCTTTCCGAATCGCCGCCATGCTCGCCGCAGATGCCAATCTTCAATTTCGGGCGGGTTTTGCGCCCGCGCGCGATTCCCCACTCGATCAGCAAACCCACGCCCGCAATGTCCAGCGTCTGGAACGGGTCCTCCTTGAAAATCGCCGCCTTGCGCTCGTCCACATATTCCGGCAGGAAACGACCGGCGTCGTCGCGCGAAAGTCCCATGGTCGTCTGCGTCAGGTCGTTGGTGCCGAACGAAAAGAATTCCGCGACCTCTGCAATCTGGTCGGCCAACAGCGCGGCACGAGGAAGCTCAATCATCGTGCCGACGAGATATTCGAGTTTTACTTTAGAGCGCGAAATAATTTCTTCGGCGACCTTGCGCGTCTGCGTCTCCAAAATCTTCAGTTCCTTTTTATCTAAAACAAGCGGGTGCATGATCTCAGGCAACACTTTAATGCCGCGTTTCTGACAATCAATCGCCGCTTCAATAATCGCTCGAACCTGCATATCCAAGATTTCCGGATATGTGATGCACAACCTACAACCGCGGTGGCCGAGCATCGGGTTCGCCTCATGTAATTGTTCCACTCGGCGAGCTACAGCTTCAGGCGAGATTCCGATCTTCTTCGCAAGCTCGGCCTGCTTCGCCGGATCGTGTGGCACAAACTCATGCAGCGGTGGATCAATCAGGCGAATCGTTACCGGCAGCCCCTTCATCGCCTCGAAGATGCCGATGAAATCTCGCCGCTGAAATGGCAGCAGCTTGTCGAGCGCCGCGCGACGCGCCTCTGGCTCTTCCGCCAGGATCATTTCCTGAATGGCCTGCTGGCGTTCGATGCTCTTCTCCGGATGCTCGAAATCCTTGAAGAACATGTGCTCGGTGCGGCACAGCCCGATGCCCTCAGCGCCCATTTTGCGCGCCACTCGCGCATCGTGCGGCGTGTCCGCGTTGGTCCGCACGCCGAGGCGCCGGATTTTGTCGGTCCAGGACATCACTGTGGCAAATGCCTTCGGCGGTTCCGGGCGTACCAGCTCGATTTGCCCCGTGTACACCGAGCCGTCGCCGCCGTCGAGCGTGATCCACTCGCCTTCGCGCACCGCGCGGCCATTCGCTTGAATGGTCTTTCTCTGTAGATCAATGTCCAATTTCTCCGCGCCCACGATGCAGCACTTGCCCCACCCGCGCGCCACCACCGCCGCGTGGCTGGTCTTGCCGCCCGTCGCGGTCAGAATTCCCTGCGCGACGAACATGCCGCCCACGTCTTCCGGGCTGGTCTCATGCCGCACCAGAATTACCTTTTCGCCGCGCGCCGCCCATTCCTCGGCCGCCTGCGCCGTGAACACTGCCTTGCCCACCGCCGCTCCCGGCACCGCATTGTTTCCCGTTACGACTAAACGGCTGGACAATTCGGTGCGCGACATCTTTGGATCGATCACCGGATAGAAAAGCCGCTCGACGTCTTCCGGCTTGATACGTTCAAGTGCTTCTTCAACTTTGATCAGCTTCTCGTTCACCATGTCCACGGCAATTTGAAATGCGGCAGAAGGCGAGCGCTTGCCCGTGCGCGTTTGCAGCATGTACAGCTTCCCGTTCTCGACCGTGAATTCCAAGTCCTGCATATCACGATAATGTTTCTCGAGCGTCTGCCGCACGCGTTCCAGCTGCGGATACACCTTCGGCATGCGCTTGGCCATTTCTTTCAAATGCATCGGCGTGCGGATTCCCGCGACCACGTCCTCGCCCTGCGCGTTCAACAGAAAATCGCCGAAGAAAGTTTTTTCGCCCGTCGAAGGGTCGCGCGTGAAGCAGACTCCGGTGCCGGAACTGTCGCCGGTGTTGCCGAAGACCATCTGCACCACGTTCACCGCCGTGCCCAGCAGCCCGGTGATCTTCTCGACGCGCCTGTAAGTGACTGCCTTCTCGCCCATCCACGAATCAAACACCGCGCCAATCGCGCCCCAGAGCTGTTCTTGCGGATCATCCGGAAAGTCTTTGCCGGTTTTCTCTTTGTAGTAAGCTTTGTATACTCCGACCAGCGTCTTCCAACCCTCGGCGCTCACTTCCGTGTCATCTTTCACTCCGAGCGACTGCTTCATTGCGCGCAAGCGGTGTTCGAGGTCTTCCTTCGGCAAGCCGATCACAACGGAGGAATACATCTGCACGAAGCGGCGATATGCGTCGTAGGCGAAGCGTTCATTTTTCGTGGCGTGCGCGAGTCCTTGCACCGCGCGATCATTGAGGCCGAGGTTCAAGATCGTTTCCATCATTCCCGGCATGGAACGCGCCGAGCCGGAGCGGACGCTGACGAGCAGCGGGTCTTTCGCGTCGCCGAGTTTCTTTCCCGTGAGTCTTTCCAGGTGCGCGATGCTCTTAGCCACCTCGCCGCGAAGTTCGCTGGGATATTTCCGGCCGTGCGTCAGAAAATAATCGCAGCACTCAGTAGTGATGGTGAACCCGGCCGGCACGGGCAGGCCGATGCGCGTCATCTCCGCGAGTCCAGCTCCCTTGCCGCCGAGAAGATCGCGCATTTCGCCAGTGCCGTCTGCCTTGCCTGCCCCGAAGAAATAAACGTATTTCATTTTTTGCCTCAAGACTCGCTTTAAGTTTGCGAGAAGATGGATGAGAGATGCATCGCGGCACGCCTCTCACCGGACACTTGAACAAAATTCGTCGGCGCTCCGACAACTCAACAGCCACATCAACACCCGGCGAGCCACCTCAGAAATTACTTCGCTTCCTCGCCGCCCAGCTCCGAGAAATCCGCAATCGTAGAAAACTCTTTCAGTAGTCCAGCGAGCAGCGCCACGCGATTGCGCCGCACGTTTTGGTCCTCAACCATCACTAGAACCTTGTCGAAAAATAAATCCACCGTCGGCCGCAACCCCGAAATCGCCTCCAGCGCCTCGCGATACTTCCTCGCCCTTTTCTTGATGGCGGCTTCCCCGCCGATTTGTTGCGCAGCGCTATACAGCTCGCGCTCGGCCGGCTCCCACAACAGGTCGGCTTGCACCACGAGGTGCGACTTGTCGATTCCCGCAGCCGACTTTTCCAGGATATTGCGAATGCGCTTGAACGCAGCCGCCAGGGGCACGAAATTCTTCATGTTGCGGATGGCCTTCACTGCTGCGACGCGGTCCACCGCGTCCACCAGATCGTCCGCCCCCGCGGCAAACGCCGCATTGATCTCGTCGTAGGCGAATCCTCGCCGCTCGCGCAAAATGTAGCGCGCGCGTTCGAGCAAGAAATCCAGCACCTGCTTCTGAACGGCTTCGGACGCCTCGATTCGCGGAGCATTCTCTTTCAGCGCCTTCGCGGCTGCCGAAATTGCCGCGGAAAGCGACAGCGGCAGCTTGTGCTCGAGAATGATTTTCACGATTCCCTGCGCCGCGCGCCGCAAAGCAAAGGGATCGCTCGATCCTGTCGGCACCGCACCCACCGCAAAACACGCAACCAGCGAATCGAGCTTGTCAGCGAGAGCTACCGCACAGCCAGTTAGATTGCGCGGCAATGGATCATCAAGCCCGAGCGGCTTGTAATGGTCGTACACAGCCCAGGCGATATCGTCCGGCTCGCCCTGCGCGCGCGCATAGAGTCCGCCCACTACGCCCTGCAATTCCGGAAATTCACCGACCATCCCTGTGACCAAGTCGCACTTTGCCAGTTCCGCCGCCCGATCGGAACCAGCCACATCCGCCTGAGAAACTCCGCCGCTGAACCACTGCTCGGCCAGCCAACGCGCCAGCGCACGCATGCGCGCAACCTTATCGCCATAACTTCCCAGGCGCGATTCGTATGTGACCGCCGCAAGCTTCGGCAAGTAATCGCCCAGCTTGATCTTCTGATCCGTCTGCCAGAAAAATTGCGCGTCTGCAAACCGCGCGCGCAGGACGCGGTCGTGTCCGGCGCGCACGAGGCCCTTGGGATCCTTGGGCAGATTGATCACCGCCAGAAAATGTGGCGCCAGTTCCCCGTTGCGCGATTCGAGGCCGAAATATTTCTGATGGTCGCGCATCACCGTCAGCAGAATCTCGTCGGGCAGCGCGAGATACGCGGGATCGAAATCCCCTAGGATGACGCTCGGGTATTCGTTGAGGTATGCGACCAGCTGCAGCAGCTCGGTATCTTCGTGCGTGCGCAATCCGCCCCGGCTGGTGAGCGCGCGGATCTCAGTGGCGATTTTGCCCTCGCGGTCCGCAGGCCGGCACAATACAAAGTTTTTCTTTAACTTTGCTTCATAATCCGCGGGACTCTTTACGGGAATGTGTTTCTTTCCGAGGAAGCGATGCCCGTCCGTGTGATTTCCCGCCTGCACTCCCGCGAACGAAAACGGAATCACCTTGCCGTCCAGCAGTGCGACGATCCAGCGGATCGGGCGAATAAAGCGCGGGCCGTGCGCGCCGGTCCAATACATTGAGCGCGGCCAGGAAATTTCCTGAATCACTTGAGGCAGCACTTCGCCGAGAATCTGCGCCGCGGGCCTGCCGATCACTACTTGCTTTGCGCAAAGATATTCGCCCTTCGGAGTATCCACAATGCTCAATTTCGAAACGGGAATTCCCTGCTTTTCCGCGAAGCTCATCGCCGCGCGTGTCGGCTCGCCGACCTGATCGTACGCCACCGATTTCGGCGGCCCGGTAATTTCACGCGTCACATCTTCTTGGCGCATGCGCACGCCACGCGCAATTGCCACCAGGCGACGCGGCGCACCGAAAGTTTCAATTGAAGCTTCGGCGGATTTTTCGTCGAGCAAGCCATTCGAGAGAAAATGTTTCTGAAGTAATGCTTTAAGCTCGCGCGACGCTTTCAAAATCATTCCCGCAGGAATTTCTTCAGACCCAATTTCAAACAAGAAATCTCCGCGCGATTTTCCGTCCGCCGCTGCCACCTTCATCTTCATGCGACCACCTTCGCCGCAGCGAGTCCTGCACCGGCGGTCTGTTCCAGCCACGCCGCAGCCACGCGAATCGCAAGTTTGCGCACCCGCGCGATCATCGCCGCGCGCTCGGTCACGGAAATCGCACCGCGCGCATCCAGCAGATTGAAGAGGTGCGAGCATTTCAGGCACAGGTCGTAGGCCTGCAAGATTGGAAATCCCTTCTTTTGCGGCCCTTTCAGGCTGGCGTATGCCGCCAGCAGCCGCGCCGACTCCGCTTCCGCCAGGTCAAACTGCTTGCGCGTGGATACGGCGTCCGCATAATCGAAGCTGTACGCCGAAAATTGCTGCTCTTCTGCCAGCCGCACTTGCCGGTAGGTCACCGTCTCCGACCAGCGCACGTCGAAAACGTTGTCCACGCCTTGTAAATAAGAGGAGATGCGGTCGAGGCCGTAGGTTAGCTCTACCGAAATCGGATCCAGGTTCTGCCCGCCGCTCTGCTGGAAATACGTGAACTGCGTGATCTCCTGCCCATCGAGCAGGACTTGCCAGCCAATTCCCCACGCGCCGAGCGTTGGCGATTCCCAGTTGTCTTCCTCAAACCTGATGTCATGTTCCTTCAACTTGATTCCAACAGCAGCGAGACTCTCGAGATACAAATCCTGCACGTCGGCGGGCGCAGGTTTCAGTATCACTTGAAGTTGTGTGTGCTTGTAAAGCCGGTTGGGATTTTCGCCGTAGCGTCCATCCGCAGGACGCCGGCTCGGTTGCGCATAAACGACGCGATATGGTTCCGGTCCCAGCACGCGTAGAAAAGTTTCCGGATGCATCGTGCCGGCGCCGACTTCAATGTCATACGGTTGTTGAAGTATGCAGTCGCGGCGCGTCCAGTATTCTTCAAGCCTTAGTAGAAGGTCCTGAAAGCTCAAACCCTTAGGCTTGACCGCAGGCTTCACCGCAACTTTCCCTTCTGCAATTTTCTTCAAGTGCTTCTTCACGCTAAGGACTCCAGAAGTTCCCGCGACTTCAACTTGCGGTCAATTTGATGTTCGATGACGTCGAGCATAACATCGCTGAGGTCGCGCGCGGCGCGTGGCGCAATCATTTCTTCATTCAGCTTATCAAGCCGCTCGCCCAGCATCTTGCGCGCCGCAGACAACACCGCGGGCGAGAGCGTGCGCATTCCAGGCCGGCGGCACTTGCTGCAGGAGATTGCCGAAGCGCTCGGCGAAAAGTATGCCGCCTCTTTCGGGTCCAGCTTTCGGCCACAACGCGCGCAAGCGTCCAGGGTCGGCAGCCAGCCGCCCAGTTTCACGGTCCACAGAACGAAATAAGCCAGCGGCAATTCCGGCTTGCCGGTCTTCTTAATGGTCTGCGCAGTCAGCAGCAGCAGGCGAAAATTTGCGTCCGAGGGCTCGTGGTCCGGCAGAACGGTTTCCGTAACTTCACTCAAAATCGCCAGCACGACACCGGAGCCGTAATCGCGGAAAGCGTCCAGAAACGATTCGACCAGGTCGCACTGATTAATGCGAACTAGCTCGCGGTTCTGCTTCTCGTAAAACCAGATGTGCACGTGCGAGAGGCGCTCCAGCGTCGAACCAAAGCGGCTTTTCGTGCGCCGCGCGCCGGAAGCGACGCCGCGAACGCGGCCCATCGAGCGCGAAAGAAAGCTGACCAGCCGGTCGGCTTCGCCTAGCGGATAACTCTGCAGGATAATCGCCTCAGATTCGTGAACTGGCATCAGGGTGCCGGCGCTCCGCCGTGCAACGAAGCGATTCGTTCCCTGTATCTCGGAACGACACCCCGCAGTGCCCAGCCGCGCGCGCATGTGAAGCGAAAATTCTTATCACAGCGCGGCATCTGGCGCAATTGCAAAACGAATTCCGGAGGTGCCGCTGCTGCAAATTTCTACATCCTCGCGGCCGCGCGAATCATCATTGCCTCTTGAAAATGCCGCAACGTTAGATACAGTCACTTAGACGATGCTCTGCACAGCGCAGCGAAAAATGGCGAAGTTCCCGGAAAACAATCAGTGATCCCTCTGCAGGATCTAACGCCCCGTCGTTCCTTCCCTACGGTGACGCTGCTGCTCATTCTGGCAAACACCCTGGTATTCCTGTATCAAATTTCTCTCGCGCCGCACGCCGCCGATGCCTTCATCATGACCTACGGTGTGGTGCCCTACAAAATTCAGATGGCCCTTGCCGGCCGCCATTACACTTTACAAGAAGCCTTGCTACCGCTCTTCACCTGCATGTTTCTGCACGGCGGCTGGCTGCACATCATCGGCAACATGTGGTTCCTGTGGATTTTTGGCGCGAACGTGGAAGACCGCATGGGCCCTGTCGCGTACTTGCTCTTCTACCTGGTCTGCGGAATCGGCTCCAGCATCGCCCAGTCATTATTTTCCTGGGGCTCGCACATTCCGTCGCTGGGCGCCAGCGGCGCAATCTCGGGAGTCCTCGGCGCCTACATCGTCTTTTTCCCCAGCTCGCAGATTTCTACGTTGGTGGCTCTGTTCATCATCTGGTTCCGCGCGCGAATCCCGGCGATGGTCTTCATCGGCTTGTGGTTTGTAATGCAGTTCATCAGCGGCATCGGCTCGCTGGGCACCACGGCCGCTGCGGCGTCCGGTGGAGTTGCCTGGTGGGCGCACGTCGGGGGTTTTCTACTCGGAATGCTGATCGCATTCATAATGTCACTTAGTAGTCGAAGTGTCGCGCGCTACTGATTCGTCGCCCAGCCGACAACTCCAGCAAACGTTGAGTTCTTTCGGTCGGCGCGTTCCAGCAAAATCTAAAAGATTTCGGCGCGGCGAGATTGCACAAGCGCACGCACGCACCTCAATGTTTACTTTAACCACGGCCATTCCCGCGTCGTACCTCAAGGTCGATCGCAGCACCAAAGAAGTCCCAGTGACTTTTCGCGTCCCCTGACGTTCTAGATATGTCGCGTGATTCAAGTAACGCTTCGGGTGTGCGCAGACGCAGGTGTGTGAGCATAAACATGAACGCGAACCGGACCAGGCGCTGCATTGCCGCAGCCGCCAGCGCATCCAGATCTTGAACCGGTGAAACTAGCTCCACTCCAGAGCGAACCCAAGTTACAATGTACGCACGAATTCAGTTCCGCGCCGACGCTGTTACTTCTTCACCCGGTCGCGCGTAGTAAGAGTTGCAACCCTCAAGCTCAAGCGAAGGAGCACTAGCCGTACATGACCACGCCGTCGCAGACAGTTAGGCCCGACCTGAGTCCTCTGCGCATTGACAGAACCCAGCGCGACGCCGGCAGGGGCGGCAAGCGTTGGGGAATCGCCCTCGCCGTGCTCGTGGTCCTGGCGCTGATCGCGGGAGCCGCGTGGGCTTTGCGCGACCAAAAGCCCGTGGTGGAAGTGACCGTCGCACAGAAGGTCGCTACCGGCCGCCCTGCTCTGCTGAACGCGAGCGGCTACGTCACGCCGCGGCGCCGCGCCACGGTAGCCGCGAAAATCACTGGGCGCGTTACCGGCGTGTTCTTCGACGAAGGCGTGCATGTAAAAGAGGACCAAATCCTCGCGACGCTCGATGATTCCGACGTGAAGCGCGCCCTGGAATCCGCCGTCGCCGATCGCAATTCCACGCGCGCGCAAATCACCGACCTGGAAGTACAGCTCAAAAACGCAGAGATCGAATTGAATCGCGCGCGCGCCTTGCAGTCCGCCGGAGTGCAGAGCCAGGAAACGCTGGACAACGCCACGACGACGGTGGATAGCCTGAAGGCCAAAATCGCGCTGACCAAGGTGCAAGTGGCCGGCTCGGAAGCGCGCATCGCCGAAGCGCAGCAGGCGGTGAACAATTGCGTGATTCGCGCGCCGTTCGATGGCGTGGCGGTTTCGAAAGACGCGCAAGTAGGCGAAATGATTTCGCCGGTTTCCGCCGGTGGAGGTTTTACGCGCACCGGCGTCGCCACGATCGTGGACATGAACTCGAATGAAATTGAAGTGGACGTCAACGAAGCCTATATCGCGCGCGTCGAACCTGGGCAGCCGGTTACGGCGATACTGGACGCCTATCCCGACTGGCAGATTCCTTCGAAGGTGCGCACGGTGATTCCGACGGCGGATCGCCAAAAAGCTACAGTAAAGGTTCGCATTTCGTTCCTAAAGCTCGACCCGAGGATTTTGCCGGATATGGGTGTGAAGGTCTCGTTTTTAGGGAGTGAGCCGGACAAGCAGGTCGGTGCGACGCCCGCAGCGCTAGTCCCTTCCGGCGCGGTGCGTGACGAAAGTGGGCGCAAGATCGTTTTCCTTGTTAAGGATAATCAGCTGGAGCGGCGCGCCGTGACCGTAGGCAACGCGCGCGGCAGCGATGCGGAAATTTTGGCAGGCCTTGCGGCGGGAGATATGGTGGTGATAAAAGGCCCCGCGGATTTGCACGATGGTGAAGCGGTTCAGATCAAGAAATAGGAGCGCGCAAAATGGTGCGAGTGGACGGTAGTGGCAGCGCCAACAGCCTGATCAAAATCCGCGGGCTCGACAAGAAATACAAGCGCGGCGGCGAGGAAATTGACGTCCTGCAAGGCTTGAATCTGGACGTGGACCAGGGCGAATTCGTCGCCTTCATGGGTCCCAGCGGCTCCGGCAAGACCACTCTGCTCAATTTGCTCGGTGGGCTCGACGTGCCTTCACACGGAAGCATCACCGTGGCCGGCGACGAGATCACGCATATGTCCAGTGGCAAGCTGACGCAATGGCGCGCGCGTCACGTGGGCTTCATCTTTCAGATGTACAACCTGATTCCGGTGCTCACCGCTTTCCAGAACGTTGAGCTGCCGCTGCTGCTCACCAAACTCTCGAAGTCCGAGCGGCGCACGCACGTCGAGACTGCGCTCGGGATCGTCGGCCTCGCCGACCGCATGAACCATTACCCGAGGCAACTCTCGGGCGGACAAGAACAGCGTGTGGCGATTGCGCGCGCGATCGTAGCCGATCCCACCTTCCTGCTCTGCGACGAGCCGACCGGCGACCTGGACCGCAAGAGCGCTGATGAAATACTTGAACTATTGCAGCGCTTCTCCAAGGAACACAACAAGACCATTCTGATGGTCACGCACGATCCCATGGCCGCCGAAAGAGCTCAGGCAACACTTCACCTTAACAAAGGCGTCCTGGTGGAAGGCGGGCGCGTCGGGAGCATGGCATGAAATTTCTTCACCTGATACTTGCAAATTTATCGCGCAAGAAAATGCGCACGATTCTTACGGTGGGATCGTTTGCGGTGGCACTGTTTCTATTCGCCTTCCTCGCGGTAGTGAAGGGCGCGTTCGGCCGCGGCGCGGATATCGCCGGCGCGGACCGTCTGGTCATCATCAACCGCATCTCGATCATTCAGCCGCTTCCCCTCTCTTACCGCGATCAGATCCTGCGCATTCCGGGCGTGAAGTCCATCACGCACAATAACTGGTTTGGCGGCGTCTATCAGGACGAGAAGAACTTCTTCCCGCAGTTCGTGATTGATCCGGAAAATCAACGCCAGGTCATGTCTGAACTAGTGGTTCCCGATGACCAGTGGCAGAAATTCGTGGCGGATCGCGAAGGCGCGATCGTGGGTGCCAGAACCGCGCAGCGATTCGGCTGGAAAATTGGCGACCGCGTCCCCATCAAGAACGTCAGCTACGGCACCAGTGGC